>Ga0209061_1000073_pt1 | contig 343693 bp, 284 predicted proteins | sample Coa_R1_10_FD_187157 | JGI IMG/M metagenome (GOLD analysis project Ga0209061, IMG submission 187157) | Surface soil microbial communities from Centralia Pennsylvania, which are recovering from an underground coalmine fire - Coalmine... | ecosystem: Environmental > Terrestrial > Soil >... | reverse complement strand
TCTTGGCCCCGATCGAACCGATCGCCGCCCACTGCGAACCGTGCTCGCCCTGGTGCTCCAGCACCATCTGCACCGCCCGCTCCCGTACCTCAGGTGAGTACCGCTTCTCGGTGTTCATGCTCCAATCCTCTCAAAGGTTGGAGCCTCCGGGAAAGCCGGGGCGGTTCAAACCCTTCGCCACCGTCGCTTGCGGTCACGCCGCAAGCAATCATCCAGTCGCGCTTGGTAACGATCTGAAAGCTGCCGCTTGCTGGCGTGTGCGTGTTGGCGGTGCCACGCGCCAGCAGAATCTGGTCGCCCCAACCTGGGACGATCAGGTGGTAGCCGTACCACCATTCGTTTGGGCTCCAGGTGTCCCCACCTTGCGATGAAGCCACTGGCGGCGGCGTGTTGAAATCGGTACAGCGTGACACATTCCCGCTGTTTCCAACTTGCCAGCCCGTGACATTTGCCTGGTCAGCCGCATAGGTCTCGATGCGCGGGATATCGAGATCCCAGTCGCCGAACGGCAGTTGCCGGTTCAAGTTGGTATAAAGCCCGCTGCTGCCGACTTCGAAGGAACGGCTGAGTTGCAGCGTCGGGCCGGTGCCCGGAACGCGGATGTCGGTGACATCGAACGACAAGTTGCCATCGTACGGATTGATGCGCTCACCGAACGGATGCGTGCCCAGCGCCGCCATATTCCGGGCAGCCGTGATCAGCTTTGAATATTCGTCAGTCGGCGAGACCTGGGCGTAACACTGCACCGGCAGCCACAGCAGCGACCCCGCCACACCGCACGCGACAAGCCGTCGCGACCGCTTCCGGACAATCGTCCCCACGACGGCCCCCTTTCCCTGAACCCGCTCCACGGGCATCCATTCGGCGCTGCTTCCTTACTGCGAAGCACACCGCCTTGCACGGCGAGCGCGCGAATTCCGCGCCCCACTTATGGAAAAGTCAAGCGGCAGTGCACAAACGCCGGGGTGGGTGCGCTTCTTGGGCTGAGCGAACAACCCCGATCGAACTGCTGCACCGTATGCCGGACAACGCTGGTTGCGCACCGGCGATGGCGGATTGCACGCTTCCCGAGTGCGGTGCGGACATTTGCGGCCGGATGTGCAGTTGGCCCGGCGGGAGAACGGAAGCCTCGCCATCAGGCGTGGCGGAAACCATCCGTGGCCCGCACCAGCGCATCGGTGATGCCGGGCTCGAACGCGGAGTGTCCGGCATCGGGGACGATTTCCAGCTTCGCCTGCGGCCAGGCGCGATGCAGATCCCAGGCGCTGCGCAACGGGCAGACCACGTCGTAGCGGCCCTGCACGATCACGCCCGGAATGTCGCGCAGCCTGTGCGCATCGCGCAGCAACTGATCGTCGTGCTCGAAGAAACCGCGGTTCACGAAATAGTGGTTCTCGATGCCGGCGAAGGCCAGCGCGAATTCGTCGCCCGCGCTGGACGCGATGTAATCCTGGTTCTGCAGCAGGAAGCTGGTCGAGGCTTCCCACACCGACCAGGCGCGCGCGGCGGCCAGCCGCACCGCGGGATCGTGCGAGGTCAGGCGGCGGTGGTACGCGGCCATCATGTCGCCGCGCTCGGCTTCCGGGATCATCGCCAGATACGGTTCCCAGGCGTCGGGAAACAGCATGCTGCAGCCGTCCTGGTAGAACCATTCCAGTTCCGCGCGGCGCAGCAGGAAGATGCCGCGCAAGACCAGTTCGGTCACGCGGTCGGGATGCGTTTCCGCGTAGGCCAGCGCCAGGGTCGAGCCCCACGAGCCGCCGAACACCTGCCAGCGCTCGATGCGCAGGTGCCGGCGCAGACGCTCGATGTCGGCGACCAGGTCCCAGGTGGTGTTCTCGCGCAGTTCCGCATGCGGCGTGGAACGCCCGCAGCCGCGCTGGTCGAACAGCACGATCCGGTACGCGGCGGGGTCGAAGAAGCGGCGGCATTTCGGGTTGCATCCGGCACCGGGACCGCCGTGCAGGAACACCACCGGCTTGCCGTGCGGATTGCCGCATTGTTCGTAGTACAGCGTGTGCAGGTCCGAGACTGGCAGCATGCCGCTGTCCCAGGGCTTGGTTTCGGGGTAAAGGGTGCGGCGTTGCGGCGACATATCCATGGACGTGCCCATTCCGGACATTTCGGACAGCCCGGCAAGCCTAGCATTTCCGGGCGCGCTGCCCCACCATGACGGCCTTGCGGACGGCGCCGGATCGCCATGAAGACTTCGTTTCCGAAGAAGGACATCAAGGTGCTGCTGCTGGAAGGCATCCACGCCAGCGCGGTGGAGGTGCTGGATGCCGCCGGTTACTGCAACGTGCAGCGTCACGACAAGGCGCTGCCGCGCGGGCAATTGCTGGAAGCGATCGCCGATGCGCACATCGTGGGCATCCGTTCGCGCACGCAGCTCGATGCCGAGGCGATCGCGCATGCGCGCCGCCTGCTGGCGATCGGCTGTTTCTGCATCGGTACCAACCAGGTCGATCTCGCCGCCGCGCGCGAACGCGGCGTGCCGGTCTTCAACGCGCCGTATTCCAACACCCGCAGCGTGGCGGAGCTGGTGATCGCCGAAGCGATCCTGCTGATGCGTCGGGTGCCCGAACGCAACGCCTCGTGCCACCGCGGCGGCTGGATCAAGTCGGCCGAGGGCAGTTACGAGGTGCGCGGCAAGACGATCGGCATCGTCGGCTACGGCCACATCGGCACGCAGGTCGGCGTGCTGGCCGAAGCGCTGGGCATGCACGTGCTGTTCCACGACATCGAGGCCAAGCTGGCGCTGGGCAACGCGGCACCGGCGAAGGATCTGGACGACCTTCTGACGCGCTCGGACATCGTGACCCTGCACGTGCCGCAGACACCGGCCACCGCCAACCTGATCGGCGCCGCGCAGCTCGCGCGCATGCGCCGTGGCGCGGTACTGCTGAATGCCTCGCGCGGCAACGTGGTGGACATCGATGCGCTGGCCTCGGCGTTGCGCGAAGGGCGGCTCGCCGGCGCCGCGGTGGACGTGTTTCCGGTGGAACCCCGGAGCAGCGAGGAGACCTTCCAGTCGCCGCTGCGCGAATTCGACAACGTGCTGCTGACGCCGCACGTGGGCGGCAGCACCCAGGAAGCGCAACTCAACATCGGCACCGAGGTCGCGGCCAAGCTGGTGCGTTACAGCGACAACGGCTCCACCCTTTCCGCCGTCAACTTCCCGGAAGTGTCGCTGCCCGGACACAAGGGCAGCCGGCGGCTGCTGCACATCCACCGCAACGTGCCGGGCATGCTGTCGCGGATCAACGAGGCCTTCTCGGAAAGCGGCATCAACATCGACGGCCAATACCTGCAGACCGACGGCGACATCGGCTACGTGGTGATCGACGTGTCGGCGCCGGAAGCGCAATCGGAAGGCTTGCGCGAACGGCTCGCGGCGATTCCGGGAACCGTCAGGACGCGGTTGCTGTATTGAGTTGCGCAGGAGCGCGCCATGCGCGCGACCGGAATCGCCGGGATGCTCGAGGGTCGGTTCGCGGTCGAGGGCCGCTCCTGCCAAAACACGCCCGAGGCGCGGGAAACGTCGCGCGTCCGGCACCGAAGTGCAACATCAATCAGTGGCGCACCACATGCGGCCTGGGATGCCGCGGTTGGTAAACGCCCAGTTTGCCGCCTGCCGGCAGCGCGAGTTCTGTAAGCAGACCCCACCCCTGATCTTGCACGGGCGTGCAGGCAACGCCCTGCTGTTTCATTTCGGCGACGAAGGCATCCACGTCGTCGCACATCAGGTACAGCTCGTGCTTGCCGTTCGTTTTCGATTCGTGCACCGCGGCTTCCGCCTGAGGAAGCCCGAATATCAGGTATCCGCCGCGTGCATCGACATGCGGAAACTTGAGCACGTCGCGCAGAAACGCCCTGTCAGCTACGGGATCGGTGCTGTAGAGGATTGCATGGGCACCAATGATCATGGCGTACCTCCGAAAAGGTCTCGAACCAGTTCTCATCAGGGAAGATGAGAAAACGTTGGTCGGGGCGGCGGGATTCGAACCCACGACCTCCTGCCCCCCAGGCAGATGCGCTACCAGGCTGCGCTACGCCCCGACCGTTTGGTGACCATGCATGATAGCCGATCGGCGCCGGCCACGCCGGTGGCCGGAAAATCGCTGGGATTCAGGCCCTGCGGATCGGTTCGCGCAGGATCTGCAGCAGCTGTTCCAGTTCCAGCCGCATCTGGCGCACGATCTGGTGCGAGATGGATGCCTCCATCTTGCCCTGCTGGCCTTCCAGCCGCGCGCGCGCGCCGGTGATGGTGAAACCCTGGTCGTAAAGCAGCGCGCGGATCTGCCGGATCATCAGCACGTCGTGACGCTGGTAGTAGCGCCGGTTGCCGCGCCGCTTCACGGGCTTCAGCGCCGGGAACTCCTGTTCCCAGTAACGCAGCACGTGCGGCTTGACCGCGCACAGTTCGCTCACCTCGCCGATGGTGAAGTAGCGCTTGGCGGGGATCGCGGGAAGTTCGTTATTGCTGCCCTGGTCCAGCATTGCTCTCGACCCTGAGTTTCAGCTTCTGTCCCGGACGGAACGTGACCACGCGGCGTGCGGAGATCGGAATCTCCTCGCCGGTCTTGGGATTGCGCCCGGGCCGCTGGTTCTTGTCGCGCAGGTCGAAGTTGCCGAACCCCGACAGCTTCACCTGCTCCCCCCGTTCCAGCGCCTCGCGCAGCACCTCGAAGAAGGCGTCCACGCATTCCTTGGCCTCGCGCTTGTTGAGCCCGACGTCGAGGAACAGGCGCTCGGCCATTTCCGCTTTAGTGAGCGTCATCTCAGCCTCTCAACCTTGCCCCGAAATCGCGTGCCAGAAGCGCCAGGGCTTCCGCTACGCAGCGGTCCGCGTCCTCGTCCGTAAGCGTGCGGGAACCGTCCTGCAAAATCAACCCCATAGCGACACTCTTTCGATCTTTTGTCAAGCCCGGACCGTGAAAACAGTCGAAAATCACGACATCCGTCAAGATTGCGCCCAATCCCGAACGCACCGCCGCCTCGATTTGCGCCCATTCCACGGCTTCGGGCAACTCCACCGCGAGATCGCGGCGGATGGCCGGAAAACGCGGCAACTCCGCCGCCGCCGGGATCACGCGCCGGCGCAACGGTTCCAGCTCGACCTCGAACGCATACACCTCGACGCCGAGATCGAGGCGTTTCTGCAACGCCGGATGCAGCGCGCCGATCGCGCCCGCCACGATGCCGTTGCACAGCACCCGCGCGCCGCGGCCGGGATGAACCCAGGGCGGCAATGCGTCATGGTCGAAGGTCCACGAGCGCGGCGACCCGGACAAATCCAGCAATGACTGCAGGTCGCCCTTCAGGTCGAAGAAATCCAGCGTCCGCGCCGGTTCGCCCCATTGCTCGGCGTGCGCACTGCCGCAAGCGACCGCCGCGAGCATCGCCGTTTCGATCGGCGCGGCGTTCTCCCGGTCCCGCCTCGCGAACACCACGCCACTCTCGAACAGCCGCACCCTGGCCTGCTGGCGGTTGCGGTTGCGGCGGAGGGCCTCGACCAGCCCCGGCAGCAGCGAGGGGCGCATCACCGCCATTTCCGCGGACAGCGGATTGGCCAGCGGCACCGCATGTCCGTCGAGCTGCCAGTCCTTCAACAACCGCGGATCGACGAAGGCGTAGCAGATCGCTTCGTGAAAATCGCGCGCGGCGAGTTGCGCAGCCAATGCGTCCCCCGCCAGCAGCGTTTCGTCGTCGCGCGGGGCCGGCGGCGCGCCCCCGGGCAGGCGGGCGGGGATCGCGTCGTAGCCGTGGATGCGCGCGACCTCCTCGATCAAGTCCTCCTCATGCTCGATGTCGAAGCGCCTCGATGGCGGAATCACGCGCCAGCCATCACCCGCCGCATCGACCTGCATGCCCAGCGCGGTCAGGATTTTTTCGACCCGGGCGTCGTCGATGGTGATGCCCAGCACACGCGCGATCCGCGCACGGCGCAGGACCACCGGATCGCGGCGCGGCAGGTGCGCGGGCAGCACGGCCTCGATGACTTCGCCCGCCCCGCCGCCGCAGATGTCCAGCAACAGCGCGGTCGCACGCTCGATTGCCGCGCGCGGCAGCCCGGGATCGACGCCGCGCTCGAAGCGATGCGCGGCGTCGGTGGCGAGACCGAGCCTGCGCGCACGGCCCATGATCGCGGCCGGACTGAAATGCGCGGCTTCCAGGAACACGTCGCGGGTAGCCTCGGTGACACGCGAATCGAAACCGCCCATCACGCCGGCCAGCGCCAGCGGCCTGCGCTCGTCCGCGATCAGGAGAAAGTCGGGATCCACCCTCACTTCGCTGCCGTCGAGCAGCCTCAGCGTTTCGCCCGCACGCGCCCGGCGCACCACGATCGCGCCGTCCAGCCTCGCCTCGTCGAAGGCGTGCAGCGGCTGGCCGGTTTCCAGCATCACGTAGTTGGCGACATCGACCACCGCGTTGATCGGCTTGACGCCTGCGGCGCGCAGGCGCTGCGCCAGCCACGCGGGCGTCGGCGCTAACATGTCGATGTCGCGCACGGCGCGGCCGAGGTAACGCGGGCAGTCGGCGCCGGCTTCGAGACGAATCGTGCGTGGTGCGGCGATCCTTGCTGCAACCGGCGCTGCTTCGAACGGGGTGGCCCGCGTGCCGAATTCCGCCGCGACTTCGTCGGCCAGTCCCAGCATCCCGAGGCAATCGCCGCGGTTGGGGGTCAATTCCACCTCGATGGAAGCGTCCGGCAGGCCGAGATAGTCGGCCAGCGGCTTGCCGATCGGCGCATCGTTCGGCAGTTCCATCAGGCCCGACGCGTCGGCGTCGATGCCGAGTTCCTTCGCCGAGCACAGCATGCCCTGCGATTCGAGGCCGCGCAGCCTCGCAGCCTTGATCGTGACGCCGTTCGGCAGCGTCGCGCCGGGCATGGCCAGCGGCGCGACCAGACCGGCACGCGCATTGGGCGCGCCGCACACGATCTGCACCTCGCCCTTGCCGCCATCCACCCGGCACACGCGCAGCCTGTCGGCATCGGGATGCGGTTCGCAGGCGAGGATGCGCGCCACGATCACGCCCTCCAGCGGTCCACCGATCGGCTCGGTGCCCGCCACTTCCAGCCCGCACATGGTCAGGCGCTTCGTCAGCGCCGCGCGATCGGCGGGGATCTCGACCAGGGCACGCAGCCAGTTTTCCGAAAATTTCATAGTGAAGCCGGGACTCGGGACTCGGGACTCGGGACTCGCGCTAAAGCAAAAGACAAGTAACACATGCAACACCATCCAGATTGACTGTTGACAGACACCCGAAAAAACACCGATTCACGTTGCCCTGCCGAATCCCGAGTCCCGAGTCCCGAAATTCGACTTTCATCATGCGAACTGCCCCAGAAAACGCACGTCGTTCTCGAAGAACGCGCGCAGGTCGTCCACGCCGTAACGCAGCATCGCCAGCCGCTCCACGCCCATCCCGAACGCGAAGCCGGTGTAGCGTTCCGGATCGATGCCGCAGTTCTTCAGCACGTTGGGATGCACCATCCCGCAACCCAGCACTTCCAGCCAGCGCTCGCTGCCGTCTTCACGGTCCCAGCGGATGATCACGTCGGCGCCGGGTTCCACGAACGGGAAGAAGGTGGGCTTGAACATCATTTCGAAGTCGCGCTCGAAGAAGGCGCGCAGGAATTCGGCCAGCGTGCCCTTGAGGTCCGCCATCGTCGCGCGGTCATCCACCAGCAGGCCTTCCACCTGATGGAACATCGGCGAATGGGTCTGGTCGGAATCGCTGCGATAGACCTTGCCGGGCGCGATGACGCGGATCGGCGGCTGCTTGCCCTGCATCGCGCGGATCTGCACCGGCGAGGTGTGGGTGCGCAGCAGCCGGCCGTCGCCGAAATAGAACGTGTCGTGCATCGCCCGCGCGGGATGGTGCGCGGGAAAATTCAGCGCGCCAAAGTTGTGCCAGTCGTCCTCGATCTCGGGGCCTTCCGCGACCGCATAGCCAAGCCGCGCGAAAATGGCCTCGATGCGTTCGAGCGTGCGGGTCAGGGGGTGGATCGTGCCGCGGCGGCCGTCGCGCCCCGGCAGCGTGACGTCGATGCCTTCGGAAGCGAGCCTGTGCGCCAGCGCCGCCTGCTCCAGTTGCCGGCGGCGTGCGTGGATCGCCGCGCTGATGCGTTCCTTGGCGGCATTGACTTGCGCGCCGCGTGTCTTGCGCTCGTCCGGCGGCAGCGCGCCCAGCGCCTTCAGTTCCGTGGTGACCGCGCCGTTCCTGCCCAGCAGCGCGACGCGTTGCGCCTCCAGCGCATCCAGCGTCGCCGCCGCGGCGATCGCGGCCAGCGCCTCATCGATGCGTTGCGTCAACGTGTCCATCGCAACCCCATGCAAAAGAAAAGCGGGAAGAAGGCAAGGCCTTCTCCCCGCTCGCTTGCATCATAACGCCGGGCACCCCGTGCCGGAACGGTTGTTTCAAGCAGCCAGGCTGGCCTTGGCCTTCTCGGCGACCGCGCCGAACGCGGCAATGTCGTGCACGGCCAGGTCGGCCAGCACCTTGCGGTCGATCGCGATGCCGGCCTTGTCGAGTCCCGCGATCAGGCGGCTGTACGACAGCCCGAATTGGCGCGCGGCCGCGTTGATGCGCACGATCCACAGCGCGCGGAACTGGCGCTTCTTCTGCTTGCGTCCGATGTAGGCGTACTGCCGGGCCTTGGTGACCGCCTGCTTGGCGACGCGATAGACCTTGCGGCGGGCGTTGTAGTAGCCCTTGGCGGCCTTGAGGGTTTTCTTGTGACGCGCACGCGCGGTGACGCCACGCTTGACTCGTGCCATGGTCGTCTCTCCTTACGAGTAGGGCAGCATGCGCGCGACGCGGCCTGCGTCGCACTTGCGCACGTGGTTGGTGGCGCGCAGGTTGCGCTTCCGCTTGGTCGCCTTCTTGGTCAGGATGTGCGACTTGAAGGCGTGGCCGGCCTTGAACTTGCCGGTGGCGGTCTTGCGGAACCGCTTGGCAGCGGCCCGGTTGGTCTTGATCTTGGGCATGACGACAACTCCGTTTCGGTTTTGGTGACTGACCGGGGCGCCCGACCACTTGCATACACAATGCTGTTTCGCGTTTCGCGAAGCGCCTCGCGTATTCAAGTGGTCGGAGCTTTCCGTCCCTGCCCTGGTCGGCTTGTTGCGGCGCCGTGGCTGCCGCGTTTCCGCCGGATGTTCCCCATCCGGCCAGTGCGCTCCAATGAAACGGAGGCGCGTATTACTTGCCCCGCATCCCTTCCCCTCTCCGGGCCCGGCTTCCTGCCTCGCCAGGAGACCCGGACTTGATCAACTCATTTTTTCTTCGGGGCGATCAGCATGGACATCTGCCGCCCCTCCATGCGCGGGAACTGCTCCACCACGCCGTCCGCGGCGATGTCCGCCTCGATCCGCCGCGCCAGCGCGATGCCCAGTTCCTGATGCGACAGCTCGCGTCCGCGGAAGCGGATGTTGACCTTGACCTTGTCGCCTTCGGCAAGGAACCGCTGCATGTTGCGCAGCTTGATGTTGTAGTCGCCGACGTCGGTGGTCGGCCGGAACTTCATCTCCTTGATCTCGATCTGGCGGCTGCGGCGGCGGGCGGCGTGCGCCTTCTTCTGCTGCTCGAACTTGAACTTGCCGAAATCCATCACCCGGCATACCGGCGGATCGGCGTTCGGCTGGATTTCGACCAGATCCAGACCCGCGTCCTCGGCCAGCGCCAGCGCTTCGTCGCGGTCGAGAATGCCGACCTGCTCCCCATCGGCGCCGATCACCCGCACGCGCGGTACGCGGATCTCGTGGTTGCGCCGATTGCTCTTGTTTTCGGTGACGATACCGTCTCTCCTGCTCTGTCCTGCCAGCAATGCCTGGCCGCACTCCGTCAGCGCGGGCCGGTTTCGGCCTCGAGGCGTTCCGCGAAACCGGACAACGCCATGCTGCCCAGATCTTCACCGGAACGTGCGCGCACGGAAACGGTGCCCTTCTCCCTCTCGCGGTCGCCAACCACGAGCAGATAGGGCACCTTCTGCAACGTATGCTCGCGGATTTTATAGCCTATTTTCTCGTTGCGCAAATCGGCGCGGACCCGGAGGCCCCGCCGGGCCAAGGCATCGGCCGCCTGCGCGGCGTAATCGGCCTGGGCGTCGGTGATGTTCAGCACCACCGCCTGCACCGGCGCCAGCCACGCCGGGAAGTTGCCGGCGTGGTGCTCGATCAGGATGCCCAGGAAGCGCTCCATGGAGCCGACGATGGCCCGGTGCAGCATCACCGGATGCCGTTTCTGGCTCTGCTCGTCCACGTACTCGGCGCCCAGCCGCTCGGGCATCATGAAGTCCACCTGCATGGTGCCGAGCTGCCAGGTGCGGCCGATGGCGTCCTTCAGGTGATACTCGATCTTCGGGCCGTAGAACGCGCCCTCGCCCGGCAGCTCCTCCCACTGCGCGCCGCAGGCGCGCAGCGCATCGCGCAGCGCGTTCTCGGCCTTGTCCCAGACCTGGTCCGAACCCAGCCGCGGCTCGGGCCGCAGCGCCAGCTTGATCGCGATATCGGTGAAACCGAAATCGCGGTAAACCGCCAGCGCCTGCGCGTGGAAAGCCGTCACTTCGGATTCGATCTGCTCCTCGGTGCAGAAGATGTGGCCGTCGTCCTGGGTGAACGCGCGCACGCGCATCAGGCCGTGCAGCGCGCCGGAGGGTTCGTTGCGCGTGCAGGAGCCGAACTCGCCGTAGCGGATCGGCAGATCGCGGTAGCTGTGCAGGCCGTCGTTGTAGACCTGCACGTGCCCCGGGCAGTTCATCGGCTTCACCGCGTAGGTGCGCTTCTCCGACTCGGTGAAGAACATGTTGTCCTTGTAGTTGTCCCAGTGGCCGGACTTCTTCCACAGCGAGACATCCAGGATGGAGGGGCAACGCACTTCCTGATAACCCGACTCGCGATAGACGCGGCGCATGTACTGCTCGACCTGCTGCCACAGCGTCCAGCCGTTGGGATGCCAGAACACCATGCCAGGCGCTTCCTCCTGCTGGTGAAACAGGTCGAGCTGCCTGCCTATCTTGCGGTGGTCGCGCTTCTCGGCTTCCTCCAGTTGCGTGAGGTAGGCCTTGAGATCCTTGTCGTTCAACCAGGCCGTGCCGTAGATGCGCGAGAGCATTTCGTTGTGGCTGTCGCCGCGCCAGTAGGCGCCGGCGGTTTTCATCAGCTTGAACGCCTTCAGCCTGCCGGTGTCGGGCACGTGCGGGCCGCGGCACAGGTCGGTGAACTCGCCCTGCGTGTAGAGCGAAAGTTCCTCGTTCGCCGGAATCGACTCGATGATCTGCGCCTTGTATTCCTCGCCCAGATCGCGGAAGAACCTGATCGCCTCGTCGCGCGACTTCACGCTGCGCGTGACCGGTAACGCTTCGGCCGCGATCTTCTTCATTTCGGCTTCGATCGCCGGCAGGTCCTCGGGCTTGAACGGTTCCTTGCGCGCGAAGTCGTAGTAGAAGCCGTTCTCGATCACCGGGCCGATCGTCACCTGCGTGCCCGGATGCAGCCGCTGCACCGCCTGCGCCAACAGGTGCGCGGTGGAGTGGCGGATGATGTCCAGCGCCTCGGGCGATTTCTCGGTGACGATCTCCACGCGCGCGTCGTGATCGATGATGCGCGAGAGATCCACCAGCTTGCCGTCCACCTTGCCGGCCAGCGCCGCTTTCGCCAAACCGGTGCCGATCGAGGCGGCGACTTCGCGCACCGTCGGCGGCGAATCGAAAGTTTTCCGGCTGTTGTCGGGGAGCGTGATCGTGATCATGGGATTCTGATGCGCTTGAATGAAGCGTGCCGTTGTCGGGAAGCGCGGCCAGAGCCGCCAGCCATGGCCCAGAGCTCCGTGACCGCATTGGATCTGCATGGTTGACGGAAGGTCTTCCCTTGCAGCGTCGTCGCCAAACGCAGTCGCCCGGACGGCGGGCAACAAAAAAGGACGCGAGGCGTCCTTCCGGCCAGCCGCGCGAATGGGCCCGAATTAGAAGTGCGTAGTCTCCATGTCGCACACTGAACCGGCGTTTCCGCGGGTCACCTTGCTCGGATCGGTAACGATGCGTGCAACGCTAGCGCGGGCGCTTCGCGTCGTCAACGCGGCGACGATCGAGCCTCCTCCCCCGATCACGTCACGACCGGGGCCCGCTCCCCTCGCCCTTGTCCTCTCCAAGCCCGGCTTCCTGCCTCGCCGAGAGATCCCGCCTTGAGCATCCATGCTCGAGGCGCCCGCGGGCGCGAGCTGCGATGGCTCGCGCCCTCCACGGCGCCCGTCCTTCGGGCCGGCCACGCTGGCCGCGCGTACCTTGACGCGCGCGGTCAGCGCATCTCGCGTAGAATGCCCGCTCACCCCGCAACCCGGAGGGGGTGATCGTCGTGCTCCGCACGATGGATCCTTGAAAAACGCGGGCAGAGATGGCCCGCTTTGGCGCGCCAGGGATGCGCACGATTCGGGCGCGTAGCTCAGCGGTAGAGCACTACCTTGACATGGTAGGGGTCACAGGTTCGATCCCTGTCGCGCCCACCAGATCCGCCATGATCCGGCCCTCCTGCGGCCGGCCCGTCATTCGCCCGGACGTTCCCGACCGGGAAGCGCGGCCATCCGGCGCATCTTCCGCGCCGGCGCCAGCAACCGCCGATACACCGCCAGCGTGCGGGCGATCACGATGCGCTCGTCGAACTCCGCCAGCGCCTTGGCGCGCGCCGCCTGCCCCAGCCGCGCGGCCAGACCGGGATCGTCCAGCAGACGCGCGATCGCGCGCGCCAGCGCACCGGCATCGCGAGGCGGTACCAGCAGGCCGTCCACGCCGTCGGTGACGACTTCGCGGCAACCCGGCATGTCGGTGGTGACCAGCGGCAACGCGCAGGCAGCCGCCTCGATCAGTGATTTCGGGACGCCCTCGCGGTAGTAGCTGGGCAGCACCATGAGATCCACCGATTCGTAGAGCGCGCGCATGTCCTCGACGTGGCCTAGCCACTCCAGCACGCCCTGCTCCGCCCACTCGCGCAAGCTCGCTTCCTGTACCGCGGCCGGGTTGCCGGGATCGGGGGTTCCGGCCAGCAGAAAGCGCACCTTGCGTCCCTCCGCGCGCAGCAGACGCGCGGCCTCGGCGTATTCCGCCACGCCCTTGTCCCACAGCAGACGCGCCGCCAGCAGCACGCGTGGCGTCGAAGGCGGTGCAGCGGAAGGCGGACGCGGGGCGAATCGCGAGCAATCCACGCCCGAGCCGGGTATCAGATCGATGCAGCCGGCCTCGACCAGTCCGGACCGTTCGAACAGGTCGCGATCGTCCGGGTTCTGCAGGATCAACCGTGCGCCCCGTCCGCGCAGGGCGAGGCGCAGCAGCGCGCGGACCACCGGACGCAGCAGCCGCGCCTTGGCATCTCGACTGGCAAACACGTAGCCCAGCCCCGCCACCGCGTTGATCCGTGCCGGCACCCGCGCCAGCCGGGCCGCGAGCGAGCCGTACACCGCGCACTTGATGGTAAAACCGTGCACCAGCGCGGGCCGTTCGCGCCGGAACAGGACGAACAGGCTCCAGAGCAGGCGTGCCTCGCGGAAGGGATTGAGGCTGCGCCGGTCCAGCGGCACCGGCTGCCAGCGGAGGCCCAGTCCGCGCAGCCGCGGCCCGTATTCGCCGGGCGGCGACAGCAGCAGCACGTCATGACCCGCCGCCTGCAGCGCGAGCGCCAGCGAACGGCGGAAGTTGTAGAGATACCAGTCGGTGTTCGCGAACAGCGCCACTTTCGCGCCGCCGTGGTGCGGGGTGCCGGGAGACGCGGGAACGTCGCGTGGCAAGGCCGTGCTCCCGCTGCGTCACGGCAGTCCGTTCGCGGCGCAGGCCATGCGCACGCGGTGGATCGCATCGACGTATTGCCGGAAATCGGCGGCGACGGGTCCCTTGCCGTAAGGTCCGTCGGTCTGCCACGCGCTGCCCTTTCCGTAGATCCACACGTAGCGCTCCGCCAGCCCGAACGCCTCCCGCAGGCGGCGTTCGAACTCGTCCGGATTCTTGCGGCCGGACTTGTCGCCGTAGGAAAGTCCCAGCGGCCACAACCCCGGCGCCACGCTGAAATCCTCCGGCTTCACCGGAACCGCATCCAGCAGCGCCGCGTACTGCTGCTCCGCCTGCCGCATCGAAGGAATGATGTGCCCGTTGTAGGTCTGTTCGGTCGCCAGCACGACGTGCTTCCACGGCACGGACAGCAGCCCCCGCACGAACGGCACGGCCAGCCCGTAACCGCCGTTGCTCAGCCGGTTCGGCCTGCCCGCCAGCCACTGCATGCCGGCCTCGAGTTTCTGCTCGAACATCCGGTCGCGCTGCGCTTCCAGCAACACGTCCGGAAGCACGATGAGCGTCATGTCGGGATAGGCCTGATGCATGGCCTCGCCGATCGCGCGGCCCGTCTGCTCCACCGTGGCCGCGAGTTCGGGGCCGCCCGCGCCAGCACCCCACGCCGGCTGGTGCGGCTCCAGATCCAGCGCGATGCCTTTCAACCCCGCGTAACGGGCCAGCGCGGCGGCGTGCGCGAAGTGCTCGACCACGGCCGCGTTCTGATCGGCGTCGTGCCAGTCGTGCCCCTTGTAGAGCGCGACCTTGATGAAATTGTCGGTGACCCCGTACTGCGCGTAGAGGGTCTGGAACCGCCGCAAGGCCTGCCACAACGCACTGCCGGGGTCGGTTCCCACATCGACCTGCCAGTAGGCCATCGCGTTGTTCACGAAGAATCCCTGCACGCCGACGGTGCGGCCCCAGTAGGCCGCCTGCTCCGGATTGATCTGGGTGCGGTAATCGACGCCATCGAACATCAGGAGCCTGGGGCAATCCGCCCCGGCCGGGGCGCAACAGGCGCACAGGAACAGGGCGAGCCAAGCCATCCACCGGGTCTTGTTGCTTCGCCGACGATTCGCGAACCCGTTCATGCCGCCTCCGCATGCACGGACGCCGTTTTCGATTTCAGCAGGAAAACCATTTCCTGCGAGATCGCGGGCGCGATCCAGACCCGATCGACGATCTCGAATGCCGGTTCGAGTTCAGCGCACGCCTGTTGCTTGCTGCAGAAGCACAGCGAGCCGTGCAGGCCGCCGAAGACCGCGGCCCGCGCGGCACGGCGCAGCTTGTGGAAGCGGTTCTCGATGCCGAACGAAACGATCGCGCAGCGTGCCACGCGCGCGAATTCGTCCAGCATCTTCCGGCGCAGCGCCGCGGGCACCCGGTGCATCAGCCGCAGGCACACGACCACCTCGAATTCGCCGTCGCCGAAGCCGGACAGATCGCCTGCGTCCTCGACCCGGAAGGCGACGCGCCCGTAGCCGATCCGCGCGTATTCGGCCTCGGCCACCTTCAGCATGCTCGCGGAAACATCGGCGGCGACCACCCGGGTTCCCAGCGCGGCGAAAGTCTCCGCGAGCTTTCCCGTGCCCGCCGGGATGTCCAGCGCGGTACGGTGCGGAACCCGCGCCAGCAACGATTCGATCGTGCGCCGCTCCCGCCGCGCCACCAGCCGCGAGGGCAGATTCCGCCAGCCGCTCGGCGCCGCGAACATCCGGTGATAGCGCTGCGCGATGGTGTCGTCCTGGTAGAACTTCCTGGTATCGCGCTCGTAATCAAAATTCATGGTTCGCCACCCATTTTTCGAGTTGCCGGAAATACAGCCCGAGGTAAGGCCGGCCCAGGACCCGTTTCGCGCCGGGCATGCCGCGCAGCGCCTTTTCCGCGAAATGCCTTCGCATCGCCACGGTTTCGTGCAGGAAGTAATTGAGCAGGGTCCGGTCGAGCCTGCGGCCGGAAGCCGTCTCGTAACCCGACAGCAGTTGCGCGGCGTCGAAGCGCTGCCACACCTTCAGCGAACCGCCGCTGCCCCAGTTGATCATCAGCAGGGAAATCACGAACCGGGCCACGTCGTCCTCCGGCATGCCCAGATACACGTGCTGCGGATCGAAAAAGCACCAGCCGCCGCGATCGCGATCGAACCGGAAATTCCTGGCCTCGAAGCCGCCGATGAAGAGCGTCCGCTCACGGCCGGCGATGCGCCGGACCACGTCCCGGCCGGGGACCAGATATCCGTCGTGGAGGTAATCCTTGAGCGGATAATCCAGCGCTTCGCCCGGCGCGGCGTGCAGCGCGGCCAGCAGCGTCATGGCTTCCCGCAGCGCGGCGGTCCGTTGCGCGTAGGAGGTGCCGCGCCGCCGCAGCAGCTCGCGCATGTCCGGGCCCGCGAGGTACGGGTACACGACGCAGGCGTGATCCCGCCGCAGCGGGCAGCACACGCGCCGGCACAGGCGGTGCAGCAGCAGCATGTCGGCGAACTCGCGGCGGGCCTTGTCGATGCACAAGGAGTCCAGCCAATCCTGCGCCGGATCGTCGCTGCGGCGAAAGATCTTGTAGAACCTTCCCTCCGACGACGCGATCCACGATTCCTTGCGCGCCGTGAAGCTCAGCGCGGCGATTTCGCCCGCAGCGGCCATCGGGGACGCGTCCTTGCGGGCGTGGACGGCCGTGTCGATCATGCCTGCGCCTCCCGGCCGGCCGCGGCGCGGCTTGACCCGGGCGCTGCCGAAACCCCCGGCTCCCTGCGGAACGCGTACTGATCGCAGCTGGTCCCCATGAGGCCCCTGAGCGGATTTCCGCGCCGGTGGAGAAACTCGCGTTCCACCGCGAAGCCCAGCCTCGCCAGCAAGGCATGGCATTCGTCCGGGCTGATCGACTGGTAGGGATAGCCGCCCAGCCAGTCGTGGACGTCGTTGTAGAAATCCATGCCGCGGTGTCCGTAATTCCGGACGTAGGCATCGAAATCCTTGCTCCGCAATGCGAAATCCAGCCTGCGCAGGAAGATGAATGCAGCCATCGCGCGCCGCTGGGAGGCGGGAGACGCCTTCGAATACCAGCGCTTGAGCACGCGCCACATCCCGCAAAACGGCGTCTTCCGGTACAGCGCCAGATAAAACTCGCCGCCCGGTCCGACCAGGGCCGCGGCGGTTTCGACGGCCCTGACCATGTCGCCGGTGTGGTGCAGCACGCCCCACGAATGGACGATGTCGAAGCTGCCGAACTCGACCGGCTGCATGTCGAACACGCTGCACACCCGGAAATCCGCCGGAAAGTCCGGCGCGAAACGCGCGAACACCTCCCTCGCCGCCCGCACGGAATCGGGATCCAGATCGACACCCGCGACCCGGCTTGCGCCCAGCCGCGCCGCCGCCAGCGCGGACAACCCCGAGCCGCAACCGATGTCCAGGAAGCTCCGTCCATCCAGCCGCTGCCGCCCGCTCAGGCTGCGCAATCCCTCCACGGCCCGGGCTATCTTCGCCTCGTCGATCTTGCTTGCGTAATCCAGCCAGTTCCGGCCGAAGGCGAAATGGGATCGCTGCTCGAGCAGGTTTTCCCGCTTCAGCATGATGCTCATGCCGTCACCTCCTCGTGCAGGGATGTCCGGTTGCGCGCGTTCTCCGACAGCCACGCCTGGAACATCAGCACGTCCCACAGGCGGCCGCCTTCGTTCACCCTGCCCGCCACGTGGTCGGCCAGCATGTTCCTGACGTAACCGGGATCGAAATAGCCTTCCTCGCGCAGGCGCCGCGCATCCAGCAGCGCTTCCGCCCAGTCCCGCAGCGGTCCGCGCAACCACGCGCCGATCGGCACTCCGAAGCCCTGCTTGGGACGATCGATCAGGTGCCGCGGCACGTGCCGGTACAGCACCTGCCGCAGCAGCCACTTGCCCTGTCCGTGCCGGACCTTCTGCCGCATCGGCACGCGCCAGGCGAATTCCACGACCCGGTGATCGAGCAGCGGCACGCGCGCTTCCAGGCTCACCCTCATGCTGGCGCGATCGACCTTGGTCAGGATGTCGCCGGGGAGATAGGTCACCAGATCGCTGTACATCATCCGCTCGATGATGTCGTTCACGCACGGACCCAGTTGCGGATCGTCGAGCTCGGTCGCGGGTTCGCGCGCGTGCAGCACCACCGCGGCCGGGTTCCGGATGTGCGACATCAGCAGGCGGTAACGCTGTTCCTGTTCGCCCGCCTCGAGCATCCCGGCCAGCACGCCCACCTTGGACTTGGGACGCTTCAGCCGCATCCGCGCGGGCAGGCAGCGGTTGGCGCCCTCCAGCAGCGATTCGTAGAAACCCGCGTGCCGCCTCAGCGAGCCGGCCGCGCGGCCGCGCAGAGTGCCCGGCATCCAGTGCAGGCAGCGTTCGATGTCGCGGGCCTTGAAGTAGCGGAGATACCCGCCGAACAGCTCGTCGCCGCCGTCGCCCGACAGGCTCACCGTGACTTCGCCGCGGGTAAGCCGCGACAGCAGGAAGGTCGGCACCTGCGAGGAATCGGAAAACGGCTCGTCGAAGATCTCCGGCAGCTTCGGCACCACGTCCAGCGCGTCCTGTGCGGTGACGTACAGTTCGTGGTGCTCGGTGCCGAGATGCCGCGCGACCGCACCGGCATGCACGGCCTCGTCGTAACCCTTCTCGTGGAATCCGATCGAGAAGGTCTTCACCGGCCGCGCCGACTGCGCCTGCATCAGCGCGACCACCGTCGAGGAATCCACGCCTCCCGAGAGGAACGCGCCCAGCGGCACGTCCGCCTCCATCCGCAGGCCCACCGCGTCGCGCAGCAGCCGCTCGAGTTCGTCGACGGCCTCGGCGTCGGACAGGCGCAGGCGATGGGTCACGCCCGATTCGGCCGCTTCGCGGGCGGACCAGTAGGTGCGCGTCATCGCGGCGAGCACCGCTTCGCCGGGCCGCGTCTTCACCAGCTCGCTGCCCAGCGTGAGCATCGTCCCCGGCGCGAGCTTGTGAATGTCCTGATAAATGGAGTGAGGCGCGTTGATGTAGTTGTGGCGCAGCAGCAGGCACAGCGCGCCGCGATCGACGGGATTGGCGAAGCCGGGCATCCGAGTGATCGCCTTCAACTCGGACGCGAACACCAACAGCGGACCGACCCAGCCGTAGTACAGCGGCTTGATGCCCAGGCGGTCGCGAACCAGCGACAGCGAACGCTCGCGGCGGTCCCACAGCGCGAACGCGAACATGCCGATGAAGCGCTTCACGGCCACCTCGAGGCCCCACTGTTCGATCGCGGCCAGCATCACCTCGGTGTCGGAATGTCCCCGGAACGTCGCGCCCAGCGCGGCGAGTTCCCGGCGCAACTGCCGGTGGTTGTACACCTCGCCGTTGTAGATCATCACGAACCGGCCGCTGGCCGACGGCATCGGCTGGTGTCCTTCCGGCGACAGGTCGATCACCGCGAGGCGCCGGTGCCCCAGCGCGATGCCGGCGGACGCATCCTGGAAGAACCCTTCGTCGTCGGGGCCGCGATGGCGCAGCGCGGCGGTCATGCCGCGCACGACGGCGCGCGCTTCCTCCGCGCTGAAGCGGTGGCCCGCGTCCCAGAATCCGGCGATCCCGCACATGGTCAATGCTCCTGTGCCACGGTGGAATACAGGCTGGCGTAGCGGCGCGCGCGGAGGCTGTTGGTGTAGCGGTCGATCACGCGCCGGCGCGCGCGCAGGCCCAGCGCGCGCCGTCCCTCGGCGCCGAGCGCGGCCAGCCTCGCCCAGCCCGCGCTCAGCGCTGCGGCGTCGCGCGGCGGCACCACCTCGCCGGTGTCGCCCACGATCACGGACACGTCGCCCACGTTGGTGGCCACACACGGCACGCCGCAGGCCATCGCTTCCGCCACCGCGTTGGGAAACGCCTCGCCGCGCGAGGACAGGGTGGCGATGTCGAACGCCGCGTTGAGCGCGGGGATGTCGGTCCTGCGCCCCAGCAGGCGCAGGTGCGTGCGCAACCGCGCGTCGCCGATCAGGGCGTCCAGGCCGGGGTTGTCAGGCGAGGCGCCCTCGCCCACCAGCACGAAAAAGGCGTCCGGATGGTCGCCGAAGAAGTGCGCGGCCGCGCGCAGGAAATTGCCGTGATCCTTGGTCGGATGCACGCGCGCCACCATGCCGATCACCAGCGCGTCGTCCGGCAGCTCCAGCTCCGCGCGGATCCGCGCGCGCGCGTCCGGATCGGGGGCGAAGATCCGGGTGTCGTAGCCGTTGGGAATCACCGCCGTGCGCGCCTTGCAGAAGCCGTAGGTCTCGTGCTGCGAAGCGCTGACGTGCGAGGCGTACAGGATCCGACGCGGCCGCGAGGACAGCAGCGCGTTCAGCCGGATCACCGCGCGCGTCCTGCGCTTGTCGGTGGCGATGTCGGTGAGGGAATGGTGCACGCTCCACAGGTGCGGCACGCGCTCCGTCCACACCGCCAGCGTGGTCATCAGGTGCGCGTGGTACATCCAGGCGTGCACCAGGTCCGCGGCCTCGTGCCGCAGCACCTGGCGCAGCCGCGCCACGTCGCCCGGCCCGGCCCGGCCCGGCCGCATGCCGAGGTGGTGGGTGGCGGCGGATTCGGACACCCGCGCGCTCAGCGCCGCCTCGCCGCCCAGCACCACCACCGCGTGCTCGAACTGCGGCGGCCGCAGCGATTCGAGCAGGCGGCACAGTGCGATTTCCGCGCCGCCCGAACCCAGCCCGGTGATGACATGGCAGATCTTCATGCGGAGGGAATCCCGAATCTCATCGTGCCGCCCTGCGCACCGCCTCGAAATAAAGGTTTTCCCCGGCACCGCGTGCGCCCAGAAGCTGCAGCGATTTCTTGACCAGCCACTTCGCGCGTCCCTTCCAGTTCAGCGTGTGCCAGCTCCCGAAATAGACGCGCCGGACGATCACCCCGTCGAAGTCGCGCTGGAGAAGCTGCGCAAGCCGCTCGCGGCTGAACGACTGCACGTGGCCCCAGCGATGGAACACCTCGCCGCACCTGGGACAGGCAACCTGGTTGTTTTCCAGCTTCTCGTCGGCAGGCACGGTGCCGAGCAGGCGTCCGCGCTCTCGCAGCACGCGCGAAACTTCCCCGAACGTCGCGGCGATCACGGCGTCGTCCAGGTGCTCGATGACTTCCGACATGATCACCACGTCGAAGTACCCGTCGGGAAACGGCATCGCCTGCGCATACCCGACCTTGGCGTGGTCGGCGTCCATCCCGGCGGTGGAACGAAGGCGCCGGATCGCGACCTCGCTGGGGTCGAGCGCATACACCTCGGCGCGGTGTCCGGCGCGGATCGTCCGTTCGAGATGGCCGTTGCCCACGCCCACGTTCAGCACGCGCCTGTCCGCGGGCGCCAGCCGGCGTGCAAGAAAATTCAGCCGCGTCGCGTTGCCCTCGAACGAATCGACGCGCTCGCCCTGGAAGTAATCCCAGATCTTTTCCTGCTGCATCGTCAGGTTCCCTTCCCGAGTTGTCCCGCCAGGGGCGCGCCGTGCATGCCGCCGGCGAGCGGCGGTCCGGCCGACATGACCGGCGGCTTCAGCCGGTAGCGGCTCCGCACCAGCGCGAGAAGCCCGTAGTACTCGAAAATCACGATCAGGCCGTCGATCTGGATCCGGTGCCGCGGACCCTGCAGCGTGGTGGTCACGCCGTAGAGGACGGTCATCACCAGGAAATAGATGACGATGAAACGCCCGGTCATGGTCCTGGTTTTCCAGACCGCGGTGATGCCGTAAACCTGCAGGGGCAGCAGCAGCCAGTAGATCAATTGCGGCAAGTCCAGGAACGCATATTCGGGTTCGGTGTGGAACGGAATGGGCGTGACGATGAACCGCACGATGCCGGTCAACGGATTGCCCGCGCTGCCGCGCAGCTTGTGCAGCGCACCGCTCATGCTGCTGTGGCCGAGCACGTGGAACACGCCGACCAGGGCCACGGCCGCCAGCAGCCACAGCCACGGGCTGCGCCTGCCTCGCCGCGAGCAGAACAGCGTCATCCCGAACGCCGCGCCCAGCGTCAGCGGCACGTAGAAGCGCGTGACCATCAGCACGCTGCCGCCCGCGGCCGCGACCAGCACCGCGCGCCGGGTCCTGCCGCTGTCCGCCAGCGCCACGGCGTACACCACCGCCGCGGTGCCGGTGGCGACCAGGATGTCCTTCAGGTTGGCGACGGTGGACCAGGCGAGGATCGCCGGACTGAGCGCGAGAAACACGAACAGGCCGACGCTGGTGCGCGCGCTCATGCCCAGCCCGATCCGCGCGGCCTTCATCAACAGCCCGGCGGCGATGAAGGTCAGCAGGATGTTGGCGGCGACGGGGGCGTAATAGCCACGCCCAAAAAGGTCGATCGCGGAAGCGTTGTAGACGAAGTACGAAAGATTCTGGCTGCCGACGGTGCTCAGCACGTGGTGGTAATTGCGCGCGAAATTGGAAATCCCGATGCCCTGGCCGGCCAGCAATTCGCCGATGTGCAGGTAGCGCCAGTCGTCGAGAAAGGTGTAGGTGCCGTCGAACAGCAGGCCGAAATACAGCACGAACAATCCCGCCTTCAGCGCCGCGATCCAGCAGCTCAGCGCCGGCCTCTGCGTGAAGCCGACCGACAGCGCGAATCCCGCGAACAGGATGGCGAGCGCGGGGCAGATCAGGTCGCCGAGCGGGAACGGAGGCAGGTGCATGGCGTTAGCTCGGCTCCCGGCTCGCGCAGACCGCCCGGAACGCCGCCTCGGAATTCCGCAGCAGCGATTCCAGCGCGAAGTTTTCCACGATGCGCGCCCGCGCCATCGCGTGCAGCCGGCCGTCCGTGTTTTCCACCGCATGCAGCGTCCGCTCGACGCCTTCCGCGAACGCCGCCGGATTGCGCGGCTCGACCACCGCGCCGCAGGCGCCGACGATGCGGGCGGAATCGCCCACGTCGGTCACCACGCACGGACGGCCGCACGCCATCGCCTCGGCCACGGTGTTCGGAAAACCCTCGCCGTAGGACGTCGAGGCGGCGATGTCCAGCGCGCTGTAAACCGCCGGCATGTCGTCCTGCGGTCCCGCCCACACCAGCCGGTCATGCAGGCCGAGTTCCGCGGCGCGCGCCGCGAGGGTTCCTGCGTACGCCGATCCGCCGCCGCCGCCCACGCAGACGAATCGCCAGCGCGGATCGCGCGCGGCAAGCATGGCGGCCGCTTCCAGGAACACGGGATGATCCTTCATCGCATCCAGACGGCCGACCAGGCCGACCAGCACCGCGTGGTCGGGGATGTTCCAGGCCTTGCGCAGGCGCGCACGGCCCGCGGCGTCGAAACGGAAGCGTTGCGTGTCGATGCCGTTGGGCACCACCCGGATGCGTTCGCGCGGATAACCCAGGGCCGCGTGATGCGCCGCGCCGGCTTCGGAATTGAAGACGATCAGGTCCGCGAAACGCGCGAGCCTGCAACTCAGCCGGAAGGTCAACCGCGACAGCCAGTCGTAGCGGTCGCGGTCGATGTAGGACGAGCGCACGCCCCACGCGATCCGGGTGTGCCGGCTGGCGAAGCGCGCCAGCAGCGACAGCAGGTTGCCGACCGTCAGATAGCCGTGGACGAGGTCCGGATCGTGTTCGCGCAGCGTGCGCCACAACCGCCGCAGGAAGCCCGCGGTGTCCCAGCGACCGCGCTTGCCCAGGTCGATCACCGCCACGTCCGCCTGCCGCAGGTCGCGCTGGAAGGCGCCGCCGCCGTAGAAGCACGCGACCGCGACGTCCCAGCCCGCCCGCCGCAGGCCCGTCGCGAGCGCGACCAGTTGCCGCTCCGCACCGCCGCGTCCCAGCGAACGGATCAGGAACAGGATGCGCGGCCTGGCGCGATCTGCCGTGGCGGCGTCCGCCGTCGCGCTGCGCGCGCGCATCGCGACAGCGGAAGTCCCGGAGGCGCGCATCATGCACCTCCCGCCGCGGCGGTCATGTCGCCCGCGGGCGCGCTGACCGCGGCCAGCAATGCGTTCCACTGGCCCAGCACCGACGGCAGCGAATAGAGCTTGCGCACCTCGCGCGCCCGTGCGCCCAGGCGCGCGCGCAGAGCGGCGTCGCGCATCAGGGCGTCGAGCGCCGCGACCAGCGCCTGCCTGTTACCCGCCGGCACCAGCCAGCCGTTTTCGCCGTGTTCGATCAGTTCGCGCGGGCCGGCGTCGCAATCGAAACTCACGCACGCCATGCCTTCCGCCATGGCTTCCAGCAGGGCGTTGGGAAATCCCTCGAAGCTGGACGACAGCACGAACAGGTCCGAGCGCCGCATCGTTTCGTGGACACGGCTGTCGAAGCCGGGCAGCGCGATGCGGCCGGCGAGACCGCGCGCAGCGATCCGCCGCGTCAGGTCGTCGCGCAGCATGCCTTCGCCCACGATCCGCAGGTCCCAGCCGGGATGGCGTCCGGCCAGTTGCGCGAACGCGTCGATCAGCAGGCCGAAGCCCTTTTCCGGCGACAGCCGCCCGACCGCGAGCAGTGTCCTGCGACCCTCGCCGCTGCGCGTCGCCGCCCCGCCCGAAGCGTCGGCGGGAATCACGGCGAGCGGATTGGGGATCACCGCGACCGGACGGTGCAGCACCGCTTCCATTTCGCAGGCGCTGCGGCGGGTCTGCACCACCACCGCGGCCGCGCGGCGGTACAGCGGTCCGTGCAGCACGCGCCAGAGACCATGCACCCAGCGCGCGCCGGGCAGGAAGGTGCGTTCGGAAACGATCACCGGCACGCGCAAGCCGGCGGCGGCGGCGAGCACCAGCACGTTGGTCCGGGTGATGAAACTGATCACGGCGTCGGGACGGCAGCGCCGGAGCGCGCGGCGCAGGGCGCGCACCCGCGCCACGTTGTTGCCGACCGCTGCCAGCCAATGTTCCGAGCCGCCCGCCAGATCCAGCGCGACGCGCTGGACCGCGGCGTCCAGCGGATACCGGTCGTGGCGCCGCGAGGCCAGCGTGATCAGCGTGACCTCGTTGCCTTCCGCGGCCCAGGCGTTGGCCAGCGCGGTCATCACGCGTTCCGCGCCGCCGCCGCCCAGCGAGGAGATGACCAGTGCCAGTTTCATGCGGCTCCACCCCTCATCGCGGTGCTGCCGAACACGGACGGCTCGACGCCCAGGCGCCTGGCGACGAAGCGCCACGCCATGGCGCGCCACACCGCCAGCGACAGCACGCTGCCGACCGCCGCGCCGGTGGCGCCCAGGTGCGGCACCAGCATCACGGTCACCGCCAGATTGACGGCGACGCCGACCAGGACGAACAGCGAGGCCTGCTTCTGGTATTTCGTCATGGACAGCATGAAGCCCACTTCGCCGAACGCCGTGGTCACGCAGTAGCCGGCCAGCAGCACCAGCAGCGGCACGTACGCGACCTCGAAACCGCGGCCGAACAATTCCAGGATCCATTTGCCCGTGACGGCGAAGAATCCGGCCACGGCCAGCGCGCCCGCGAAGCTGAGCCGCGCCGCGCGGGTGGCGACGACCTGCAGGCCGGCGACATCGCCCGCGTCGTGGCGCTCGGCGATCATGGGCGCCAGCACCACGTTGACGGCCTGCTGCCCGAACAGCGCGAAGGCGGCCATCCGCATCGCCGCATAGTAGGGACCCACGTCGCCCGTGCCCAGCAGCGCGCCGAGGATCAGCACGCTCAGCCAGTTGCCGGCCACCACGATGATCGACAGCAGCGAGAGCTGCGACCCCACGATCGCCCAGCGGCGCAGTTCGTAGCGCGGCGCGGCGCCGCGCGCCGGCGCGGGCCACGCGCGCGACATGTGCCAGGCCGAGGCGAGCAGTGCGATCAGCGCGGCCAGCGCGCTGACCGCGGCCGCCAGCGGCGCGTCGGGGCGGCGCACGGCCAGCGCCGCGAGCGGCATCAGCGGAATCAGGATCAGCGGACGCAACACGGTCGAATACAGGTTCGTCACCGTCGCGCGCTTGAATGCGCGGTGCAGGGCGCCGCTCTGTTGCAGCTGCGTCAGGATCGGCAGCGTGGCGAAGCCGATGTAGAACGTGTCGCGCCACGCCGCGGTGTGTTTCGTGCCGAGCACGTACACCACCGCGCATCCGGCAATCGCCACGCACACGCTGGTGGCGAACACCAGCAGGCCCACGCCCAGTCGCAGGCCCAGCACCTCGCCCCAGGCGTGCTCGCGGATGTAGCCCGGCATGAAGCGCACGATGCTGATGTCCTGCCCCGCCTGCGCCACCACCGCGAGCAGGCTGACCCAGCTCAGCATCAGCGCATAGATGCCGTAATCGGCGCGCCCGGTCAGGCGCGCGATCACCAGGTTGGAAACAAAACCGAGACCGGTGCCGGCCACCGACACGAGAAACGCGCCGGAGGCCCCGCGCCGCAGCAGCCGCAGGCTGGCGGCGAGATCGTGCGCGTGCCGCGTTTCGGCGTGCACGTCCCGCGATTCCCCGAGGGCTTCCGGTGAGGAATTCACGGCGAGGCCCCTCCGGCTGCGTGCCCGCGCCTCGATTCCGCAAGCAGTGCGTCGAGCAGCAAGGCATCGTCGCGGCCGCCCGTCCATTTCAGCGCGGTGCCGGGAAACGCCGGCTGGCGGCAGGCGCCGCGCAACGCATACACGCACGCGTATGCGATCAGCCGCAGACGCGCTTCGCGTTCCTCGCGGTCGAATTCGCGGGTGAGCGCGTCCAGCACGGCGGTGGCCAGTTGCGCGGGCTGCGGGCTTTCGAGCCGCATCACGGCCACCAGGTAGCGGATCAGGTCGAAATCGGCGGGGTAATCGCCGCCCGCGTATTCCCAGTCGAACACGTACAGACGGTCCCGGTGGCGAAACGTGTTCACGGGCGTGAAGTCGCCGTGCGCGAGCCCGCGCGAGGCGATCGCTCCGGGCTGCTGCGAAAGCACGTGCAGGACGCGCCGGAAACGTTCCCGCCAGCCGTCCGACAGACGACCCGCCACGCCTTGCACCTGCGCGTGCCAAGTCTGCAGCAGGGGGTCGCCGTCTCTCGACCAGGTCGGCGCGGTCCGTTGCGCCAGCTCGTCCAGAAACGCCCGATGCAGCGCATCCGGAAGGAACGCGCGCGGCACGCGGGGCGGTGTCCCGATCGCGTCGGTGGCGAGCACCGCAGTGCCGTCGCGCACCTCGTGCAGCAGCACGCGCGGAATCAGCGCGGATTGCAGATCCAGCGCGTGGAGCGCGCGCAGGGTGGCGGCCTCGTTGGCGAGCAGGGCATGCACGTCGGGCGTGCGCGAGACCTTGGCATAGCCCCTGACGGAACCGTCTCCGTCCATGCACTGCATCACCAGCTTGCGGTGCGGACCGGCGGTGCCGGTCATGAACGCGGCGTGCACGGCGCCGGACCCGAACACCGCCGCGATCCGGTTGATGCCCGAAACGTACGCCCGGCCCCGCAGCCACAGTCCGGACAGGCCGAACCGGATGCTGGCCGAGGCGAGGCGCTTGAACAGGCGCGGCGTGAAGCGCAACGGCTGGATCAGCGCCAGCGAACTCGCACACACCGCGCGCGGCCGCAGCGGCATCAGGAACCAGCGCGCATTCGCGCGTCCGGCCAGCACGCCGCAGGGTTCGCAGCCGGGGCGCGCACGTTCGGAGACATGCAGCCCCAGCGCTTCCATTTCCCGCACCGCGGCGCGCACGTGCGGATCGGAGAAGAATCCGCGCGGTCCCGCCGCCACCGACTGCCGCCACGCCGCCCCGGCACGCGTCGCGTGTCCGTGTTGGCTGCCCGACTCACTCGATGGCGGCGTATCCGTAATAGCCGTATGCGGAGTATGTGCCGCTGCGTTTTTCCATGCCATTGAACACGACGCCCTTGATGTTGACTCCGCTCTGCCTGAAACGCTGCAAGGCCGTCTCGACCTCGCGCGACTGGTTGAGGCCGAAACGCACCACCAGCAGGCTGGTGCCGACGTGGTGGCCGATGATCGCCGCATCGGTGACCGCGAGAATCGGCGGACTGTCGATCACGACCAGGTCGTACTGCGGCGAGATCTCGCGCAGCAGCATTCCGAAACGGGGGCTCATCAGCAGTTCGGACGGATTGGGCGGCCGCCGGCCGCTGGCGATGAAGTGCAGGTTCTCGATGCCCTCCACCGGGCGGATCGCGGTCTCGAGGTCGAGGGCGCCGGCGATCAGTTCCGACAGCCCTTCTTCCGCCCGGCCGCCCAGGATCGTGTGCAGCTTGCCGTCGCGCATGTTGGCGTCGATCAGCAGCACCTTCTCGCCGGCCTGCGCGTTCAGCGCCGCGAGGTTGGCGGAGACGAAGGTCTTGCCGGCCCGTGCGGACGAACCGCAGATCATCACGCGGTTGTCCTTCGCATCGAGCTGGCCGAAGCGCAGGCTGGTGCGCAGGCTGCGCAGGGCCTCGGTGGCCAGATCCTCCGGCGCCGCCAGCGCCAGCAGGCGTTGCCGGCGCCGGGCGAACAGGCGCTGGGTCTGCTGCGAAAGCTCGAACTGCTGTTCGCTCAGCGGAATCGCGGTATAGACCGGCAGGCCCAGGCGCTCGATCTCGGCCGGATCCTCCACGCCGCGGCGCAGCATCTGGCGCAGGAAGACGAATGCGCACGCCAGGAACGCGCCCACGAACGTGCCGCCCAGCACGGTCACCAGTTTCCTCGGCTTGGCCGGCCTGGTGATGTCAACCGAGGGCGGATCGACGATGCGCGCGGTGCCCACCGTGCCGGCCTGCGCGATTTCCAGTTGCTGGGCCTCGTTGAGCAGGCCGTTGTACGTGGTGTCGAGCACCTGCACGTCGCCGTTGAGGCGCAGCAGCTCCCGCTGGGTGTCGGGCAGCGTGTTCAGGCGGCTGTCGATCGCGGCCTTCTGCGCCTTCAATTGCGCGATCTGCGCCACGATGGCCTTGTAGGCCGGATGGTCGGGGGTGTAGAGACGCGCCGCCTCGATCCTCTGCGTCTCGAGCTGCTGGAGGTTGGTGCTGAGGTTGTCGAGCTGGGTGAGCAGGCTCTGGGTCTGCATCGGCACATCCACGGAATGCGCCTTCAGCTGGAATGCGTTGAGCGCGGCCTGTGCGGCTTCCAGCTTCTTCTTCACCACCGGCAGTTGCTGCCGGACGAACTTCAGGCTGTTGGAGGCCTGCGCCGAGTTGCGGCCCACGTTCTGTTCCAGATAGGCCTTGGTGATCTGGTCGAGCACGTCCACCGCGAGCTGCGGGGTCACGCTGTCGTAGCTCAACTGGATGACGTTGGAATCCTGCTCCGTCTGCTTGGCGACCACCGCCTTCTGCAGTTCGCTGATGGTGGTCACCTCGTAATTGCGCACGACGTGGAAGCGCATGCCCGGATTGGCGTGCATGCTCGTCACCAGCATCGTGACGCCCGAGCCCTGCGCGGGCCGGCCGACCTGTCCGTGCAGCAGCAGCCGTCCCGGCGTCAGCCGCAGAAAGCCGTCCTCCCACAGCGAGTAGCCGCCGTCGGGGCCGGCGACCAGGGTCAGTTTTCTTCCCAGCAGGTCGTGCGGCACGTCGAGCGTGGCTATGCTCAGCTGCGAACCGCCCCAGTCGTAATGACTGAGCCCCAGCCAGGGCGACGCGACATCGCCCGGCGCGGCGGCCTTGTATTGCCGGGCGATCAGGCTGCCCAGCACCGGAATCCGGTACGGGCTGACCACGATGTTCAGGTTGAGGTTGTCGACCGCCTTCTTGAGCACCGATTGCGAGGTGAGAATCGAGACCGCATCGGTGGCTTCGGGATTGGAGGCGCCCACCGCCTGCGCGACGGCCGTGAGGCCCGGCAGCGTCGGCGCCTGCTCGACCTGCACCATCGCATCGGCTTCGTACACAGGCGTGGCGACGAGGACATAGGCCAGACTCGCCACGAAGAAGATCGCGGTCACCGCGATGATCAAGCGCCTGTGGTCGAGCAGCGTCCCCAGCAGGGCGCGCAGGTCGATTTCGTCTTCGAGTTGATCGGGTTTGCTTGCAGCAGCCATGACTCACGCATTCCCGTGGAAGCGGATGGCGCCCTGAATCCGGAGGAAAGATTCAGCGATGGCCATCCGTCCGGAGACCGAAGTCCGGCGCTGGATGCCTTCGTCGCTGGAGCGAGCCTTCCAGGACTTCCACTGATTGTTCGGAGGGGATCGTTTGCCGGCGGTCGTTCAGGCAATGGTGGCGTGACCGGCGGCAAACATCATTTCCATCACCTTCAACTGCCCGTCATTACACCTCCACGCCCGGCGGCACGATCCCGCAGGGGGATTCACCATACATCGGCAGATTCATTGGTTCTTAATTTTCATTTCACGCAAATTCAGGCACGTGAATATGAATTAAATTGTTTTGTGAATAGGTTATAAATAAGCAGGGCAATTACAGCATGGACAAACGCGGCAAACCGTGACTTATACTTCGCTCCCCGCACGGAGACAAGTGATTCACTGCTTGTCGTGACGATAGGAGCGACGCGAAATGAAGTGGCGCACTGCCTGGCACGTCGCAATCCCGGCGAAGCAGACGACCGGCCGGAAGGCGTTCATCGCGTGAACCGGTCCATGCCACGTCCCGGCCCCACCGGCGCCGCGGCCCCCGGGCCGGGAATGGATCACGCTTGCAGCGGAACCCGCGCACGCCCACGGATTGCGGACACTCCGGCGGATGAACGGCGCGCACGGCAGCGCCTGTCCGTGGCGGGATGGATGCGCATCGCGGCATGCACGGCCATCGTTGCATCGCTGGCCGGTTGCGTGTGGGCGCCGGGCCAGAGCATGTCCGGTACCGTGCGCAGCAGCAACGGCTACGTGCAGCTGGTTCCGATCACGCCGCAACTGGTGGCTTCCGAACAGAACGCGGCAGCGGCTGCCGCCGGCGCGGCGATTCCCGCCGCCTTGCTGGATTACCAGCCGCAACCGTACCGGATCGGTCCCGGCGACACGCTGTACATCACGGTCTGGGATCATCCCGAATTGACCTCGCCCGCCGGTTCGCAGCAGCAGACCGAGGCCAACGGCCGTCTGGTGCGGCCCGACGGCACGCTGTTCTATCCGTACGTCGGCGTGCTGAAGGTCTCGGGCCTGACCATCGAGGAGGCTCGTCAGGCCATCGCGTCAGGGCTCGCCCACTGGATCAGGAATCCGCAGGTCGATGTCAGCGTGGTGAACTACGCGAGCCAGTACGTGCTGCTGGAAGGTGCGTTCGTGAAGGCCGGCCCGCAGCCGATCACCGCAGTGCCGTTGACGCTGGGCCAGGCCATCGGCGTCGCGGGCATCGACGTGCAGAATGCCAATCTCTCCGGCGTGATCCTGACGCGCGACGGACAGGATTACCACCTCGACCTCAGCGCCATCGACGGCAACGCGGCCCCCGCGAAACGGATCTACCTGAAGGCCGGCGATCGCGTGCTGCTGCCCTTCAACGACCGCCAGGAAGTGTACGTGATGGGCGAAGTGGTGCGTCCGGCGGCGCTGCGCTTCAAGACGGCGGACCTCACCCTCACGCAGGCACTGGGCCAGGCGGGCGGACTCAACGAGGTCACCTCCAAGGGCATGATCTATGTCGTGCGCGGGATGACGAACAACCCGTCGCAACGCCCGACGGTTTACGAGCTCGATGCGAAATCGCCGGCGGCATTCGCGCTGGCCGACGATTTCAGGGTGAAACCGGGCGACGTGGTATTCGCCAGCGCCGCCGGCATTACCCGCTGGAACCGTTTTCTGAGCCAGCTGCTGCCGTTGACCAGCGCCCTGAGCGCCGCGGCATCCAGCCAGTACTACATCAACAACACCAAATAAACGGCACCGGATCGTCCCGGGAAATACCCGGACCCGATCCGGCTTGCCGCCGGGACCGTCTCCCCCGGAGACGGCAGATACAGGGGCTTGCATTATCCGTAAACGACGCGGAGGGATGGTTTTGTCTTTCAAATTCCCGCGGCCTGCCAGGCAAAAATCCCCAGTCATCGAAACCGTGAACCAGGGCCTGATTCAGCATTTATTTCGACGCTTGAATTTAGTTTGCCGATTCGTTTTCCGACCGGCGTGCAGGTGATTTATGTTGCACGATCCAAGGATGCTCCGCGCATGTGCGCTGGTCGTGGGAGTGTCGGCCGTCGCGCTAGTACTGCTGCTGCCGATCGGCAGCCGGCTGGGCCTGGTTGATCGCCCCGATCACATACGCAAGCGGCACGCATTCGACACGCCGCTGGTCGGCGGCCTGGCCGTCACCGCGGGCATCCTCGCCGGATGGTGGTATCTCGGCAGGTTCCATGCATTCGAGGACGCCGTGATCGGCACCTCGCTGGGCCTGGTGCTGGTCGGCGTGATCGACGACCTGTGCGACCTCAAGGTGCGGGTGCGGCTGGTCGCGCAGCTTTTCGCGATCGCGGTGGTGATCCTCGCCACTGGCGTGTATGTCCATTCGCTGGGCATCCTGCACGGCCACGACATCGAACTCGGCTGGCTGGGCATTCCCTTCACCGTCGTGGCCGTGATCGGATTGCTGAATGCCTTCAACCTGATTGACGGCATCGACGGTCTGGCCGGATGCATGGCGCTGGTGGCCGCGGGAGCGATCTGCCTGCTCGGCAACCCCGGAACCGGCAACCCTGCGATCACGCTGGTGGTGATGGCCGCTGCCGCGGTGCTGCCTTTCCTGGCCTTCAATCTCGGCCTGTTCGGGCGCCAGGGCAAGGTGTTCCTGGGCGACTCGGGCAGCATCGTGCTCGGTTACCTGTTCGCCTGGACCCTGATCGGCATGAGCCAGAGCGAACCGCGGCAGATCTCGCCGGGGCTGGTGCTGTGGTGTGTCGCGCTGCCGGTGTTCGACACGCTGACCGTGATGTTCCGCCGCCTGTGCCGGGGCAAGTCGCCGTTCACCGCGGGTCGCGGACACATCCATCACCTGCTGCTGGATGCCGGCCTCAGTCCGCGCACCGCCCTGCTGTGCCTGGTCGCGTTCGCCGCCGTGCTGCCGTTCCTCGGGCTCGAGGTTCACCGCCGCGCGGGGCCCGCCGCCAACCTTGCGGCCTTCGTGCTGCTGCTGGTGCTCTACGCGGCCGGGACCACGTATCTCTGGCAACGGCGAGAGCAGAAACTGCGCGCCGCACCCCGGCATGCCGCTGCCGCGGACGGGAATTTCCATCCCGGTCTGCCGGCCGCGCATTGGCACCGCCCGGCCGTGGAGGGCCTGCAGCGCGATTTCTCGATGCAAGGACCGATCGACGGCGCACTGGAACGTCCCGAACCCGAAACGCGGCGCAGCCTGAGCGAAAGCTCCTGATGCCATCCCTTCCCGACAGCGTCACGTGAGCGATCGCCCGGCGTCTGGCGATCGGCCCGGATGTTCCCTATCCTGCCGCTTTTGGGCGGGAGGATGGGGTCATGCAGGCATTCGCCCTGATCGGGGACATCGGCGGCACCAATGCGCGTTTCGCGCTCACCGATCCGGCCGCGCCGGCGCCGCAGATCCTGCATGAACAGACCGAGACCGACGCGGATTTCCCGAGCCTGGGCGAGGCCGCGCTGCATTACCTCGACACGACGGGCGCGAAGCCGAAACGCGCGGTGCTGGCGGTGGCCTCGCCGATCGAGGGTGACGAGATCAAGCTGACCAACCGCGCGTGGTCGTTCAGGCGCAGCGAACTGCAACGCAGGCTGGGGCTCGACGACCTGCGGCTCATCAACGATTTTGCCGCCATCGCGTGGGCGGCGCCGCACCTCGACGCCGCGGTGCGGATGCCGGTGCACGGCGACGTCGTGACGCCGCCCGCGGGGCCGGTCACCCTGATCGGCGCCGGCACCGGCCTGGGCGTCGCGCTGCTGATCGGTTCGCACGCGCACGGCTGGCACGTGGTGCCCACCGAAGGCGGCCACGCCAGCTTCGCACCCACCGACGACGAGGAGCGCCGGATCGCCGCGTGGCTGGCCGTGCGTCACGGCCGGGTTTCCAACGAACGCCTGCTGAGCGGCCACGGCCTGTCGAACATCGACGCCTGCCTGCGCGGCATCGCGCCGGTCGCCGCGCCCGCGCCGCAGCCGGGCTCGCGCAGGTCGAAGGATGTGGTCGATGCAGCGCTGGCGGGCAGCGATCCCGAGGCCGGACACGCGCTGCGCCGCTTCTGCCGGATCTACGGCGCGGTGGCCGGCGACGCCGCGCTGCTGCACGGGGCGAACACCGTGCTGATCGCCGGCGGCGTGGTGCTGCACTTCCTGGATTTCTTCCACACCAGCGAATTCATGGATGCCTTCACCGCCAAGGGCCGCCACACCGATTACATGAAACGCATGGCGGTGCAGGTGATCACCCATCCCAACCCGGGCCTGCTCGGCGCAGCGGTGGCGGCACGGCAACCGCCCGCGGATACCCTGGACGACGTGCGCGTCGCGCGGAAGGACGCCGCACCGGCCGATTGATCCGGACAGTCGCTGCCCCGGACCCGGGTCGGGCGCTCCTATTGCATGAAGGCCTGTTCGCGCACGCGGTGGATCTCGTCGCGCAGGCGCGCGGCTTCCTCGAACTCCAGATCCTGCGCGTGCCGGTACATCTCGGCCTCGAGCTTGCCGATCAGCGCGGCGGCGGCGTGTGCATCCAGCGCGGAATAATCGGCGGCCTGCTCGGCGATGGCGGCGCTCCTGCCCGCCGACGCGGTCTTGCCGGCACGCGCGCGCCCGCGCGCCGACGGCTCCTCGCGCGCACCTTCCATCACGTCGGCGACCGCACGCACGATCGACTTCGGCGTGATCCCGCGTTCCTCGTTGTATTCGATCTGCTTGCGGCGGCGGCGTCCGGTTTCGTCGATCGCGGCCTGCATCGAACGGGTGACGGTATCGGCATACAGGATCGCCTTGCCGCGCACGTTGCGCGCCGCGCGGCCGATGGTCTGGATCAGTGATCCGGTGGAGCGCAGATAACCTTCCTTGTCGGCGTCCAGGATCGCGACCAGCGACACCTCGGGCATGTCCAGCCCCTCGCGCAGCAGGTTGATGCCGACCAGCACGTCGAATTTGCCGAGCCGGAGATCGCGGATGATCTCCACGCGCTCGACGGTTTCGATGTCGGCGTGCAGATAGCGCACCCGGATGTCCTGCTCCGCCAGATAGTCGGTGAGGTTTTCGGCCATCCGCTTGGTCAGCGTGGTGATCAGCACGCGGTCGCCCAGCTTCACGCGCTGGCGGATCTCGCCCAGCACGTCATCGACCTGCGTGCGGGCGGGCCGCACTTCCACTTCCGGATCGACCAGCCCGGTCGGGCGCACCACCAGTTCCACCACGCTGCCGCCGGACTGGCGAAGTTCGTAAGGACCGGGCGTCGCCGATACGAAGATGGTGCGCGGTTCGCGGCGTTCCCATTCCTCGAATTTCAGCGGGCGGTTGTCCAGCGCGGACGGCAGCCGGAAACCGAATTCGACCAGGGTTTCCTTGCGCGAGCGGTCGCCCTTGTACATCGCGCCCAACTGCGGGATGGTGACGTGCGATTCGTCCACCACCAGCAGCGCGTCGGGTGGCAGATAGTCGAACAACGTGGGCGGCGGTTCGCCCGGTGCGCGGCGCGTGAGGTGCCGCGAGTAGTTCTCGATGCCCTGGCAGTAGCCGACTTCGGCCATCATCTCGATGTCGTAACGGGTACGCTGTTCCAGCCGCTGCGCTTCCAGCAGCTTGTTCTCGTTGCGCAGCACCTCAAGGCGTTCCTTGAGTTCCTCCTTGATGGTCTCGATCGCGTTCAGCACGCTCTCGCGCGTCGAGGCGTAATGGGTGCGCGGATACACCGTGTAGCGCTGCACCTTGCGGAGTGTCGCGCCGGTCAAGGGATCGAACAGCGACAGTTTCTCGATCTCGCCGTCGAAACACTCGATCCGCAGCGCCTCGGTTTCGTTCTCGGCCGGGAACACGTCCACGATCTCGCCGCGCACCCGGTAGGTGCCGCGGTGCAGTTCCATCTCGTTGCGGGTGTACTGCAATTCGGTCAACTGCCGGATCAGCTTGCGCGGATCGATCTTCTCGCCCACCGACAGGATCAGGCGCAGGCTGAGATAATCATCGGGATCGCCCAGACCGTAGATCGCCGATACGGTGCCCACGATCAGCGCATCGCGGCGCGAGAGCAACGCCTTGGTCGCGGCCAGGCGCATCTGCTCGATGTGCTCGTTGATCGAGGCGTCCTTCTCGATGTAGGTGTCGGACGAGGGAACGTAGGCTTCCGGCTGGTAATAGTCGTAGTAGCTGACGAAATATTCGACGGCGTTGTCCGGGAAGAACTGCCTGAACTCGCCGTACAACTGCGCGGCCAGCGTCTTGTTGGGCGCCAGCACCAGGGTGGGTTTCTGGATCGCCTGCACCACGTTGGCGATGGTGAAGGTCTTGCCGGAACCGGTGACGCCCAGCAGCGTCTGCGCGGCCAGGCCCGATTCGAAGCCTTCTATCAGCTTCGCGATCGCCTGCGGCTGGTCGCCGGCGGGCTGGTACGGCGCGACCAGCCGGAAGCGCTCTTCGCTGCGTTGCGGGGCGCGGCTCGTATCCATCCCGGCATTATACGTTTGCCCTGCTGACAACCCCTGTCAGCAATGTCCGACACACGATGACGCCGCGTGCCGCTGCCGCACGCAGTCCCGAATGCGCAGACTGTCGCCGTCACGATGGAGGGATCGGTCATGCGCTCGCGAGCTGCTTCCGTGCGTGGTTTCACGCTCACCGAACTGGTGACGGCCCTCGCGATCCTCGGCATCCTGACGATGGCCGGCGCGCCGGCCCTGGCTGGCATGCTGGCGCGCTCGCACGATGCCGCGGCCGAAAATGCCTTCGTCGCCAGCCTGATGCACGCGCGCGAAACCGCGATCCTGCGCCGTACCCAGGTGCTGGTCTGCCCGAGCCCCGACGGCAGGCAGTGTCGGCGTGGCGATGACTGGCAACACGGCTGGATGGTGGCACTGGACGACGATCGCGATGGCCGGCCCGACGGCGGCACGCCGCCGCTGGCGGTGTTCGACGCGCTGCCGCGCGGCACCCGCGTGATCACCACCGTCGGCCGTCCGCAGATCGCGTTCCGTCCCAACGGCGGCGCCGGCGGCAGCAACGCGACGTTCACCATTTGCCATGCCGGCGACGGGCGCGGCCGGTCGGTGGTGGTCGCCAATTCGGGGCGAGTGCGCGCGGGAGCGCCGGAACCGCAGCGGTTGCGGGAATGCCTGGCCCTGGCCGGAACCGGCTGACCCAAGCCATGGCCGCCGGGCTGGCTCAGGGCATGCCGAGGTAGCGGTAGTACTCGATCCCGTAATCCTGGAATTCGGGGTCGTTGCGCATGCCCACGCGATCGACCACGAAACCGGCCGCAAGCGGACGACGCGCGCCGTCCACTTCGCCCGCATCGTGCAGCGAGACGTATTCCTCGCGCTCCAGATCCACGGCACCGGCCAGCGCTTCGCGAAAACCCATCGCACGGGCCGCGTCCCGCCAGCCCGGCGCGACGGTCGCGGGAATCGCCTCGGCCGCATCGCCGCTGCCGTAGCCCATCAGCAGCAGGTCGCGGTCATCGAGTGCGTATTCGCGGACCGCCGCTTCCTCGAGTCCCGCCCCCAGCCACGCGGGCAGCGCGGCGGTGTAGAGGTTGCCCAGTTCCATCATCGCCTCGGAGCCCAACCGCAGCTTGTCCTCGACGACAGCCCCGTGCGCATCGCCGTCGCGGAACGCCTTCAGCACCTGCTGCGACAGCGGGTACGGGTCGGGTGGCGGCGTTTCCGTTCCGGAACCATCGAGCCCGCCCGAGCGCATTTCGCGGAGCAAGGCTTCCAGCGGCACCTGCGCGGCATCGCAATAACGGGCCAGTTCGCTGCGCGCTTCCCCATCGTCCGCGGCATCGTGACCCAGCGCGAACAGGTACGCCATCGCCCACGCCGCACGCGGCATCCGGTGATAGGGCCGGTGCATGAACACCGCGCCCAGCCCGCGCAGGTATGCGGCGCGCGGTCCCGCGCGCCGCGCGAACATCGCATCCAGCGCGTGCAGCGTCTCGTCGATGTAGCAATCGGTGGAATACTTGCCGTTGAACACCGGCGTGTCGCGCAAACGGCCGTCGCGGCCGGGCACCTGTCCCGCGAAGCGCAGGAACGGCTTGCGGAAATCGGCGCCGCGGTAAGCCGACGCGCTGCCGCTGCGGGTCAGGTCCAGCGCCAGCAGCCGCGGGTTTTCCTCCAGCAGCATCGCCACCGCGCCCGCGCCCTGGGTCGGTTCGCCGCTGCTGCCGCGTGCGTATTCGGCGATGTCGGCGCTGACCACGATCGCCTGCCGGCCTCGACCGTCCAGCGCGAGATGGCGCAACGCGCCCTTGATCGCGTAAACGCCGCCCAGGCAGGCGTGTTTCAGTTCCGGCACCTCGCAGTCGCGCGCGACGCGCGGCCGGCCTTCGGCTTGCAGTGCGCGATCGACCAGCCCGCGCACGATCACCGCGCCGGCGGCGTTGTCGGTGCTGGATTCGGTGCCCAGCGCAAGGTGACCGATCCGGCGCGGATCGATGCCGCAGCGGTCGATCAGCCGCAGCACCGCGTTGGCCGCGATCGCGTAGATGCTCTGGCCCGGCGCCGGCATCCGGAAGCCGTGGCCCACCACGGCGCGGGTCTTGTCCCGGTTGCCGCCGGTCCAGCGGCACCATTGCTCGAGATCGACGCGGTACGGCGGAACGTACAGCGCCATTCCACTGATGCCGACGGATGGAATCACCGGGGATGTGTGCCCGATCATGGCAGGCGCCGAATGCAATGTTTGCGGGCCCGCCAGCGTACGGTGCGGATCGTGCAAGCCGTGTCAACGCGGATGGCGCGTGACGGGACGAACGAGATTGGCGCCCGAGCCCCGACTCGAACGGGGGACCCTCTGATTAACAGTCAGATGCTCTAACCGGCTGAGCTACTCGGGCACTTGCAAAATTGTCGCATGATCCGTCCCTGGAGCGTTTGCCGTTCGGCATCCCTGCCTCCTCCTCGCATTCGGCGCGCCACTCGAGCGGCCGAACTGCCCGGGCACCGGATCAACGCGGGGTCATCCATTATCCGGGCGGCACCGAAAGGTGTCAAAACGCCCGCCATCCCGATCCGGGTCAGCGGCCGCCCCGTCCGTCCGCTGCGACGATCCGGTAGCACGGCACGTACCTGCTGCCCGGCAGCTTCATCCGGTGCTGCTCGACGAAGCTCTTCAGCAACGCGTCCAGCGCCCGCATGATCTCCGGATCGCCGTTGATCTCGAACGGGCCTTCCTCGTCGATCCGGCGCATGCCCTCCTCCTTGACGTTGCCGGCGACGATGCCGGAGAACGCGCGGCGCAGGTTGGCGGCCAGTTCGTGCACCGGCTGGTCACGCTGCAGGTTCAGCGCCGCCATCGCCGCATGGGTGGGATCGAACGGTTTCTGGAAAGCCAGGTCGATGTTCAATTCCCAGTTGAAGAAGAACGCGTCGTGCTGCGCGATCCGGTGGTCGCGGACTTCCTCGATGCCGCGCTGCATCGCGTGGGCCACGGCCGCGGGATCGTCGATGATGACCTGGTAACGCTTCGCGGCAGCCTCGCCCAGCGCGAGCCTGAGGAACCTGTCGATCTGCTCGAAGTACGGGGCAGCCACCTTCGGCCCGGTGAACACCAGCGGGAACGGCAGCTTCGCGTTGGCGGGGTGCAGCAGGATGCCCAGCAGATACAGGATCTCCTCCGCGGTGCCGACGCCGCCCGGGAACACGATGAAACCGTGGCCTATGCGCACGAATGCCTCGAGCCGCTTCTCGATGTCGGGCAGGATCACCAGGCTGTTGACGATGGGGTTGGGCGATTCCGCCGCGATGATGCTGGGTTCGGTCAGGCCGATGTAGCGGTTGTTGCGGTGGCGCTGCTTGGCGTGCGCGATGGTGGCGCCTTTCATCGGCCCCTTCATCGCGCCAGGACCGCAGCCCGTGCAGATGTCCATGCCGCGCAGGCCCAGCTCATAGCCGACGTCCTTGGTGTAGTCGTATTCCTCGCGCGAGATCGAATGCCCGCCCCAGCACACCACGAGGTTGGGATCGAAACGCGCGCGCAGCACCCGCGCGTTGCGCAGGATGTCGAACACCGCGTGGGTGATGCCGCTGGAATCGGTGAGCTCGAACTGCCCCGCGGCGATCTGCGTGGAGACGTACACGATGTCGCGCACCACCGCGAACAGCAGCTCGTTGGTGCCGCGGATGATCCTGCCGTCCACGAACGCCTGCGCCGGCGCGTGCTTGAGTTCCAGCTTGAGGCCGCGGTCCTGCTGCAGCACCTGGATGTCGAAGTCGGGATAGCGGTCCAGCATCGCGCGCGCGCTGTCATGCATCGCGCCGGAGGTCAGCACGGCCAGCGCGCAGGAACGCAGCAGTCCGTGCAGCCCCGCGGCACTGGCATCGCGCAGGCGCGAGATCTCGTCCCGCGACAGCACGTCCAGCGTGCCGGCCGGCACGATCCGCGCGTTGACGGTCGGCTGCTTCGCCCGGGAAGGGCTGCGGACGTCGTTCATCCCTCTGCGTTCTCCTGTGTCGGGCGGTTCGGTGCCGCCCGGAAAGGGCCGACAAGATTGCGCGTGCACGGTACCGCCGGTCAAGCCGGAGCGAAAGGAAATCGGCGCCGCAGGGGCGCCGATTCCGTGATTGATCCCTTTGCGGCGTTCAGAACGTGTAGCGCAGCGTCACCTGCACGGCCCAGCGCGATTGCGCCCACTGGTCCTCCAGCTTCAGCGAACCCGGGTTGTAGCTGCCCCCGCTGGTCGGCAGCGAATAGATGTACTTGCCGGTGGCCGGATCGACGCCGGCGAAATTCGCGAGCGTGCGCATGTACGGGAAATCGACGTCATAGACATCGCCCCACTTCTTGTTGAGCAGGTTGAGGAAGTTGTAGATGTCGAACTTGACCGAACCCTTGTTGCCCTTGAACAGGCCGGGGATTTCCTGCATGAAGCTGAGGTTGAGCGTGTTCACCCACGGCGAGATCGCGCCGTTGCGGCCCGCGATCTGGCCCTGATGGCTGCGCAGGTACGGATTGCTGGCGATGAAGTTCCAGAACTGCTGCTGCTGCGCGGCGGTGGTGCCCGGCGTGAACTCCACGCCGCCCGGGGCCGGAATGTAGGCCAGCTCGTAGGGGCAGTTGGTGCTGCTGCCGAAGCACAGGCCGCTGGCGTCGTTGCCGAACACCCAGCTGTAAGGCGTACCGCTGTGGCCGTCATAGAACGCCGACGCGCTGGTCACGTAGTCGCCGAAGAACCTGTGCTCCCAGGTCAGCGACGCGATCACGCGCTTGGGCACGGCGTAGATGCTGCGCGAGGCGACGTCCTCGTTGCCGTTGGCAACGGCGTTATTGTTGAGGTTGGAGGCTGCCTGCGAGGAAGTGCCCGGGTTCACTTCGGTGGACCGGCCCAGCACGATGCCGAAATTGCCGAAGAAACCCTGGCCGAAGGGCTTGGTGAGCATCAGCGACAGGTAATCCGCCGAACCGTAACGGGTGTTGGTCAGGTACACCACGTTGTAGAAGTTCGGGTTCTGCAGGCACGCGGCGATGGTGTAAGGCTGGCCCGACTTGCCGTTGTGGCAAACGGTGGCGGCGGTCGGGTTCCAGTAGCTCGCACGGCCGTCCGGCATGGTGCCCGTGGGCGTGCCGTAGTTGAGGTTCTGGTAGAACAGGCCGTGCTGGACCTGCAGGTGGATGTAATCGGCCGAAAACACCAGGCCCCACCAGGGCAGCTCGCGGTCGAGGCCCAGGCTGGCCTTGAGCGCGGTCGGCAACTGGAAGTGCGGATCGGTCACGTCCACCTCGGGCGTCGGCGGAGAACCCTTGGGCAACTGCTGGGTGAACGGATCGGGGTTGAACTGGCCGGAACGGCTGGTCGCACTGGTCAGCGTGACGCCGTTGTTGGTGTACGGATTGCTCAACCACACGCCCGGCGTCACCGCCTCGGACAGGCCGATGCCGCCGCGCAACTGCGTCTTGTAGCGGGTGTCGAAGGCGTAGTTGAACGAGATGCGCGGCTCGATGATGGGCTTGCTGCTCAGCCTGGCGTTGTTGGGAATTCCGAAACCGCCGTACTGGCAGCCCCTGGGACCGGAGCCGTCCGGAATCGGCGCGGACGAGAAGCAGGGGTTGTACACGGGCGACTTGTTCGCCTTGGGAATGTCCACGCGCACGCCGTACTGCAGGGAAAGCCGGGGCGAGATGTTCCAGGTGTCCTGCGCGAACAGGCCCCACTGCTGCAACGTCCAGTTCGCGGCGATGCTGTTGATGTTGCCGTCGACGGGCTGGTACAGCGTGTAGCTGGAATAGGTGCCCGCCGCGAAAGCCGGAATGCCGCTGAACTGGTAGGAACCGAACTCGGTGCGGCCGAACAGGTTGTAGAACCTGTCCTGCTGGAAGTCGAAACCGGCCTTGACGGTGTGCTCGCTCAGGAACCACGTGCCGGCGAAGAACGCGGTCGTGGTGTCCACGTTGAGCACGTTGTAGTCGCGGTACTGGTCCTCGCCCAGGAATACCGACGGTCCCGTCAGGCTGCCGGGCGAAGTCGGCGAGGTGTAAACCTGGATCATCGGCGCGTGCGCCAGCACCGTCGGGGTGGAGTGGTACTTGGCGTAGGAAACCGACGCCTCGGTCGAGAACGTGTCGGACCAGTCGTCATACGCATTCAGCACGTACTGGCGCAGATCCTGGTGCTGGGTGTACCAGTAGCTGGACAGGCCCAGCGAGGGCCGCGAGCTGACCGAATTGCCCTGTATGTTCGGCGTCTGCCCGTTGTCCTGGTTGACGCGCAGGCTGAGGCGGTGCGAGTCGTTGATGTTCCAGTCCAGCTTGACCAGCGCGCGCATGTCGGTCTGGTTGTTCGAATCGGCCTTGAGCGTGCCCGGGTTGATCCCGTAGCCCTGGGCGATGCTGATGATCTGGTCGATCTGGTCCTGGGTGACGGGGACGATGTTGGCCGCGCCGGAGCCGATCGGGCCGTAGCTGGGCGCCGGGGCCATCACCTTGGACTTCTCCACGTCCACGAAGAAGAACAGCTTGTCCTTGACGATCGGGCCGCTGAAGGTGGCACCTTCGGTGTATTTCTGCGAATAGCCGGTGAAGGTGTTGTCGGTCTTGCCCTTGCCGGTCAGGTCGTTGGCGTTGGTGTAGGCGTAGTACAGCGAGCCGTGGTACTGGTTGGTGCCGCTCTTGGTGACGATGTTGATGTTGGCGCCCAGCGCGCGCTTGGAGGTGACGTCGTAATTCGCGGTCGAGATGTTGTAGGCCTCGATCGCGTCGAACGACAGCGGCTGGTTCTGCGCGGGCAGGCCGTTGGCATTGAGGCCGAACGAATCGTTGGTCGGCACCGCGTCGATGGTGACGTTGTTGTAGCGGTTGTTCTGGCCCAGCGCGCTGATCTGGGTGAAGCCGCCGGCCGCGTTGTTGTTGGTCAGCGAGACGAACGGGTCGAGACGCGCGATGTCCTGGATCGAGCGGTTGGGAACCGGGATGACCTGGAGCTGGCGCTGCGAGACGTTGGTGCTGACGCCCTTGTTGTCGGGCTGGAAGATCTGGCTCAGTGCCGAGGCCGTCACGTTGACCGCGCCGAGATTGGTGACCTCGCTGGGCGCCGCCGCGGTGATGGTCAGGTCGATCGTGCTGGTCTGGGCCAGTTGCAGATAGACGTTGTCGCGCTCGGCCACGGTCTTGCCGTCAAGGACCACGCGGATGTCGTAAGGCCCGCCCACCCGCAGGCCCTGTGCGTTGTAACCGCCGGCGGCATCGGTGGTGATGGTGCGTGTGGTGCCGGACGGCACGTGCACGATCTGCACCATGGCCCCTGCCACCGGCTTGCCGCCGGCATCGATCACGTGCCCGTCCATCGACGAGGACGTGTTCTGCGCCAGCGCCGGCGACGCGGCAAACAGCATGACGGCAACGAATGACAGCAACCGCGCGGCAAGCGAAAGTCTCATGGTTTTCGTCCTCGAAGTCATCGGCATCCACGCAGGGTCGGCGCGCCGTCCATCCGCCTTCGGCGGACGAACGCGACACACGACCTGCAGCAACCCCCGTGGCGAGTGCCCCGGCACCACCACAATACGGAAGTTTAACAGCCGTTTGTGACGGTTGTGCTGCTCCGTGGACAGGCAGGCATCGATGCCCGCGCCTTCCGGAAACCATCGCCCCTCGTCTGCTCACGCGGCATGCAGGTAGGCTTCGAGACCGCCCAGGAACATCTGCACCGACAACGCGATCAGCAGCATGCCCATCACGCGTTCCAGCGCGGTCAGTACGCTCTCGCCCAGCAGCCTGAACAGCCAGGTCGAGCTGAGCAGGATCACCGCGGTCGCGAGCCACGCGAGGAACAGCGCCAGCCCCCACTCCAGTTCACGGCCGGGCTGGGTGGTGGTGAGCAGCAGCAGCGCGGCCATCGCCGATGGCCCCGCCACGCCGGGAATCGCCAGCGGCACGATGAACGGTTCACCCTGCCCCGGCGGCCCGAAGATGCCGCCGTCCCTGGGCGGAAACACCATCTTGATCGCGATCAGGAACAGCACGATGCCGCCCGCGATGCTGACCGACTCCTGCTTGAGCTGCATGATGTGCAGCAGGAGCTGCCCGCCCAGCAGGAACGCCACCAGCACCGCCAGCGCGATCAGCAGTTCGCGCACCATCACCCAGCGCCGCCGGCGCGGCGGCACGTCCTTCAGCAGGCTGAGGAAGAACGGGATGTTGCCGAGCGGGTCCAGGATCAGGAACAGCATCACGCCGGCCGACAGGATGGTCATTTGCGTGTGCATGGGGTTCCTTTGCCAAGCCGGGGACCTGGAAGCCTAACAATGTCTTCGAGCAACCGTGCGGCTGCCTCGTCACGCATTCGCCGGGACGATGCGCCAGCGCGAGCCGCGGTTTTTTTCGAACGTTCCCCTGCAGGTCCAGGGCAGGAAACCACACGACAAACAGGGAAGCGTGTTCTACCCCTGTCCCCGGCCCCCGCTCCCCTGCTGCCCGCGCAAGTCCAGCACCTTCCCCCGTGCCGCGGCGCCTTCGGCCGACAGCAGATACACCGCGGCCCGCGCGGGTGCTTCCGGCGTGGCGAGCAGCCGGGTGTCCTCGCCGAACCAGGCGCGCTGACGCAGCGCGGAGCGCATCGGGCCGGGCAGCAGCGCGTGCACGCGCAGCGACGACTCGTCGGTTTCCTGGTGCAGGATCGAAACCAGCCCCGCGAGTCCTGCCTTGGCCACGCCATACGCACCCCAGTGCGCACGCGTCATCCGTTCCGGATCGTCCAGCACGAACACCACCGCGCTGTCGGCGCGTTCCTGCAGCAGCGGCATGCAGGCCTGCGTCAGCAGAAACGGAGCGGAGAGGTTGACGTGCAGGGTGCCCAGCCAGACTTCGGGATCGAGCAGCGCCAGCGGCGTCAGCAGGTCGAACCGTGCGGCCGCGTGCACGATGCCGTCCAGCCGGCCGAGCTGGCTGCGGATGGTTTCGGCGAGCGTCTGGTATTCCAGCGGCGAAGCGCCCTGCAGGTCCAGCGGCTGCAGCACCGGTTGCGGCGCGTCCGGCAAGCCGGCGATCGCGTCGTACACCGGCTCCAGCGCGCGGATCTTGCGGCCGGTCAGCAGCACCGTGGCGCCGGCCTTCGCACAGGCGATCGAGACCGCACTGCCAAGACCGCCCGCGGCGCCGGTAACCATCACCACCCGCCCCGCGAGCGCGTCGGGGGCTGGCGTCCAGTCCGCCGGCAGACACGCTGCCGGGAGGGTCATCGCGAAGCCGTCTGCTTGCCGGCCTCGGCCACCATGCGCTGCAGTTCGCCGGATTCGTAGAGTTCCAGGGTGATGTCGCAACCGCCGATCAGCTCGCCGTTGATGTAGAGCTGCGGGAAGGTCGGCCAGTTGGAATAGCGCGGCAGGTTGGCGCGGATCTCCGGGTCTTCCAGCACGTTGACGGAGAAATACTCCGCGCCGGCCGCGTCCAGCGCCTGCACGGTGCGCGCGGAAAAGCCGCACATCGGGAACTGCGGCGTGCCTTTCATGTACAGCACGATCGGGTGTTCCGCGAGCGTGCTCTTGATGCGTTCGATGACGTCCATGAGCGTATGGGTCTAGAATGGCCGGATGGCGTTGTGCCGATGGCGTCCGATTGTATCAGGCGCGCCGCAGCCGCATGGCGCCTTGCCCTGACCTTCGATCAAGGAGAACCACGATGGCGATCGAACTTCCCCCGCTGCCCTACGAGCGCAATGCCCTCGCCCCGCACATTTCCGAGGAAACGCTGGATTACCACTACGGCAAGCACCACAAGGCCTACGTCGACAACCTCAACAAGCAGATCGAGGGCACCGATTTCGCCGACATGAACCTCGAGGACATCGTGAAGAAGGCCACCGGCGGCATGTTCAACAACGCCGCGCAGGCGTGGAACCACACCTTCTACTGGAATTCGCTCTCGCCGAAAGGGGGTGGCGATCCCTCCGGCAAGCTGGCCGACGCGCTCACCAAGGCGTTCGGCTCGGTTGCCAGGTTCAAGGAGGAATTCGGCAAGCTCGCGGTGGGCACCTTCGGTTCCGGCTGGGCCTGGCTGGTGCAGCGCGCCGACGGCTCGCTGGGCCTGGTCAGCACCTCGAACGCCGGCACGCCGATCACCGGCAGCGACCGCCCGCTGCTGACCTGCGACGTGTGGGAACACGCCTACTACATCGACTACCGCAATGCGCGCGCCAAGTACGTCGAGGCGTACTGGAACCTGGTGAACTGGGATTTCGCCTCGACCCAGATGGCGTGAACGTCACGCCGCGATGAACGGAAGCCGGGGCCGCCTGCAGGCGGCCTTTCCGCCTGCGCGGGGAGACGGGAGCGGAACAAGCCGGCGCACCCGGGCCGGCATTCGCCCCGTCGCGTCGGCTTTCTTCTGCACCCTGTTCCGGTTCCCGTTTGCACAATTTTCAGGCGTGCGCACGTAGGCTGCCGGGTTTCGCGCCGTGCCGCTTCGCCCGGGAGAGGGTCCTGAACGCCAAGACCGCCATCGAGCCGCGCCGCCCGCGCGTCGCCGCCCTGTTGTCGGCGGTGGTGCTGGCGTTGCTGGTTGCGGCGCTGAATTTCGCGTTGTGGCGCGAGGCGGACCACCCGACCCGCGTGACGCCGTGGCAGGGCAAGATCGCCGGCTTCGCCTACAGTCCGTTCCAGCGTTTCCAGAGCCCGCTGAACGACAGTTTCCCCGACGACAAGCAGGTCGATGCCGACCTGGCGTTGATGGCCAGGCACAGCGACCGCGTCCGCGTGTATTCGGTGTGGCAGTACCCGGCCATTCCACGGCTGGCCATGAAGTATCACCTGGACGTGATGGCCGGCGCGTGGCTGGACCGCCGCGACGGCAACAACGAGCGCGAACTCGACGCATTGATCGCGCAGGCGCGACGCTGGCCGGACATCAAGCGCGTGATCGTTGGCAACGAGGTGCTGCTGCGCCACGACATGTCGCCGGAAAAGCTGATGGCGTACCTCGACCGCGCGCGCGCCGCGATCCGCCAGCCGGTCTCGACCGCCGAGCCCTGGCACATCTGGGAAAAATATCCGGAACTCGCGCAGCACGTCGATTTCATCACCGTGCACCTGCTGCCGTACTGGGAAGGCGTGCCGCGCAAGGACGCGATCGGCGACGTGCTGATGCGTTACCAGCGCCTCCGGCAGCTCTACCCGGACAAGCACATCGTGATCGGCGAGGTGGGCTGGCCGTCCAACGGTGACCGCTTCGAATACGCCAAGCCGTCCACCGCCAACCAGGCGATTTTCCTGCGCGACTGGTTCAACGTCGCCAGCGAACAACACATCGATTACTACATCATGGAAGCCATCGACCAGCCGTGGAAGGAAGGGCTGGGCGAGGGCCGCACCGGCGCGTACTGGGGCATGTTCAACGCCGATCGCCAGCTGAAGTTCCCGCTGACCGGGCCGGTGCTGGAAGACCCGACCTGGCCGTGGAAGGCGCTGGCATCCGGACTGCTGGCGCTGATTCCGATGGTGTGGTTCGGCTGGCGCTTCGCGCGCTTCAGGCTGGTCGGGCGCTTCGTGTTCATGGCGCTGATCCAGCTCGCCGCCGCCCTGATCGTGTGGTCGGTGACCGTGCCGTTCCAGTTCTACCTGGACGTGATCGACTGGGCGATGCTGGTGATCCTGTTCCCCGCGCAACTGGCGATCCTCGCGATCCTGCTGATCAACGGTTTCGAGTTCGTCGAGGTGCTGTGGCGCAGGCAATGGCTGCGGCATTTCGGCCTGCTGGAACCCGATCCGCCGGCGCACCAGCCGTTCGTGTCGATTCACCTGGCCTGCTGCAACGAGCCACCGGAGATGGTGATCGCCACGCTGGATTCGCTGGCCGCACTCGATTACCAGAACTACGAGGTGCTGGTGATCGACAACAACACCAAAAAGGCAGAGGTGTGGAAACCCGTCGAGGGGCGCTGTGCGCAACTGGGCGAGCGCTTCCGCTTCTTCCACCTCGATCCCTGGCCCGGCTTCAAGGCCGGTGCGCTGAACTACGGCCTGAAGCAGACCGATCCGCGCGCGGACATCATCGCGGTGGTCGATGCCGACTACGTGGTACGCAAGGACTGGCTGTCCTCGCTGGCCGGCTACTTCCACGACCGCAACGTCGCGGTGGTGCAGTGCCCGCAGGCGCATCGCGACTACGTGCACAACGCGTTCCGGCGCATGACCAACTGGGAGTTCGACGGCTTCTTCCGGATCGGCATGCATCACCGCAACGAGCGCAACGCGATCATCCAGCACGGCACAATGACCATGGTGCGCCGGGTCGCGCTGGAAGGCACCGGCGGCTGGTCGGAGTGGACGATCTGCGAGGACGCGGAACTGGGCCTGCGCCTGATGCACGCGGGCTACGACACGATCTACGTGGACGAGTTGATGGGCAAGGGCCTCACGCCCGCCGATTTCCGTGCCTACAAGAGCCAGCGCTATCGCTGGGCATTCGGCGCAATGCAGATCCTGAAAGGCCGCTGGGACTGGCTGGTGCGGCGCGGCCCGCTGACTTCCGGCCAACGCTTCCATTTCCTCACGGGCTGGTTCTCGTGGTTCGCCGATGCGCTGCACATGGTGTTCACGCTGCTGGCGCTGGCCTGGACGGTCGGGATGCTGGCCGCGCCCTCGATCTTCAGCCTGCCGATGCAGCTGTTCCTGATTCCGGTGCTCGGCTTCTTCGTGGCCAGGGCACTGTTCGGCATCGTGCTGTACCGCGCGCGCGTGCCGTGCGGATGGCGCGACACGCTGATGGCGTCGATCGCCAGCATGGGCCTCTCGCACGCGATCGCGCGCGGCGTATGGACGGGCTTGATCAAGCAGAAGACCGCCTTCGTGCGCACCGCCAAGAGCCGGCGCCTGTCGGGCAGCGCGGCCAGCGCGCTCGGACCGGTGCGCGAGGAACTGCTGATGTCGATCGCGCTGCTGCTGGCGATCTTCGGCATGGCCATCAACTTCGGCGCCCATTATGTCGAGGGCGAGTTGTGGATGGTGATCCTGGCCGCACAGGCGATCCCGTATCTCTCCGCGCTGACCGGCGCGTGGGTGGCGCACCGCTCGCGCGAGAAGCCCGAGGCGGCGATACTGTCGCAGGCAGCGGAGAACCGTACCGTGCGTGCGGCGATACCGGAAACGGTCGAGGCGATGTCCGTCACAGGCAGCTGAACCGAGCCAGGATACCGGATGCCGGCATCACTCCCACGCATGGCGCTGTTCTCCGCCTGCATCGCCGTGATGATCCTGGCAACTCCCGTGCGTGCGGACACCCTCGAGGTCGCGATCGACGGCGTCGACAAGGCATTGCAGGCGGCGATACGCGAACGCCTGACCGCGAGCCAGTACGCGCAGCGCAAGGATGTCAGCGAAACCCAGGCGCGGCTGCTGGCCAGCGAGGCGGAAGCGCAGGCGAAGGAAGCCTTGCAGCCCTACGGTTACTACAACGCCGACGCCGTCAGCCGTCTGCAGCACGTCGCCGGCGTGTGGCGACTGTCGCTGCGCGTCACGCCCGGTCCGGAGACCAGGGTCGTCCAACTGGATCTCAGGGTACCGGCGCCGGCCGCCGCGCTGCCGCCGGTGCGCAAGGCGGTGCGGGCGTTCCATCCGCGCGCGGGCGAGGTGATGGACGACGCCAAATACGAGGCATCCAAGGCGGCGATCGGGACCGCGCTGCTCGATAACGGCTACCTCGATGCCAAGGCCGCCGTGCACAAGGTCGAGGTGACCCGCGCCGACAACCGCGCCGACATCCACCTGCACTACACCACCGGCGAACGTTACAAGCTGGGTGCGGTGACGTTCGAAGGGTCGCAGTTCCGGCCGGGTTTCCTGCAACGCTACGTGCCGTGGCAGACCGGCGACTGGTACACGCAGGCGGACCTGCTGGCGCTGCAGCAGGCGCTGAACGACGCCGACTACTTCTCGATCGTTGACGTCGAACCGCAGGTCGCACAGGCGCGGGACCACGTGGTGCCGATCAAGGTCGAGGTCGCGTCCGCCAAGCGCACGGTGTACACCGCCGGCGTGTTCGTCGGCACCGACACCGGACCCGGCGTGCGTGGCGGCGCCAAACGGCGCTGGATCAACGACCGCGGCCACACGCTGGACACGCAGGTATTGCTGGCGCAACGCCTGAAGACCGCGCAAGTCGTGTACGGGATTCCGCGTCCGGGACGCGACCATGCCAGCTTCAACCTGGGCGTCGGCTACCGCGACGAGAACACCAAGACCTCGGTATCGCGCACCTTTTCGGTCGCCGCCAACGAAACCCGCGACTGGCACGGCTTCGTCCGCACCATCGGCGTGCACCTGCTGGCCGGCACCTTCACCGTCGGCAACTCCGGCAACGACGTCAACGTGCCCGGCGTGGAACACGGCCGCAGCGTGCTGATCTATCCCGAAATCGGGCTGACGAAGAAAGTCGCCGACAACCCGCTGTTCGTGCGCAACGGATACTCGCTGAACCTGGTTGCGCGCGCCGGACCCGGCATCGACACCCGCTTCGCGCAGGCGCTGGCCAGCTTCAAGTGGATCCACGCGCTGGGCCGGCGCAACCGGCTGATCCTGCGCGGCGATGCCGGCATCACCAGCGTCGGCGATTTCGGCAAGCTGCCGCCGCAACTGCGCTTCTTCGCGGGCGGCGACCGTTCGATCCGCGGCTATGCCTATCAGGCGCTGGGCCCGCGCAACAGCTACGGCTTCGTGGTCGGCGGAACGCGCCTGCTGGTCGGCAGCGCCGAAGTCGAGCACTACTTCACCCGCGACTGGGGCATGGCCGCGTTCGTGGATTCCGGCGATGCCTTCGACGGCACCGCCTTCCATGCGCAAACCGGCGCGGGCCTGGGCGTGCGCTGGCGTTCGCCGGTGGGCATGGTGCGCGTGGACATCGGCGTGCCGATCAACAACCGCTACTACCACGGCGCACAGTTGCATATCGTGATCGGGCCGGATTTGTGAGGCTCACGTGACCCGGACGCACAAATGGCTGATTGGTGCTGGTGCCGTTCTCGGTTCACTGCTTGTCGCGCTGGTCGCGGCGTTCGCGTGGCTGCTGTACACGCCGTCCGGCCTGCGCTTCGCGCTGGATCGCGGCGTCGCGCTGATGCACGGGCAATTCGCGTACGCGGACGCGCGCGGCACGCTGGCCGGCGAAACCGCGCTCGAGGGCTTGCGCTACCGCGACGACAGCGGCGACGTGCTGCAGGTGCAGCGCGCGACGATCGCGCTTTCGCCGTGGGCGTTGCTCGGCAAGCACCTGCACGTCCGCAGGGCGCGCATCGACGACATGGCCCTCGATCTCGCGCCTTCCAAACCCTCGAATCCCTCGAACGGCCTCTCGCTGAAGCCGCCGTTGACCATCGTGCTGGACGACGCCTTGCTGACGCGCGTCGCGGTCAGCGAAAACGGCAAGCCGGTCTTCACGGCCGACAGCCTCGCGATCGCGGGATCGTGGAGCAGCCGGCGCCTCGTGGTCAGGCGACTCGCGTTGCGCGCGCCCGCGGGCAGCGCGGACCTGCAAGGCACGCTGGCGTTCGCGCGCGGTTACAGCGGTCAGGGCACGGCCAGGCTCGACTGGACGCAGGACGGTGCCCGCTACGTCGGCACCCTCGCTTCGCAATCCGATGGCAGCACCGCGCAACTGCATGCCACGCTCGCCGCGCCGGTGCGCCTCGTGCTGAACGCGTCGTTGAAACTCGACAAATCCGATGCATGGACGCTGACATTGAACGCGCCGGCCTTCGACGCCCGCGCCCTGCCCGCGCTACCCGCTTCGCTGAAAACGCTGGCGCTGGACCTGCATGGCGCGGGCGATGCGCGTGGCGGCAAGCTCACCGGCAGCGTGGTCGCCAACGGCACCACCCTGCTGCTCGATCCCGCGCGGTTCCGGTACGACGGCAAGACGCTGACACTCGATCCGCTGCGGTTGCGTACGCCGCGGATTCCCGGCGTCGCGATCGCGACCGGCGCTGTGCACCTCGGCCCGACCCCGGTGACCGCCGCGCTGGACGTGCAGTGGAGCGGCGTGCAACTGCCGGCCGATCTCGCCGGCCAGGCACTGGCGACGCACGGCGACGTGCATCTCGAAGGCAGCGCGGAACGCTTCGCCCTGCGAGGCGCGCTGTCAATCGGACCACCCGGACGTTTGTCGGACCTGCGACTCGACCTGGCCGGCACTCCGCAGACGATCGAGATCAACGCGCTGAAACTGGTGCAGAAAAGCGGCGGCCTCGACGCCCGCGGCAGCATCGGCCTGCAACCGCGGACGACCTGGAAGCTCGACGCGGTCGCCAAGCGCTTCGATCCCGGCGCGATCATGGCCGGCTGGAACGGCGCGCTGGATTTCACGCTGGCAACGCGGGGCACGCTGACGCCACAAGGGCCACAGGCCACGCTTAAACTCGACAAGGTCGGCGGCACGCTGCGCGGGCGCAGCCTCACGGGCAGCAGGGCCGACCTGGGGATCGCGCCGGGCAACCTGCTGGACGGCTCGCTGCTGCTGGTCGCGGGAGGCAGCCGCATTCAGGCCACCGGCAAGGGCGGCAGGCAGACCGATGCAACGGTCGCGCTCGACATCGTCTCGCTGGGCGACTGGCTGCCCAATGCTTCCGGAAAGCTGCAGGGACGATTCACCGTCAGGGGCACGTGGCCCAAACTCGCGATCGCCGGTCAATTGCACGGCATGGGATTGAGCGAGGGCTCACGCCGGATCGACAACCTGCAACTCACCGCATCGGTACCGGACTTTAGCAAACCCGGCGGTGATCTCGAGCTTGCGCTGCGCGGCGTGCGTGCATCGGGGCTGGACTTCGACGCTGTAAGGCTCGCAGGCCATGGCACCGCCGCCTCGCATCGTTTGCAGTTGAACGCACAAGGCAGGCAGGTCAGCGCCACGCTGGCATTGCAGGGAAGCTGGCTTGCGAACGCGAAACGCTGGAGCGGCACGCTGAGCGGCGTCGAGCTCGCGCCGCGGGGAATGCCGGCATGGCGGCAGCGGCAGGCGACCGCGCTCACCTGGCAGAACGGCGTGGCCGCGCTCGCGCCGCTTTGCCTGAGCGCCGGCGCGCCGCAACTCTGCCTGTCGGCCCATCGCGACGCGCAAGGCGCGATCGACGCGAAATACGAACTGCAGCATCTTCCGATGCAACTGCTGGCGACGCTGGCATCGGGTCCCGATTCCCTGCTGGCCGGCGGCGAGATCGCGGGTTCCGGACAGCTCGCCATCGACGCCAACGGCGCGGTCCGCGGCAGCGCCGAACTCACGGCCGGCGCAGGCAGCCTCGCCTACGGCTCCAATCCCGGCAATCCGCTGCTCGCGTGGACCAGCCTGCGCGCCAACGCCACGGCGAGCGGCGCGAATCAGCACCTCCGTCTGCAAGGCGCATTGAGCGATGGCGGGCACATCGACGGCGACATCACGATCGGCGGCGCGAACCGCGCGTTGCAGGGAATCCTCGACGCCGACCTGCGCAGTCTCGCTTTCCTCGCGGCGCTGTCGCCGGAAATCGCCGACGTGCGCGGCACGCTGGGCGGCACCCTGCAGCTTTCCGGCACGCTGTCAGCGCCGCAATTCCAGGGCCGGATCCGGACGCAGGGTTTCGCCGCCGAATTGCCGCGTGCTGGCCTGAAACTGCACGACGGCCAGTTCAGCGTGGCCGGCGATTCGCTGGGACACCTGCACATCACCGGAAAGATCGCGTCCGGCAAGGGCGTGCTGCACATCGACGGCAGCACCGGGCTGTCCGCCGATGCGCCCCTGACGCTGAACCTCGAGGGCGACCGCGTGCTGATCACCGACATTCCCGCGGCGTACGTGCTGGCCTCGCCCGACCTGCACCTCGGCCGCACGCAAGGCATGTACACGCTGACCGGTTCCATCGCGATTCCCGAGGCGAAGGTGGAAGTCGAAAAACTGCCGGGCCAGGGACCCAGCCAGGCATCGCCCGACGTGGTGATCGTGGATCAGCCGCGGCAGTCCGGAACCGGACCGCTGGCGATGAACGCCGACATCGACGTGAAGCTGGGCGACGACGTGAGGGTTCAGGGCTACGGACTGGACGGCAGGGTGCAGGGCGCGCTGGCGGTGCGCGTGCGTCCCGAGCAGACTGCGACCGGACGCGGCGAGATCCGCGTCAGCGGGAAATACCAGGCGTACGGCCAGAACCTCACGATCGACCGCGGCCGCCTGCTGTTCGCCGGCACCCGGCTCGACAATCCGGGTCTCGACATCCGCGCCACGCGCGCGATCCGCAGCCAGGACATCACGGTGGGCCTGAGCATCCGCGGCACCGCGCAGCAACCGGTGCTGACCGTGTTTTCGACGCCACCGATGGAGCAGGCCGAGGCGCTGTCGTACCTCGTCACCGGCCGTCCCCTGAATGCGTTGAAAAGCGGCGAGGGCGACACCCTCAACACCGCCGCGCAGGCGCTTGGGGGTCTGGCCGGCGACCGCCTCGCGAAATCGATCGGTTCACGCCTTGGACTGGAAGCCGGCGTATCCAGCAGCGAAGCACTGGGCGGCTCGGCGTTCACCGCGGGCAAATACCTTTCGCCGCGCCTGTTCCTGAGCTACGGCGTCGGCCTGTTCACGCCGGGCCAGGTGATCACGCTGCGCTACACCTTGAACCGCTTCCTGCAGTTCGAGGCCGAGAACGCCACCACCGGCAACCGCGCCAGCCTGAATTACCGGATCGAGAAATAAGTGCTACTTCTGCCGGGTCGCATCGGGAGGCACCGGCCGAAGCCGTACGGCCGCTTCATGTCGCCGCCAGCGCCTGCACGACAGGTTGCACCTGCGCCTCGCGACCCAGCGCGCGAGCGGCCCGTTGCAACCGTTGCGCCAACGTCCCGGCGTCGCCGGCACACACGGTCGCATGGCCGACCTTGCGGCCGGGGCGCGGCGACTTGCCATAGTCATGCCAGTGCGCGTCGGGAACCGCGAGCAGCGCGTCGCGATCGGGCAATTCACCGATCCAGTTGAGCATGCACGAGACACCGCGCGCGGAGGTGTCGCCCAGCGGCAGGCCCAGCACCGCGCGCAGGTGGTTCTCGAACTGCGAGGTGACCGCGCCGTCGAGGGTCCAGTGCCCCGAGTTGTGCACACGCGGCGCCATTTCGTTGCCAAGGAGCCTTTGGCCACGGAGCTCTTGGCCATGGATGGCATCCGCCGACACGAACAGCTCCAGCGCGAACACGCCCACGTAATCCAGTTCCTCGGCGATCGCGCGCGCGTGCGCGAACGCGGCCCCGGCGATCGCGTCATCGGCCGGCGCAGGCGCCAGACTCGCGGAAAGAATCCCGTCCACGTGCCAGTTGCGGGTCAGCGGCCAGGTGCGGAAATCCCCGTCGCGCGCGCGCACCGCCACCACCGAAACCTCGGCCACGAACGGGACGAAGGACTCCAGGATCAATCCGGCGCGTCCGGTGTGCGCGCCCAGCGCCCGCCACGCCGCATCCGCGTCCGCAGGCGACTTGATCCGGAACTGGCCCTTGCCGTCGTAGCCGAAGCGGCGCGTCTTCAGGATGGCCGGCGCGCCGATCCTGCCCAGCGCTTCGTCGAGGCCGGGGCGTGTATCGACGGGGACGAATGCCGGCGTGTCCAGGCCACAGGCCCGGAACAGGTTCTTTTCCGTCAGGCGGTCCTGCGCCACCGTCAGCGCGCGGGGATTCGGAAACACGCGCGTCCGCTCGGCCAGCCATTCGGCGGTTTCCGCCGGCACGTTTTCGAAATCGAACGTGGCGACGTCGATCCGATGCGCGAACGGTTCCAGCCCGGCGAAGTCATGCCATTCGGCCTGCACCAGTTCCGCGATCTGCCCTGCGCAGGCGTCCGGGGCCTGGTCCACAGCCAAGCAGCGCACGCCCAGCGGCGCGGCGGCCAGCGCCAGCATGCGCGCGAGCTGGCCGCCACCCAGGATGCCGACCGTTTGCGAAACCTCAGACATGACGCTGCCGGATCGCATGCGCAACGGCCCCCGTTACTGCCGACTTCCCTCGTCCCGCCTGCGGGAGAGGGTCGGGGGCGAGGGACAAATTCCGAAGACGCTGGTCGAAGTGATGTCCACGAGGCATCGCCGGAATCAGGCAAGGCTGGGTGAAAAACGGAAACCGGGCTTTCATGTCCTCCTCCCGCTCGCGCCACGCGCTTGTTTCCCTCGCCGGCTCGCGGAGGGGGACCGGGGCGAGGACAGGCGCGGATCGGGATGCTTCAATACTTCCGCGGTCTGCCTGGCGCGAAACCTCTCCAGGGCACGCGCGGTTTTCGCATCGCGCAGCGCGACGATCGCCGCGGCCAGCAACGCCGCGTTCTTCGCGCCGGCCTCGCCGATCGCCAGCGTGCCCACGGGAATGCCGGCCGGCATCTGCGCGATCGACAGCAGCGAATCCAGCCCCTTCAGCGCGCGCGATTCCACCGGCACGCCCAGCACCGGCAGGCGCGTCTTGGCTGCCAGCATGCCCGGCAGGTGCGCCGCGCCGCCCGCGCCCGCGATGATCACTTCGATGCCGCGTTCCGGGGCGTGTTCCGCATAGGCGAACAGCTTGTCCGGCGTGCGGTGCGCGGACACCACCTCGACTTCGTACGGAATACCCAGCGCCTCCAGCACCGCCGCGGCGTGCTGCAGGGTCGCCCAGTCGGAACGCGAGCCCATCACCACGCCCACGCAGGGCGCCCCTGCCGTTCGCTTCATGGCCTGATCGCTGCAAAACGGCTATTGTACGCGGCATGGACAAGCGATTGCTCGACATCCTCTGCGACCCCGTCACCAAGACCCCGGTGCGCCTGCTGCGTCCCGACGAACTGGAGGCGATCAACAGGGCGATCGGCGCGGGCGCGGTGGATACCGTGGCCGGCCGCAAGGTCGCCGAGCCGCTTGCGGCCGGCCTGATCACCATGGATCGCAAGGTGGTCTATCGCATCGAGGACGACATCCCGGTGATGCTGGCGGACGAAGGCATAGGCACCCTGCAACTCACTGATTTCCCGAACTGAGCGGCCTGTGAACCCTTTCACGTTCCCCGCCCTGCGCAAAGGCATACTGCTAGGCCCCGGCAAACACTCGTCCGCGCACGGGATGCGGTGGCCATGACCCTGCCCGAATCCAGCCAGCACGGTCCCGGCGACAAGGTCGTCGAACTGGGTGCGCGCGGCGATCCGCGCCATGAAAACGTGGGGGAACTGCTGGGCGCGGTGCGCGCGCTCACGCTCAAGCACACCTGCGACCTGGTCGCCTCGCTGCTGGACAACGTGGACGACACGCTGTTCGACCTCGCCGAGAAGGCCGAGAGCAACGCCACCCAGACCGAATACTTCGACGGCATGCGCGAAACCCGCAAGAAACGCCCGCGGATCGAGCGGCTTTTCAGCGAGCGGGTCGCACGCGGCTTCGCGGATTTCGCCGCCGGACGGCTGTCGCGTGCACGCGCGAACCAGACCGACATCGGTCCGGGCACCACCGGCGAGCTCAGCCTGGTGGACGACCGCGAGCTGGAGGAATCGCTCGCGATTTCCAGCATGGTCACCAAGGCCGACGTGCGGCTGGCGGCCGCGCTGGCGGCGCTGAACCAGCGGCTGTCGGTGATCTGCGGCGGCCAGGCCATCGACGACACCAACAACCCGCTGGGCCCCAACGCCCTCGCGCTGGCATTCCGGGACGCGCTGCGCGAACTCGACGTGGTCGATATCAAGGTGCGCCTGATCATCCTGAAGATGTTCGAGCGCTACGTGCTGAACGCGCTGGATGCGCTGTATCACGACGTCAACGTCAAGCTGGTGCAGGCCGGCGTGCTGCCGCACCTGCGTCATCCGGTGGTGAACCGCAGGGCCTCCGATACCGCGACGGCCGCGCGCGCACGCCGCCCGGCCTCGCCGCATCCGGCGGCCGGCGCCGAAGCCGGTGCGTGGGCCGGCGACGACGGCAGCGCCGACCTGCACGCCGAGCTGATGCAGACCCTGACCTCCCTGCTGGCGGCGCGCCGCCAGAGTTTCCGGAGCGACGCCGATGGCGGTTACGGCGACGGACCGGCCATTGCGTCGCTGACCCCGGCCGAACTGCTGGGTGCGCTGACGCTGCTGCAGGGCGAATCGCGTCCGCTGCCGGCGATGCCGAACGCGGTGGATACGCGCACCGCGGTCGAGATGGTGCAACACCTCAAGGCGGAACTGCTCGAGCAGATTCGCCGGCTTTCCGGCGAGGCCCGCGCGCGCATGTCCGGCGCCGACGAAGACACCATCGACCTGGTCGGGATGCTGTTCGAATACATCCTCCAGGACCACACCATTCCCGCGCCGATGCAGGTGCTGCTGTCGCGCCTGCAGATCCCCTATCTCAAGGTCGCGATCCTCGACCGGCGCATGTTCGCGCACGCCTCGCATCCCGCGCGCCGCCTGCTGGACCTGCTGGCCGACACCGCCAAGGGCTGGTCGGAGGAATCGGACCGCGACCACCGCCTTTTCGACAAGGTCAAGAGCGTGGTGGAATCGCTGCTGGCCGAATTCGACGACGACATCGGCGTGTTCGAGCGCCACCTCGCCGAATTCAACGCCTTCGTCGAGCAGAACCGCAAGCGCGCCGAGCTGGCCGAAAGCCGCGCCACCGAAGCCGCGCGCGGCCGCGAGCGCCTGCAGGAGGCGCGCCGCCGGGCCGCCCAGGAAATCGTCTCCCGGATCGAGGGCCGCGCGCTGCCGGCACTGCTGCGCGGGGTGCTGACCCGGCCGTGGGCCAATTACCTGGTGCTGGTGCTGCTGCGCCAGGGCGCGGATTCACCCGAGTTCCGTTCCGCCGTGCAGTTCGTGGACGACTTCGTGGCCAGCGCGGAAGTGCCGCGCGACAACGTCGCGCGCGCGCGTCTCCGCGACTCGATGCCGGCGCTGGAAAAACACCTGCGCCACGGTCTCGCCACCGTCGCGTTCCAGGAACCCGATGTCGACCGCCTGCTCGATGAACTGAAGACGTTCTGGCGCCAGCAACTGGGCGAGGAGGCCGCAGCCCCCGCGCGCGCCGCGGACACCGCGGACACCGTGCTGGCGGCCATCACCGAGAACGTGCAGCCGGTGATCGAGGCGGCGCCTCCCCCGGAACCCGCGGCCGAAACGCCGGAAGCAGAGGCCATCGACCCCGAATCGCTGCGCGCGGTGCAGGGTCTCAAGGTCGGCACCTGGGTGGAATTCATCGACGAACAGGGCACGCGCGAACGGGCCAAGCTCTCGTGGATCAGCCCGATCAGCGGCAAGTACCTGTTCGTCAACCGGCGCGGCCTGAAAGTGGCCGACCGCAGCGCGCCGCAGCTGGCGCTGGAACTGCACAAGGGACGCGCGCTGATCCTCGAGGAAGTGCCGCTGTTCGACCGCGCCCTGGATGCGATCGTGGAACGCCTGCGCGCCGCACAGGCCGAGCGCCAGACCGCCAAGCCCGAGGCATGAACGCCGCCGACAGGCCGCAACCGCCGCCGCGGGAAAGCATCCAGTCCGACGTCCGCCGCGCGCTCGCGGAAGACTTGGGCACGGGCGATGCCACCGCCGCGCTGATCGATCCCGCGATGCGCGCGAAGGCGCGCATCGTGTGCAGGGAGGACGCCGTGCTGGCCGGCAGCGCGTGGGCCGAGGCGTGTTTCCGGCAGCTCGATCCGGAGGTGCGCATCGACTGGCGATGCGCCGACGGCGATCGCCTGCCGGCGGATGCGGAACTCTGCCGCATCACGGGAAAGGCGCGCGCGCTGGTGTCGGCCGAACGCACCGCGCTGAATTTCCTGCAGACGCTGTCGGCCACCGCCACCGCGACACGCGCCTTCGTCGATGCAGTCGCGGGCACGCGCGCGAAGATACTCGATACCCGCAAGACCCTGCCGGGACTCAGGCTGGCGCAGAAGTACGCGGTGCGCTGCGGCGGCGGCTGCAACCACCGGACCGGCCTGTTCGACGCGATCCTCGTCAAGGAAAACCACGTCGCCGCGGCCGGCGGCATCGCGCCGGCGGTCCGGGCCGCGCGCGCGGCGCATCCGGAACTGCTGCTGGAAGTCGAGGTGGAATCGCTGGACGAACTGCACGAGGCGATTGCCGCCGGCGCCGACCGCGTGCTGCTGGACGATTTCACGCCCGCGCTGCTGCGCGAGGCGGTGGCCGCCGCCGCGGGTCGCGTGCCGCTGGAAGTCTCCGGCGGCGTGGATCTGGCGCGGGTGCGGGCGATCGCCGAAACCGGCGTGGACTTCATTTCGGTCGGCGCGCTGACCAAGCACATCCGCGCGATCGACCTGTCGATGCGTTTCGACGAGGCCTGAATCATTCCTGCTCGCCGGGCGTCAACCCGTCGTGACTGCCGGCCGTTCCCTTCCGCACCCGGCGCGGGCATGATGATGGCCTGGCCGATTCGCGGAAATTCCGGATGCAGATCGAGGTGTGGCTGCCGCTGGCGGTGTGCGTGGCGGTCGGCGTGGCCTGGTATCACGCGCTGCGGCTGCGCGAGCGCGCGACGCGCCACGCCGCGCGCCTGTGCGAACGGCACGGGTTGCAGTTGCTGGACCAGAGCGTGGCGCTGCACCGCCTGTTCCTGCACCGGCGGCACGGCGCATTGCGGGTGTTTCGTGAATACCGTTTCGACACCAGCCTGGGTGGCCAGGACCGCCAGAGCGCCAGCATGACCCTCCTGGGCGACCGGGTGGTCCGCGTCAGCCTGCCGTCGCGGGAAAATCTCGCCGAGGCAGCGCCACCGGGCGCGGGCCGCATCGTCCCGCGCCCGCCGCCGCGCGGCGGCGGCACCGACAACGTGATTCCGATCGGCCGCGCGAAGCGGACGCTGCATTGACCTGCGCGCGACGACGGCGTCACGTCGTCATTTCACAACGCGCAACGTGGGCTTGCCCTTGGGCGGCGGCTTGTCGGTGCCGGGTGCATCCGACGGGCCGGCCGCCCCGTCCTGTCCGGCGGCGGCATCCGGTACCGCCGCGAGCGGCGCGCCCGCATTCTGCTGTGCAGGCGCCTCGCCCTCCGTCGGCGCATCCGGCGGCAGCAACATGCCCTGTCCGTTCTCGCGTGCGTAGATCGCCTGCACCGCGGGGACCGGCACTTCGACCGGATGGCTGACGCCGCCGAAGCGCGCCATGCAGCGGATCACCTCGTTGCCGAGTTCCAGGTGCGCCACCGCGCGCGCGGCGATGTTCAGCACCACGCGTCCGTCGGCCACGGCCGAGGCGGGTACCCGCACCCCGGCATGCCTGGCATCGACCACGATGTACGGGGTCAGACCGTTGTCGCAGATCCACTCGTACACCGCGCGCAGCAGGTACGGGCGGTTGGAGGTCATGACGGGCGGCTCGGTCATGCTTCGCCTCGACGGCCGCGCAGCCGCCTCACAGGTTGCCCAGCAGGCGTTCTTCCGTGGTGAGGCTGCGCGCGAAACCCTGGCTGCGGAAGATGCGCTCGCCGTAATCGACGATGGGCTTGCCTTCCTTGGGCAGCTGCACGTCCAGTGAAGGCAGGCGCCACACCACCGGTGCGACCAGGCAGTCGGCCAGACTCATTTCGGCGTTGAGGAAGAACTTGGCCGCCTTGAACAGTGGCAACGCGGTCATCAGCGCATCGCGCAGGCGCTTGCGCGCGGTCTCGGCGGCACGGCCGCCGGCCCGGATCGCGGCCACTTCCGGCAGCCAGTCGCGCTCGATGCGCACGCAGGCCAGCCGCAAGCGCGCGCGGGAAAGCGGATCGACCGGCATCAGCGGCGGATGCGGATAGCGTTCATCGACGTATTCGCAGATCACGTCCGGCTCGTACAGGATCAGGTCGCGGTCCTGCAGGGTCGGCAGGTCGCCGTACGGATTGATTTCCTGCAGCTCCTCGTGCGGCTTGCCGGGTTGCACCTCGACGCGGTCATAGACCACGCCCTTGGCGGCCAGCACCAGCCGCGCGCGGTGGCATTGAATGTCGTCGGGTGCGGTAAACAGGGTAAGCACGGTACGTGTTCGCGCGTTCTGGATCATGTCAACGACCTCCCCACAGGTTCCGGACTCCGCTGGCCGGGCAACGTCCGGGGCCAGCCTGCAAGTTGCATCGCCCGCCGCCCCCCGGCTGGCACGGGATCAATGCACGTCCTTCCAGTATTCCTTTTTCAGCAGGAACGCGAAAAAGGTGAACAAGGCCAGGTACAGCACCACCCACGCTCCGATGTGGGTGCGCTCCAGCGCCGCAGGCTCCGACGCGTACTGCAGGAACGAGACGAGATCGCGCACGGCCTGGTCGTATTGCACCGGCGTCATGCTGCCCGCCTGCTTCAGCACCAGTTTCTCCACCTGCGGCGGCAGCCCGTCCTGTGCGGGTCCCATCACCGCGGTCTGGATGCCTTGCAGCTCCCACAGCGGAAACGGCATGGCCGCATTGACCAGCACCGTGTTGTTCCAGCCGACCTGCGAGGTCGGATCGAGATAGAACGAGTGCAGGTAGGCGCTGACCCAGTCGGCGCCCTTGGCCGCGACTTCCAGCGACAGGTCGGGCGGGTCCTTGCCGAACCATTTCTGCGCATCGGCGGCAGGCATCGCCGAGATGACCGGATCGCCGAACCTGGCGCCGGTGAAGTCCAGGTTTTCCATCACCTGCTGTTCGGTCAGGCCCAGATCGGCAGCCATCCGCGAATAACGCAGGTACTTCAGGGAATGGCAGCCGACGCAGTAGTTGAAGAACAGGCGCGCGCCGCGTTGCAGCGAAGCCTGATCGTGGATGTTGGTGTTGGCGCTGGGCAGGCCGCCGCCTTCTTCCGCGAACGCGCCGGGCGTGCCGACGAGCAGCAACAATGGCAGGAGAATAAACGTCAATGTTCTGCTCATACGCATCATCGAAGCCCATCTTGTTTGCGAGAAGTGCAGACGGGGTTGTCTGCTTTCACGCGCAGGGACAGCGCACTCAACCCGCGGCCGTGGATGGCCGCCTTTTCTTGCAGGGACAGCCCAGCCAACGTCCGCTTTCACGGGCGGGTAATTCGGCATGGCGAGAAGGGCGGCCACGGAGCTCTTTGCCATGGATGGCAGCTCCGGCCGCTTTCATGCGCAGGGATGGCGCACACATGCTATTCATGCATGCTCACCCGCTCGGGAACCGGCCTGGTCCTCTCCCAGCCGAAATACGTGTACGCCCACAGGAACACGAAGAATCCGAAATACAGGATCACCAGGATCCGGCCGTACAGGTTCTCGATGAAGGTGACGTCGGCGTTGGCGCCGAAGATCTCGGGGATCCAGATCGCGGTGAGGTCCGCGCCGATCGTGCCCAGCAGCACGAACACGATCGCGAAGATCGTCAGCGCCACCTTGTAGCCGGTGCCGCGGTAGCGGATCGACTTGACCTTGCCGCGGTCCAGCCACGGCACCAGGAACAGCAGCACGATCGAGGCCAGCAGCGCCAGCACGCCCCAGCCCTTGCTCGGGATCATCCGGAGGATCGCGTAGAACGGCGAGAAGTACCACACCGGCTTGATCGCGGCCGGCGTGACCAGGTTGTTGGCGGGAATCGAGTTGTCGGGCTCGAGGAAGTAACCGCCCACGGTCGGCTCGAAGAAAATGATGAAGGCGCAGATGATCAGGAACACGCCCACCCCGAACAGGTCCTTCACCGTGTAGTACGGATGGAACGGAATGCCGTCCAGCGGATGCCCGTCCGGCCCCTTCTTCTGCTTGATTTCCACGCCGTCGGGGTTGTTGGACCCGACCTCGTGCAGCGCGGCGAGGTGCAGCACCACCAGCAGCAGCAGCACCAGCGGCAGCGCGATCACGTGCAGCGCGAAGAAGCGGTTCAGGGTGGCGTCGGCGGGGAAGTAGTTGCCCATGATCCAGGTGACCAGGGTGTCGCCGATCCACGGCACCGCGCTGAACAGCGTGATGATCACCTTGGCGCCCCAGAACGACATGTTGCCCCACGGCAGCACGTAGCCCATGAAGGCCTCGGCCATCAGCGCCAGGAAGATGAGCATGCCCAGCAGCCACACCAGCTCGCGCGGCTTCTTGTACGAGCCGTACATCAGGCCGCGGAACATGTGCAGATACACGACGATGAAGAACATCGACGCGCCGACCTCGTGCATGTAGCGGATCAGCCAGCCCCACTTCACGTCGCGCATGATGTACTGCACCGAGTCGAACGCGCCGGCCGCGCTCGGGTTGTAGAACATCGTCAGGAAGATGCCGGTCAGGATCTGGTTGGCCAGCACCAGCAGCGCCAGCGAACCGAAGTAGTACATCACGTTGAAGTTCTTGGGCGCGTAATAACCGCTGGTGTGCGAAGCCAGGAACGAGAACACCGGCAGGCGCTCCTCGATCCACGCCGCGAGACGGTTGCGGGGGTGCACGGTCACATGCTCTGTCATCACGCGGCCCCTTTCGGATCAACGCCGATCTGGATATGGGTGTCGTCGATGAAGTGATACGGCGGCACCGTCATGTTCAGCGGCGCCGGCACGCCCTGGTACACGCGCGCGGCGATGTCGTAGCGCGAGTGGTGGCACGGGCAATAGAAGCCGCCCTTCCAGTCGGGGTCGAACGGCTCGGGCCGCACCTCGCCCTTGTAGTCGGGCACGCAGCCGAGGTGCGTGCAGATGCCGATCAGCACCATCCATTCCGGCTTGATCGAGCGGTGTTCGTTCTGGCAGTACCTGGGCTGGTCGCTCTCCTTGCTCATCGGGTCACGCAGGCGCGGGTCCTGCTTGGGCAGCCACTCGAGCTGCTCGGGGGTGCGGTTGACCACGAACACCGGCAGGCCGCGCCACGCGTAGCGCACCATCTGGCCCTTCTCGATCTTGCCGAGTGGAACCGTGACCGGTGCGCCCGCCGACTCGGCGCGCGCACTGGGCAGCCACGACTTGACGAAAGGGATGGCCGTGACGATCACGCCGGCGCCGCCGATCACCGCGGTCGAGGCGGTCAGGAACCTGCGCCGCCCCTGGTTGATGCCTTCGGTCGCCATCAGCGCCTCCGCCGCCTGCCGCGGGGGAGGCCGGCGCCGCGCCGTGTCCCGTTCGGTGCGTCTGAATCACACTCTGCAAGCCGCATTCCAGCCACCCTTTGGGCCCCAAAATCGTGTTAGTTTAACGATCGCCCCCGCGTCGCACAATCGACCGGCCGGTCCGCGGGGAGAACCTCCATGTCACGCATGCTGCGCCCGCTCCTGTTCGTCCTCCAATTCGCGGTGGTGGGTCTTGCAGCCGCCTTCGTGATCGGCAAGTTCTGGCCCAACGCCGGACCGAACCTGCGTGCGCGGCTTGCCGGCGACGTGCGTCCGGCATCGGCGGTGGCGCAGGCGCCCCCCGCGCCGCGCGCGAGCGGTCCGGTTTCCTACGCGGAGGCGGTGGCGCGCGCGGCGCCCGCGGTGGTGAACATCTACGCCGACAAGATCGTCACCGAACGCCCGTACCGGGTGTTTCCCGATCCGCTGATGCAGCGCCTGTTCGGCGGCCCGGTGGGACCTGCCCTGAAGCGCCGCGAGCAAAGCCTGGGGTCCGGCGTGATCTTCACCTCCGACGGCTACGTGCTGACCAACAACCACGTGATCGCGGGTGCCGACGACATCCAGGTGATGCTGCACGACGGCCGGGTCGCGCACGCACACGTGGTCGGCACCGACAATGACACCGATCTGGCGGTGCTGAAGGTCGATGCGGGCAGCCTGCCGACCATCCAGGTCGCCTCCGGCCCGCCGCAGGTGGGCGACGTGGTGCTGGCGATCGGCAATCCGTTCGGGATCGGGCAGACCGTGACGATGGGCATCGTCAGCGCGCTGGGGCGGCAGTTGAGCCTCTCGCCGTACGAGGACTTCATCCAGACCGACGCGGCGATCAACTCCGGCAATTCCGGCGGTGCCCTGGTCAACGCCAACGGCCAGCTCGTGGGCATCAACACCGCCATGCTCGAGCACGACACCGGCGCGCAGGGCATAGGCTTCGCGATCCCCGTGCGCACCGCCAAGATGGTGCTGGAACAGATCGTCGAGCACGGCAGCGTGACGCGCGGCTGGCTGGGCGCCGACGTCGCGGGCGTGACCGTGGCTGCCGATTCCGGGCTGCCCGCCGCCGCACGCGGCGCCACCGTCACCGATGTCTATCCGGGCGGACCGGCCGCGCGCGCGGGTCTCGAACCGGGCGACGTGCTGCTGAAGATGGACCAGAAGCCCATCATCGATCCTGCCGACCTGCGTACCCGCGAAGCCGAAATGAAGCCCGGCACCAGGGTGGAGATTTTCGGCCTGCGCGACGGCGAGCCGTTCCGCACCGACGTGGTGCTGGCGAAACGGCCGGGCCTGAAACCCGTCGGACGGGGGTGAGCCGTCTTCCCGAAGGCCTGATTTGCAGGCGCTCCCTCCGGGAACATCTGATCAACCGGCCAGTTCGTGCTTCGTTCCCACAAGCTCCACTCTTCCACCCCCCCCCCCCCCCGCCAAACCGTTGCAGGGCGACGGTTTGGCCACCCCCTTGACTCAAGGGGCCAGAGGGTCGGAGACATCACCAGTGAGCAAAAATCAGAGGTTCCTCCGGATGAGGGTCAGGGACGCGATCGCTGCTTGATACCTTCGCACCTTCAGCCCGCGCTTCGAGCCACCCGCTCCCGAACGGAGCGGGGTTTCATTCCGATCAGTACCGCAGCAGCACGTGCAACGGCACGCCGCCGCCCCAGCGTGCCCGGCCGCGCAGGAAGCCGATCTCGACCACCACCGCCGCGCCTTCCAGCCGCGCGCCCAGCCGCTCCACCAGTTTGCGCGCGGCGGCCAGCGTGCCGCCGGTCGCCAGCACGTCATCGACGATCACCACGCGCGAACCGGCTTCCAGCGCATCGGCGTGTGCTTCCAGGCGGCCGTCGCCGTATTCCAGCTGGTAATCGACGCCCAGCGTGTGCCCCGGCAATTTGCCGCCCTTGCGCAGCGGCACGAACCCCGCATCCAGCGCGTGCGCCAGCGCCGCGCCGAAGATGAAACCGCGCGACTCGATCGCGCACACCGCATCGATCTGCCTGGTGCGCCACGGCGAGGCCAGCGCATCGATGCTGATCGCGAACGCCGCGGGATCGGCAAGTAGCGGCGTGATGTCCTTGAACGTCACGCCGGGCTTGGGGAAATCCGGGATGTCCCGGATCAGCGGCGCCAGCCGCAGCATGGAGGGATACCCGGTCGGCGCTGCCACGCGCGCGCCGCTCAAGCCGGCACCGGTTTCGGCCACGGCGTCTTCTCCACGCCGCGCGCACCATCGCGGGCCTCGCCCAGCATCGCGATGATGTCCCGCACCACCGGTTCCGCGTCCGCCACGCAGATGTCCGGCACGCTGACCGCGATGAAATCGCGCGCGGGCAACTGCCCCACCCCGCCGATCAGGCATTCGCCGCTGATGAAGGCCGGAATGCCGGCCTGCTCCAGCGCGTCCTTGACCAGGTGCGCATCGACCAGGTTCTCGGCGCGATACACGATTCTCATGGCTTCACGCTAGCGCCGCGGCAGTGCGGCTGCAAGCGATGCGCCGCACACCTCGCTACACTGGGGCGCTGCGCCTTGCAGGAACCGTCGATGGCGACCGAGATCTCCCCCGTCCCGACCAGCTTCATCCGCCAGATCGTGCTGGCCGACCTGGCCTCGGGCCGGTACGGCGGCCGCGTGGTCACCCGCTTTCCGCCGGAACCGAACGGACATCTGCACCTGGGACACGCCAAGGCGATCTGCCTCGATTTCGGCATCGCGCGGGAATTCGGCGGTGTCTGCAACCTGCGGCTGGATGACACCAATCCCGGCAAGGAGGAGGCCGAATACGTCGAGGCCATCAAGGACGACGTGCACTGGCTGGGCTTCGACTGGCACGCGCTGCGTCACGCCTCGGATTACTTCGAGGTGCTGTACCGCGCCGCGCTCAAGCTGATCGAGGACGGCAACGCCTACGTTGACGACCTTTCCGCCGACGAGGTGCGCGCCTACCGCGGCACGCTGACCGAACCCGGGCGCGCTTCGCCGTTCCGCGACCGCCCGGTCGGTGAGAACCTCGATCTGTTCATGCGGATGCGCGCGGGCGAATTTCCCGACGGCTCGCGCACCCTGCGCGCAAAGATCGACATGGCGAGCGGCAACATCAACCTGCGCGACCCGACCATCTATCGGATCCGCAAGGTCCCGCACCAGAACACGGGCACCGCGTGGCCGATCTACCCGATGTACGACTACGCGCACCCGCTCTCGGATGCGATCGAGGGCATCACCCATTCGTTCTGCACGCTGGAATACGAAGACCACCGCCCGCTGTACGACTGGTTCGTCGAGCAGGTCGATCTGCCCAATCACCCGGAGCTGTGGAAACCGCTGCGCGACGCGGGCATGGAGATCGCACCGTCGAAACCCCGGCAGATCGAATTCGCGCGCGGCAATCTCAGCTACACCGTGATGAGCAAGCGCAAGCTGCTGGAACTGGTCAACGACGGTCTGGTGGACGGCTGGGACGATCCGCGCATGCCCACGCTGGCGGGGGCACGCCGGCGCGGTTTCACCGCCGCCGCGATCCGCACCTTCTGGGAACGGGCGGGCGTGTCCAAGCAGAACAGCGTGATCGATTGCAGCGTGCTGGAGAACTGCGTGCGCGAGGATCTGGACGCGCACGCGCCGCGCCGGATGGCCGTGCTCGATCCGCTGCGAATGGTCATCACCAACCTGCCGGAAAGCCACGAGGAAACGTTCACGTTTCCCAATCATCCGAAAGACGAATCATTCGGTTCGCGCGCGGTGCCGTTCTCGCGCGAACTGCTGATCGAGCGCGAGGACTTTGCGGAAGTGCCGCCGAAGGGTTTCAAGCGGCTGGTGCCCGGCGGCGAAGTGCGGCTGCGTGGCGTCGGCATCGTGAAATGCGAGGAAGTGGTCAAGAACGGTTCCGGCGATGTCGTCGAACTGCGCTGCACGCTCGATCCGGCATCGCGTCACGGCATGCCCGGCGCCGACCGCAAGGTCAAGGGCACCATCCACTGGGTCAGCGCCAGACACGCGATCGAAGCCGAGGTGCGGTTGTACGACCGGCTGTTCCGGGTGGCGAACCCCGACGACGACGACGGTGGCAGGACCTACCGCGACCACCTGAATCCCGGCTCGCGGCGGGTGGTGCGCGGGCATCTCGAACCGTCGCTGCGCGACGCACAGCCCGAACGGCATTTCCAGTTCGAACGCCTTGGTTACTTCGTCGCCGACCGCCACGACCATTCGCGCGAACGGCCGGTGTTCAACCGCACGGTGACGCTCAGGGATTCGTGGTCGAAAAGCGAGCGCTGACGCGATGCGGAGTAGCGCATCGCGTGCTCGCTTTTCGGGTGAGGCATGGATGCCGATCGGGAGGCGCGCCATGGATGGCTCCGTGTCGAGCTTTTGGAGAGCGCACCGAAGATGATCGAACTGGTCGGCTTCGACGGCGACGACACGCTCTGGCACAGCGAGGGTTACTACCAGCACGCCGGCGCAGAATTCGAGCGCATCGTCGGCACTTATGTCGACCTCGATGACGCGCAAACGCGCGCCCGTCTGTTGGCCGCCGAACGCCGCAATCTCGCGCTGCTCGGTTACGGCGCCAAGAGCATGACGCTGACGATGGTCGAGACCGCCATCGAGTTGACGGACGGCGCGATCTCCGCGCGCGATATCCATCGCATCGTCGCCCTGGGCAAGGCCATACTGGAACATCCGGTTGAACTGTTGCCTGACGTCCGTGAAGCAGTCGAAAAAGTGGCCGCGCAATATCGCGTGGTGCTGATCACCAAAGGCGATCTGCACCACCAGGAACGCAAAGTCGCGCGCAGCGGGCTGGACGACCTGTTCCACCGCATCGAGATCGTGTCGGAGAAAAACGGGCGCAACTACGGCAAGGTCTTGGCCGAGTTCGGCATCAAAGCAGATGCGTTCGTGATGATCGGCAATTCGCTGCGCTCGGACATAGAACCGGTCGTGAGCCTGGGCGGCTGGGGCGTACACGTGCCTTATCACGTCACATGGGAACACGAACTGGAACACGGCATCGAGGCCGGCCATCCGCGCGTGTTCGTGGTGCACAACGCCTCGGAAATTCCCGGCGCGGTTGCGCGTTGCGGCGGTGAAGCGGCCTCGATCTAGCCTGGCAAATCCGCCGCCTCTATCCCGAAACGTTCGCGCAATTCGCGTTTGCCTGCGGACGTGACGGAAAGCACGCGGCTGTCGAGGTCGCGCGTCACCCACTTGCGTTTGAGCGCGGCCTCCAGCAATCCGGCGCCGAGCGCGCCGGCCAGGTGCGGGCGGCGTTCGCTCCAGTCGAGGCAGGCGCAGGCGAAACGGCGGCGCTGCCCGCGCGCGGCTTCGACGTCCATCCCCAGCTTTTCCAGCGCCTCGGCACCTGCGTGCGTGACATCGTAGTCGTCGTTCGCGCCGGCCTTCGCCAGCCAGCGCAAGGCGAACAGGCGGTCGTGCAGCGCGACCGCCAGTGCGCCGGCCATGTGGTCGTAGCAGGTGCGCGCCGTGCGCAGACGTTCCGGCGTGCGTGGCACGAAGCGGTCGCGCGGCGCGCCGGCCACCACCGTCAGCGCTTCCAGCGCGGCGGCGACGTGCCGGTCGTGCAGACTGTAGTAGCGGTGCCGGCCCTGCGCCTGCACCCTGACCAGCCGCCGTTCGGCCAGCTTGGCCAGATGCACGCTGGCGGTGGACGGGCTCACCTCCGCCACGATCGCAAGCTCGGTGCTGGTGCGTGCGCGTCCGTCCAGCAGGCAGCACAGCATCCGGGTGCGCGCCGGTTCGGCGATCGCGGCCGCGATTTCCGAGACGGGCGCGTCGGCGCGCTCGACATCCATGTTTTTACCGTAATCGAAGTATGCCGGCGACGCAAGCGCGAGCATGCACGCCATGGACAAACACGAGCATCCGGATACGCGGCCGGAACTGCCGCAGGTGCCGACGGCACCGGCGCGCAGCGTCACACGGCGCGAATTCCTGGCCAGCGGCGTTGCGCTGGCGGCGGGCGCGGTCGCGGCACCCGACTTCGGCGTTCTGGCCGACCGGCACGCCGCATCGCGGCCGCATCCATCGAGGGACTCCAAGATGAGCATCGTCTGCATCATCCGTTACGAGATCGACCCGTTCCAGCGCGACGCCTTCCGCGAGTACGCGGAGAACTGGGGGCGGATCATCCCGCGTTGCGGCGGCCATCTGGTCGGCTACTTCATGCCGTGGCAGGGCACCAACTACGTCGGCTGGGGGCTGATCGCGTTCGACAGCCTGGCCTCCTACGAAACCTACCAGAAGCGCCTGCGCCAGGACCCCGATGGCAGGAAAAACTTTGCGTTCGCGCAGAACAGGCGCTTCATCCTCAAGGAGGAGCGGAACTTCATCGAGGTGGTGGGTGGCACGTTCGACATACCCGCCGCCGCATGAATCCGGCCAGGAGGCGGGCGCGCGATGAAGAAGATCGGCATCCTCGGCGGCCTTGCGTGGCCCTCCACGGTCGATTACTACGCGGGACTCTGTCGCCTCGCCCAGTCTGCGCACGCGGATGCGGAACGCACGGGCATCGTTCCGATGCCCGAGATCGCGATCGAATCGCTGGATGTCGCGACGGCGGTGTCACTGCTCGGAAAGGATGGCGACGAGACGTCGTGGGCGGCGTTCGACCGGTACCATCGCGCCGCCCTGCAGCGCCTGCAACAGGGCGGCTGCCGGTTCGCGGTGATCGCCAGCAACACAGCGCATCACCGCTTTGAGGCAATCACGCGCGGGATCGGCATCCCAGTGCTGAACATCGTCGAGATCGCGGCGAGGGCCTGTGCAGAGGCGGGTGTGCGCCGCGTGTTGATCCTAGGCACCGCCACCGTGATGCGCTCGGCGGTGTTCCGGACAGCGTTCGCGCGGCACGGCATCGAAGCCACCGCGCCGCGCCGCGACGAAGACCGGCTGATCATCGTGGACACGATCGAAGCGCTGCAGGGCGGCCACCCCGACGGGACGGCCGCGCGCATCCATGCCGTCGCCGCGGGCGTCGAGCCGGGGCCGAAACACGGCGCGGCTGCGGTGTACCTGGGCTGCACCGAATTGCCGCAGGCATTTCCCGGGCACGCGCACTCGGGCATGTTCGTGACCGGCGGCATCCGTTACGTCAACTCCACGGCCCTGCACATCCGCGCGGCATTCGATCACGCGCTGGATGCATCCACCTGGGGTGCATCCACGCGCGCGATCTTTCAACCGCAAGCCGGCGTGCGCACCACCGAACCGCCTGTCTTTGGAACCGTTTGGTGTACCGCCGGTGCGCCGACCTGCCGCTTGCCCGGAGACCGAGACCAGTCATGAGCAGGCCGCGGAGAAATGGATTTCGCGCATCGGCGGTCCCCTTGTCGCGCGTCAATCGCCGACGCGTGACGGGCAGGTCCGCCCTGCGAGCCCGGCATGCGCATTCTGCGTGTCGCGTTTGCAGCCATCGCGGAAGTGGCTATCCGATCCATCGAGAAAGTGGATCTATGGCGGCGCGCCGACGTCGATTAGGCTGACTGGCGCGTGTTGCTGCAATGAGGTTTTAGACATACGAAATATTTCGTTGTATCTTCGGAGGCCACATGAAAACACGGCCATCACGCCCATCGGAAAGCTCAGTGAAAGAATCCTGACGGCGCCATCGCGACCGGACCCGGATTGACTGCAATCAAGACGGCACGTCGTGCCTTTCCGGCCAGCCACATGCCTCGGCAATAACAACGCAAAGAACCCATCCCGGAACCAACAGCATGCATATCCGCAGCCAGCACCTCAGACAAGGCTGTGCCTTGTCGCTAACGATCGACGATGACGCCTGCCTTGCCGTCGTGTACGGAGAAGGCGGCGGCTGCACCCTCGACGTGTCCGGCGAGACCGCGGGCGTGTGGATTCCCCTGCGCGGCGCGGTGCAGGTGCACAGCGGCAGCCTCGGCCGGCCGGTGCGCGCGAAGGAGGTCCTGGTCACGGAACGCGATTCCCGCACCCGGGCGATCGGAAACGGCAACAGCCGCTGGCTGGCGTTGCTTGGCGGCAGACGGGCCTGGGAATCGCTGCTGGCCGGGACAGCGGCGGCAGAGGCGCAACTGCTACCCGAAAAATACCGGGCTGGCAGGACCTTGCGTCGCAAGGCGGTATCCCTTGCGCGGACGGGCTCGGGGGCCGATTCGGAAAGCATCCTGTACGCCATCGCCGATGGCATCGCCGGTCTGCAGGCGCCGTTGCACGAGGCGATCGCCCGCTGCCCGGGCCGCACCTATGCGAAAAAGCGGCAGGCGTTCCTGCGCCTGCAGCGCGTGCGCAATTTCATCAGCGCCTGCTGCGACCAGGAAATCGACAACGGGGTGCTGGCGCGGATGGCGAACTACTCGCCGACGCATTTCATCCGCACCTTCAACGAGGTCTTCCTGGAAACGCCTCACGCATATCTGGTCAAGCAGCGCCTGCAACGGGCCGAACGCCTGCTGTATTCGAGCAAGCTCGCGGTCAGGGAAGTCGCGCTGGCAAGCGGATTCGAGAACCGCAGCGCATTTTCGCGGCTGTTTCGCCAGCATTTCGGCACAACCGCAAACGAAGCCCGGCAACAGATCCGCGTCGCCGTCGACGGTTGATTCCGCGACGCCATTGCCTAATTTACGCAACACACGCACGTAGTTTGCGGGGCACATGGATTTTCTCCGTATATAAAAATGTCGTTAACGCGACGCGTATCGAGTTGCGTATTGAAACGTCTGCAGTGAATTCACCGTTTCCGGAGAAAACGCATGTCGAAGAATCTGTTGGAAGCCGCCATCGGGCGCGCGCTCCATGTTTCAGGAATGGCGGGTGCCATGGCACTGGGCATCACCGGTGTCGCGCAGGCGCAGAACGCCGCGCCTGCCAAAAACCAGCCGCAGACCTTGCAGACCATCGTGGTCACGGGTTCGCACATCCGCCGCGTGGATCTGGAGACCTCCAATCCCGTGGTGGCCGTCACCGCGCAGCAGATCGCTGCGACCGGCAAGTTGACGATGGGCGACGTGATCCAGAACCTGCCCGCGGTCGCCGGTGGCGTCGAGAATCCCAGCGTCAACAATGGCGGCGGCAGCGGTTCGACCAACATCGGACTGCGCGGTCTGGGCGCGAGCCGCACCCTGGTGCTGGTGGATGGGCAGCGCATGCCGACCATCCAGAGCGTCGCGGACCTTAACTTCATCCCGATCGCCGCGGTCGAGCGGGTCGAGGTGCTGACCGACGGCGCCTCGGCGGTGTACGGTTCCGACGCGATCGGCGGCGTCGTCAACATCATCCTGAAGTCCAACTATCAGGGCGCGCAGTTCCAGGCCAGTTACGGCATCTCGGACCACGACGACGCCGAACGCAAGGGCGGCAGTTTCATGTTCGGCCAGACGTCCGACAAGGGCAGCATCCTGGCCGGCGTGTCGTATCAGAAGTTCGACGAGGTGGAGTCCTCGCAACGCAAGTTCTCCCAGAATGCTGTCTCACTGTCGTCGACCTCGCATGGCGGCGTGGTTCCCAGCATCGGCGGCTCGTCCTACGCGGCGCGCGACAAGATCGTGGTGCCCCAATCTATCGCGGCATGCGGCACCAATGGTGCGTTCTCCCTCAACCAGAGCGCGGCCAATGCCGGCACCAGTCCCACCACCCTCGCCGACTATCACTGCTTCGGCCAGACCGACAAGTACAACTACGCGTCGGTCAACCTGATCCTGACACCGCAGGAGCGCACCAACGCTTTTTTCAAGGGCGTGTACCACCTCACCGACAATGTCGACGCCTACGCGACGTTGATTGAGCAGAAGAGCACGGCGAATTTCCAGTTGGCGCCGCAGGTGGCCGGTGTCCCGACCGGGATGGTCATCGCCGCGAACAACCCGTTCAACCCGTTCGGCTACGCCTTCTCGCAAGCCAGCGGCAACGACTTCCGGGTACGCCTGTTCCCGGCCGGCAATCGTCAGCAGAAGACGGCCGCCACCAAAGACATGATCGTGGTGGGTTTGCGCGGCAACCTCGACCTGTTCGGCCAGAACTGGACATGGGACCTGGGTTACAACTACGGCCACATCTCGCGCACCGTCACCACCTCGGGCGTGGCCAATCTTGCGCAAATCAACGCGGACGTGGCGGCCGGGACGCTCGATCCGTTCAACATGTTCAACGCCAACACGCAGGCGGCCGTCCGGGCTGCGGAAACGCCGGCGATCAACAACCAGTATTACCTCGATCGCATCTATCACGCGGATGTCAGCGGCGGCCTGTTCGACCTGCCAGCGGGCACCGTGCAGTTGGCGGGCGGCGTGTCGCACACGACACAGTACACGCACACCCTCGTCGATCCGGCGCTGCAGGAGAGCCCTGTCACGCTGACCTGTCCGTTGGGCACCTTGTGTTCCGCGAGCCTCCAGGGCGGCTACAGCGTCAAGGAAGCCTATGCCGAGTTGTATGTTCCGATCCTGAAGGACATGCCGTTCGTCAAGGTCCTGAACGTCACCCTGGGCGACCGCTACTCCAAGTACAACGACGTCGGCAGCACCAACAACTGGAAGGCCGCGGTCGAATACCGCCCGATCGATGACCTGCTGTTGCGCGGCACCGTCACCAGCGTGTTCCGCGCCCCCACCGTCGCCAACATCTACGGCGCACCCGTCAGCAGCGCGCCGTTCCTGAGCTTCGATCCGTGCAGTTTCAACGCGCCGACCCCGACCACGCCCAACCCGAATGCCGGCAATCCGGCCTGCAAGGGCGTGCCCGCCACCGGCACGTTCCAGAACAGCAATGTCACTGCCCATCAACAGCTCACCGCGGTCGTCTCGGGTGCGCAATTCGACGGCATCCACCTGAAACCCGAAAGCGGCAAGACCTTCGATTTCGGCGCGGTGTATTCGCCGCACTTCATTCCCGGCCTGTCGGTCAGCGCGGATTTCTGGCGGGTGTACCTGAACGACACCATCACCGTCGTGAGTCCGCAGACCGAATTGCTGCTGTGCTTCTACGGCCAGACCCAGTACTGCCCGTACCTGCCGCGCTTCACTTCGGGATCCACGCAAGGCCAATTCCAGACGGTGACCCTGCTGACTCAAAACCTGGGCCGGGTCGACGTCAAGGGCGTGGATCTCCAGGCCAACTACAAGCTGCCGCAGTTCTCGTTCGGCCAGTTCGACATCAATCTGAACGCGACCTACCTGACGCAGTTCAAGCTGCAGACCGCGCCGGGTGAGGCAGGCAACCTCACGATCAACGGCCAGGGCCACATGGGCACCTTCGGTTCGCTGCTGGGCAGTACCTGCGTGGCCGCTGGCGGCTTGTGCTTCTATCCGCGTATCCGCGCAACGGCCACCCTGGGCTGGCAACTGGGACCGTGGGACGCCACCTGGACGATGCGTTACATCAGCAAGTTCAAGGGCGGCTCGGCCGATCCGTCGCAGTACTCCACGATGGTGGCGGGCATTCCGGGCTACGTGATCCGCTACGGTGCGACGGTGTACAACAACCTGCAGGTCGGCTACAACATCGAACCGATCAACACCCGGATCGACGTGGGCGTGGACAACGTGTTCGACAAGCAGCCGCCCATCCTGTACGCCAACAACAGCCTGAACGCCAACACCGATCCGGCGGACTTCGACATGATCGGCCGCTATTACTTCGGCCGCATCACGGTCAGCTTCTGACCGGCGGCGATCGGGGCCGGCTTCAACCCTCCGGGCCGCACGAGCTATGCTCGTGCGGCCTTTTTGTTCGAATGGACCGATGAGCGGAATCCCGATTGGCACGCACGACGCGGCCGAAGCCGAGCAAGCGGTCGCAGCCGCGGTCCGGCGGGCGCCGGAAGATGCGGCGCTGGTCGAACGCCTCGGCCTGCTGCAGTTGCAATGCGGCAAGCCGCAGGCTGCCCGCGATACCCTGCTGCGCGCTGTCGAGCTGGCGCCGGATTCTCCGGCCATCCGGATCCATGCAGCACACGCTTGCGCGGTGTGTCGCGACACCCGCGTCGAGGATTTGCTGCGGCCATGGCGCACGTGGCTGCCGCTGGAGGAGCGTCTGCAGCTTGAACTGCTCAATTTGCTGGCGCAGTTGGGCGAGGCCGAAGCCGCGTTGGAATTGCTGGAGGATCTGGTGCGCCGCGCGCCGTCGCACCTGGTCGCGCAGTTGCTGCTGGCAGGTGCCTATGAGCGCGTCAATCGCCTCGAGGATGCGGAATCGCTCTTGCACAGGATCGTCGGGAGCGGTGCCGCCGCGGACGGCCGCGTGCGGCTTGAAGTTGCCCATCAGCGCGCCAGGCTGGCATCGCGCAGGCACGAATTTGCCGCCGCACGCGCGCTGCTCGAACAGGCCGGTCCGCGCAACGACGCCGACTATGCGCACTGGTTCGCCCTGGCGGAGGCCTGCGACCGGTCGGGCGATGCAGCCGCCGCGATGCGCGCCCTGGAGGCGGCCCACTCGCGGCAGCTGCGCGAGACCAGGCTCGTCGAACCCGGTCTTTTCGAGCCGGATGCCGAAATCCTGCCGCATGCGGATGACCGGGTGACCGAGACCGATTACCGCAGCTGGCCTGACCTCAAGGCACCCGACGTTTCGCAGTCGCCGGTGTTCGTGGTCGGGTTTCCGCGCTCCGGCACCACGCTGCTGGAGCAGATGCTGGATGCGCATCCACGCCTGCAGTCGATGGATGAACGGCCGTTCTTCCACGTGCTTTCCGATCGGCTCGGCCGCGCCGGGATCAATGTGCCGCGGGATCTGCACAAGCTGGGCCAGGAGGAATGCGATGCGTTGCGCAAGGATTACCTCGCACTGGCCTGTGCCGGGATAACGCGGCGCCGCGGCACGCAACTGGTCGACAAGAATCCCTTGAACATGCTGTGGCTGCCGCTGATCCACCGGCTGTTTCCGAAGGCAAGATTCATCCTGGCGCTGCGCGATCCCCGCGACGTCATCCTGAGCTGTTACATGCAGAATTTCCGCGTCACGTTGCTCGCGGCCGCGAGTCGGTCACTCGAGCATCTGGCACGTGCCTACGTGGCGGCGATGGCATCCTGGCTCCATCACGTGGCGGTGTTCAAACCGGATGTACTGACATCGCGTCACGAGGATCTGGTCGCCGATCCTGCCGGACAGACACGCCGGATTGCCGCGTTCCTGGGACTGGACCAAGCCGAGTCGATGCTGGGCTTCGCCGACCATGCGCGCGGAAAGGGCTACATCAGGACGCCGAGTTACGCCCAGGTCATCGAACCCATCAACACGCGCAGCGTGGGCCGCTGGCAACGCTACCGCGAATACCTTGAGCCTGCGCTGCCGATTCTCCAGCCGATGCTGGAGCATTGGGGATATGCGGCAGGCGCCCCCGCCGCGACGTTGCAGCGCTGAATGCATGGGCGTGACCACCCGGGCCTGCGGATCGCGTGCAGACATCATGCTTGCCGTGGCGCCTGCGGCGCACGAAGTCCTCGTTCTGCATTCCTCGATCCGGTCGTTCCGCGCGATGAGTCCGCCACCACCCAGGCCGCCGCCGTCAACGCCCAGGAAAGGATCAGCTCGCTCCACTGCGATGGGCTTGCATGACCCCCCGCCACGGCGGGCACCCATACCAGCAGCGTGAACAGGCCCATCTGCAACGCCGACAGCGCGATCGCCATGCGCGCATGCACACCGGCGAGTATCGCCACGCCCGCCGCGAGGTAGGCGCACCCGGTGAAATAGGCCCATGCCACGTGCCACGGCAGCCAGCCGGGCACCAGGGGCGCAGTGAGATTGACGTAGAAAAAGTGGGACAGGCCGAATGCAAGCATGGCGAGAGCGTAGAGCCCCTGCGCGATCCGCACACCGCGATCGCCCGTGGCAAAACCGAACCACCGCCTGTCGCCGTCGGTGGCGAACCGCGCATACAGCACCCATGCTCCTGCCACGAGCACCGCGTTTTCGCCGCAACCCTGATACACGTCTTCCACGGCGGGATGCAGGAGGACCACGCGCAGCTTGAACGCCAGCATCCACAGCAGCAGGCATCCGGACAGGAGGCGGGCGGAGGAAGCAGCACTGCGCGGCCACAGCAATCCGACGCCGCACACCAGCGCGATCACGGCGCAGGCACAGGCCAGCCAATCGCGGGCCGGCAGGTTCGCGGGCGCTCCCTGCCAAATCGGAGTGAAGTCGCCCCGGATCAGGCCTAGGACTCCGAGGACGATCAGGGTCGCCGCAAACACCGCGTGACCCATGCCTGCGATGCGCATGTAGTGGCCTCGATGCTGTTCCCGTTTCGCACCCGGGCGTTTTCGGGATCCTTTCGATTCGCGTTGCGTCAACCGCGGAACACGCAGACGTCACGATGCACGGCCGTCGTACCTTTCATGCAGGTTTCATCCAATGCCACACGATGCACGGTGTCCGCACGGGAATTCGCGGAGTACCGCACTAAGATAAGACCCGGCTGATCTGGATGATGCGTCTTGCATGACTTCGATCCCGGGCACGGTCCGCGTGCCGCAGGGACATCGGTCCGCTCCGGCATTCCCTACGGCACGCCCGTCGCCCCATTCATGCGGCGCGCGGCGGGAAGCAGCGTATGTCCGCGACGGCATCCGTGAACAGGGCCAGATTGACGGCACAAGGTATGACCACTTCGCGCCAGACGCGTGTTTCTTCCACCTTCCTCTCGCCCGTGGACCTCGATTCATCCGGCGACGAGCCCATCTATCGCCGGATCGCGGACTGGTATCGGAAATCCATCGTCAACGGCCTGTTGCGTCCCGGGCAAAAGGTGCCATCGACCCGTGCGCTCGCCCAGGAACTCAAGGTTTCCCGCATTTCGGTCCTGAACGCCTACGAGCAGTTGTGCGCGGAGGGCTATTTCGAAACCAGCGTGGGCGCGGGCACCCGCGTCGCCAGATCGATCCCCGACGAGACATTGACGCCGACCGCGGAAACGAGACGCACGAGTCTCCCCCGACGACCCGAGCACCGCTCCTCGGGCCATATCGCGCCGCGCACGCACCTGCGGCGCGGACACGCGTGGATCTGGTTGAAAAGTACCCGGGCCTTGCGGGTGGGGCCACCGGCCGTACGCGAGTTTCCCAACGCCGTGTGGACGCGTCTGATGAACAAGCACCTCCGCAAGCCGCCCCGGGAAATCATGATCTACGGCGATCCGCTGGGATACATGCCGTTCCGGGAAGCCATTGCGGAGTATCTGCGCACCTCGCGCGCCGTGCGTTGCGAGGCTTCCCAGATACTGGTCACCACGGGAGCCCAGGCGGCGCTGCAGCTGTGTGCGCATGTCCTGTTCCATCCCAGCGACAGCGTGTGGATGGAAGAGCCCGGCTATTTCGGCGCGCATTTCGTGCTGAAGGCCGCGGGCGTGCGGATCATTCCCGTTCCTGTCGATCAGGAAGGCCTGGACGTGGCAAGGGGAATGCGCATGTCACCCACCGCGCGCGCCGCTTTCATCACGCCGTCGCACCAGTTTCCCCTGGGCATCACCATGAGCGCCACCCGCCGCATGCAACTTTTGAACTGGGCCGCTCGGAACGAGGCGTGGATCGTGGAGGACGACTACGACAGCGAATTCAGGTTCGAGGGCCGTCCGCTGGTTTCGCTCCAGGGCCTGGACGTGAACGATCGCGTCATCTATGTGGGGACCTTGAGCAAATCCATGTTCCCCGCCCTGCGCATCGGTTACATCGTGATGCCCGACAGCCTGCAGGCCGCCTTCTACGATGCGCGCGTCACGCTCGGTGGCGCCACGCCCACGCTGTACCAGGCCGTCATGGCCGATTTCATCCGGGAGGGACACTTCGCCCGCCACATCCGGAGGATGCGGATGCTCTACGACCACCGCCGCCGCGCCCTGATCGATGCCATCCGGGAATACCTTCCCGACAAATTCGAGGTGGTCGGCGCCGCGGCGGGCCTGCAGCTCGCGGGATTCCTGCCGCCGGACATCGACGACGTGGCGGTCTCCACCAGGGCCGCAGCGATGGATATCTCGGTCATGCCGCTGTCGCCGTTCTATCTGGGCCGGCACCCAAGAAGTGGACTGGTCCTGGGCTACGGCTGCGCGGACGAACAGGAAATCCGGGACGCCGTGCGCAAGCTGAAAACGTGTCTTTGATCAACGTGTCTTTTCGGGAATCGAGGAAACGCGCAATGGCGGCGACCCGAATGCCTCGCCGCGGCAACCCGGCAGCGGCGATGTCACGGCACAATGAATCCGCGGCACTCCAGAAGGGAAACCAGGCACGCCACCGGGCTCCATCCCGACGCGTGCCTTTTCTTCAGGCCACGGTGCGGTTCCTGCGCAGGGTCCGATCCACCACGCTCATCGGTCGAACGTGATCACACGCCTCGTGCTGTCGTGCCTGGCCCTCGCGGTTTCCGTTACCGCAGCGGGTACGAGTGCCGACGCGCCGACGGGACTGCAGCATGACGTTGCATTCGCCGCGTTCCCGGCTTATGCGAAGAACGGCGAGTTGCTGCGCAGGCTGGTCAGCCCCCTGAATGCCGCCCGCATCGAGCGCGGACTGGCGGGCAATCCGGCCGCATTGCAGGCGCTGCCGCTCGATCCCTCGCAACAGCGTTTCGCCCTGTACGTGCCGCCGGGGCCGCCGCCCGCCGGCGGTTACGCGCTGCTGGTATTCGTGCCGCCATGGGACGACGCGCGCGTGCCGCCTCAATGGATTCCGGCGCTGGACCGGCATCACGTGATCTTCGTCAGCGCCGCGCATTCGGGCAACGACGCCGACGTGCTGAACCGCCGCGAACCGCTGGCGCTGCTGGCTGCGTACGGCGTGATGCAACGTTACCGCGTCGATCCGGCGCGGGTTTACGTGGGCGGATTTTCCGGCGGCTCGCGCATCGCGCTGCGGCTCGCGCTCGGCTATCCGGATGTGTTCCGCGGTGCCCTGCTGGATGCCGGCAGCGACCCGATCGGCAACGCGCAGATTCCGCTGCCGCCGGCGGAGCTGTTTCACCGCTTCCAGCAATCGACGCGCATCGTGTTCCTGACCGGCGAGGACGACAACATCCGCCAGGCGCAGATGGCGCATGCCCGCGAATCCCTGCACGACTGGTGCGTGTTCGATGTCGACAGCGTGACGATGCGGAGCGTGAGCCACGATCTCGCGGACGCCCAGGGCTTCGGACAGGCGCTGGACGATCTGGCCGAACCGGCGGCACTGGACCGGGCTGCGCTTGCGGACTGCCGGGCGGGAATCGAGGCCAGGATGAAAGCGCAGCTACTGGCCGTGCGAAGGCTGCTCGACAGCCACCGAAACGGCGATGCGCAAACCCTGCTCCGGAATATCGACGCGCAGTACGGCGGTCTCGCCGCCCCGCAGACGACCGCGTTGATGGACAGCACCGGCGCCCACTGAGGCGCGGCCCCGGCCACGCGCCGGTCATGCCGGCAGTTCGTAGTCGAGCTCGTAACGATGCCGGCCGCCGCTGATCACGATGGTCATGCTGCCGCTGATCCCGGCAAGTTCATCGGTGCCCGAAGCTGGCACGACCCCGACATGCAGTTCGTGTTCGCCGGCGTGCATGGTCGCGTGGTGCTGCAAGGTGAAACTGCCGCGCCGGCCTTGCAGGACACCCGTGACGCGTTCGACCGCGACGTAGCCGGCCGAGCCGGACTGCGGCGATCCCGCACTCAACATCTCGCCCTTGCTGACCGCCTCGAGATCGCCGCGGAACCGCTTGTCGATCGACATGCGCCCCAGTTGCGCACCCTCGTCTTGGTTGTACGGCGGCAGCGGCGCCAGTTTCACGTCGAATTCGCCCCTGGCCAGCATGATCGGTTCCAAGCAAACGGGTCGCCGGCATTGTAGTCGGCCTCCTGCGGCCACGGGGTGTCCGGATCGTGTTACCTTCGGCGCATGCGCGCCGGCAACGCTCGTCCGCAGACGGAGCCCCTGCTGCCCCCATGGTTGACGGATGCGATCGACTTCGGCCGCCGTTACCGGGATGCCGACGCGCGGATCGCGCTGGCGATCGAACTGGCGCGGCGCAACGTCGAGCACGCGACCGGCGGCCCGTTCGGCGCGGCGGTGTTCGACGAAAGCGGCAGGCTGATCGCGGCCGGCATCAACCGTGTCGAACCGCTGGCCTCGTCGCTGGCGCATGCCGAGATCGTGGCGCTGGCGGGTGCGCAACGGAGACTCGGGCGCGCGCGGCTCAACGAGGATGGCCGCCGCTACACGCTTGCCACCAGCGCACAACCGTGCTGCCAGTGCTACGGCGCGATCGTGTGGGCCGGCATCGACGAACTCCTGGTCGGCGCGCGCGCGGACGACACCGAATCGCTGGCCGGTTTCGACGAAGGCCCGCTGCCGGCGGATTGGACCGGCGAACTGGAACGCCGCGGAATCCGCGTCACGCGCGACCTGCGCCGGGAGGAGGCGCGCGTGGTGCTGGCCGACTACGCGCGCCGCGGCGGCAGACGCTATTGATGGACATGCCGCCCTGCGCACGATCCGTCCGAACGGTTATGCTTTGGGACATCTCCGTTCACGGACCGGTCCCTGCACGCCCATGAGCCGACTGCGCGCCTTCGTGCCCCTGCTGATTCTGATCGCGTTGGGGGCGGCGGTGGCGGCGAGCGGCATGCTGCAGCATCTGGAACCCGGTCGCATCGTCGCGGACCAGGCTTCTTGGACGCGAGAGATCGAGGCGCATCCTTCGCTCGCGTACGTCGTGTACGTCGTGGTGCTGACGGTTTCCGTCGCCACCGCGATGCCGGGACCGCTGTTCATCATCATCGCCAGCGGCATGCTGTTCGGCATGGGCAAGGCCATCGGGCTGTCGATCATCGGCGAGGTGCTGGGATCGTTGATGCTGTTCTTTGCCGCGCGCCACGCCTTCGGCAGCGGCCAGCGGCCGCCGCCCCGGCTGGCGGAAACCGTGCGCCGCGGCTATCAGGCCCATCCCGTCAGCTACACGCTGTTCCTGCGCTTCGTGCCGCTGTTCCCGTTCGGCGGCATCACCATGGCGCTGGCGTGGCTGCGCTGTCCGGTGTGGCTGTTCACGCTGGCCACCGCCGCGGGCGGCTGCGTGATGCTGGTGTTCGAGACCGCGATCGGTGCCGGACTGGCGCAATCGCTGGCCGAAGGCCGGTCGCTGTCGCCCACCCTGCTGCTGGAACCGCACATCTGGCTGCCGCTGGTCGGTCTGGCGCTGCTGGCGTTGATCCCGGTCGCGCTGCAACGCCTGCGCTCCGCGGCGCAAACCGATTGAGGCCTGCTTCGACGGGCATGACGCGCTTCCCGGAAACCGCGGCTGCGGATGGCGTCTTCCACGGCAGGGACAGCGTGTTCATGGTGGGCCGTGTAGGGATCGAACCTACGACCAACGGATTAAAAGTCCGCTGCTCTACCGCTGAGCTAACGGCCCGGGTATTGTGCGCATCCCTGCGCGTGAAAGCAGGCTATCCATGCCCGCACTTTTCAATGGAAACTTCCGCGCCCAGCACAATGCTGGACTGCAAACCGACTATTCTAACTGGGTACGCGATTCAAACGTAGCGCGTGGGATCGGCGACGCCGGCGTCGACGAAACCTTTCGCGCGCAGCGCGCAGGCGTCGCAACGGCCGCAGGCGCGGCCTTCGGCGTCGGCGCGGTAGCACGACACCGTCTGCGAAAAATCCACGCCCAGCCGCAGGCCCTCGCGCACGATATCGGCCTTGCTCATGCGGATCAGCGGAACGTGCACCCGCAGATGGCGGCCTTCGACGCCGGCCCTGGTGGCGAGATTGGCGAGCCGCTCGAAGGCCTCGACGAAGGCAGGCCGGCAATCGGGGTAGCCGGAATAATCGACCGCGTTGACGCCGCAGAAGATGTCGCCGGCGTCCAGCGTCTCCGCCCAGCCCAGCGCGATGGCGAGCATGATGGTATTGCGCGCCGGCACGTAGGTGGCCGGAATCTCGTCCACGGCATGCGCACGCGCGTGTTCGGGCACCGCGATGTCGGCGGTCAGCGCGGAACCTCCGATCGCGCGCAGATCGACCGTCACGGTCTTGTGCTCGACCGCGCCCAGCATCGCCGCCACGCGTGCGGCGGCGGCCAGTTCCGAGCGATGCCGTTGGCCGTAATCCACCGACAGCGCATGGCAGGCGAAGCCGCGCGCACGTGCGATCGCCAGCGTGACCGCCGAATCCATGCCGCCGGAAACCAGCACCACCGCCCCGCACGGCGTGGGCGACCGCAGCGTCATCGGTTCGTCAATGACTGCCGGCCTGCAGCGGGAAAGTCTGCAGCCGGCTCTTCGCCAGCCGCTCGACCGGCGTGCCGGGGTAGGCCTTGATCACCGCTTCCAGCGTGCGCCGGGCGGCGGCGTAGTCCTTCATCTCGAACTGGCAGTAGCCGACCTTGAGCCGCGCGCCGGGCGCCTTATCGCTCTGCGGAAACCTCTTCAGCAGCGTCTCGAAGGCATCCAGCGCCACCTTGTAGTTCTGGGTGACGTAGTAGGACTCGCCCAGCCAGTAATACGCATTGGGCGTGAGCGGATCGTCGGGATACTTCTGCACGAACTCGCGGAAGCCGCGCGCGGAATCGACGTAGTTGCCCGCGCGCAGCGACTTGAAGGCCGCCGCGTAGGCCGCCTGCGCGGCGGCCTGGTCGGCCGGCGAGGCGGGTTTCGGCGCTGACGCGGGCGGCGCTTGCGCCACGCCGGAGGCCGACGGAGCGGACGCGGACGACGCGGCCGGTGCCGCGTGCTCCAGCTTGCCCACGCGCGAATCGAGGTCGAGGTACTGATCCTTGCTCTGCTGCTGGAGCTGCTGCAGCCTGTGCTGCAGTTCCTCGATCTGGCCCTGCATCTGCTGCATCTGCTGGCGCAGGTCGCTGATCTGGTTGACCAGCGCCACGCCGCCGCTGCCCTGGGCGGCCTGATCGTCCTGGCCGGAAGCCGATTGCGCGAAGGCGGCGGGTGTCGCGGCCGCCACAACGATCATGGCCGCCGAAGCGGCCATGATCGTGAAGCTGCGACGCAGGGTGAAACGTGCGTGCGCGGTCATCGTCGCCGTGCCGGTTACTCGGTGGTGTAGACGATGTTGACGCGGCGGTTCTTGGACCAGCATTCCTCGTTGTGCTCGCGGCACACCGGGCGTTCCTTGCCGTAGCTGATCACCTTGATCTGGTCGGCCGAGGCACCGTCGGCTTCCAGCGCGCTGGCCACCGCGTTGCCGCGGCGCTCGCCCAGACCGAGGTTGTACTCGGCGGTGCCGCGCTCGTCGGTGTTGCCTTCCAGCGTCATGCGCGCCATCGGACGGTCACGCAGGTACTTGGCGTGGCAGGCGACGATCTGGTCGAACTGCGGCTTGATGTCGCTCTTGTCGAAGTCGAAGTAGATCTCGCGCGTGCGCAGGCACGGATTGGTCTGGAGGTCGGCCGGAGTGAACGCGCCGGCCACCGGCGCCCCTTCGGTGGTGGCGGGCGGAGTCGTCTCCGGCGGCGGCGGCTTGACTTCCTGCTTCTTTGCACAGGCCGCCGCGGCCAGGCAGAGAAGCGCGATCACGGAGACGCGAACGGTAGCGTTCATGGCGAATCCTTCCTTTCTTGAGCAGGTTGGTTGTGGGTGGGGACAACGGCGAAATTCAAGCATTGTTCCGATCAAATTGGCGTCAAGGCTGCCGGTACGGCCCCCAGGCCGGCGAGCGCACGTCGCCGTTGGCCAGGACCAGGCGCTGGCGGACCCGCCCGTCGGCCGACACCGCGTACAGGACGCCGTGCGGCCCCTCGGTGGCTGCATACAGCAGCATGCTGGCGTTGGGGGCCCAGCTCGGGGAGTTGTCCAGATTGCCCGGCGAAAGAAACATTTCCTGGCCGCCAAGGGAGCGATCCATCACCGCGATACGATACACGTTTCCATTTCCCTGCACCATCGCGATCTTGGTGCCGTCGTAGCTGATCGACGCGTCGGCGTTGTACTGGCCCTGGAAGGTGATCCGCTGCGGCGTGCCGCCGGTGGCCGGAATTTCGTACAACTGCGGCTTTCCGGAGCGGTCGGAGGTGAAGATGATGTTCTGCCCGTCCGGGGTCCAGCGCGGCTCGGTGTTGATCGAGAGGTTGTGGGTGATCCGGGTCAGCGCACCGGTGGCCATGTCCATCACGTAGATTTCCGGGTTGCCCTGGAACGACAGGCTCATCGCCAGCTTCCTGCCGTCGGGCGAGAAGCGCGGCGCGCCGTTGATGCCGCGCCGCGCGGACACCAGCCGGCGCGCGCCGGTGGCGACGTTCTGGATGTAGATCGCCGAATCGCCGCTTTCGAACGAGACGTAGGCGATCTCCCTGCCGTCCGGCGACCACGCCGGCGACAGCAGCGGCTCGTGCGAACGCACCACCGTCTGCGGGTTGTAGCCGTCGGAATCGGCCACCACCAGCGCGTACTGCGTGCTGTCGCCTGCGCCCGTCATCGTGATGTAGGCGATCCGGGTGTCGAACGCGCCACGCACGCCGATGATCTTCTGGTAGATCTGGTCGGCGATCTGGTGCGCGATCCGGCGCAGGTCGCTGCCCTGTCCGGTGATCGACAGGCCCAGCAGCTGCTGCTGCTTGTTGACGTCCCACAGCTCGAAGTCGGCGCGCAGCGCGCCGTTGCCGGCATCGGCGGTGCGGCCGACCACGATGTAGTCCTGCTTCAGCTGCTGCCAGGTCGGAAACCTGATCTGCGAGCCGCTGGTGGGCGACTCGACGATCTCGTCCTTGGGCAGCGTCCGGAACTTGCCGCAGCGGTCCAGATCCATGCTGACCACCGAGGCGATGTCCACCGGCGGCGGCGGACCTGCCGCCTCCTGCCCGAACGGCACCACGGTGATCGGGATCGCCGAGGGCACGCCGTTGACGATCTGCACGGTCAGCCCCTGCGCGCCGGCCTGTGTCGCGAACAACGCCGCCAGCGCCGTCAGCAGCAGGGAAAGAAGGATTTTGGGATTTCGCATGGTTCGATCGTCCATTTATTGGGATGAGGTCACCGTGAAATTGAAAATGATGTCGCGCTGGAATTCCTTCTCGAACCCCTTGTACGGGAGTGGCGATGAACGCTCGATGGCCGCTTCCACCGAGTGCTTGCCGATGTCATTGAACGGGCAGCTCGGCAGTGCCTTGGCGGAGATCACCTGTCCGCCGGGAATCTGCACGATCTCCACGGGGCACACGGCACCTGCCGGAATATTGTCGGGCCTGAGCCAGTTCTGGGTCACCGCGTTCTGCAGGGCCGCGATGTAGGCGGCGTTGTCCTTGCCGGCCTGCCCGGTCATGGCCTGCGAGGCCGGCGGCACATTCTGCGGGGTCTGGGTTTCACTGGTCTTGCGCAGATCGGCCAGCTGCTGCGCCTTCTGCTGTTCCAGCCGGATCTGCCGCTCGGTGGCCGCGCTCTCGGCCTTGACCTTGGCCAGTTCCTTCAACAACCGCTCGGCTTCCTGCTGGCGTGCCAGCTCGGCCATCCGCTGTTTCTCGCGCTGCTCCTGTTGCTGTTTCGCCAGTTCGGCCTGCTGCGCCAGCTCGGCGATCTTTTCCTGGTCCTTGATGTCCGGCCGCTGTACCGGCGGCGGCAGCACCTTGACCGGCGCGGGTTTGGGCGGTTCGAATCTGGGCGCGACCTTGGGTTGCGGCGGCGGCGTAGCCTGCCGGTGACGGCTGGCCGGAGGTGGCGGCGCGCCGACCGGCCCGACCAGCGTCGCCTCGATCACCGGTCCGGCCAGTTGCAGCGGCCGCGTGCAGGTGACCGGACTGGGCAGGTGCAGGAAATTGAAGACGTCTTCCCAGTGCGTGCAGTTGAGCGTCGCCAGCGCCAGGAACGCGACGATGCCCAGGTGCAGCAACGCGGAATAAAGCACCGCGCGCGGAGTGGCGTCAGCGCGTTCCATTCGGCTTGGCCGGTTGGCTTTCCGGCTGGCTCATCAGCCCCACCTTGGGAACGCCGGCCTGCTGCAGCAGGCCCAGCACCTGGTTGACGCGGCCGTAATCCACGCGCTTGTCACCGCCCAGCAGCACCGCAACCTTGGGGTCTTCCTTGACGAATGCCGACACGTCCTTCACCAGCGTGTCGTCATCGACCGCCTTGCGCGGGCTCTGGCCCAGGGTCAGATAGACGTTGCCCTGCGCGTCCACCGTCACCAGCACCGGCTGCTTCTCGGTCTGCAGGGCCTTGGCGCCCGACTGCGGCAACTGGATGTCCACGCCCAGGTTCAGCAGCGGCGCGGTGACCATGAAGATGATCAGCAGCACCAGCATCACGTCGATGTAGGGCACGACGTTGATCTCGGCCATCAGGCCGCGGCGGCGCCTGCCCTTGCGGATCGTCTGCATGTCAACCGCCCATCGAAGCCATGACCCCGCCCCCTCGCGTCAAGGGGACGGGCCGAATCCCACAGCGCGAAACGGCGCCCGGGGTTGCGGGCGCATCGCGCCGTTCGTGCCAAGCAGACATGTTGCCGCCCTCACGGTTCATCGCTTTGTATCTGCCGATGCAGGATCGACGAGAACTCTTCCTGGAAGGTGTCGTAGCGCACCGTGATGCGTTCCAGTCGTGTCGAGTAGCGGTTGTACGCCCACACCGCCGGGATCGCCGCGAACAGGCCCATCGCGGTGGCGACCAGCGCCTCGGAAATGCCGGGCGCGACCATCGCGATGGTCGCCTGCTTGATGCTGCCCAGGCCCTGGAACGCGGCCATGATGCCCCACACGGTGCCGAACAGGCCCACGTACGGACTGATCGAGCCCACGTTGGCGAGGAATTCCAGGTTGCGCTCCAGCTTCTCCACTTCGCGGGTGCCGGTCACCCGCATCGCGCGTTCGGAGGCTTCCAGCACCGCGCGGCGGTCTTCGCTGCGCCGCTGCCGCAGCCGCACGAATTCGCGGAAACCGGCCTCGAACACGCCGGCCAGCCCGCCCGCCTCGCCGCGTCCCGACACTTCGCGGAACAGCGCGGCCAGATCGGTGCCGGACCAGAAACGTTCCTCGAACTCGTCGGCGTCGCGGGTGGCCGCATCCAGACTGGCCTTCTTGCGGAAGATGATCACCCACGATGCGAACGAAAAGATGATCAGGATCACCAGCACCAGCTTCACCGGCAGGCTGGCATGCAGCACCAGATCCAGGATATTGATCTCGCCATTCATAGGTTGGTGGTTCCTTGAATCAAGGCAGCAATTTCGGCGGGAATCCGGCGCGGTGTCCAGTCCCGCGCGTCGAGACAGGCCACGCGCACCCGCGCGCGCGTCAGCACCTCGGCGTCGGCCACGCGCACCAGCGATTGGGTGATGTCGATGCTGGCCGTGCGCAGCCGCGCCACGCTCACGCTGGCATCCAGCTCGTCGTCGAGCCGGGCCGGCTTGTCATAGGCGATGTCCAGTTCGCGCACCACGAACACGATTCCGTGCGACTGCCGCAGCGCTTCCTGTCCCAGCCCGAAGGCGCGCATCCACTCGGTGCGCGCGCGTTCGAGAAAACGCAGATAGCTTGCGTGATAGACCACCCCGCCCGCATCGGTATCTTCCCAGTAGACCCTTATCCGCCATCCGAACACCGGCGCAGCGGATGCAGCCGCACCAAGCACTTATGACCTCTCCCGATCAAACAGGTTCATTGCCTCGCCGCCGTGCGGGGGCTTCAGCCCGAAGTGCCGCCACGCCAGCGCGGTCGCGATCCGGCCGCGCGCGGTGCGCGCCAGCAGGCCCTGCTGGATCAGATAAGGCTCCAGCACGTCCTCGATGGTGTCGCGGTCCTCGGCCAATGCCGCCGCCAGCGATTCCACTCCCACCGGGCCGCCGTCGAACTGCTCGATGACGAGCCGCAGCAGGCGGCGGTCCAGGTCATCGAAACCGCCGGCATCGACTTTCAGCATTTCCAGCGCCGCCGAAGCGGCCACGCGGGTGATGCGTCCGTCGGCACGTACCTCGGCGTAATCGCGCACCCGGCGCAGCAGCCGGTTGGCGATCCGCGGCGTGCCGCGCGAACGCCGCGCGATCTCGTCGGCGCCTTCGTCGTCGCAGGGAATGTCGAGGATGCGCGACGAACGCCGGACGATCGCGGACAGTTCGGCGGCCGTGTAGAACTCCAGGCGGTACACGATGCCGAAACGATCGCGCAGCGGCGAAGTCAGCATGCCCGCGCGGGTGGTCGCACCGACCAGCGTGAAGGGCGGCAGGTCCAGCTTGATCGAGCGCGCGGCCGGCCCCTCGCCCAGCATGATGTCGATCTGGAAATCCTCCATCGCCGGGTACAGCACTTCCTCCACCACCGGCGACAGGCGATGGATCTCGTCGATGAAAAGCACGTCGCGGGGCTGCAGGTTGGTCAGCAGCGCGGCGAGATCGCCGGCGCGCTCCAGCACCGGCCCGGACGTGCTGCGCAGGTTGACGCCCAGCTCATTGGCGATCACGTGCGACAGCGTGGTCTTGCCGAGGCCCGGCGGCCCGAACACCAGCACGTGGTCCAGCGCCTCGCCCCGACGGCGCGCGGCCTCGATCGCCAGCGCCAGTTGCTCGTGGATCGCCGTCTGCCCCACGTACTCGGCCAGCGAGCGCGGACGGATCGTCGCGTCCAGCGCTTGCTCGTCGCGGGTTCCGGCGGCATCGACGACGCGGGGTTGGTTCATGCGGCGATTATGGCAGACCTTCAGAACGGGAACGGAGGGCCTCCGTCCCCTTCATATCTCCACCTGCGTGCCCAGCTCGACCAGCCGGTTGGTCGGGATGTTGAAGAACGCGGTGGCCGGCATGGCGTTGCGGGACAGGAACGCGAACAGCTTGTCGCGCCACAGCGCCATGCCGGGCCGGTCGGTGGCGACGATGGTTTCGCGCGACAGGAAGAACGTGGTGTCCATCATGTCGAAACGCAGGCCCTTTCCGGCGCATTGCGCCATCGCAGCGGGCACGTCGGGATCCTCCGCGAAGCCGAAGCGCAGCACCAGCGTCCAGAACGCGTGACCGAGGTCGTGCAGTTCGATGCGTTCGCCGGCATCCGCCACCGGGGTTTCCAGCGTCTCCACGCTCAGCAGCACGTTGCGTTCGTGCAGCGCCTTGAAGTGCTTGAGGCTGTGCAGCAGCGCGTGCGGCACGGCGTTGACGTTGGCGGTCAGGAACACCGCCGTGCCGGGCACGCGCACCGGCGGGTGCTCGGCGATGCTGGCGATGAACGGCGCCAGCGCCAGACCGGCATGCCGGATCTCGCGCAGCACCAGTTCGCGCCCGCGCCGCCAGGTCGCCATCACGGTGAACACCGCGAGACCCAGCACCAGCGGGAACCAGCCGCCGTGTTCGACCTTGAGCAGGTTGGCGCCGAAGAACGCGAGATCGATCACCAGGAACACTGCGCCGATCGCGATCACCAGCGGCAGCTTCCAGTGCCACAGCCGCAGCGCCACCACCAGTGCCAGCAGCGTGGTGGTGACCATCGTGCCGGTCACCGCGATGCCGTAGGCGGCGCCCAGGTTCTCGGAGGAACGGAAGCCGATCACCGCCGCCACCACCAGGATCAGCAGCATCCCGTTGATGGCCGGCACGAAGATCTGCCCGGACAGGCTGCGCGAGGTGTGCACGATGCGCATGCGCGGCGAATAACCGAGCTGCACCGCCTCGCGGGTCATCGAATACGCGCCGGAAATCACCGCCTGCGAGGCGATCACCGTGGCCGCCGCGGCCAGCGCGATCATGGGATACAGCAGCGCACGCGGCACCAGCAGGTAGAACGGATTGCTGGCCGCGGTCGGGTCGCGCAGCAGCAGCGCGCCCTGTCCGAAGTAGTTCAGCAGCAGCGCCGGGAAGATGAAGATCAGCCACGCCAGCCGGATCGGACGCTTGCCGAAATGCCCCATGTCCGCGTACAGCGCCTCGGTGCCGGTCAGCGCCAGCACCACGCCTCCCAGCGCGACGAACGCGAGCATGCCGTGCGACTGGAAGAACCGCACCGCGTAGTACGGATTCAGCGCGGCGAGAATGCGCGGCTCCTGCACGATCATGCGCAGGCCCAGCAGCGCGATCACCACGAACCACAGGCACATCACCGGCCCGAACAGCACGCCGACCCTCGCGGTGCCGCGCTTCTGCAGCCAGAACAGGCCCAGCAGGATCACCACGCTGATCGGCATCACCCAGCGTGCCAGCGTGGGCTCGGCCACCTTGACGCCTTCCACCGCCGACAGCACCGAGATCGCCGGCGTGATCACGCCGTCGCCATAGAACAGCGCGGCGCCGAAGATGCCCAGCAGCCCGATGACCCAGCGCAGTTTCGGCAGGCCGCGCGCGCCGCGCTGGGCCAGCGCCATGATCGCCATGATGCCGCCCTCGCCCTTGTTGTCGGCGCGCATCACGAAGATCACGTACTTGATGCACACCACCAGCACCAGCGCCCAGAACACCAGCGACAGCACACCCAGCACGCTGGCACGCGCCACGCCCAGGCCGTACTTGTCGCTGAAGACCTCCTGCAGCGTGTACAGCGGGCTGGTACCGAGGTCGCCGAACACCACGCCGATCGCGCCCAGCATCAGCGCGTACAGGGCGGGGCGTGCCTGCGTGTCGGTCGCGGCGGAAACGGTCATGGGTCGCGAAGTGTACAGGCAACCGCCGGAAGGGACGGAGGAAATCCATTCGACTGCGCGCCGTGAAGGATGCTGCCGTTGCCGCTGCCGCGCCCGAAGTTCTGCTTCCCGGTCAGCCGTCCGGCTGGTCGTGACTGTCGCGGGTGGCGCTCATCGGCCTGATCGCCGATGCCGGCATCAGGGTTGGCAATGCCGGGCTCGATCCGGCCCATCGCAACCACTGCGGCCTCGCCGCTGCCCCACTCGATCGGCGATCGCGTCCGTGTCAGCAGCCCTGGACGCCATCACAGGCGTGCTGCGGCCGCGCGACCGAGCCTGGTCAGGACGGCGAGTGCGTCGGCACGACTGTGCTGGTCCAGGCTGTCGGTGGTGACGGCCACCTGCTGGTGGCCACGACGGATGGCGATGACCGCGATGGAATGCAGGATCCCGCGCTTCGGGTCGGTGAGCTCGACCATGGCCACGGCCTCGTCGCCGAGTCCACCAATGCGCTCGCTGCGGATCACGGGCTTGGCCTTGAGCGGATTGACGATCCCCATCTTCATCGTGTCGATCCAATCCTGTGCGCTGCCGGGCTCGCCCTGCATCCGTTGCACGGCGAGACGCCCGGGTGCGAGAGCCCACTCGCACGTGGCGATATCAAGGATGTCGGTGTCACGGTTGCGCTTGCCGCTGGCGGCGCCGGGAAAAGCGCGACGAACCTCCGCATCGCTCAGCAACCGGCAGGGATCGTCACCGGACAGGGCTGTCTTCGCAGGCGCAGCACCCGGTGCGGTGTGCGCCATGATGGCGTCGCGTATCTTGAGCGCTTCCTGCAGGGCAACGCGCGAAGCCCGCGGTGCAGGCGGTGCCGCGTTGGCTGCCAGGCCCAGCAGGCAGCCGATGGTCAAACAGATCCAGATCGGGGTATGGCGCACGACGTTCTCCTCGGGTGTTTGCATCGTGATGATCGATCGCGCTCGGGCTCACTGCGTCGGATCACCGGGCTGCACGCGCTTGATCGCAGCCGGGTCAACCGCCGTTCCCGCGCTGGGTGCCTTCCGGAGCGCGGGTTTCCCCACCTTGCCGCCGACGATGAGGGTTCCGGTTTTTTCGGTCGCCCGGTCGGCAGCCGACGGCGGTGTCTGGATGGATCGCGGCTGCTGCGGCTTTCCAGACGGCGGCAGTGGTTGCGGATTGAGCATCACCGCATCGCCATGGCGCGCGCGATCGCCGGAAACTCGCGCGTTGATGTCCACGCTCCGGTCGGACTGTCGCAAGATGTCCGTCGGATTTACCCTGGGGTTGACGCGGTCATCCACGACTTGATCCATGCGCTTGTAATGGGGCCGCTTCACCGCAGTGGCGTCGATCGCCCGTCCGACGCGGTAATTGCGACCGTCGGCGAATGGCTGTGGCACCACTTGTCCGGCATTCCAGCCGTCCCCCAGCAATCCGAAGTGCACGTTGTAGATAGAACTGCCGGCGCCGCCGGCCGACGCGTTACCGCCGACGATGCCCGAGGTCAGCACATTGGGCCACCCCGCCGCCAGCCCGCTCAGCGTGAACGCACAGGCACCCTCGCCTGCCGGCCGGATGTCGAGCGTGCCCAACTGGCGCGTAGGCGCTTCGCCATGGACCGGTTGCGGGCCCGTCTGCACCCGCGCGCCGATCTCGAAACTGCTGCAGCCGTTGCGCGGCGTGAATTCCTGCGGATTCCAGCGCACCAGACCGCTCATCCTGCCATTCGTCGGCGGCACGAATTCACGCGGCGCGAAGGTGACGAGGATGTAACCCGTCCTCACCGATACGTCCGCGCGCACGGCCTCGGAAGGACCCACGAGCTGCGCGTTGAGGGCCGCCACGGCGGGATTGAATTGGTTGGCCAGGTCGAGCGATACGCGGTTGACCGCGTTCTCGGCCATGCGCTTGTAATTGGGGCCGCCGAAGAACGGCACCAGATCATCGAGCAGGAACTTCGCGGCATCGGCCGAGGCATTGTGCGAATCCAGCGTCGCATTGTTCAACGTGAACTTTGCCTGCGCGACGCGCAGGGTTGCATTCCGGTCCGGCTGCACCGCCATGACCAGATCGAACCGGGCGGTCAGCGCCAGCGAGAAACGGGGATCCGCATAGCTTCCCAGCACTGTGGGCGTGGTCGAGGTGGCCTCGACATAGCCATTGACGCTGAATGTGGCCTGCAGGGCATTCTGATCGGCGCGTTTGACGTCGAGCGCAATCCGTTCGTCGAGCACGCACTTGATGTCACGCAGGGTCTGCCCATTGGCGAAGCCGCCGCGGCCCATCTCCAGCCTGAGCTGCTCGCAGATGCGCTGGCGCACCTGCGACCATTGGTTTTGCAGCAAATCGCTGACCAGCGTCGGATTGTCCAGCAGCACACGTTCTTGCTGGTTGTCCGGCGACAGCGGACTCCACACCTGCAGCACCACGCGCGCGCCGGTCCCGGCATTGGCCGCCACGGCGCAGCCCAGCAGGCCGACAGCAATGACCCACCGCAAAGATTCGTGTGAGCGTTCGATCTTCATGACATGCCCCTCCTGGGGTGAGGTTTGCCCGGTACCGGTGTCTCTCTGGTAAAGAACACGTTCCCTGTGCAAAAGCGGACAGGCTCCTCCACGCCATGGCGATGATTGATGTCGGTCACTTGCGGTGCGACGCATGGCGTGTCATCCGCGGTGTTCTGTCGGTGCCGGTGTATCGCGCGTTTGCGCAGCGGTTGATCGCCGAATACGAATCGAAACATCAGGAAATGGAAAGCCGATGAGCCGCCGCGGGTCGAAACGAGACGAAGACATCACATCTTCGCTTTGAGGGTGTCGTAGATCCTCTTCGCTTTCACCGATGCGTTATCCACGCCGGAGAACGTGATCGTGATCAGATCCTCGCCGCTGCGGATCCATAAAGACGTGCCGACCACGCCGGCTTGATCGCCGATGCCGGCATAAGGATTGGTAATGCCGGGCTCGACCCTGCCCATCGCACCCATCGCGGCCATTGCGGCCTCGCCGCCGCCCCACTCGACCGTCAGATCGACGTAAGGCACGGTGCCTGTGATCGGCTTGTCGGTTTGATAGACGCATTCGGTCTTGCCGTTGGATCTGTCGTTGGGCGTGCCCACCACCGGGCTGTCCAGAATCGCCGACATTTGCGAGGACGTGACCAGATCGCAGGCCCTGGCGTCCTCGCGCGACTTGGTGGCGGGCGCCGGTGCCGCTGGTTGCGGATCTGTCGCGGCCGTCGGCGCGGGCGCGGTTGCATCCGGCGGCCTTGAACAACCATTGAGCGCAGGCGAGGCCAGCAGCAGCGATACGAGAACGAGGCGTGTCGGATTCATGATGAACTCCAGTGACGAAGCGACGCAGTGGATCGCCAGATCAGCGATGCGCAGGCGGTTGCGATTCGGCGACGGGCAATGTCGCCTTGCGTGACTTCACCTTCTTGCGGGTGGGTTGATAAGCCGGCTGGCCGCTGACGATGATGATTCCGGCCTCTGCGCCCTTCGTTGCAATCCGGGATGCCGCGGTTTGCGTCATGCCGGGATCGGGCGGCCCCGGCGGCAACGGCTGCGGATTGAGATCGTCGGCCGACGCCGCGCCGCTGCCCGTTCGTTGGATTGCATCGGCCTTCCGTGGCCCGCCGGAGGCGCGATGTACTTCGTCGTTCGCGCCCTGCACCAGCCTGAGCCTTCCGTTCGCACGGTTGTATTCGGCCTGCAAAGCGGCGCGCTGATCGTACGGAACCCCCCGTCGCGAGTTGGGAAACGGCGAACCGGCAAGATCCGGCCACAGTGTGCGCAACGCGTCCGGCACGTCATCGCCGACGGGCGTGCAGTTGACTTCGTTCAACCACGGGTCGCGCGCGCAGCGCGCGCCCATCACCGCGACAAACGATTGCGATGGGCCGGAAAGCGTATCGACGTGATAAACCTCGGAAGCATTCGCGTTGCGCGGGTTGGGTTCCGAAGGCGTCCACGTGCCGTCGACGAGGTAGCCGAAGGCGCGGCCGTCGCGGGTTTTGCACACACCGCTGAAGTGGTACTCGGCGCGCCCGGGCGGTGCTTGCATGAACTTCGGATGCCCGCGCAAACCGCCGCCGGTGCAAGTCACGTCGGGCGAGTGCGGCGGATCGGCGCGTACAACGGGCGCAACGAACGCCGTCAGCGAAGCCAATCCAATGGACAACGTGGCGGATCGGGTGAAAACGATGGGGCGAATGTTCACGTTCTGCTCCTCGATGGGTGACAGGTGATCCAGTGGATCGGTGCGTGGTGCAACGCGCCGCTCCGCGGATGCCGAACGTCATGACGCAATTCGATGCTCGCCGATTGCCTTGCCTCATTGCCCGTTGTCCGGCGGCGCATCCTTCGGCACCACCAGCAGAATTTGATCCCAGCGGTTGTTGCCGGGAACGGCTTCCGCATCGGCGAACTGAGGGTTGATGGTGCAGGCAATGGGCGTTTGTCCGGCAACGGTCGGCGTCCATGTCACGCGCGCCACGTGCTGGCCGGCTTCGGTGCTCCCCTCGAATTCCAGGTTCTCCGGCGCGGCGCCGCCGATCTGCACACTGCCGTGCCACGGTCGGATGTGGGGCGCAAAGGGACCTCGGCTCGCGTTGACGGAATAATCGCAGTCGATCGCAACGGGTATTCCGAGCGCGACATCTTGAACGGGTTCGGCGTTTTGACTGAAACGCATTCGGCCGATGATCAGATCATTCGGCGCGATGACCGGCGCGGCGGCTTGCGCGGGCTCGGGAGGCGGCACTTGATCCGGCGGCGGTCCTTGTTTCCCCGGCGGCAGTGCGGGAGGCCGTGCAGGCATGTCCCGCGATGGTGTGGCGAGTACCGCCAAAGCCGGCGCACGCACGTCCGCGTGCAGCGGGTTGGCCTTCATCCGGCTCCACGCGTTGGCAGGCGCGGCATGCACGCGGCCCAATGCCACCGCCGGTTTCTTGGCGGCGGGCGGCGCGGAGGACGGTGGTTGCGTGTTCTCGTCGGTCAGGCACTTGATCGTTCGATCGCTGTACCAGCTCGCCATCGTTTGCGGATGTTGCCGATCATAGGAGCTGCCCTCAATTCGCCCCTGGGCATTGATCTTGCCGGTGTAAACGCCCACCGTGCCGTTGTTCCAGTAAGCGGTGATGTCGATGGCGTTGCCGTCGATGGTTCCATCCACCGAGCCATCGACCGAGTATGCGTCGTCCCCGCAATACGCCAACACGCATTGGCTCTTGTGCACGTACGAATAAGACGCGCTCCCCTGAAGCTGCGCGCCGTTTTGCTGCAAGATGAAGGCGGGTTTCGTGTCGTTGCTCTGGACGGCCGACCATCCTCCGCTGACGTCCCATTGCGAACACGCGGCCTGCGCCGCCAGCGGCAGGAACGCGGCGGAGCAGACGGCGCCGAGCATCCAGCCTTTGCGCGCGCCCAGGATCGGACGCCTGGAATGTTGTGTGGTCCGGGTTTTCATCGACTTCTCCCTTCCTGACAGGTGCGACACGCGGATCTGCATCACATCCTCGCGACCGCTTCGCGCCCCAAAGTGGTCAATGCCTGCAACGCGACGGCACGCGTTCGGTGCGGCAACTCCTGCGATTGCAATTCCAGGATCCGATTGCCGCGCCTGGCGATCAGCAGAGCCGCGTCGGCAAGAATCCCGCGTTTCTGGTCCTGGGTTTCCAGCACCGCCATCGCCTGTTCGCCGACCCCCTCGACGGTTTCGTAGCGGACGTTGTTTTGCGCCGCGGAATTGATCGGGTCCACGAAACCGCTGGCCAATCCGCGGATTTCGTTGTCGACGCTGCCCTTGGCGGTCCAGGTCTGCACCACGAACCGGCCGCCGTCCGTTTCCCACACGCACGCCTTGATGCCGTATTCCTCGCGGCTGCGTTCGGGCACGCCAGACTTGGCGCCGGGAAACACCGCGCGCACCTGCGCATCGGTCAAAAGTCGACAAGGGCTGTCGGCCTCGACCTGCGCGGAGGCGGCGACCGACGGCGCGGCGTCTTCGCCGGCGGGTGTGGCATTGACCGATGCGGCAGGCGGGCTGCAACCGCCCGCGCACAACGCGAGCGCGGCGACGCCGGCAAGCGAAAATCGGCGAGCGTGGATCGACATGGCGGTTCCTGAAAGCACGCGGGCAAGTTGCCCGTCGCTTACAAGAACACGGAAACGCGCCGAATCCGGACATCGGCCGGCCCCGCCGATGCGTCAATGCCTGAACACGCTCAGTGCGTGGCGGTCAGCTTGGCCCGGATCGCCTGGTTCTCCGCCAGATAGGGCGCGCCGGCCTTGCCCAGCGCTTCGAGCTTGCGCTGCGCGTCCTCGACGGCCGCCAGCGCCTCGGCGTAGCGACCCTGGTTCAGCCGCAAGCGTGCCAACAGTTGCTCGCCGCGTGCATACAGAACATGCTGCGCGCCGAATTGCGCGGCGATCGCCTGCACGGTCTGTTGGAGATTCTGATCCGCACTGGACTCGTTCAACGCGATCTGCACTTCAGCCACGCTCAGCATGATCGTCAGCGTGGTCAGGCTGTGCTCGCCGGTGAACTCGCGCGCCATCGTCAAGGCATCCATCAGCAGGGGCCGCGCGGCCGCGGCGCGCCCGTCGTGCATCATCACCTTGGCGAGATTCTGCTGCATCGCCGCCAGCGCCGCGGAGCGCCCGTACAGGCGGCGACGTAATTCCGCCGCGCGCCGGAACAGCGGTTCCGCGCGCGCGTAATCGCCCAGGCGCGCGACGATCACCGCCTGATTGCTGAGCATGGTCAGCGCATTGCCGGTGTCCTGTTTGCCGAGCGCGGCCATGATCTTCAGACACTCGTCCAGCACGCGGTCGGCTTCCTGCAGTTGGCCCGCGTCCATCAACGCGAGCGCGAGCGCATTCATGATGTATGCGGTTTCGCGATCGGTGCGTCCGCTGATCGCGATGCGGTCGGCAAGACCCGCCCGCAGGGTGCGGATCGCGCCGTCGATGTCGCCGCCGTCGCGCTGCAATTGCGACTGGATCACGCGGCTGCTGGCGAGCGAGCCGGCGTAGCGCTTCGGATCGCGGTTCCAGAACGCCTGCGCCTGACCGAGCAGCACCCGTGCGCGCGGGGCATCGCCGAGGGAAAATTCGGCGACCGCATCGTCGTGTCGTATTTCGGCCACGATCGCCGGATCCGCGGATGGCCCCGCGATCTTGATGTAATCGCGATAGATCGGCGCGGCGCCTGCGAAGTCGCCGATCGCCGCGTACAGTTCACCGATCATCTGGAACATCCCTGCACGCTGCGCCGCCGGCCGCGATGGATCGGCGATCAAGTTGGCCGCGCTGCGATCCAGCACCTGTTTCGCGGTCAATTCGCCGCCCGCGGCGTCCTCGCCGGCCTCGCGGAACATCAGCATCATGTAATCGCGCGCCGCATCCGAACGCGCGGCTTCGGTGCGCGCGATGTCGCGTTCGCGCTCTGCCTCGCGCGCCTGCCAGGCCGTGCCCGCCAGGCCGGCCGCGAGCATCGCGATCAGCACCAGCACGGCCGCCACCGCCCAGCGATGCCGACGCAGGAAATGGCCCAGCAGATAGGTCCGCGCGGTGCCGCGCGCCAACACCGTTTCGCCGCGCAAGTGGCGCCGCACGTCGGCGTGCAGGCCGGCCACGGCGGCGTAGCGTTCGCGCGGTTCCTTCCGCAATGTCCTGGCGACGATCGCGTCGATGTCGCCGGTCAATTGACGCGCCGGCACCGGCTGAGATGCCTGCCTGGCGGCGATCGCCGAGGGGGCCGGCGCGGTCTCGCGCAGCAGTTTTTCGACCGCGATCGCCATTGGCTGTTGCCCGACCGGCCACGGCACCCGCCCGGTCGTCAATTCGAACAACAATACACCGAGCGAATACACATCGGCCGCGGTGGTGACCTCGTTGCGAGCCAACTGCTCCGGCGCGGCATACGACAAGGTCATCGGCGCGTGGGACGCCGAGTCATCGGCATCATCGTTCAACAACTTCGCAACGCCGAAATCCAGCAACTTCACATGGCCATCTTGATTGACGATGACATTGCCGGGTTTCAGGTCGCGATGCACGACAAGGTTCTGATGCGCATAGGCAACCGCATCGCAGATCTGCAGAAACAGATCCAGCCGTTCGCGCAAGTTCGCATTGCGTTGCCGGCACCATTGCGTGATCGACACGCCGTCGATCAATTCCATCACCATGTATGGCCGGCCATCGTCGGCGACGCCGGCGTCATAAAGACGGGCGATGCCGGGATGTTCCAGCTTGGCCAGGATTTGCCGCTCGGCTATGAAACCGGCGAGATGCTCGACCGCGTCGGGACGCAACAGCTTCAGCGCGACCTGTTGCTCGAACTGGCCGTCGGCGCGTTCGGCGCGATACACCTCCCCCATGCCGCCGCGGCCCACCAGCGAGAGGATTCGGTAAGCACCGAGGCGATGCCCCGGCTGCAAGTCGACGTCCGGTTCGCGGCGCACGATCGAATCCGCGGCTGGCCGGTCGAGGAGATCACCACGGGTCTCGAATTCATCCAGCAAGGCCAGCGCCTCCTGACGCAGGCGCGGCGCATCGGCGGTCTCGCGCTCGATGAAGGCGCGGCGCAGCGGCGGCGGTTGCGCGAGCACCCGGTTCAGCAGGGCGTCCAGCATCGCCCAAGCCTGCGGGATTTCATCACTGGCCATTTTGCACCCCACTGCGATCCGGATTCCCGGATGCGCCAGGCGCCATCTCCCGGGTACAGGCGTGAACGCCTGTGTCAGAATCCAGACGTGGACGAATCCCAGCCCTGCCTCCCGGACGATACTCGCATTCCCGCGCAATTACGATGTATGGCGCAGGAACTGATGCCGCTGTTCTATGCCGACGTGCGGCGGCTCGCGCGGCACGAGCGCCGCCGCGTCAGCGCCGGCGACACGCTGCAGACGACCGCCTTGATCCACGAGGCCTACCTGAAATTGCTCCGCTCGCCGACTTTCAACGATCGTGCGCATTTCCTGCGCGCCGCGGCACTGGCGATGCGGCACGTGCTGGTCAACTATGCCCGGGAACGCGTCGCGGCCAAACGCGGCGGCGGTGCATTGGTCGAATCGCTGAGCGAAGCGCACGAATTCGCCGTCGAAGAGGATGCGTCGCTGATCGGGATCCATGAAGCGCTGGACCGGCTGGCGGCGCTTGATCAGCGCCTCGCGCAAATCGTCGAATGCCGTTTCTTCGCCGGTTACAGCGAACAGGACACCGCTCTGGCACTGGGCATCACCGACCGCACCGTGCGCCGCGACTGGATCAAGGCGCGAGCCTGGCTGCGGCGCGAACTCGCGCCTCGCAATGCATGAACACGCGTCGGGATCACCGGTTGCCGGATTGCAAGCTGGTCACGCTGGCGGGCCACACGAATGAATAGCGTGGGTGTGTGAACCGCGCGTCAGACCCGCGCGGCGGCGCGACGCTGCCGTCGCAGCAGCCAATACACCGGATAGCTCGTGGCGACCACCGCGGTGGCGGCCAAGCTGCCCATCGGATCATTGATCAGGAAGGCGATGAAGATCGCCGATGCGATCAGCACGTACAACAACGGCGCGAACGGATAGGCGAACGCCTTGTATGGCCGCGGGAGCGAAGGCTCCCGAGCGCGCAGCACGAACAGCGAAACGGCGACCGCCGAATCGCAGAGCACGCCGAAGAACGCCGCGAGCAGGAACAGCTTCTCGAAGGAGGTTCCGCCGAAGGTGAGCGCGGCCCACGCGACGGTCGTGATCAACATCGCGACGATCGGGGTGCCGCCGGCGCTGACGGATTGCGCGCGCGCCGACAGCCAGCCATCGCGCCCCAGCGCAAACAGCACGCGCGGAGCGTTCATGAAGGTCGCGTTGATGATGCCCAGCATGGACAACGCGGCCAGCACGGTGACGATCTGCGCGCCGCGGCCCCCGAACACCGCCTGCATGGCGTCGGCCGCAGGCAATTTCGAGCCGCCGAGCACTTCCACGGGCAGCACGTGCAGCAAGGCCAGGTTGACCAGCACGTACACGCCGATCACCAGGGCCACGCCGCCGAACAGCGCCCGCGGCAGGTTGCGTCCGGGGTCCACGTTCTCCTCGGAGAAGTACACCGGCGAGTTCCAGCCCGCGTACGTTTCGACCACCATCTGCAGGGACACCATGATCGCGAGCAACAGCACCGGCCAACTGGCGGGCGCGGCGCCCGGTGCAGCCGTGGCATGGCTCGCCATGGCCGCGTCTCCCAGCCAGAAGCAGGCGGCGACGAATCCGACCAGCGCCAGCACCTTCAAGCCGCTGGTCAACTGTTGCACCACGCTGCCGCTGCGCACGCCGGCCGAATGCAACAGCGTGAAGCCGAGGATGGTGACCATCGCGACCAGACCGGTGTAGCCGGCCAGCCGCGGCACCAGCGCCGTCACGAACTCGGCGAACAGCACGACGAACGCGGCCAGCGAAGTGATGTTGATCAGCCAGTCGCCCCACCCGATCGCGAATCCCGCGTAGTCGCCGTACGCGCGCCGCGCGAACACATACGGGCCGCCCGCGCGCGGCAGCATGGTCGAAAGCTCGGCCAGGCAATTCGCCCCCAGCAACACGTACATGCCGCCGATCAGCCAGACGGCGATGATCAGCACCGGATGGTTCAGTTGTGCCGCGATCGGCCCGGGCACCCGCAGGATGCCGCCGCCGATCGAGCCGCCGATCACGATGGCGATGCCGAAGCCGACACCCAGTACGCGCAGCAACTGCCCCGGACGTCGCGACTGGACGCCGGACACACGCTCGTCTGCATTCACGGCTCGCCCTCACAAGACCGCTTTCAGATGAAACACTGCTCATCCCGGGGCTTGGACATTCGCGATTGCGCGGGCCAAGCGGCGTCGCCTGGAGTACACAGGTTCGTCCCGGGGTTGTCAATCACCGCCCCTTTCCGGAAGGCAGGGACGAGCCCGTGATGGCCCGTGCCGGTCCGTGTGCAGGGAAGGCTGCGCCGGCAGAGCCGCGGCTGGGCATGACGCGGTCGGCGCCTTGAGGAGGCTCTGATTTACCGGAGTTTCCATGCTGCACGGGAATGTGCCGCCTGCCGATCAAGCGCGGATAGGGTGCACGTGCTTGATTGGCGAAACCGGATTCGGGCGTGTACCGAATTCGGCGTGTTCCGACAAATCCTGGAGTGATTGGCCCAGAGCTTCCTTGATTCTTCCGGCCCTTGTCAGATTTCCACCTGCGCGCCCAGTTCGATCAGGCGGTTGCCGGGAATGCTGAAGAAGGCCGTCGCGGGCAGCGCGTTGCGGGCGAGAAACGCGAACAGCTTGTCGCGCCACAGCGCCATGCCGGGCCGGTCGGTGGCGACGATGGTCTCGCGCGAGAGGAAGAACGTGGTCTCCATCAGCTTGAAGTCCAGCCCCTGCCTGCCGCATTCCTGCAGCGCCTTCGGCACGTTGGGGTCCTCGGCGAAACCGAAGCGCAGCGTGACGCGGTAGAAATCGTGCGTGAGGTCTTCCACCTGGATGCGTTCGCCGGGATCGGCATACGGCGTCTCCAGCGTTTCCACCGTCAGGATCACGTTGCGATCGTGCAGCACCTTGTTGTGCTTCAGGTTGTGCAGCAGCGCGTGCGGCACCGCGTCGGGGTCGCTGACCAGGAAGATCGCGGTGCCTTCCACGCGCGTGGGCGGATGCCCGGCGAGGTTGGCGATGAACGGCGCCAGCGCCACGCCGCCATGCTTCAGTTGCCGCAACACCAGATCGCGTCCGCGCCGCCAGGTGGTCAGGATCGTGAACACCGCCAGCGCCAGCACCAGCGGAAACCAGCCGCCGTGCTCGACCTTCAGCAGATTGGCGGCGAAGAACGAAAGATCGACGGTGAGCAGGAACACCCCCATCAGCGCGATCACGCCGGGACGCCATTTCCACATCCGCCACGCGACGATCAGGAACAGGGTGGTGTCGATGGTCATGGTGCCGGTCACCGCGATGCCGTAGGCGCCGGCCAGCGCGTTGGACGAACCGAAGCCGATCACCACCAGCACCACCATGACCATCAGGAGCCGGTTGATCCACGGCAGATAGATCTGTCCGATCTCCTCGGTGGAGGTGTGCACCACCGGCATGCGCGGCAGAAAACCCAGCTGGATTGCCTGCCGCATCACCGAGAACGCACCGGCGATCACCGCCTGCGAGGCGATGATCGCGGCGGCCGTGGCCAGCACGATCATCGGATACAGGCCCCACGCCGGCACCGCGAGGTAGAACGGATTGCTGACCGCCTCGGGATGATGGATCAGCAACGCGCCCTGACCGAAATAATTCAGCATCAGGCCCGGCATCACGAAGCCGTACCACGCGATCCGGATCGGGTTGCGTCCGAAGTGGCCCATGTCGGCGTACAGCGCCTCGGCGCCGGTCACGCACAGCACCACCGCGCCCAGCACCAGGAATCCCGCACCGCCCTGGTGCGCGAAGAACGTGACGGCGTACCAGGGGTTGATCGCGCGCAGCACCAGCGGATGCTGCACGATGTTGTGCAGGCCGACCAGGCCGATCGCGACGAACCACACGCACATCACCGGCCCGAACACGCTGCCGACCCGGCCGGTGCCGCGTTTCTGGAACCAGAACAGCGCCAGCAGCACGATCACCGTCAGCGGCACCACCCAGCGCGACAGCGCCGGCGCGGCCACCCTCAAACCTTCGATCGCGGACAGCACCGTGATCGACGGCGTGATCACGCCGTCGCCGAAGAACAGCGAGGCGCCCAGCAACGCTGCCAGCACCACCAGCTTGCGGGTGCGCGGATACTGCCGCGTGGCGCGCTGGGCCAGCGCCATCATCGCCATGATGCCGCCCTCGCCCCGGTTGTCGGCGCGCATGATGAAGGTGACGTACTTCACCGCCACCACGACCACCAGCGTCCACAGCACCAGCGACAGCACGCCCAGCACGTCGACCGGACGCGCAGGCACGCCGTGCCCGCCGCCGAAGGCCTCGCTCATCGTGTAAAGCGGGCTGGTGCCGATGTCGCCGAACACCACGCCGATCGCGCCGACCACCAGCGCGCGCATGGCATGGCGCTGGCTGCCGGCTTCCGTGGAAGGGGAGCGCGTGCGGTCGTTCACCGCCCCCTCAACGCCCCAGTGCGGCGCGCAGGGCCTTGCGGATGATCGTCTCGGCAGCGTCGCCGTCCGCCGCGGCCGCGGCGACCAGACGTTGCGCCTCGGCCGGCTTGTAGCCCAGTTGCTGCAACGCGGCTTCGGCCTCGCCGCGCGCGTCGCGCGGCACCTGACCGGATGGCGTGCGTGCGGCATCGCCGCCGGCGCCGATGCGGTCGCGCAATTCCACCACGATGCGCTCGGCGGTCTTCTTGCCGATGCCGGGGAGACGCGTCAGCGCGGTCACGTCGCCGGCCTGCACCAGCCGCGCGAATTCGTTGGTGGATACGCCGGACAGCACCGCCAGCGCGATCCGGGCGCCGATGCCGGACACCTTCTGCAGATCGCGGAACAACCGGCGTTCGTCCTCGCGCAGGAAACCGTACAGCGCGACGGTGTCTTCCTTCTGCGCGTAGTGCGTCAGCAGCACCACTTCGCCGCCGCTGTCCGGCAGGTCGTAAAGCGTGGACATCGGCACTTCCAGCTCGTAGCCGACGCCGTGCACGTCGATCAGCACCCACGGCGGGCGCTTGGCGATGAGCGTGCCGCGCAGACGGCCGATCATGTTTGCACGCCCCTTGATCGAAGCATCGCCCCCGCTCCGGTCCTTGCTGGGGAGAAAGATTTCGTCGTGCGCAGGTTTTGCTCTTCCCCCGCAAGCCGGGGAAGATGCCCGAGGGGCGGACGGGGGCCGTTCATCGGCGTCGCCTCCACTGCCCGGGCGCGATGCCCGTGCGCGTCTCGCTGGCGCGCAGGTGCGCGTGCGTGATCGCGACGGCCAAGGCGTCGGCGGCATCGGCCTGCACCGGTTCGCGCAGGCCCAGCAACACGCCCACCATGTGCTGCACCTGCTCCTTGCCGGCGTGGCCCTTGCCGACCACCGACTGCTTGATCGCGTTGGGTGCATATTCGTGCACCGCCAGCCCGCGCCCCACCGCCGCGCAGATCGCGGCGCCGCGCGCCTGCCCCAGCTTCAGCGCGGAATCGGCATTCCGGGCCATGAACACGCGCTCGACCGCGGCTTCCGCCGGCGCGTGCGCGTCGATGATGGCCGAAAGCCCGTCGTAGATCCGCTTCAGGCGCAACGGAAAGGTCTCCTCGTCTGCCACCGCCAGCGTCGCGTGCAACAGGCAGCGCAGCTTCCCCGTGGCGTCGGCCTCGATGATACCCACGCCGGTGCGCTGGCTGCCGGGATCGATGCCGAGGATGCGCAAGGGCGCCGCGGCGGTCACGATCACGCCGCCGGCAGATCCGCGTTGGAATGCACGGACTGCACGTCGTCCAGTTCCTCCAGGCGCGCCAGCAGTCCGCGCACGGCCTCGGCCTGTTCGCCGGTCACGGCGATGTCGGTTTCCGAACGCAGGGTGACTTCGGCATGGTCGGGTTTCAGTCCGGCCTTGACCATCGCGTCGCGCACGGCGTCGAAGGATTCCGGCGCGCAGAGCACGTCGATCTGCCCGTCCTCGGGCCATACCACCACGTCGTCGGCACCGGCCTCGATCGCGGCGTCGGTGATTTTCTCCTCGTCGGCGCCCTTCTCGTACGACAGCACGCCGATCCGCTTGAACAGATAGGCGACCGAGCCTTCGGCGCCCAGGTTGCCGCCGAACTTGGTGAAGGCGTGGCGCACGTCGGCGATGGTGCGCTGGCGGTTGTCGGTCAGGCATTCCACGATCACCGCGACGCCGCCCGGCGCGTAACCTTCGAAACGCAGTTCCTCGTAGCTGACGCCTTCCAGCTCGCCCGTCGCCTTCTTGATCGCGCGGTCGATGTTGTCCTTGGGCATCGAGGCCGCCAGCGCCTTGTCGATCGCACTGCGCAGGCGCGGATTGCCGGCGGGATCGCCGCCGCCCAGCCGCGCGGCCACGCTGATCTCGCGCACCAGCTTGGTGAAGATCTGGCCGCGTCTGGCGTCCTGCGCGTTCTTGCGGCCGGCGATGGATGGACCACGTCCCATGGGGCGTCCTCGCGATACCGAAAAGTTGAAAGTCTAGGGAAACACTCGCCATCTCGCCACGCTTTCGCGCCAAGCCCCATGGATTGCATTCCCCCCACAACCCCCGACCGAACCGCTTTGCGGTTCGGTCGCCCCCTTGACTCAAGGGGGCAAAAACATGCGTGCCTGTCGTCTCGGTGCTGGTGCCCGTACCGAATCCCGCTTCGAGGGTTACGAATCCCGAGTCCCAAGTCCCGAGTCCCGTACTTGCACGTGCAGTTCCGCGAGTTGCTTGGGATCGATCGCGCTCGGCGCATCGGTCATCAGGCATTGCGCGCTGGTGGTCTTGGGAAACGCGATCACGTCGCGGATCGATTCAGTACCGGCCATGATCGCGGCGATCCGGTCGATGCCGAACGCGATGCCGCCGTGCGGCGGCGCGCCGAATTTCAGCGCGTCCAGCAGGAAACCGAACTTGGCGCGCGCCTCGGCCTCGTCGATGCCCAGCAGGTCGAATACCGCGCTCTGCATTTCCGGGCGATGGATGCGGATCGAACCGCCACCGATCTCGGAACCATTCAGCACCATGTCGTAGCCGCGGCTGACCGCGCGTGATGGATCGGCTTTCAACGCAGCGATGTCGTCGATCTTCGGCGCGGTGAACGGGTGGTGCAGCGCCACGTGCCGGGCGGCCTGACCGTCGTATTCGAACATCGGGAAATCGGTGACCCACAGCGGCTTCCAGCCCGGCACGACCAGGCCGCGGTCGCGCGCGACCTTCAACCGCAGTGCTCCCATGAAGTCGCCGACGGTCTTCCACGCGCCTGCACCGAACAGCAGTGCGTCGCCGTTCCGTGCCCTCGTCTTTTGCAGGATCGTGCCGAGCGTGGCCTCGTCGAGAAACTTCGCGACCGGCGAATGGACGCCTTCCAGACCTTTCGCGGCGTCCGTCACCTTCAGCCACGCCAGTCCTTTCGCGCCGAACTTCGCGGCGTGCGCGGCATAGTCGTCGAGTTGCTTGCGCGAAAGGTCGGCGCCACCCGGAACACGCAGCGCCGCAACACGACCGGCTGGATCGTTCGCGGGATCGGCAAACACCCTGAAGTCGAGGCGCTTCACCGCGTCGGCGATGTCGATGAGCTCCAGATCGATGCGCAGGTCCGGCTTGTCCGAACCGTAGCGCGTGATCGCTTCCAGCCAGCTCATGCGCGGAAACGGATCGGGCAGCTCGACGCCGACCACCGCGCGGAACACGTCCCGGATCATGGCCTCGACGGTGTCCTGCACGTCGCGTTCCCCGACGAACGCGAACTCCATGTCGAGCTGGGTGAATTCCGGCTGACGGTCGGCGCGCAGGTCCTCGTCGCGGAAGCAGCGCGCGATCTGGTAGTAGCGGTCGAAGCCCGCGATCATCAGCAACTGCTTGAACAGTTGCGGCGACTGCGGCAGCGCGTAGAACTGTCCCGGGTGCACGCGCGAGGGGACCAGGTAATCGCGCGCGCCTTCCGGCGTCGCCCTGGTGAGGATCGGCGTCTCGATGTCCTGGAATCCGCGCGCGTCCAGCCAGCGCCGCAGCGCCTGCACCAGGCGGATGCGGGTGCGCATCATCTTCTGCATCTCGGGGCGGCGCAAATCGAGGTAGCGGTACTTCAGCCGCATTTCCTCGTTGGGATGCTCGTGCAGGGCGAACGGCAGGTCGCGCGCGGCGTTCAGCAGCTCGATGGATTCGGCGACGACTTCGTAACGGCCGGTCGGAATCTTCTCGTTGACATTGCTGCGCACGCGCACCGTGCCGGTGACACGCAGGCAGTCCTCGTAACCGACCTTCGAGGCAACCTTGAACACTCCGGCGTTGTCGGGATCGGCCACCACCTGCACGATGCCCTCGTGGTCGCGCAGGTCGATGAATACCACGCCGCCGTGATCGCGGCGCGCGTCCGCCCAGCCGCACAGGCTCACGCGCCTGCCGACTTCAGCTTGGCCGATCCGACCGCAGTAATGGGTACGCATGTCAAACCCCGTCCGCCCGCGCGCCGCGGGGCAAACGGGGAATGCTAAGCGCCGCGATGTTGCGGTGCAATGTTCAATGCGCCCTTCCTGCGCGTGCAGGCGGACATCCTTGTCCGCACTTGTCGAGCAGCACCGCCATCACCAGCGGCGATCGACGACGAACTGGGCGCCGCAGCCCTTGTCCACCCAGATCCCGGCGCGGTTCCAGCCCCAGGTCCGGCCCTGGACACAGGATGCCTTGGAGTTCTGCCGCAGCAGCGCCACGCGGCCGCGCGCGCCGACATCGACCTGGCAGAAGTAGTACTTGTACTGCGGGCTGCCGCAGGAGACCTCGAAGCGCCGGTTCCAGCCCGGTCCCGGCTGCCAGCCGCCGCCATTGGCCGGCGCGAAGGTGCCGCCGCAGCCCTTGTCCACCCAGATGCTGCCGCGGTCGAAGCCCCAGGTCCGCCCCTGCACGCAGGCAGCCTTCGACGTCTGCCGGACCAGCTGCGCACCGCGCCAGTGGCGCGGCACGGGGCAGCGCAGCATCCGGTGCTGCGGACTGCCGCAGGAAACGATGTCGTTGGGGTTGGCGGGCTGACCCGGGCGACCGGGATAACCATTGCCGTAGGTAACTTGCGCGCCCGCCGCGGAAGCGGCCGCGAGCGCGAATGCCGCGAGGAAACCGGTGGCGCTGCGCATGACACTCCCCTTTCCTGCCGTGGGGCGACCAGTTTCCGCGCAGTCTTCTGAACGGACGCTGGCGGAAATCGTTCCGGCGCGGATCAATCGCCGGCTGCGCCGGCCGCCTTGCCGGCAGGTCGGGATGGCGCACTGCCGGTCGCGGCGGACGTCTTCTCGCCGCCGCCCGTGGTCTTGCCCGCGCCGTCGCCCTTGCCATCGGTCTTCTTGTCCGCCACGGCCGAAGCCGGTTCCTCCTTGCCGGCCAGGTTGCGCTTCCTTTCCTTGTCGGACTTGAAGTCGGTCTCGTACCAGCCGCTGCCGGCCAGACGGAACGCGGGGGCCGTCACCCTGCGGCGCACGGTCTTTTCCCCGCAGTGCGGGCAGATTCGTGGATCGGGATCGGACATTTTCTGCAGGCGCTCGAATTCCCCGCCGCAGGCATCGCATCGGAAAGCATAGATCGGCATGGCGCTGATCCTCGAAAAACGGTTGCCCAAATGATCGCCGATTGTTGAGCCGGAGGCGAAAAAATCAAGCACGGGGCCGCGTCCCGGCGACGCGGCGCGGAGGCCTGCAGGGGCCAGGCAGGCATCACGGACCTCGAGGCCTTATCATGGCAGGCCCCGATGCCGACCGATCCCAAGTGACCTTCGGAAGCCGATTCCTGATGCTGTCTTGCGTGGCGCTGCTGGCCGGGTCCCCGCTGCACGCCGCCGTGCCAGGCCGTTCCGTGCAGGCGTCCGTTCCCCCTTGCAGCGCCGCCGCCTTCGCCGAGGTGGCGCCCGCATTCCGGGAACGCGTCGATGCGATCAATCGGCAGCTCGGCATTCCGGCCGGTTACCCGCAGAAGCACCACCTGACGCTGCTGCCCGAGGCGACCGAGCTGGCAGCGGTGCCGAAGGACGTGTACGGGCGCAAGGTGGAGATGGCGCCGCCCGCTGCCGCCGCGCTGGCAAGGATGTTTGCGGCCGCGGCGCGCGACGGCGTGACGCTGCAAACCGTGTCCGGCTATCGCAGCATCGCGTACCAGCAGCACCTGATCCGCGAAAAACTGCAACACGGCATGAGCATCGAACGCGCGCTCGCGATCAATGCGGTGCCCGGCTACAGCGAACACCAGACCGGTTGCGCGATCGACCTGACCACGCCGGGCGTGCCGGCGGCCGACGCGAGTTTCGCAAAGAGCAAGGCATACGCGTGGCTGCAGCGGCACGCCGCGTCTTTCGGCTTCCACCTTTCGTATCCGCAGGGCAACGCGCAGGGCTACGAATACGAGCCCTGGCACTGGCGCTACCTCGGCGATGCGGCGCGCGCCAAGCGCGGCCCGTAGCAAACCGGCGCCATCACAGCGACCCTCCCGAACCCTTCCCTTGCAGGGCAGGACCCGGCGTCAGGGCCTGTCCCGGCGGCGGTGGAACACCAGCTTGCCGCCTTCGGCATCGACGCGGACGGTGTCGCCCGCGCCGAATTCGCCGGACAGGATCTTCTGCGCCAGCGGATTCTCGAGTTGCGTCTGGATCGCGCGTTTCAGCGGGCGGGCGCCGTAAACCGGGTCGAAACCGACGTTGCCCAGCAGCATCAGCGCGCCGTCCGAGATTTCGAGGTCGATCTGGCGTTCCCGCAGACGCCTTGCAAGGTAATCCGTTTGCAGCCGCGCGATCTCGCGGATCTGCGACTTGTCGAGCGGATGGAACACCACGATCTCGTCGAGGCGGTTGATGAACTCGGGCCGGAAATGCGCCTGCACCACGCCCATCACGGCCGCTTTCATCTGGGTGTAGGCCTCGGGTGAATCCTCGTCGATGCCGCTGGAAGCAATCTCCTGGATTTGTTGCGAGCCCAGGTTCGACGTCATCACGATCACGGTGTTGCGGAAGTCCACCGTGCGTCCTTGGCCATCGGTGAGCCGCCCGTCGTCCAGCACCTGCAGCAGGATGTTGAACACGTCCGGATGCGCCTTCTCGACCTCGTCCAGCAGGATCACGCTGTACGGACGCCGGCGCACGGCTTCGGTGAGATAGCCGCCTTCCTCGTAGCCGACGTAGCCCGGCGGCGCGCCGATCAGCCGGGCGACGGAGTGCTTCTCCATGAACTCGCTCATGTCGATCCGCACCATCGCTTCGGTGGTGTCGAACAGGAAACCCGCGAGCGCCTTGCAGAGTTCGGTCTTGCCCACGCCGGTCGGACCGAGAAACAGGAACGAACCGTAGGGACGATTGGGATCGCTCAAACCGGCGCGTGCGCGGCGGATCGCGTCGGAAACCGCGCGCACTGCCTCGTCCTGCCCGACCACCCGCTGGTGCAAGGCCTCTTCCATGTGCAGCAGCTTCTCGCGCTCGCCTTCCAGCATTTTGGAGACCGGGATGCCGGTCCAGCGCGACACCACTTCCGCGATTTCCTCGGCGGTGACCTTGTCCTGCACCAGCCTGAACTCCTGGTGCTCGGCGGCCTGCGCGGCGGCGAGCTGCTTTTCCAGCGCCGGCAGCACGCCGTACTGGATCTCGCTCATCTTGGCGTAATCCTGCCGGCGCTGCGCGGCTTCCATGTCGAGATGCGCCTGCTCGATCTGTTCCTTGATCTTCGCGGTGCCCTGCAGCGCGGCCTTCTCCGATTTCCACACCTCGTTCAGATCGGAGAATTCGCGTTCCTGCCTGGCGATGTCGGCTTCGAGGTCGGCCAGCCGCTTCTTCGATTCCGGATCCTTCTCCTTCTTCAGCATCTCGCGCTGGATCTTCAACTGGATCAGGTGGCGTTCCAGCCGGTCCAGTTCCTCGGGCTTGGAGTCGATTTCCATCCGGATGCGCGAGGCCGCCTCGTCCATCAGGTCGATGGCCTTGTCGGGCAGTTGCCGGTCGGTGATGTAGCGATGGGACAGCGTGGCCGCCGCGACGATCGCGGGGTCGGTGATCTCGACACCGTGGTGCACGGCGTAACGTTCCTTCAGGCCGCGCAGGATCGCGATGGTGTCCTCGACCGTGGGTTCGCCCACGAACACCTTCTGGAATCGCCGCTCCAGCGCGGCGTCCTTCTCGATGTACTTGCGGTATTCGTCCAGCGTGGTGGCGCCGATGCAGTGCAGCTCGCCGCGCGCCAGCGCCGGCTTCAGCATGTTGCCGGCGTCCAACGCGCCTTCCGCTTTGCCGGCACCGACCATGGTGTGCAGTTCGTCGATGAACAGGATGATCTGGCCTTCCTGCTTCGCCAGATCCTTCAGCACGCCCTTCAGGCGCTCCTCGAACTCGCCCCGGAACTTGGCGCCCGCGATCAGCGCGCCCATGTCCAGCGCCAGCACGCGCTTGTTCTTCAGGCCCTCCGGCACCTCGCCGCGGGCGATGCGCTGGGCGAGACCCTCCACGATCGCGGTCTTGCCCACGCCCGGCTCGCCGATCAGCACCGGGTTGTTCTTGGTGCGGCGCGAGAGCACCTGGATCACCCGGCGGATTTCCTCGTCGCGGCCGATCACGGGATCGAGCTTGCCGGTCTCGGCGCGCGCGGTCAGGTCGATGGTGTATCTCTCGAGCGCCTGTCGCTGGTCCTCGGCGCCTTCGCTTTGCACCTTCTCGCCGCCGCGGAGCTTGTCGATCGCGGCTTCGATGTTCTGCCTGCTTGCGCCGGCGGCCTTCATCGCGCGGCCGATGTCGCCCCTGTCCTCGACACAGGCCAGCACGAACAATTCCGAGGCGATGAACTGGTCGCCGCGCTGCTGCGCCAGCTTGTCGGTCACGTTCAACAGCCGGCTGAGTTCGTTGCCGACGTTGATGTTGCCTTCCTGCCCCGACACGCGCGGCAGGCGCTCCAGCATTTCGCCCAGGCGTTCGCGCAGCAGCGGCACGTTGACGCCGGCCTGCGCCAGCATTGGCGCGGTCGAGCCGCCCTGCTGGTCCAGCAGCGCCACCAGCACGTGCACCGGTTCGAGCATGTTGTGGTCGCGCCCCACCGCCAGCGATTGCGCGTCGGCCAGTGCCTGTTGAAACCTCGAAGTGAGTTTGTCGGTGCGCATGACGCCCTCGGCAGACAAGTCGAACCGGAAAGATGCGGCCGCGCGCTTTATGCTTCAAGCGCACGAGCCGCGCATCGTATGATTTTGCGCCGGAACGGGCGGCGGAGCGAAGTCTTGAGCAGGGTGCCGGACGCGCAGGCGCAAACCGTGTGGCCGGCGCGCATCGGCTGGGCGGTCCTGAATGCGCTGCAACTGATCTACACGATCGCCTGGACGGCCGGCTGCATCGTGCTGGCGCTCATCGTGAAAGGCCTGGGCGGCGGCCGCGTGGATCGGCCGCTGCGGATGGCCGCGCGGCTGTGGGCGCCGGGCCTGCTGCTGGGAGCCGGGGCGAAGCTGTGCGTGGAAGGCCTGGAGCGCGTGGATTTCTCGCGCCCCCACGTGTTCGTGGCCAACCATCAGTCGATGATCGACATCTGCGTGCTGTTCCGGGCATTGCCGGTGCCGCTCCGGTTCGTCCTGAAGGAGGAATTGCGCAAGGTGCCCTTCATCGGCTGGTACGCGCACGCGATGGGCATGGTGTTCATCGAACGCAGCCGCACCCGCGAGGCCGCCCGACGCCTGCACCGCGCGGTGTCGCTGGTGCGCCGCGGCGCCAGCCTGTGCGCGTTTCCGGAGGGCACCCGCAGCCGCGACGGATCGGTGCGGCCGTTCAGGGGCGGCGCGTTCCAGGTCGCGATCGAGGCCGGCGTGTCCGTGGTGCCGGTCGCCATCACCGGCTCCGGGGCGGTGCTGCCGCCGGCGGGCTTCCGCGTCAGGCCCGGCACGATCACGCTGCGCATCGGCGATCCCATTCCGGCCAACGGGTTGCAGCCGCACGAGCGTCAGGCGCTGGCACGGCGGGTGCACGATGCGGTGGCGGCGATGCTGACAATCGGGACCGCTTCTGCCTCGTGCCGCGCGCAATATCCGGCTGCTTGGCGCGACTACAGGTGAAAGACGGGCGCAAGCAACCGGGCACCCTCAAGCCATCGCGGGCAACATCCACAAAAGGCTCGCCATCCTTCCGCTGCGCGCGCCGTCGCGGCGGAAAGAATGAAAGCGCGGATCGGTGAAGGTGTCGAAGCCGCCGCCGAAGATGCGGCTGACGCCGCCCGCGTACAGACGCCGCCGCGCGAGGGCGTACAGGTCGCACCGCCAGTGGCCGGGACGCGTGGCGGTGAATGCCGGTGTCGCCGCAGGATCGTGCGCGAGGAACGCATCGCGCACTTCGCCGCCGACTTCGTAGGACCTTGCGGCAATCGCGGGACCGAGCCACGCCATGATCCGTTCGCGCGGTGTCTGCATCGCCGCCAGGGTGTGTTCCAGCACGCCCGCCGACAGTCCGCGCCAGCCGGCATGCGCGGCGGCGATTTCGGAACCGTCGTCGGCACAGAACAATACCGGCAGGCAATCGGCGGTCAGGATCGCCAGCACCACGCCGGGCGTGCGGGTGATGGCGGCGTCGGCTTCGGGTTCGTCCGGGTGCACCTCATCGAACTCGACGGTGCGCGTGCCGTGCACCTGATGCAGCCAGCGCGGTTCCGAGGGCAGCGACAGGGCATCGCGCAGGAACGCACGGTTCTCCGCGAGCACCGCGGGATCGTCGCCGCTATGCGTGCCGACGTTGAACGCGTGCGCCGGGCGCGACGAGGATTCCGGTCCGTCGCGCGTCGTCACCACGGCGCGCACGTTCGCCGGTGCCGGCCAATCCGGCGTCAGCCACGACAGGGACGCTTCAATCACGATCGCCTCCGGTTTGTGCAGCGTCCTCATGCAACGCAGCCAGCAGATCGAGAAAATCGCCCGGCGGTTTCGCGTCGAACGACAGCGCTTCGCCCGTCACTGGATGCACGAACGCCAGCCGTTCGGCGTGCAGGGCCTGTCGCCTGAAGCCGCGCAACGCTTCCGCGAGCCGCGGGGTCGCGCCGCGCGGCAGTTTCAGTCCGCGGCCGTACAGCGGATCGCCGACCAGAGGGTAGCCCGCATGCGCCATGTGCACCCGGATCTGGTGGGTACGGCCCGATTCCAGTTCGCATTGCAGCCATGCGTGCGCACGGAATCGCTCGCGCACCCGGTAGTGCGTCACGGCGGGACGTCCGCCCTCGCGCACCGCACGGCGCAGGCGGTCCTTGGGATGCCGGTCCAGCGGCGCATCGATGCTGCCGCCCGCGACCGGCACGCCGTTCACGATGGCGTCGTAGCGGCGGTGGACGTCGCGTGCCGACAGCATCGCGGTCAGCGCGGTATGCGCGCGCAGCGATCGCGCGACCACCAGCAGGCCGGAGGTGTCCTTGTCCAGCCGATGCACGAGGCCGGCACGCGGCACTTTCGCCAGTTCCGGATCGCGATGCAGCAGCGCGTTCAGCAGAGTGCCGTCGGGATTGCCGGCGCCGGGGTGCACCACCAGTCCGGCGGGCTTGTTCAGCACGATCAGGTCGGCGTCCTCGAACACCACGTCGAGACCGATCGGCTGCGGCGCGGCGCGCACCGCCGGTTCGTCGTGCCGCGTCCATTCGACCTGTTCGCCGCCGTGCACCAGCACGCGCGGCGCGACCTCCCGTCCATCCAGCCGGATCGCGCCGCGGCGCACCGCACCGGCCAGGTACGCGCGCGAATGGCCCGGGAACAACGCGGGCAGGATCTGGTCGAAGCGTTTCCCGGCCGCCTCGGGCGGGACTTCAGCCTGCACGATTTGCCCGGTCACGGACATGCCCGTTCAGTCCGGCGGCCCGGCTGGAAACGGCCGGTTTCCGCTATGATGCCCGTCTGCCATCGCCTGCGACCCTTCTGATGCGCGCTCAATGTCACCGCCTCCTGCTGAAATGCCTGCTGTTCACGCCGCTGCTGCTGGCGCTGGGCGCCTGTTCGCTGTTCCACCGCGGGCAGACCCGCAACACGCTGGACACGATGCCCGTCGACCAGTTGTACCAGAAGGCGCACCAGTACCTGATGGACGGCAATTACGGCGCCGCCGAGACGGCGTACCAGAAGCTGATCGCGCGCTTCCCGTACGGCGATTACAACGAGCAGTCGCAGATCGAGCTGGCCTACGCGCAATACAAGGAAGACAAGCCGGACGATGCGTACTCGACGATCAACCGCTTCATCAAGACCTATCCGGCGCAGAAGCATATCGCCTACGCCTACTACCTGCGCGGCCTGATCAACTTCGACCGTTCCGGCACCGCGCTGCAGCGGCTGGTGGGCCAGAGCCCGTCGGAACAGGACCAGGGCTACGCGCTGCAATCGTTCGACGACTTCAACAGCCTGGTCCGGCGCTTCCCCGACACGCGCTACGCGGCCGACGCACGCCAGCGCATGATCTACCTGCGCAACCAGCTGGCGCAGTCGGAACTGAACGTCGCCGAGTTCTATCTGCGCCATCAGGCCTACGTGGCGTCCGCCGACCGCGCCAAGTACATCATCGAGCACTACCAGCGCGCGCCGCAGGTTGCCGATGCGCTGGCGGTGCTGGCCAAGAGCTACCGCCTGCTGGGCCAGCAGCAGCTCGCCGACCAGGCCACCGAGGTGCTGAAGCTCAACTATCCGAACCACCCGTACCTGCGCGATCCCAATCGCTGGCCCGGGTTCCACTCCTGGCCGTACCGGCTGATTCCGCTGACCAGCACGCACTGACCCCGACGCGTACACGCGCAGCCGCGCCAAGGAAACTCCGATTCATCGGAGTTTCCGCAAGGTCATGGATGAGGCAACGAAGCAGAGCTTTTCTTCGCGCCGTTGCATGACGCCGCGGCGCGCAGCCGAACGGCAGAGCAAGCGCCGCATGTTTGAGCACGGGAATGTGCAAGTTCGGCGCGGCTGCCGTCCGGCGGGCACCGAGGGCAGTTCCGCCGACACGATGTCGGCGATACCGGCATGCCCGGCGCAGTGGTTTTGGCCACTCTTGCCGCAACAAAAGTGGCTCGCTCGCGAAGCGAGCGAAAGCCTTTTCAAGAGTCAACGCCATGCGTCGGTGATGGGATAGCGCCGCTCGCGGCCGAACGCGCAGGTCGAGACGCGCGGACCCGGCGCGGACTGCCGGCGCTTGAATTCGGCGGCGTACACCATCTGCATCACGCGCTGCACGGTGTCGGCATCGAAACCGGCGGCGACGATTTCCTCGCGCGACTGCGCGCCTTCGATGCAGCGCTCGAGAATGGCGTCGAGCACGTCGTAGGGCGGCAGCGAATCCTGGTCGGTCTGGTTGGCGCGCAATTCCGCCGACGGCGCCCTTCCCATGACCGCGCCCGGGATGACCTCGCCAATGCTTTCCCCGAGTCCCGGGGCCCGGGAAACTCGCCGCTTCAGCGGCTCGCCCTTCGGGCCATCGGCTACGCCGATATTCGCTCCGGCATCCTGCCGCCGCAGTCCGAGTCCCGCCTCATTGCGCCACCTCGCCAGCCGGTACACCAGCGTCTTGTAGCAATCCTTGAGCGGCGCGTAGGCCCCGCACATGTCGCCGTACAGCGTGGCGTAGCCGACCGCCATCTCGCTCTTGTTGCCGGTGGAAAGCAGCAGCGCGCCGGTCTGGTTGGACAGCGCCATCAGCAGCACGCCGCGCGCGCGCGATTGCAGGTTCTGCGCGGTGATGTCGGCAAGCGTGTCGCCTCCCGGCACGGATGCCAGCGTGCGCGCCAGCGCCTCGAACGCGGGTTCGATCGGGAGATCCAGATAGCGCACACCCAGCGTCTGCGCCTGCGCGCGCGCCTCGCGCAACGACAGTTCCGAGGTGTAGCGCGAGGGCAGCATCACCGCGGTGACGTGCTGCGGACCCAGCGCATCCACCGCGATCGCCAGCGTCAATGCGGAATCGATGCCGCCGGACAGGCCCAGCAGCACGTCGGAAAACCCGTTCTTGTGCACGTAGTCGCGCACGCCCCGCACCAGACCCGCATACACCACGGCTTCCTCGCGCGTGTCGCCGCAACCGGGCCAGCTAAGGGCCTGCAGCGTGCGGGTTTCCGTGTCGAATTCGGCGAACAGCAGCGCCTCGACGAACGACGGCGCGCGCGCGGTGACCCGGCCGTCGGCGCCGACCAGCAGCGAGGCGCCGTCGAACAGCAGGTCGTCCTGGCCGCCGATCGTGTTGACGTAGGCGATCGGGACGCGATTGTCACGCGCGCGTTCGCCCAGCAGGCGCTCGCGCGTGGCCTGCTGGCGGATGTCGTAGGGCGAGGCGTTGATCACCAGCAGCAGCTCGGCGCCGGCCGCGGCCGCGTGCGCGGCCGGTTCGGCTTCCCAGATGTCCTCGCAGACCAGCAGGCCGATGCGCACGCCCTCGCACTCGAACACGCAGGTATCCGAGCCGCGCCGGAAATAACGCTTCTCGTCGAACACCGTGTAGTTCGGCAGCGCCTGCTTGCGGTAGGTCAGCGCGATGCCGCCGTCACGCAGCACGCTGGCCGCGTTGTAGACCTCTCCCTGCGAATCGGGATGTCCGGCCACCGCGGCGATCCCCCCGATGCCGCGCGCGAGCGATGCCAGCTGGTCCGTGCACGCTGCGAGAAATCCCGGCCGCAGCAGCAGGTCCTCGGCCGGATAACCGCACAGCGACTGTTCGGGAAACGCGACCAGCGCCGCGCCGCCGTCCCGCGCCTGCGAGGCCAGCTCGCGCATCCGCCGCGCGTTGCCGGCAACATCACCTACCGGAAAGTCGAATTGCGCCAGCGCGAAACGCAACGTGCTCATTCGATGCTCCTGGAGGAGCGAGCGCGCTCGCGACCTGCCGTGCAGAAAAATCGCCGCCTGCGCGCAGGCTCCTACACCATCTTTTTCGCCAGCGTGCTGCCGAGGTCGGCCGGCGATTTCACGGTGGTGACGCCGGCCTTTTCCAGCGCCTCGAACTTGGCCGCGGCGGTGCCCTTGCCGCCGGAGATGATCGCGCCGGCGTGGCCCATGCGCTTGCCGGGCGGCGCCGACGCGCCCGCGATGAAGGCGACGACCGGCTTGGTCACGTGCTCGGCGATGAACTCGGCGGCTTCCTCCTCGGCGCTGCCGCCGATCTCGCCGACCATGATGATGCCTTCGGTCTGCGGATCGTCCTGGAACAGGCGCAGGCAGTCGATGAAGTTCATGCCCTGGATCGGGTCGCCGCCGATGCCGATCACGGTGGACTGGCCAAGGCCCACGTTGGTGGTCTGGAACACCGCTTCGTAGGTCAGCGTGCCCGAGCGCGACACGATCGCGACCTTGCCGGGCTGGTGGATGTGGCCGGGCATGATGCCGATCTTGCATTCGCCGGGCGTGATGATGCCGGGGCAGTTGGGGCCGATCAGCACGGTGTCGGGATAGGCCTTCAGCACGTTCTTGACGCGCAGCATGTCCAGCACCGGAATGCCCTCGGTGATCGCGACGATCACGCGGATGCCGGCGTCGGCGGCTTCCAGGATCGCGTCGGCCGCGAACGGCGGCGGCACGAAGATCACCGAAGCGTCGGCGCCGGTGTCGTCCACGGCGTCCTGCACCGTGTCGTAAACGGGCAGGCCGATGTGTTCGCTGCCGCCCTTGCCGGGCGTGACGCCGCCGACCAGCCTGGTGCCGTATTCCAGCGCCTGCTCCGAGTGGAACGTGCCCTGCTGGCCGGTGAAGCCCTGGCAGATGACCTTGGTGTTCTTGTTGACGAGGACGCTCATGTCGTGGAAATCCTTCGATTGCGTGTCGTTGACGGGCTTCGGCTACCGCAGCGCACCGTTGCGCGGTGCGCTGAGAAGGTTGCTCCCACAACCCCCGCGCTGACGCTTCGCGCCAGCGCCGCGCCCTTGACTCAAGGGGGCGAAAAGCCGGATGACCGCCGCCCTCATTGCTTCACGCGGGCTTGGCCGCAGCGACCGCTTTCTGCGCCGCGTCGTTCAAATCGTCGGCCGGCGTGATCTGCAGTCCCGAATTCGCGAGCAACGCGCGGCCCTGCTCGACATTGGTGCCCTGCAGCCGCACCACCACCGGAATCGTCAGCCCCACTTCCTTGACCGCCGCGATGATGCCCTCGGCGATCAGGTCGCAGCGGACGATGCCGCCGAAGATGTTGACGAGGATGCAGCGCACCTTGGGCGAGGACAGGATCAGCTTGAACGCCGCGGTCACGCGTTCCTTGGTGGCGCCACCGCCCACGTCGAGGAAATTCGCGGGTTCGCCGCCGGCCAGCTTGATCACGTCCATGGTGGCCATCGCGAGGCCCGCGCCGTTGACCATGCAGCCGATGTTGCCGTCCATCGTGACGTAGTTGAGGTGCTCGGCGGCGGCCTCGGCCTCGGCCGGATCTTCCTGCGACACGTCGCGCATCGCGGCCAGTTTCGGATGCCGGAATTCGGCGTTGTCGTCGGAATTGACCTTGCCGTCCAGCGCCATCAGGTCGCCCGATTTCACGATCGCCAGCGGATTCAGCTCGATCAGCGACAGGTCCTTGTCGTTGAACAGCTTGTACATGCCCAGCATGATCTTGACGAGCTGGTTGACCTGCTTGGGGTTCAGGCCCAGCGCGAAGCCGAGCTGGCGGCACTGGAAAGGCTGCAGTCCGGCCACGAAATCGACCGTGACGGTGTGGATGTCGTCGGGCGTTTCGCGCGCCACCTGTTCGATGTCCACGCCGCCGCGCGCCGAGGCGATGAAGGTGATCGCCTTGCTGCCGCGATCGACCAGCGCCGAGAGGTACAGCTCCTTGGCGATGTCGCTGGCCTCGGTGACCAGCACCAGGTTCACCGGCAGCGCGCGGCCGCCGGACTGGTAGGTGGCCATGTGCCTGCCCAGCATCCCGGCCGCTGCGGCCTTCACCTCTTCCAGCGACTTGCAGAACTTGACGCCGCCGGCCTTGCCGCGGCCGCCGGCATGGATCTGCGCCTTCACCATCCATTGCTCGCCGCCCAGCGCGCGCGCGGCTTCGACCGCCTCGACCGGCGTGGACGCGACCTTGCCGGGAGGCACCGCGATGCCGAACTCGGCGAACAACTGCTTGGCCTGATACTCGTGAAAATTCATGATCGGATTCTTGCACCCTTGTTGAAAAATGCAGCCCGGGAGCTCTCGGCCATGGATGACGGCTCTTGGGCGGCTGTTTGATCCCCGCGCCGAGGACCGGCGCAAATTCCGGGGCCACGCGGGGCCCGCCTTCATGCGCGGGGATGCGCACAAACCCCGTATTGTTGCGGGAAGTACCTTGCAAGTCCAATCGACGACAAGACACGCCACGATGGCCTGACATCGAAGCCGTAGCCGGCGCCGCCGGGAAACCCGCGGAGACTTGTGCCCGGGCGCCGCCCGAAGGATGATCTTGCCGTGGCGACCAGCACCCAACCCCTGCCCCTGCCCGGCGCGCCGGCGGTGAAGGAGCACGTGCAGCGCGAACTGCTGGTGCTCAACACGTTCCGGGTGCTGCAGGCAGTCGTGTACATGGCGCTTTCGTTTAGCGCCATGCTGATCGCGTGGCTGCCGCTGCGCGAGCCGGCCATCGCGCGGCTGACCGCGGCGGTGTACCTGCTGTTCGCGCTGCTGGCGCTGCTGCGCACCGCGCGGATGCCGCGCAACCTGCACGTCGGCGTGAGCGCCTGCCTGGCCGTGGACGTGTTCGCCGCGTTCCTGGCGGCGGTGACCATCCCGGCCGCGCACACCGGCATCGCCGCGATGCTGGTGATCAACGTGGGTGCGGCTGCGCTGCTGCTGCCGCCGCGGATGGGCACGCTGTTCGCCGCGCTGGCCGCGCTGGCGATGCTGGGTCAGGCGGTGCTGGCCAGCGGCGACGTCAGCCGCTACCTGCTGGAGGCCGGGCTGTTCGGCGTGGCCTATTTCGCGACCGCTGCGCTGTGCTACGCGCTGGGCAGCCAGATGCGCGCCAGCGAGGCGCTGGCCGAGAAGCGCGGGCTGGACCTGGCCAACCTGTCGCAGGTCAACGACCTGATCATCCGCCGGATGCGCACCGGCGTGCTGCTGGTGGACGACAGCAACCGCATCCACCAGATCAACGAGTCGGCGTGGATGCTGCTGGGCAACCCCGGCATCGAGCAGCGCGACCTCGGCACCGTCGCGCCGGAGCTGTCGCGGCGGCTGTACCAGTGGCGCACCACGCACGAACCGGACGACAGCGCGATCGCGCTGGCCGAGGGCGTGCCGGAGGTGGTGCCGCGTTTCACGCGCCTGGCCGCCAACGACGATTCCTACGTGCTGATTTTCCTGGACGACACCTCGCTGGTGTCGCAGCGCGCCGAGCAGTTGACGCTGACCACGCTGGGCCGGCTGTCCGCCTCGATCGCGCACGAGATCCGCAACCCGCTGGCGGCGATCCGCTATTCCGCGCAACTGCTGGCCGAGTCACGCAACCTGCGCGACGCCGACCAGCGGATGATCGAGATCATCAACAACCACTGTGGCCGCGTGAACGAGATCATCGAGAACATCCTGCAGCTCTCGCGGCGCGAACGCTCGCGTCCGGAGACGCTGGATCTCAACAGCTGGGCGCTGCTGTTCGTCAACGAATACAAGGAGGCCAACGACCTCGGCCAGGACAGCCTGCGCGCGTTGCTGTATCCGCGGCTGGTCGAGGCGCTGGTCGATCCGCAGCACCTGCAACAAGTGGTGTGGAACCTGGTGCAGAACGCGCTGCGCTACGGACGCATGCCCGGCGAACCCGCGCGGGTGATGGTGGTCGCGCGCCTCGCCAGCGACAACGGGCCGCCGCTGCTGGAGGTGATCGACCGCGGCCCCGGCATCCCGCCCAAGGTGGCCGCACAGATCTTCGAGCCGTTCTTCACCACCCACCAGTACGGCACCGGCCTGGGCCTCTACCTCGCCAAGCAGATGTGCGAGGCCAACCAGGCCAGCCTGGAATACGTGCCGGTGGCCGGCGGCGGAAGCTGCTTCCGGATCACCCTGACCGCGCCGGTGCGCGCACCGGTGAGCAGCGAGGTTTGAAACGCCCGGCCATCGGTCATCCGGTGCAAGTTCCTGATTCCTTCCATCCCCCCGTCAATCGGGAGACGGATCCGAGGCGCCATGCTGCATAGCGTCCCGTTCGCCCTGTGTACCGCCTGCGCAGGGGAATTGCAGCCACGGCAGGTCGTTTCCGTGCCGCGGGGATCGGCGGTCATGATCGACGGCAGAATATCGCCGGGTGAATGGTCCGACGCGAAGCGGATCGTTCTGGCAAACGGCGCCACGTTATACGTCAAGCAACACGAGCATTATCTGTTGCTCGCCATCGTGTTTCCGTCGGGGAAGTACGGATTTACCGACCTTTTCGTGAACGGCGATCTCGACTTGCACGCATCCGCCAAGCTGGGGGAGCGCAAACGGCAGCCCGACGGGACATGGTCTCGCCGAGATTGGTGGAACAATGATCGCTGGGCCGCAAATGTCTCCCGCATGGAGAAATTCGACGGCCCCGAGCTCATGCGCGAAAAACGTCCGTGAATATCAAATGGACCGCTCGCGTTTCCCGGAGAAAGAGATACGCTTGCAGGTGCTTCTGACGTCGCTTCAAGACGACAAAGTGCAGGCGGAATGGCGGTCCCCTCAGTTGATCATGCGGCTGGGCCTGCCGTAGCGGCGTCGGGAGTGGTAACGCGGCGAGTCAGCCTTCGCTTGTCGCCCGGCAACGTCCGCCGCTTTTTGCGCGGCGTGAACCGGCGCACATCCGCGGCGAGGCCGCCGTGACGCGAGGCATGGCATCGAGGCGCGGCGGGCGCTACCCTCGTGCCGGCGATTCCAGAGGGGCAAGGCGTTTCCATGGGCAAGCAGACGGTGCTGGTGGTCGATGACGAGCGCGACATCCGCGAGTTGCTCTCCATCACGCTGGGACGTATGGATTTGAATGTCGATGCCGCGGCCAACGTGGGTGAGGCCAAGCGGATGCTGGGCGAGCAGCGCTACGACCTGTGCTTCACCGACATGCGTCTGCCGGATGGCACCGGCCAGGAACTGATCGAGTTGATCGCGCGCGAACACCCGGAAACACCGGTGGCGATGATCACCGCCTACGGCAACGTGGAGGCCGCGGTCGAGGCGCTGAAGGCCGGTGCGTTCGACTTCGTGACCAAGCCGGTCGACATCCACATGCTGCGGCGGCTGGTGCAGACCGCGCTGCGGGTGTCGCGCGAGCCGTCGGTACAGACGCAGGAGGCGCCGGGCGAAAGCCGCCTGGTGGGCGAGTCGCCCGTGATGCGCGAGGTGCGCGCACGCATCGCCAAGGTCGCGCGCAGCCAGGCGCCGGTGTACATCAGCGGCGAATCCGGCGTCGGCAAGGAACTGGTCGCGCGTTCGATCCACGAACAGGGCCCGCGTGCGGCAGGGCCGTTCGTGCCCGTGAACTGCGGGGCGATCCCCACGGAACTGATGGAAAGCGAATTCTTCGGCCACAAGAAGGGTTCGTTCACCGGCGCGCACGCCGACAAGGAAGGCCTGTTCCAGACCGCGCACGGCGGCACGCTGTTCCTGGACGAGGTGGCCGAACTGCCGCTGCACATGCAGGTCAAGCTGCTGCGCGTGATCCAGGAAAAGGCGGTGCGTCCGATCGGCGGCCGTGGCGAGGTGCCGGTGGACGTGCGGATCCTTTCCGCCACCCACAAGGATCTGGCGCGGCTGACCCAGCTCGGCCAGTTCCGGCAGGACCTTTACTACCGCATCAACGTGATCGAGCTGCGCGTGCCGCCGCTGCGCGAACGCCCGCAGGACATCCCCGCCCTGTCCGCGCGCATCCTGGCCCGGCTGGCCGCGTCGTCCGGCGTGCCGGTGCCCACGCTGAAACCCGCGGCGCTGAAGGCGCTCGAGGACTACGACTTCCCCGGCAACGTGCGCGAACTGGAAAACATCCTGGAGCGCGCGGTCGCGTTGTGCGAAGGCAACATGATCGAACCCGGCGACCTGATGCTGGATTCCGCCGGCCGCGACGCCGACGAGGAAGCGGAGCTGGATCAGGAAGACGCCGAGGCGGAAGCCACCGCACGCGCCGCGGGCGACGTGCCGCTGGACGATTTCATCTCCAGCGTCGAACGCGAGGCGATCCTGAAGGCGCTGCGCGAGACCCGCTACAACAAGACCGCCGCCGCGAAGAAACTCGGCATCACCTTCCGCGCGCTGCGCTACAAGCTGAAGAAGCTGGGCATTGACTGAGCGGCCCTGGACTCGGGACTCGGGACTCGGAACTCGGAACTCGGGTAGAGCGTAAAACCTCGTCGTCATTCCGGGGCACTTTCCCGGCTTCATCGGGAAAGTGAACCCGGAATCCAGTGCCTTCGGTTTCACCCCTGGAACAATTGGAGATGGCACGCTGGCGCCATTATTCCCGGCTGCCGAATCGCTCTTCCGGTAATGGATACGCGGTCATCGAATACGGCCGGTCCTTCGGCGCCACGCCCCAGGTCCTGTTCGGCTGCGCCTGCATCGTGAAGTGCAGCGTGCCGCCGTTCATGATCTCCGCGTACGTCAGGTAAACGCGCGCCAGCGGTTTGCCGTCCAGCGTCACGGAACCGACGTAGGGATGGTCCTTGCCGAGCCCGTCCGTGGTGATCGTGAAGGTCTTGCCGTTCGGCAGATGCAGCACCGCGCGGCGCACGAACGGACGGCCGATCACGTACTGGTTGCTGGCCGGCGCGACCGGATAGAAACCCAGCGCGGTGAAGATGTACCACGCCGACATCTGGCCGAGGTCGTCGTTGCCGACCAGTCCCTCCGGCGTCGGCGCGTACTGGGTGCGCATGATCTGCGCGAGGCGCGCCTGTGTTTTCCACGGCGCGCCGGCGTAGTCGTAGAGATAGGCGATGTGGTGGCTGGGTTCGTTGCCGTGCGCGTACCAGCCGATCAGGCCGGTGACGTCCTCGAGGCTGGCGAACACCCTGGGATTGATCTTGGCGTCGAACACCTCGTCCAGTTTCTTGACGAGCCCCTGATCGCCGCCGAGCTCGTGGATCAATCCGCCGATGTCCTGTGGCTCGTACCACGAGTATTGCCATGAGTTGCCCTCGGTGAAGCCGCTGCCCACGCCGGCAGTCGCGGGATCGAATGGTTCGCGGAACTTGCCGTCAGCCAGGCGCGGCTGCGCGAAACCGGTCTTCGGGTTGAACACGTTGCGCCAGTTCCCGGCGCGCTTGAAGAAGGTCTTCGCGATGTCCTTGCGGCCCATCGCCTGCGCCATCCGCGCCAGCGTCCAGTCGTCGAAGGCGTATTCCAGGGTCTTGGAAACCGACTCGTCCCCATGGTCTTGCGGTACGTAGCCCAGTTTCATGTAGTCGCCGAGGTCACCATACGGTGCATAGGTCGCGCTCGCGACCATCGCCTTTAGTGCAGCGTCGGCATCGAAGCCGCGGAAGCCCTGCATGTACGCATTGGCGATCACCGGCACCGCGTGATAACCGATCATGCACCAGGTTTCGAGGCCCTGGTATGCCCACACAGGCAGGATGCCGAAGGGACTGGCCTGTTGCGCGGCGACCAGCGAGTCCACGAAATCGTCGATGCGCCGCGGCGGCTGGATGAAGGCCAGCAGCGGCATCTCGGCGCGGTACACGTCCCACAGCGACCAGCTGGAATGGAACGCGAAACCTTTCGCGGCGTGCACCGCATGGTCGGGACCGCGGTATTCGCCGTTTGCGTCCATCGCGAGATTGGGGGAAATCAGCGCGTGGTACATCGCGGTGTAGAAGCTCTTCTCGATGTCCGGCGGCGCATCGACGTCGATCGCCGACAGCGCCTGCTCCCACGCCGCGCGCGCTTCGGCGCGGCGTGCATCGAAATCCCAGCCCCTGCCGTCGGTGTCGAGGTTGGCGATCGCGTTGGCGGCGCTGACGGTGGAAATCGCCACCTTCACCAGCAAAGGTTTGGTCAGCTTGCCGAACTCGAACGTGCCTTCGAGCTGTTTGCCCGCGACCGCATCGACACCGGTCGGATCGGGCGCCGGTCCCGCGAAGCCCTTGTACACGATGTCGGTTTCGCGATTGACCAGTTGGTGCGATGTCATCGGCTGCGAGAACCGGATCGCGAACCACAGTTGCCGCCCCGGCGCCCAGCCGCGCGTTTCGCGGTAGCCGGTCACCGTGCCGTCGGCACGCACGCGCAGGCGCGCCCACAGCATCTTGCCGGGGTAGTCGTAGATGCTGGGGCGGAGATCCAGCAGCACGTGCGCGTCCTGATCCTTCGGAAACATGTAGCGGTGCCAGCCGACGCGCTGCCCCGCGGTCAATTCCACGCGCACGCCCGAAGTCGCCAGCGTCACCGCGTAGTAACCGGGCTGCGCGACTTCGGCCTGGTGGCTGAAGGCGGAGCGATAGCCCGAACCCGGCTTGTCCGGATCGCCCGCGTCCCATTGCACCTTGCCGACGCCCGGCATCAGCAGCACGTCGCCCAGATCGGAATGTCCGCTGCCCGAGAAGTGCGTTTCCGAAAAACCGAGGATGCTGTGATCGCCGTACTGATAGCCCGCCGCCCACGCGTAGGCGTGCTTGAAATCCGGCATCGCGGTGTCGGGGCTCAGCTGGATCATGCCGAACGGCACCGTGGCGCCGGGAAAGGTGTGTCCGCCGCCGCCGGTGCCGATCATCGGATCGGCCATGGCGTAGGCATTCGCCGCCGCGGACGCGGACGGCGCGCCCGACAGGGCGAGCATGGCCAGTGCAAGGGAAAGGAACACGCGCATGGGACACCCCGCCGGACCGGAGCAAACCGCCATTCTGCGCTTCGGCGCGGGTCCGGCGCAACGTTCCGTATATGGATATACAATCCACAGATAAAACCGGCTCGACACGGTGTCTGCCGCGGATGGCCACGAGACAATGACGGACACGCACGCCTCCGCGAACCGCGACGACGTACACACCACCCTGCTCTCGGCCGACGTGGGCGGCACCCATGCGCGGGTCGGTCTGGTCGCGGCGCGGCCCGGCAAGGCGTTGCCCGTGTCCGTGCTGGCTCACCGTTCCTACGTCTGTGCCGAATGGCCGGGGCTGGCGGAGATCCTCGAGGACTTCCTCGCCCGTCATGCCGGTGGCCGGCACGGCATCAAGCGCTGCGCGCTCGCGGTGGCTGGCTATGTGCGCAACGGCGAGCTGGTCGCGGAAAACCTGCGCTGGCCGGTACGGATCGCGGACCTGCGGGCACGGCTCGGTCTCGAGCATCTCGACATCGTCAACGACTTCGAGGCGCTGGCGTTCGCCGTCCAGTTTCTCTCTCCCCGCGACAGCATGCCGGTGATCGACACGGCGGGCTCACCGGGCCCGGCGGTGGTGCTCGGGCCCGGCACAGGGCTGGGCTGCGCGGTGCTGATGCCGGGCGGTCATCGCGCGACGGTGCTGCCCAGCGAGGCGGGCCACGTCGCGCTGGCGCCCGGCAACGAGCGCGAGATCGAGGTGCTGCGGCGGCTCGGCCGCGACCGCCCCTACGTGCACGTGGGCCACGTGCTGTCGGGGCCGGGACTGGTGAATCTCCATCGCGCGCTGGCGGAGATCGAGGGCATCGCCTCGCCGCTTGTCGAACCGGCGCAGATCAGTGCGGCGGCGGTGCATGGCAACGACCCGCTGGCCCGCGGAGCACTGACGATGTTCTGCGCCCTGCTGGGCAGTTTCGCGGGCGATCTCGCGGTGATCTTCAAGGCCAGTGCCGGCGTGTATCTGGCCGGCGGCATCCTGCCCGCCATCCGCGATTTCCTGCTGGCCAGCGACTTCCGCGTGCGCTTCCTGAACAAGGGGCTGATGCGGCCGTTCCTGGCGAACGTTCCCGTGCGGTTGCTTGAGCACGGTCAGCTTGGCGTGATCGGCGCCGCCGCGATGCAGATCGACGGCGCCGCGGGCCCGGCCTCAGGCCGCGCCGGTCACGGCTGACCCCGTCGCGAGCCGCCCGAACGACGGCGGACGATCCTCGGGTTTCGCGCCGAACGCCTTGTTGGGCGCCTCGCCCATCTCGAACACCAGCGTGCCGCCCTTCGCCAGTTCGGCGTGCGCGATCCAGCTTTGCGTCCAGGGTTTGCCGTTCCACGTGACGCGCTGGATGTACGGCCTGCCCTTGCCGTTGCCGCGCGCTTCCACGATCAATTTCCTGCCGCCGCCGACGTCGATTTCCGCGCGATCGACCAGGGGACTTCCGAACACCCAGACCGCGCTGACCGGATCGACCGCATACAGGCCCAGCGCACTCAGCACGTACCACGCACTCATCTGGCCGCAGTCCTCGTTGCCGGCGAGGCCGTCCGGCGCCGCGCGGTACATGGTTTCCAGCAGCATCCGGACGCGCGATTGCGTCTTCCAGTGCGAGCCCGAATAGGCGTACAGGTACGCAACGTGATGGCTGGGTTCGTTGCCGTGAGCGTACTGGCCGACCATGCCGGCGATGTCGGGCGGCGCGTCCGCAGGCAACGCCGAACTCGTGGTGAAAAGTTCGTCCAGCTTGCGTTCGAACGCGCCGTCGGCGCCGAACATCGGCATGTAGCCGTACAAGTCGTGCTGGTTGAGGAAGGTCGCTTCCCACGGATTCGATTCGGTGTAGTCGCGCCACTTGTCCGAGTGCCCCATTTCGTTGGGCGCGAACGGTTCCAGCCACTTGCCGTCGGCGCCGCGCGGGCACATGAAGGTCAACTCGCGATTGAACACGTTGCGGTAATTGCGCGAACGCTCGCGCAGGAACTTGGCATCGGCGTGCTGCCCCACCGCTTCGGCCAGATGCGCCATCGCCCAGTCGTCGTAGGCGTACTCCAGCGTCTTGCTGACCGCCTCGCCTTCCTTGTCGCTGGGGATGTAGCCGAGCTTGCGGTACCAGGGCAGGCCACGGTAGTCGTCGCTCATCGCGCGCTTGCGATAGACCGGCCACGCGGCGGCGTAATCGATGTCCTTGAAGCCTTTTGCGTGCGCCTCGGCGATCACCACGATCGAGTGGTAGCCGATCATGGTGCCGGTCTCGACGCCTTGCAGCGGCCACACCGCCGGGCCCGCCGGGCTCTCGTTGGCCTTGCGCACCAGACCCTGCACGAGGTCCGGCACCTTGTCGGGCTGGAACAGCGTGTACAGCGGGTGCAGCGCGCGGTAGGTGTCCCACAGCGAATAGGTGCTGTAGTTGTGCCGGCCCTTCGGCAAGGTGTGAACCTTCAAGTCCATGCCGCGATAGCGGCCATCGACGTCGCTGAACAGTGTCGGCGCCAGCATGGCGTGATAGAGGCCGCTGTAGAAGATGCGCAGCACTTCGTCCGAATCGCTTTCGATGCGGATGCGCGCGAGTTCGCGCTCCCATTGCTCCGCCGCGTCGCGGCGGAGGCGTTCGAAGTCCCAGTCGGGGATTTCGGCTTCGAGATTGCGCAGCGCGCCGTCGATGTCCACCGCGGAAATGCCGACCTTGACCAGCAGCGGCGCCTTCGATGGATCGTCGAAATGCAGTGCGGCCTTCAGGTGATCGCCCTTGGCGTCGGTCGCTGCTGCCAGCGGTTTGTCATCCGAATACAGTTCCGCGCGCGCGAACGGCCGCGACAGTTTCATCGCGAAGAAGATATAACGCCCATCGGCCCATTCATGCACGCGCCGGCCGCCGACCAGCGTGTCGTGGCCTACCACGCGCAGTTCCGCATCGCTGACCTTGCACGGCACGTCCGGCTTGTCCTGGTAACCGTGCGCGAGATCGACCAGCAGGTGCCCCGCGCCGGGTTTTTTGAACGTGTAGCGGTGCAGCCCGGCGCGCGCGGTGGCGGTCAGTTCGGCGAGGACATCGTGATCGGTGAGATGCACCGTGTAATAGCCCGGCACCGCGTGTTCCGAAGCCCTGTCGTAGCGCGAACGGTAGCCCTTGCCCGGATGCGCCACCACGTCGGCCTGCATGCGTGGCCCGTGCGCCGCACCGTCGTAGCGCGAGTAATAGAGTTCATCCGGCAAGCCGCGCGCGCCGGCATCCAGCAGCACCGGTCCCTGCGCCGGCATCACCAGCACGTCCAGCATGTCGGCGCCGCCGGTGCCGGAAAGATGCGTGTGCGAAAAACCCATGATCGAGCCGTCGGCCTGGTGATAGCCCGAACACGCATCCCAGCCGGAATTGTTGGTGTCGGGCGAAAGCTGCACCATCCCCCACGGCACCGTGGCGCCCGAATAGGTGTGGCCGTGTCCGCCGGTGCCGACGAACACGTCGACATGGCGCGATACGCCTGCGGCGGAGGGCGCGTCGCCGTGCCGCCCAGCCGCACGCGTGGCCGCGAAAGCCGCGCGCGGATCGATGCGCTCAAGCAGTGCCAGCGCCACCGCGCCTTGCAGGAATCGTCTGCGTGTCACCATGTCGTGTGCTCCTTGATCAGCAATGAACCCCTCTCCCTTCGGAAGAGGCGCGCTGCGCGCGAGCGCGCAGCGCCGGGGTGAGGGTACGATGTGATGGGGTGCTGCAACCTTGCCGAACCCTCATCCGCCCTTCGGGCACCCTCTCCCGGAGGGAGAGGGGCTTTCTTCATCCACTCTGCAACAAACTCGGTGTGCGTGCGGCCAGATCGACGATCAACTCGCCGAACAGGCTGTTGGCCCATGCGAACCATGCGCGCGTGTAATGCGAAGGATCGTCCTGATCGAATGCTTCGTGCATGAAGCCGGTGCCGGCATCGGTGGTCGCGAGCCAGCGCAGGCATTGCCGGATTTCGGCATCGTCGTCGCTTGTAAGCGCGCGGATCATGATCGACATCGGCCAGATCATCCGCAAGCCCTCGTGGGGGCCGCCGATGCCCTGCGCCGCGGTGCCGCTGAAGAAATACGGATTGCGCCCGCTCCATGCCAATGCGCGCGTCGCACGATAACGCGCGTCGTCACGCTTGCAGCATCCGAGGTACGGCAGAGCCAAGAGGCTCGGCACGTTGGCGTCGTCCATGAACAACTGGTCGCCGTAGCCGTCCACTTCGTAGGCCCAGAATGCGTTGCCACGTTCGTCGCGCATCAGGGCGTATTGCGTGAGTGCCGTCTCCACTTCGCCCGCCAGCGTCTCGCAATCGCGCGCGAAGGTTTCGTCGCTGAACAGCGCGCGCGTCATTGCGGCCAGTTGCTTGAGCGACACTACCGCGAACCAGTTGCCCGGCACGAACAGCGGATATTTGCAGGCGTCGTCGGACGGACGGAACATCGAGAAGATCAGCCCGACCGGTTTGCCCGGCCAGCCGTAGCCGCCCAGCGCCAGCGTGTCGGTGGGCGCGGCGGCGGCGCGCTGAAAATGATAGGGACCGGGGCCGTGCTTGCGCTGCTGGGTGCGAAACGTTTCCAGCACCCGACGCATCGCCGTGCGCCAGTCGTCGTCGAACGGCGCGCGGTCACCGGTCGCCTGCCAGTAACCGTGCGCCAGCCGGATCGTCCAGCACGGCGAATCGACCTCCCATTTGCGTTCGGCCACGCCGGGCTGCATGTCGGTGTCGTCGTGCTGCGCCCACGGCAACGTGGTGCGGGCGTGCGGATCGGCCATGAACGCGTTCGCATACGGATCGATCGCGATGCAGCGCGCGTGGCGATGGATCAGCCCGCGGTACAACCGTCGCAGCGCGTCGTCGTGTTTCGCAAGTGGCAGGTACGGCCACACCTGCGCCGAGGAATCGCGCAGCCACATCGCGTCGATGTCGCCGGTGACGATGAAGGTGTCGGGCTTGCCCTCCAGCGTGCCCGCGTGCACCGTGGTGTCCAGCGTGTTCGGATAGCAGTTCTCGAACAGCCACGCGAGTTTCGGATCGCCGATCCTCGCCTTCAACCGCGTGAGTTCGCGTTCCACCGCCGGACTGACGAACTTGCGCTGCGCCGGCGGCGGACGCTTGCTGGCGAAACGCGAAGACGCCGGCGTCGCCGCAAACCCGCGCGCCACGGGCAACGCCGCGCTCGCCGCGGCGGCGCCGATCAACTTCAGGAAATCGCGACGATCGAGCATGGTTCGCTTCCGGTTCTCAGCGCGGCAGCACGGCGCGGCCGTTGATCGTGAACGTCGCGCGCACGCCCGCCGCATCGCCGGGCTGGCCGCCGCCCACGAACACACTGTAGCGGCCCGGCTCGACCGCGCGCATGCCGGCTGCATCGACGCTGCTCAAGGCCCGCGGCGACAATTCGAAATCGACGCGCCGGCTTGCACCCGGCTGCAAATGCACGCGCTCGAAGCCGACCAATGCATGGCGCGGCGCCAAGGCGAGACCGTTCGGATAATCGAGATACACCTGCACCACCTCGTCGCCGGCGCGCGGGCCGGTGTTGCGCACGACCGCGCCGATCTTCAGGGCCGCGCCCGCTTTCACGTGCGTCGTCGACAGGAGGGGATCGGCATACGCAAACGTGGTGTAGCTCAACCCGTGGCCGAACGGATACAGCGGCGTGCCCGTGAAGTAGCGATACGTACGCCCCTGCATCGAATAGCTGACGTAGGGCGGCAGGTCGCGCGTCGCGCGATAAAACGTCACGGGAAGACGGCCGGCAGGATCATCGTCGCCGGCCAGCATCTGCGCGATCGCGGCGCCCCCGGCCTCGCCCGAATACCACGCAGCGAGGATCGCGTCCGCATGCTGCGCGGCCCAGTCGATCGCCACCGCGCCGCCCGCCATCAACACCACGACCAGCGGTTTGCCGGTCGCGGCCACGCGTTCCAGCAGCGAACGCTGCGCCGCCGGCAACGCGATGTCGGTGCGGTCGCCGTGATCGAAACCTGGTACGTCGATCGGCAGTTCCTCGCCTTCGACGTCGGGTGACAAGCCGACGAACGCGATCACCATGTCCGCGTTCTGCGCAGCGGCTTCCGCTTTCGCCAGTTGCGCCGCGGCCGGCGCCAGCCATTGCAGGCGGATGCCCTGATCCTGCCCGCCGTGCACCATTTCGAGTTTGATGGCGTGCGGTGCGGTGTCGGCGAAATGCACCACGGCCTGCATGCCCGCGCCGCGGCTGCCGTCGTTGTCGATGATGCGCTTGCCGTCGATGTACAGACGCACCGGATCGTGCCCGCGGCAGTCGAAGCAGCGATCCACATGCACGGCGAGCGTGTAGTCGCCCGCGCCCGGTGGAACCAGCTCGCCGGTCCAGCGCACCGCGTAGCGACTGCCCAGTCCTGCGGCTGGCGTGACATGATCCCAATCGAAATCGATCGTACGATCCACGCGCGTGATCGTCGGCTTGCCCGAAAAATCCAGGTTGTCGAAATACTCGCCCTTCAGGCCGGGCTTGCCATCCGTGCGCAATGCGGTTTCCGGAACCGGAGTCGGCACGCCGGCCGCGACGGGCGCGCCTTGCGCATAGGTCACGTGATCGGCGCCGAAACGTTCGCGCAAACCTTCCAGCGGCGTGACTGGCGCACGCGCGGTGCCGTGATAGCTCGCCTCGAGGGTTTCGACGGTGTCGGCATCCGGGCCGACCACCGCAAGACGGATGCCGGGTTTCAGGGGCAACGTGGCGTGCGCGTTCTTCAGCAGCACGATGGATTCCAGCGCGGCTTCGAGCGCGAGCTTGCGATGGGCGGCACTGTCGATCTGATCTGCGCCGATCCGCGCGTACGGATCGCCGGCATCGTTGCCAAGTATCCCCAGCCGATAGCGCGCCGCAAACAGCCGCACCAGCGCGGCATCCAGCACCGATTCCTCGACGTAGCCCTTGCGCACCGCTTCGCCCAGCGATGCATACGCATTGCCGCAGTCGAGGTCGGTGCCGGCCGTGAGCGCGGCGGCGGACGATTGCGCGTCATCCGGCTTGTAATGGTGGAAGTGCGTCATGTCGTCGATCGCGTCGCAATCGGACACGACGTAGCCCTTGAAGCCCCAGTCCTTGCGCAACAACGTGGTCAGCAACCAGTCGTCCGCGCACACGGGCGTGCCATGCAGCGCGTTGTACGCGCACATCACCGAACCCGCGTGACCTTGCGTCACCGCCGCGCGGAACGCCGGCAGGTAGGTCACCGCCAGATCGTGCGGCGAGACGTCCACGTCGAACCCGTGGCGGCCCGGTTCCGGACCGCTGTGCACCGCGAAATGCTTGGGCGTGGCGATCGCGCGCGGGTGCGCCGGATCGTCGCCCTCAATGCCGCGCACGAACGCGATGGCGAGTTGGCCTGTGAGATGGGGATCTTCCCCGTAAGTCTCCTGACCGCGGCCCCAGCGCGGATCGCGATCGATGTTGATGTTGGGCGACCAGATGGTCAGCCCTTGATAACGTCCGTGATCGCTGCTCGCGCCGACGGCGTTGAAACGGGCGCGCGCTTCGATGGACACGACCGCTCCGACCTGTTGCAGGAGATCGGCATCCCAACTGGCCGCCAGTCCGATCGCCTGCGGGAAAACCGTGGCGAAACCGCCGCGCGCGAGGCCGTGCAGACCCTCGTTCCACCAGTCGTAGGCGGGCACGTGCAAGCGCGGGATCGCGGGCGCGTCGGCCTGCAACTGCGCAACCTTCTCCTGCAAAGTCATCTTCGCAACCAGCGCTTTTGCACGTGCGTCCGGCGTCTGCGCGTTCGCGCCGCCCGCTGCCACGAAAAACACGCAGGCGCAGGCGCCAAGGCGTTTTGCCGGTTTCACCGCGGCGCCCCAGCCATCACCGTGGCGAGATCCTGTACCTTCAGCGCCTTGCGCAGCGCAGCGAGGCTGGCGTTGCCGTGCACGGTCACGGTCACGTGTTGTCCGGGCAGGATGTCGATGGCGTTGTCGGAAAGCCGTGCATCGAGATCGCCGAACGATACCCACACCTCGCGTGCCAGCGTGTGACTGCTCAGGGTGAGTGCACAGCCGTTTTTTTCTTGCATCAGTTGCGCATCGACATGCGGCACGGGCAGCGCGAGGTTTTTCGGCGCATCGAAAAACACCAGGTTGCGCGAAACCATCTTGTCGCCGTCGAGCAGATCGAACACCGCGAAGCTCTTGCGCGGATCGGCGCCGTCGAGGAGTTGCGCATCGGTGAAACGGGCCACCTGCGTGCCGGACAAGGGCGCGAGGGTCGCGTCCGCCGTGTGCTCGCTCAGGACTTTTCCAGCAAAATCCATCACGCGCACGCGCCAGCGCACGGGGAGCGCCGTAGTGCCATCGGAGACCAGCGATACCGTGGTCACACCCTTGTTGCGCAGCGCCGCGATCAGCAGCGGCGCGTAGAAACGCCGCGCGTGGTACTGCAGCATCTTCCAGCGGCCGTACCAGTCGATGCCGGACCAGGTAATGCCGGGCCACACGTCGTCGAGCTGCCAGTACAGCGAGCCCATGCTCTCGGGCCGCGATGCGCGCAGGTGTTCGGCGGCCAGTTGAATCCCCTCGGCCTGCATCGCCTGACTCAAATACACCAGCGCCGCAAAACCCTTCGGCTTGCCGAATTCGCGTTCCACGTACTTAAGCAACCGCTGGTTGCCGCGGCTCTCGTCGTAATGCGCGCCGCGATCGTACTTCTGGTGCGCGCGCATCACCGGCGAATCGATCGAACGATCCTTGGGCTCGGTGAACGCGTCGATCGTCGCCATCGCGGGCAGCGACTGCAGGCCGTATTCGGTCATGAAGCGCGGCGTCACGTCGAGATACGCCGTCGCCTGCAACGCGTCGCCCGACCACACGTTCCAGTAGTGGTAGTCGCCGTTGTCGGTGACGTTGACCGCGCCCTCGTAATCGGTGCCGGGCGAACTCGGCCAGTACGGAACGTCGGGCGCGTACTTCGCCACCACGTCGCGCAGCGTGCGGTCGAACAGCTCGCGCATGCCCTGCTCGATCTGCGCGCGCTGCGCGGGCGTGATCGACTGCTTGAAGGCCTTGCGATCGTCCCACGATTCCCAGCCTGTCTCGACCTCGTTGTTGCCGCACCACAACACGATGGATGGATGATCGCGCAGGCGCATCACCTGCTGGATCGCCTCGACGCGCACGTTGTCGCGGAACGCCTGGTTCGCGGGCGGGATCGCGCCGCCGAACATGAATTCCTGCCAGACCATCAGGCCCAGCCTGTCGGCCGTCGCGTAGAAATCATCCGGCAGGTAATAGCCGCCGCCCCAGATCCGCAGCATGTTCATGTTGGCGTCGCGCGCGGATTCGAGCAGGCGTGCGAGGCGCGCGGGCGTGACGCGGGTCGGGAACATGTCCATCGGAATGACGTTCGCGCCCTTGGCGAAGATCGGCACGCCGTTCACCACGAACTCGAAGCTCTTGCCCCACTTGTCTTTCTGGCGGCGCAGTTCGATGCTGCGCAGGCCCGTTTCGCGGTCGGCGCCCGCGAGCGCGTTGCCGGCGATCGTGACGTCGACGTGGAAATCGTAGAGGTTCGGCTGGCCGTAACCCACCGGCCACCAGCGTTGCGGACGTGCGATTTCAAAGGGGATTGCGACGGCGTTGTCGCCGGGCTTCAGCGTGATGTCGTGATCCATCGTGCGCGAGCTGCCGTCCGGCGCCCGCCAGCGCAGCGCGACGCGCGCGGTACCGGCGACGTCGGAGTCTAGTTCAAGCTGCGCCTGCAACTTCGCAATATCGGCGGTGACAACGGGTTGCGCGATCGAGAAATCCTTGAGCCGCAGCGCGTCCCAGCTTTCCAGCTTGACGTCCTGCCAGATGCCCACGGTGACGATGCGCGGCCCCCAATCCCAGCCGTACTGGTACGCGGCCTTGCGCACGTAGTTGGCGGTCTGCTTGCCCCTGGGCTCATCGCCGAATGGCGAATCGAATTCCCCCGGCAGCGCGTAGGGCTGTTTCAGCAGCCACGACAGCACGCGCCCGATCGGCGAATACAGCCGCACCTCCAGCGTGTTCGCGCCTGCATGCAGCAGCGATTTCACCGGCACCCGCCAGCGCCGGAACATGTTGTCGGCGGAAAGGATCTTGTGGCCATTCAAATACACGTCGGCAAACGTGTCGAGGCCGTCGAACACCAGATCGACGTGCCCGCGTGCCAGCGTCACGGCATCGACGTCGAAGTGCGTGCGGTACTGCCAGTTCGACAAGCCCACCCACTGGATCGCTGGCTCGTTGGTGCGCCAATACGGATCGGGAACCAGCTTCAACGCCATCAACGCGGTCTGCGCCGAGCCCGGCACCGTGGCCGGCAGCCATTGCGCCGCGCGCGGATGCGTCTTCGCGTGCGGGTCGCTGGGCGCCAGCCGGAACTGCCAGCCCGAGTCCAATGATTGCGTCGTCAGTGCGCTGGCCAGCGACGGCAACAACACGAGCGCCGCCAGCGCGAGCCACCATTCGCACTTCGCACGCCATACGCTCATTTCACGATGATCTCGTCGGAGAAAATCCAGGTCTGGATGCCACCGACGGGCTCTCCGTAACGCGCGGTCACGATCCGGACATAGCGCGCGGTAACCGGTGTTGCAGGCATGAACGTGACGTCGCGGACGAACGGCCGCATGTCGTTCGGATCAACCGTCAGCGGAATCGTTTGCAACGTGGTCCAACTCTTGCCGTCGTCCGACGTCTCGAAACTCACGCTGCGCGGCAGCAGGATCCAGGCCTGCACGTTCTGCAGGAAGCGCGCGTCGACCGAATGCAGCGGCGTTGGCTGGTCCATGTCGATCGTCGCGTCCATGTCCGCGCCCTCCCACCCTGCCCACGTGCCGTCGTTGTACTGGCTGCCCAGGATGCCGTCGGTGAGCGCGCCCGAATACGGCACGGCAGGTGGCGTCGCATACGTCACGGGTTTGCCGAGCGCGAGGTTCGACACCATCTTGAATACCTGGCTGGCCTGATACTGCACGTCGCCGCGGAACGGCGCGAGCGTCACCGTCGCCGGGGCGTACAAGTCCAGCACGTCGCCGAACGCGGGCGACTGCGTGGTCGGCGGACTGCTGTCGAGGGTGTAATGCAGGCGCAGGTCGTCGAAGCCGCGCGCGGCGCGGATGCGCCAGCGCCTGTACGTCGGGTTGAAGCTGACGCGCGCATCGACGATGTCCTTGTCCTCGGGGCCGTAGGCGACGTGCTGCATGCCCAGCCACGCTTCCTGCGCGCGCGCACGCTCGAGGAAAGCCGCGTAATCGCTGCTCGGCGAACCCCAGAAATGTTCGGCGACCGCGAACAATCGGGGATACAGCCGCGCATCGGCGTTCATCGGGTCGGCGCGCTCGCTCCACAGCGGCGCCTCGCCACCCAGCACCTTGCCGGGGTATTTCGCGAACAGCGGATTGTCGAACGGATCGGTGCGATACAAATCCTCGAGCGTCATGTCGTCGATCGGCGTATCCATATAGAACGGACCCGCGACGATGATGCGGTTGCCGTTGGCCAGCGCCTTCGCGGCTTCCTGCGGCCCTCGCCACACTTCCACGATCGCGCCGGGGTCCATCCCGCCTTCCATGATCTCGTCCCAGCCGATCAGGGTCTTGCCCTTGCCCGTGAGGAATTGCTGGATGCGGCGCACGAAAAAGCCGTGCAGGGCCGCCTCGCCCTGCAAGCCGTTTTCCCGCGCGAGCGTCTGGCACGGCGCGCAATCGGCCCACACGCCCTCCGGCACCTCGTCGCCGCCGATGTGCAGGTACGGCGACGGGAACAGCGCCGTCACTTCGTCGAGCACGTTTTCGAGGAACCGGAAGGTGCTGTCCTTGCCGACGCAATCGACGTCGCGGAACACGCCCCAGGTCGTCGGCACCTTGATCTGCTTGCCGCTGCACGACAGTTCGGGATAGGCCGCGATCGCCGCGCTGGTGTGGCCGGGCATCTCGATTTCCGGCACCACCATGATGTTGCGCTGGCGCGCGTAATCCACCACGTCGCGGATCTGCGCCTGCGTGTAGAAGCCGCCATAGCGGCTGCCGTCGGCCTCGGTGCGCCAGGCGCCGACGCCGGTGAGCTTCGGGTAGCGGTTGATCTGGATGCGCCAGCCCTGGTCGTCGGTAAGGTGCCAATGGAACACGTCGAACTTGTAGTACGCCGCGAGGTCGATCTGGCGCTTGATGAAATCGACCGGATAGAAATGCCGCGCGGTGTCCAGCATCACGCCCCGCCACGGGTAGCGCGGCGCGTCCTCGATGTGCACGGAGGGAATCACCGCCCGCTCACGGGCATCCAGCGGCAGCAGTTGCCGCAGCGTCTGCACGCCCCAGAACAGGCCGCGATCGTCGGCCGCCGCGAGGGTGACGCGTTCGGGCGTCACGTCCAGCCGGTAGGCCTCGTCGCCCTTGATGGACGGATCGATCCGCAGTTCTATGCGCGAGTGTCCGGCGTGCGCTGCGATGGTCAGGGCGATACCGGTTTGATCGCGGACCGCACCACGCAGGAACCCCGCGATCCATTGCGCGCGCCGGTCAGCGGGCGCCGTGATCCGCGTCGTGCGGGTCAGCAGGAATGCGCCGCGGCCCGCGGACACGCGCTGCGGTTCCGGCACGATGTCGAACCGCGCCTGCGCAGCGCCCGCGCACGACAGCATCGCGACACAACCCAGCCATGCCATCAGCCGTGTGCGCATGCCGTCAGGCCTCCTTCACCGGGAGTCCGTAGAACCTCGCCGCATTGCCGCCGAACAGCGCGGCGCGCCCGGCTTCGTCCAGATGCGTCAGCGCATTCGCGAGTTCGAACCATTGCCGGTAATCCGATGCGAGATTCAGCACCGGCCAGTCGCTGCCCCACAGCATCCGCCGCGGGCCGAAGGTCGCGAGCAGATGATCCACGTACGGCCGCAGATCGTCCGCCTTCTGCCGCGCACCCGCTTCGGTCAGCAGGCCCGACAGCTTGCAGCCTGTGCGGGGAAACTCCGCCAGCGCCGCGATGTGCGACCGCCACGGGTCCAGCACGCCCTGCGCGATGTCCGGCTTGGCGGCATGGTCGATCACGATCGGCAAATCCGGATGGCGTTCGGCGAAGCGCAGCAGATGCGGCAAGTGCCGCGGCTTCACCAGCGCGTCGAAACACAGACCGTGCGCGATCAGTGCCTCGATCGCGGGCGCGAGCGCGGGCGAAAGAATCCAGCCGTCGTCGGGCAGGTCCTGCAGCATCGGACGGATGCCGCGCAGCTTCGGATGCGCCGTCAGCGCGGCGATGCGCGCCGGTGCGTCGCGCGCGGCCAGATCGACCCAGCCGACCACGCCCGCAATGCGCGGATCGCCGCGGGCCAGTCCCAGCAGCCAGCCGGTGTCGCGTTCGCTCGGCTGCGACTGCACCAGCACGCCGGCACCGATGTGCAACGGCGCGGCTTCACGCCACCAGTCGTCGATGACAAAATCGCGATGGATCGCCGTCAATTCAGGCGTCGGCCAGCTGCAGCCGTTGCGGCCGAGCCGCCAGCAATGCAGGTGCGCATCGACGATCATCGTGGCCACGTTACCGCGAGAAAGGCCCCGGTTCGCGCCGGGGCAGCTTCTCGACGCCAGAAACCCTCAGCCAACCCGCTTCAATCGACCTTGTAATGGATCGTCAGGAACACCTGGCGGCCGCTGTAGTCGTCGCCCTGCGAGGTCGGGATGAATTCGAAGCCGCCCGAGTAATATCCGATCGGACCGACCTTGTTGAAGATGTTGTTGACGGTGAGCGTCATCTTGATGCGCTTGTCGAACTGGTAGCCCACCGATGCGTTGTAGATCACCCACGGCGGATAGTTGCCCTTGAAGATGATGCAGTTGGGATCGCCAAGCGAGGGAATGATACCGTTGGGCAGCACCTCGCAACCGTTGTAGTTCTGCTGTTCGACGCCACCCCAGCGCAGCACGTACAGCGTCCCGTCCCAGGGCCCCCGGGCCCAATTCAGGGATGCGGTCAACCGGCTCTCGACATGCTGGTTGCGTGTATTGAGCAGCGGATCGGTCGGCAGCACGCGCGTCTTCCAGGACAGGTTGTCCGTGTACTCGAGCTGGAACTTGAACGCACCCCAGTGCTCGGTCTGCCAGGCGTAATCCACTTCACCATCGACACCGCTGACGGACTGATAGGCCTCGTTGATCGGACCGGTGCGGACCGACAGGATGTTGCCGTTGGCGTCACGCACCACGTTGGCGATCGCTTCCTGACAGTAGGCGGAACCGGGCGTGTGCGCTGTGTAGGGCGCCCCGGACACCTGCAAACCCGTCAGGCAGCCGGCCTCGTCGGTCAACATCTGACTAAGGCCGACCCACTGGATCATGTTGTTGACGGTCATGTGCCAGTAATCGGCCTGCAGCGACAAGCCCTCCACGTGCGGCACGTCCAGGACGAATCCGTAGGTCCAGGAATGTCCGGTCAGCGGCAGCAGGTTCGGATTGCCGCCCGAGATCCAGTCGAAATACGTCGAATGCTGGGTCGCCAGACAGGCGGTGTCATGGGTCTTGATGCATTCCAGCGGGTCGGAATAAATGCCGACGGTCGTGGACGACTGGCCCAGGTAGATCGCGTTCAGGTCCGGTGCCGCGAAATTGGTGCCGTAGGTGCCGCGCAACAGCAATCCCGGCAGCGGCCGCCACTCGATGCCGGTGTTCCAGGTGCGGGCGATGTCGGCGATGCTGTGGTCGTGGTACTTGTCGATGCGGCCGGCGATATCCCACGTCAACGTGTCGAGGATCGGCACCCGGAATTCGGTGCCGAAGTCGTAATGCATCCGGGTGCCGCCGCCGCTGTTGTAGTCCTGGAACGGATCGCCGAAATTGACCGTGTTGCCGCGTGGATCGGGATTCAGATCGAACCCCTCGTGGTCGGCTTCGAGCACCGCCGCCCAGCCGACCGGCTTGCCGTCCCACGGCACGTTGAACAGATCGCCGTTGATGTTGAACGAGGCGTTGTCCATCCACGAGGCCGAGCTGTTGGTGCCGGCCACGCCGAAGGTCGAGTATTCGGCCGGCGTGATCGGGTTCCAGTAGTGCTGCTGGTTGATGTCGAACACCGGGTACGTGGTGCCGTTGATCGTGGTGGTGCCGAGTTGCGGGCCGAAGAAGAAGTTGAACATGCCCTGCTCGTTGAGGCCCGTGTAATTCTCGTGCACGAGGTACCTCTGGCTGCCGAACTCCAGGTCCCAGTTGAAGCGGTCATCGAGCAATCCGCCGCGCAGGCCCGCGCGGATGTCCCAGTACTTTTCGTTGTCGTAGGTGTTGGCCTGGGTACCCATTTCCGCGTAGGTCAACTGCCGCAGGAAGTTGGTGATGATCTGGCCGCTGCCGGCGTCGTAGAACGGCACCGGCAGGCCGCCCATCGGGTACATGAACGGCCGCTGGGTCTGGGAGACGCCGTGGTTGAGGTACAACGCCACCGATCCGTAGGCGTCGAGGTCGGGCGTGATCTCGTAATCGCCGTACACGTAGCCGTTGTTGGCGCGCAGGCCCGGCGCCAGCACCCAGTTGCGGAACAGTGCGTGCTGCGTGCAGTAGTAGCCGTGGTCGGTCACGGGTCCGGTGACCTGATCGCCGCTGGTGCCTATGGTCTGGTAGTGCGCCAGCGAGAAATTGGGGAACTGGTTGCACGACCCCGGCGGCGGCGTGATGTAGTTGCCGTTGACGTCGTACAGCGAGATCGCGTCGTAGGTGTGATACCCGAACATGCGCGCGCTGGGGCCCCAGGTGCCGTAACCCGCGTCGGCCTCGGAATCGGTCCAGGGACGGTCCTTGCCCCACAGCGGCGAGCGGTTGGTGTGTTCGAAGTTGTACACGATGTGCCATTTGTCGCCGGAACGGCCGCCCACCCAGTTGAAGTCACCGAACTGCTGGCCGCCCTTGGTATCGCCGCCCGCCTGCAGGGTCAGGTCGTCGCCCTGGTACTGCTTCTTCAGGATCACGTTGATCACGCCTGCCATCGCATCGGAGCCGTAGATCGCCGAGGCACCGGTGGCAAGCACCTCCACGCGATCGACCATTCCCGTCGGGATGTTGGCCGCATTCTGGAAGTTGAAATGGTTGCCGTCGCCGTTCTGCGGCTGCGGATAGTTCACCACGCGATGGCCATCCACCAGCAACAGGGTGAACTGCGGGCCGAGGCCGCGCAGGTTCACGGTGCGTGCATTGACGGCGGTGCTGCCCCAGGTCGCGGGGCGGGCCATGAAATCGGAGTTGCCGGTGGTCTGCGGCAGCGACTGCAGGAACTCGTACATCGTGGTGTAGCCCTGCGCCTTGATCTGCGCGCCGGTGATGACCTGCACCGGCGCCGGTCCCTCGGCTTCGGAACGCGGGATGCGCGAGCCGATCACCGTGATCTCCTTCAACGTCTTTCGCTTCGATTGCGCCGAGGAAGGCTGCGATGGCGGCGTGGCCTGTGCATCCGCAGCCGCGCCGGGCGACGCCTGCGCAAAGGCGCCTACCGGCATCAGCAAGGCGGCTGACAACGCGAGCATCAGCGCATCGCGGCGAAACGTGGCGTGAGACATGACACCCCCTCTCGGAATCACCTTTACCCCTTGGTTCAATTATGAGCCTTGGGTGTACCCTTGAAACCCCTTGCGGGCGGATATTAGAGCCGCGGGACCGGCAAGGGAAGTCCCCGGATGGTGCCCGCTCGCGCACGATTCAGCGAGGGAGCCGCCGGGTTCGGGCACGCCGCGCTTCAACGCCGGAACGCGGAAATCCGGATCGTCCAGGCGTACGCGCCGGCCATGCGTTGCCGCACGGCATCGGGCACGGCAATTTCGGTGACGCCGTCCTGCCGTTTCCACGGCAGCGGCCGACCGGCGCCAAGCCATTGCAGCCGTGCATCCGGTGCGGGCGCGAAAGCCGCGATCCTGATCACCGGTGGCGGCAGGCGTTCATCGGCACCGGCCAGGTAGATGGCGTTGAGGCTGCCGTCCTTCGACCGGGTGAAGCGCAATTTTCCCTCGGCGTACGGCGCAATCGGGCGGGTGGCGTGAATCGCCGGGCCGTTGGTTTCCATCCACGCGCCGATTCCGCGCAGGCGCTCCAGTGCGGCCTCGGGCAATTCCCCGCTGCCGTCCGGTCCGACGCCCAGCAGCAGGTTGCCGCCTTTCGCGACGATCTCCACCAGCGTGTGTATCAACTCGCGCGATGATTTGTATTGATCGTCCGGCTTGTACGACCACGACGTGCCCATGGTCATGCAGGTTTCCCATGGATACGGCAGCGGGTGCGTGGGCACGGTCTGCTCGGGGGTGCGGTAATTCTCGTAGGGACCGCCGTCGGCGCGGTTGACCAGGATGATGCCGGGTTGGTTGCGGCGCGCGGTTGCGGCAAGACGCGGCATGTCGATGTCCTGCGGCCACGGCACTGCCATGCCGTAAGCCTTCGCGTCGGGATGGCTTTGCGCGTTGACCCAGCCCGCATCCAGCCACAGCAGGTCGATGCGGCCGTACTGCGAGGTGATCTCGCCGATCTGCCTGTGCGTGAACTCGACGAAGCGCTTCCACATGTCCGGATGCTTGTGCACGTCGTAGTTGTTGTTGCGGGTCGGCGTGGCCCAGCGCGGCGACCAATAATCGGGATGGTGCCAGTCGGCCTTCGAGAAATACGCGCCGATGCCGAACCCGCGCGCGCGGAACGCATCGAACAGCGCCTTCGCGATGTTCGCGTTCGGGTTCACGTGATACGGCACGTCCGGCGCGGTGATCCGGTAATCGGTCGTCGCGGTGTCGAACATGCAGAAGCCGTCGTGGTGCTTGGTGGTGAACACCACGTAGCGCATGCCGGCCGCGTGCGCGGCGTCGGCCCATTGCGGGGGGTCGAACTTCACGGGATTGAAGGTTTTCGGCAACTCTTCGTAACGCCGTTTCCATTCGACGTAGCCCACGTCGTCGGGACGCTTGCACCACGGCGCGTCCTCGGAACAGATCGACCACGACTCGACGATGCCGAGCTGGCTGTAGGTGCCCCAGTGCAGGATCAGGCCGAATTTCCAGTCCTGCCATTGCGAAAGCTTTTGTCGCACCAGTGGATCGGTGACAGGAACGTAGCCATCGCTTTTCGTTTTCACGGGCGCCGCGGCCTGCGCCGCGCGCAAGCCGACGCCGCCCAGCAGCGTCAGCGCCGAAGCGCCCTGCAACAGTTGCCGGCGCGTCACCATGACTGCGCCGTCCGCATCGTCGGCTCGTCCGGGTCGAGTTGCGTGGGCTTGCTGGTGTCGCGATACAACTTGATCGGACCGTCCAGTTTCAGCGCGATCGCGGTGACGTGCTGCGGATCGAGCGTGTCTGCGGGCACGTCGATGTAGAGCGGCGCCGGCGCATTGCCCAGCGTGGCGCCGACCCGCTGGGGGCTCAGGATGGTGCCGTTGCCGACCACCCATGCGCGCCCCACGCGGTTGGTGAGGCCCTTGACCAGCACCGGACCTTGCGGGTTGCCGTCGATGAAGAGATACAGCGTCTTGCGATCCTGCGACAGCGTGCTGTCGCCGGCGTAGTAATCCTTCGGGAGGCCGGCCACGGTGCCGTAGATCGCTTCGCCGTTCCGGTGCAGCCATTGGCCTATCTGACGCAGCGTGTCGGCTTCGATCCCGGGGATCGTGCCGTCGGCGCGCGGACCGATGTCCAGCAGCAGGTTGCCGCCCATGCCCGCGGTGTCGGCGAGGATGCGGATCAGTTGATCGACCGACTTGAAATGACGGTCGTGAGGCTGCCAGCCCCACGAGTTGTTCATGGTCAGACACAGCTCCCAATACTTGTACGGCGGACGCGCGATCGGCACGCCCTGCTCCGGCGTGCCGTAGTCGCCCCAACCCGCGAGGCGCGAGTTCATGATCGCGTCGGGATTGTGCGCGAGGATCCAGTCGCGCAGTTCCTTGCTGTGCCATTGCGCCGGCGTGTGTTCCCAGTCGCCGTCGAACCAGTAGAGGTCGGGGTGGTAGCGCCGGGTCAGGTCGTGCACCTGATCCTGGTAGTACGTGACGAAGCGGTTCCAGCGCGCGGGATCGTCTTCGATCCTGTAGCGCGTGTCGGTCTTGGTGTGCGCAGGGTAATCCTGGTACGACCAGTCGATCAGCGAGTAATACAGCCCGACCTTCAGATCGTCCTTGCGCAGCGCCTTGACGAACGGCCCGACCAGGTCGCGGTGCGCGGGGGTGTCCTTCACCACGTTGAGGCCGTGCTGCGTGGGCCACAACGCGACGCCGTCGTGGTGCTTGCTGGTCAGCACCGCGTAGCGCGCGCCGCTGGCCCTGATCAGGTCCGCCCAGGCCTGCGGGTCGTAATGGCTCGCCGTGAAGCCGTGCAGCTGCTTCATGTAGTCGTCGTAGGGAATGTCCCCGTCGAAGAACGACCACGACTCGGTGATGCCGTCCACCGAGTAGATGCCCCAGTGGATGAAGACGCCGAACCTGGCGTCGGCGAACCATTGCATGCGCTGCTGGTAAGACGGCGTCGTGCGGACGGCGGGTGCGGAGGCCCGCGCGGCCGCGCAGAGTCCCGCGTAGGCGATCATGATCAGCAGCCGTTTCATGATGCGTTACGCCGTCAGCTCGCGCGAAATGTCCCTGACCGCCGCATGCAGCCGTTCGATCGCGCGTTTCAGCGACACCTGTTGCGGATGGCGTTCCACGAACGGGATGGTCAGCGCGCCGGCCGGCCGGCCCTGGCGCAGGATCGGCGCCGACAGGTCGGTCACGCCATCGACCGCGGTGCTGGGAAGCGCGGCGTGACCCTGCGCCCGGATCGCATCGGCCTGTCCGATGAACTGCCTCCGGCGGTAGCGGATGCCGGCCTTGTCCGTGAGTTCGAGCCAGCGCGCGCGCTCGGGTTCGTCCTGGAACGCGAACAGCACCGCGCCCGACGTGGAGTGCACGATCGGCAACCGGTGACCCACGCGCACCACGAAGCCGACGTCGCCGGGCGCATCCACCCGCGCGATCACCACGATCTGGTCCTCGGACGGCACCACCAGATGGCACGGCTGCTGGATTTCGCGGGCCAGCCGGTGCATCACCGGCAGCGCGGCCTCCACCAGCGACTTGATGGGCGGGCGCTCCATCCCGAGCATGAACAGCCGGTTGGTCAGCACGTAACCCGCGTCGTTCTCGCGCGCGAGGTAGCCGCGCTCCTCCAGCACCTGCAGCATCCGGAAGATCTCGCCTTTCGAATAGCCGATCGCGGCGGCGATCGCGGTCATGGTGAGCGGCGCGGTCTCGCGCGCCAGCAGTTCCAGGATGTCCAGGCCCTTGTCGAGGGCCGGTGCGCGATACCTTGAACCACCGGCCATGCCACGCCGGGCGCCCCTGCGAGTCGATGCGGTACGTGCCATTGACAAATCCTGATTTTATATTTACAACCGAACGTGCCGCATGCCAGTATCGCGCCGCCCCCGCGCCGGAGCAAGCGATGACCACACCCGTACCCCTCGGCAGGGGTCCCACCGGACCGGCGCATGCCGCTCGCTGAAGACGCCACGGCTCCCGCAACCGCCGGTGTGCGGTTGGCGGCCTCGACCTCGCTGGCCGCGCTGGCGCTGATCGTGGGCCTGTTCTTCCTGTGGGGTGTCGCCAACAACCTCAACGACATCCTGATCAAGCAGTTCAAGAACGCCTTCGCGCTCAGCGATTTCCAGGCCGGGCTGGTGCAGAGCGCGTTCTATCTCGGCTATTTCCTGCTGGCGATCCCGGCCGGCGTGTGCATGCGCCGATTCGGTTTCAAGGGCGCGATCCTGATCGGCTTGCTGCTGTACGCACTGGGCGCGCTGCTGTTCTGGCCGGCCGCGGCCACGCAAACCTACGCGATCTTCCTGTGCGGCCTGTTCGTGATCGCGAGCGGGCTGTCGTTCCTGGAAACCTCGGCCAATCCACTGGTCACGGTGCTGGGTCCGCCCGAGGGCGGCGCGCGTCGGCTGAACTTCGCGCAGTCGTTCAATCCGCTGGGCTCGATCGCGGGCGTCCTGATCGGACGCAATTTCATCTTCAACGGCGTGGAGCACACCCCGCAGCAACTGTCGGCGATGACGCCGGCCGCGCGCCACGCCTACTTCGTCAGCCAGTCGCTGACCGTGCAGACGCCGTATCTGGTGATCGCCGGCGTGGTGATCGCCTTCGCGGTGATGATCGCGCTGGTGCGCTTTCCGGCGCGCGGCGAGGATGCCGCCGACCACGCCAGCGGCCGGCGCCACCTCGGCCGCCTGCTCCGCAATGGTCATTTCCTCTCCGCCGTCGCCGCGCAGTTCTTCTACGTGGGCGCGCAGGTGGGCGTGTGGAGCTACCTGATCCGCTACACGCAGGGCACGTTGCCGGGCACGCCGGAACGGCGCGCGGCCGATTACCTGATGGCGTCGCTGGTGCTGTTCACGCTGGGACGTTTCGCGGGCACCGCGTTGATGCGCGTGGTCGCGCCGCGCAGGTTGCTGGCGCTGTTCGCGGCCATCAACGTGGCGCTGTGCGCGATCGGCGTCGCGCGGCCGGGCCAGCCGGGGCTGTACGCACTGGTACTCGCCAGCTTCTTCATGTCGGTGATGTACCCGACCATCTTCGCGCTGGGCGTGGAGGGCTTCGGCGACAGCGAGCGCAAACTCGGTGCCTCGCTGCTGGTGATGGCCATCGTCGGCGGCGCGGTGTTGACCGCCCTGATGGGCGCGGTGTCGGACATGGCTGGCATCGCCCGTGCGATGGGGGTGCCGCTGGGTTGTTTCGTCGCGGTGTTGCTGTTCGCGATGCAGCGCGTACGGCGGGCTTGAGCCATGCGCCTTTGTTGCGCCCTCGACCTCAAGGACGACCCGGCGCTGATCGCCGAGTACGAACGCTGGCACCGGCCCGAAAACATCTGGCCGGAGATCGTGGCTTCGCTGCGCGCGGCCGGCATCCGCGATCTGGAAATCTTTCGCGCCGGCAACCGGCTGGTGATGATCATGGATGTGCCGAAAGATTTCTCGCCTGACGCCAGGGCCGCGGCCGACGCCGCGAACCCGCGCGTGCAGGCATGGGAAGCGCTGATGGGGAAGTTCCAGCAGCCGCTGCCGTTCGCGAAACCCGGCGAGAAGTGGGTGCCGATGACGCGGATGTTTTCGCTGAAGGACACCCCTGATTAGCCCTGACGCTCAGCCCCCCTCTCGACATTCCCGGGCCGCCCGCGCTGTTTGCGGGCGGAACCGGGAATCCATCCTGCTCTTCAATGAACGGCAAAATGGATTACTCGCGCCATCCTTGGCGCTCGCCCCCTGGGCCGCTTCGGCGTTCGCGTTTGCAATCCTGCATACACAGTCCGGGTTGTCGCGCCATGAAGCCGGCGCGACCCCCGGAATGACGACAAGATTCAATCGGTGCTTTCGCTTCAGAAACGCCAGGCCGCTCCGTCCGGCCATGCGTATTCGCACAACGACGGTTCGTGCATCGCAGTCGAGAATCCCGGCGCTCCGGGCGCCAGGTAGCGGCCATTGCGGATCCGCACCGGATCGGCGAAGTGTTCGTGCAGGTGATCGACGTATTCGATCGCGCGGTCTTCCATCGACCCGCTGATCGCGACGAAGTCCGCCATCGCGAGGTGCTGCACCATCTCGCACAGACCCACGCCGCCCGCGTGCGGAAACACGCGCACGCCGAACTTCGCGGCCAGCAGCAGGATCGCCAGGTTTTCGTTGACGCCGCCGACCCGCGCGGCGTCGATGTGCAACAGATCCACCGCCTGCGCCTGCAGCAATTGCTTGAACATCACCCGGTTGTGGGTGTGCTCGCCGGTCGAGACCGGTACCGGCGCGACCGCGCGCCGGATCGCGGCGTGTGCCAGCACGTCGTCGGGGCTGGTGGGTTCCTCGACCCAAGCCGGATGGAACGGTGCGAGTCTTTGAATCCAGTCGATCGCCTGTGCCGCGTCCCAGCGCTGGTTGGCGTCCACCGCGATCGCGACGCCGTCGCCGACCGCTTCGCGCGCGAGACGCAGGCGGCGCAGGTCGTCCTCGACGTGCTCGCCGACCTTGAGCTTGATGGTCCGGAACCCGTCCGCGATGGCCTGCCGCGCGAGCCGTACGAGCTTGTCGTCGGAATAGCCGAGCCAGCCGGGCGAGGTGGTGTAGGCGGGATAGCCGCGCTCCGACAGTTCCGCGATGCGCGCCTCGCGCCGGGGTTCCATGCGACGCAGGATTGCCAGCGCCTCGCCCGGCGTCAGCGCATCGGCGAGGTAACGGAAGTCGATCGCATCGACGATGCGTTCGGGCGGCAGTTCCGCGATGAACCGCCACAGCGGCAAGCCCGCGCGGCGCGCGGCCATGTCCCAGGCGGCGTTGACCACGCCGCCTATCGCCATCTGCATCACGCCCTTCTCGGGGCCCAGCCAGCGCAGTTGCGAATCGCCGGCAAGGCTGCGCGCGAACGCGCCGAGCCCGTTCAACAAGGCGTCCACGTCACGGCCGACCACCAGTTCCGTCAAGGCGCGGACCGCCGCGACCTGCACCTCGTTGCCGCGTCCGATCGTGAATACCAGCGCGTGGCCGGCGGGCGCGGAAGGATCGTCGCTGCGCAGCGTGACGTAAACGGCCGAGTAATCGGGGTCGTGGTTCATCGCATCCGAACCGATCCGCGACTGCGAAGTCGGGAAGCGGATGTCGATGGCGTCCAGCGCGACGATCTTGGCCATGCGTGTGGCTTTCCTTATGCGGCGTCCGCATCATCCGGGCATCAGGGGAAGGCGACGACCCGCTGGCGTTGCATCCCGAGGCCATCGATGCCCGGTTCCATCACGTCGCCCGCTTTCAGATACACGGGCGGTTTCTGCCCCAGTCCCACGCCCGGTGGCGTGCCGGTCGAGATCACGTCGCCGGATTCGAGCGTCATGTAGCGGCTGATGTGGCTGAGCAATGTCGCCACGTCGAAAATCATCGTGCGGGTGTTGCCGTCCTGATGGCGGTGACCGTTCACCGTCAACCACAGCGCGAGGTTCTGCGGGTCGGGAATCTCGTCGCGCGTCACCAGCCACGGTCCCAGCGGCGCGAACGTGTCGCAGCTCTTGCCCTTCACCCACTGCCCGCCATGCGTGAACTGGAAGTCGCGTTCGGACACGTCGTTGACGATCAGATAGCCGGCCACGTGTCGCAGCGCACGCTCGTGCGGCACATTGCGTGCGGTGTCGCCGATCACCACGCCCAGCTCCACTTCCCAGTCGGTTTTCGCCGAGCCCGCCGGGATCACCACGTCGTCGAATGCGCCGACGATCGCCGAGGTCGCCTTCATGAAAATCAGCGGTTGCTCGGGCACCGGCTGGCCCGATTCGGCCGCGTGGTCGGCGTAGTTCAAACCAACACAGATGATTTTTCCGACGTGGCCGACGGGTGCGCCGAGGCGCGGATCGCCCTCGACTTTCGGCAACGCGGCCGGGTCGAGCGCCCGCAGGCGTTCGATGCCCGCGTCCGTCAACGCCTCGCCGGCGATGTCGTCCACCACACCAGACAGATCACGCAGCACGCCCTGCGCATCCAGCAGTCCCGGCTTCTCGTGACGCAGCGGTCCGTAGCGCACCAGTTTCATCGCGCCTGCCTCAGCCGGACCAGCCGCCGTCGATCACGTGGATCGCGCCGGTGGTGAACGATGATTCGTCGGACGCGAGGTACAGCGCGAGCGCCGCGATTTCCTCCGGCGTGCCCAGCCGGCCCATGGGCTGGCGATCGATGAAAGCCCGGCGCACCGCATCGGGATCGCCGCCCATTGCCGCCATGCGCTGCGCCAGCGAAGGCGTATCGACCGTGCCGGGGCAAATCGCGTTGCAGCGTATGCCTTGCTTCACGTGATCGGCGGCGATCGCCTTGGTCAGGCCGATCACCGCGGCCTTGGTGGCGCCATAGGCGAAGCGGTTGGGGACGCCCCTCACGCTGGACGCGACGGAAGACATGTTGACGATGCTGCCCTTGCCGCGCGCAAGCATGCCCGGCAGCACCGCCTTGCAGAGACGAAACATCGCATCGACGTTGACCGTGAACGAGCGCCGCCACGCGACCTCGTCGGTGTCGAGAATGGTGCCGGCGTGAACCCAGCCGGCGCAGTTGAACAGCACGTCGATCACCGGGTTGGCCGTCACGAGCGCCGCGACCTGCGCGGGATCGGTGACATCCAGCGTCGCGGTGCGGATCGCGTCGTTTTCGGCCTTCAGCGTCTGCAGGGCCGAAGCGTCGATGTCGGTGGCCAGCACCTCCGCGCCCTCGCGCGCGAACGCCAGTGCGCTGGCGCGGCCGATGCCCGCGCCGGCGGCGGTGACCAGACAGCGCTTGCCGGCCAGGCGCCCGCTCACGCATGCCGCCTTGCCGGCGGAACCGGTGCGGCGGTGGCGATGATCCCGGCTGCCTTCAGGCGTGCCCACAGACGCGCCGGCAGGCGCTGCGCGCTGCGCGCAACCGCGCTTTCCACTTCCAGCACGCTGCGCATCCCGGCCACCACCGCCTTCACCGCGGGATGCGCCAGCGGAAACTGCAATGCCGCCGCGCCCACGTCCACGCCTTCACTGGCGCAGATCGCGTAGATCTCCCGCGCGCGCGCCAGCGTGCCGGCGTCGGCGGCCTCGTAGTTGTAGGTCCTGCCGGGCGCGTGGGGATCGCCCAGCAGTCCGGAACTGTAAGGCCCGGCAACCATCACCTCGACACCGCGATGCCGGGCCTCCTCCAGCATCGTCAGCGCGGAAGCCTGTTCGAACAGGGTGTAGCGTCCGGCCAGCATGATGCAGTCCAGATCGAAACGCGGCATCAGCTCCTGGCACACTTCGGCTTCGTTGACACCGATCCCGATCGCGGCGACCGCACCCTGCTCGCGCAGACGGGCCATGGCCGGCAGCGCCTCGTCCAGCGCCTGACGCAGCACCTGCGGGTGACGCTCGCCGTGGGTCAGCCTGCCGACATCGTGCAGGAACAGGATCTCGACGTGGTCCAGGCCGAGCCGCCGCAGGCTGGCCTCGAACGCGCGCCTGACGCCGTCGCGGCTGTAATCGAACAGCGCGCGGCTGCCCTGCACCGCGAATCCGTCATTGACCGTCGCGCGCGCCCCGGCGTCGGATTCGATGACCCGCCCGACCTTGGTCGAAAGCGCGAACTGCCCGCGCGGCTGGCCCGCCAGCGCCCGCCCCAGCCTCCGTTCGGCCAGGCCGTGGCCGTAATACGGCGCGGTGTCGAACCAGCGGATGCCGAGCTGCAGCGCGCGTTCCAGCGCGGCCTGCGCGTCGTTCTCGCCGACCTCCGCGTACAGGTTGCCGATCGGCGCAGTGCCGAAACCCAGGTCCGTGACCCGGACACGCGCGCGTGCCGGCAGGCGCGATCCGCCGCCGTGCGACGGTTCGCCGGGCGATCCGGAAGGGCCGCCGTCGGTCATCACCGACACGAACTGCCCTGCGCGGGAGAAGCGGGCAAACCGAGTTTCATGGGTGCATTATATCTCCATATACGCAACCGGGCAGCCGGGGGACACGGACCTGCGCCGCCCCATCCACGCGCCGGACCGGTTACGATCGTCGTTCGCAGCACGCGAGCCTGGAGTCTTCCCATGAGCGATCGCCGCCAGTTCCTGAAGACCGCCGCGCTGGGCGCCGCGGCCGCAGCCTTGTCTCCCGTCGCGGGCGCCGCCGGCCCGGCCGGGGTGACCGCGCGGGCCGGAGCAAGCGTGCGCGTGGCCTCGACCTGGGATTTCGGCGTGGCGGCCAACCACGCGGCGTGGGCGATCCTGTCGAAAGGCGGTCATTCGCTGGATGCCGTGGAAGCCGGCGCGCGCGTGCCGGAAGCCGACATCCGCAACCACAGCGTCGGCAAGGGCGGCTATCCCGACCGCGACGGCCACGTCACGCTGGACGCCAGCATCATGGATGCGGAGATGAATTGCGGCGCTGTCGCCTGCCTCGAGGACATCGAGCACCCGGTGTCGGTGGCACGGCGGGTGATGGAACGCACGCCGCACGTGCTGCTGGTCGGTGACGGCGCGCTGGAATTCGCCCTGCAGCAGGGCTTCAGGAAAACCAGCCTGCTGACGCCGGCAGCCGAGCAGGCATGGAAGGAATGGCTGAAGACCTCGCACTACAAGCCGGCGATCAACAGCGAGGTGCGCGATTACGGTGTGGGCGTGCCGGGCGGCAGGCACAACCACGACACCCTCGGCATCCTCGCACTCGACGCACACGGAAAACTGGCCGGCGCCTGCACCACCAGCGGCATGGCGTGGAAACTGCACGGACGCGTGGGCGATTCGCCACTCATCGGCGCCGGCTTGTACGTCGATGGCGAGGTCGGTGCAGCGACCTCCACCGGCGTGGGCGAGGAAGTGATCCGCAATGCCGGCAGCTTTCTGGTGGTGGAACTGATGCGCCAGGGCCGCTCGCCCGCCGAAGCCTGCAAGGAAGCGGTATTGCGCGTGCTGCGCAGGCATCCTTCGACCACGCGCGACATCCAGGTCGCGTTCCTCGCGATGAACAAGGACGGCGAGGTGGGCGCCTGCGCGATCCAGCCCGGTTTCTCCTACGCCGTGTGCGATGTGAAAAACCGGAGCGCGCTGATTCCCTCCAAGAGCGTGTTCGGTACGTGAGTGCCGCGCTCCTCGAGATCGCCGCCCATTCGGTGGCCTCGGCGCTGGCTGCCGAGGCGGGCGGTGCGTCGCGTGTCGAGCTGTGCGCCGCGCTGGAACTGGGTGGCGTGACATCCTCGCATGCGACCATCGCGCTGGCGCGCGAACGGCTGCGCATCCCCGTCCACGTGCTGATCCGCCCGCGCCCCGGCGATTTCGTGTTTGATGACCTCGAATGCGAAACCATGCTGCGCGACATCGAACGCTGCAAGGCGCTTGGCTGCAGCGGCGTGGTGACCGGTGTGCTGACGCCCGCAGGCGACGTGGACGTGCCGCGTTGCCGTGCGCTGGTGGACGCTGCACGCGGAATGTCGGTGACCTTCCATCGCGCCTTCGATTTCGCGCGCGACCCGGAACGCGCGCTCGAAGCGATCATCGCGCTGGGCTGCGACCGCCTGCTGACTTCCGGCCAGGCTGCGGATGCGCTCAGCGGCGCGCCGCTGATCCGCGGACTGGTCGAACGGGCGGGCGCACGCATCGCCCTCATGCCCGGCGGCGGGATCACCCCGCACAACATCGCGGCCGTCGCCGCCGCCACCGGCGCGCGCGAATTCCACGCTTCGGCGAAGGTGTGCAGGCCATCCGCGACGCATCATCCCGGCACGGCCTTGCCGGGTCTCGCCGGGGAAACCTGGCACACCAGCGAACCCGAGGTGCGTGCGATGATCGCGGCACTGCGCGCGGCATCGCCAACCGCAGCCATTCCGGAGAGGGGCCGAACACCATGAACGAGATCCGCGCGGCAGACCGGGCCGGCCAGCTCCCGGAACGTGTCGCGAGCACCCGCGTCGCGCTGGCCGTGATGAGCACGATCTTCTTCATGTGGGGCCTCATCACGGTCCTCAACGACGTGCTGATCCCGCACCTGAAGGCGTTGTTCACGCTGAACTACTTCGAGGTGATGCTGGTGCAGTTCACCTTCTTCGGCGCCTACTTCATCGTGTCGCTGCCATCGGGCAAGTTCCTCGCGCACTTCGGCTACCGCGCCAGCATCATCGGCGGCCTGATCGTGACCGGCCTCGGCGCGCTGCTGTTCGTGCCGGCCGCCACCGCACGGTCGTATCCGCTGTTCCTGTTCGCGTTCTTCGTGCTGGCCAGCGGCATCACCCTGCTGCAGGTCGCGGCCAATCCGTACGTCAGCCTGCTGGGGCCGGAAAAATACGCTTCCAGCCGGCTGAATCTCGCGCAGGCGCTGAACTCGCTGGGCACCGCGCTGCCGGGCTACTTCGGCGGCATGCTGATTCTCTCGACCGCGGTGCTGGGCGCGGCGGAGCTGGCCAGGCTGTCACCCGCGGCGCAGGCCGCGTACAAGTTGCAGCAGGCGCACAGCGTGCAGGGACCGTACCTCGGCATCGCGCTGGTGCTGTTCGCGCTCGCGCTGGCGGTGTGGCTGTTCCGGCTGCCGCGCCTGGAGAGCACCGCCGAGACCGACGATGCGCATCATCGCTTCGCCGACGCGCTGCGGCAGCCCCGGGTGTGGCTGGGCATGGCCGCGATCTTCCTGTACGTGGGCGCGGAAGTGTCGATCGGCAGCTTCATGATCAACTACCTCGCGATGCCGGAAATCGGCCACATGAGCGAGGCACGCGCGGCCGGCTACGTGTCGCTGTACTGGGGCGGCGCGATGGTCGGGCGCTTCATCGGGTCGGCGCTGCTGACGAGGATCGACACGCGCAGGCTGCTGGCCTTCAACGCCGGCATCGCCGCACTGCTGGTGCTCACCACCATGCTGACGCACGGCAGCGTCGCGGTCGCCAGCGTGGTCGCGATCGGCCTGTTCAACTCGATCCAGTTTCCCAACATCTTCACGCTGGGCATCGAGGGCATGGGCGCGCTGACCGGCAAGGTGTCCAGCCTGCTGGTGATGGCGATCGTGGGCGGCGCGATCATTCCGCCCCTGCAGGGATTGCTGGCCGACCACATCGGCGTGCACCACGCCTACGTGCTGCCGCTGCTCTGCTATCTCTACATCGTCTATTTCGGACTGAAGGGATCGCGCGTCGCATGAACGCCCCTCGCTCGAACAGGGTGTACTGCTTCGGCGAGGCGCTGATCGATTTCCACGGCACGCCCGCCGGCCCGGCACCTGTGTTCACCGCGCACGCAGGCGGCGCGCCCGCCAACGTCGCGGTCGCGATCGCGAAACTGGGCGGCCGTGCTGCCTTCGTCGGGATGTTCGGCCGCGACATGTTCGGGGACCTCCTGCTGCGCGAGCTGGCCGCGGCCGGCGTGGACACCGCGCACGCGCGCCGCACCGCTGCCGCCAATACCGCGCTGGCGTTCGTGGCGCACGATGCGCACGGCGAGCGCAGCTTCAGTTTCTACCGGCCGCCGTCGGCCGACCTGCTGTTCCGCGACGCGGATTTCGACGCGGACGTGTTTGCCGCCGACAGCGTGTTTCACGCGGGTTCGTGCAGCCTCACCGATTCGCCCAGCGCCGAAGCCACGCTGTCCGGCATGCGCCGCGCGCGCGCTGCCGGCGCGCTGGTCAGCTTCGACATGAACCTGCGTCCGGCGTTGTGGCGCGGCGGCGATCCCGCGCCGAAACTCTGGCAGGCGCTGGCGCTGGCCGACCTGGTGAAACTGAGCGCTGAGGAGCTGGCCTTCCTGGCCGATGCTGCCGGCAGCGAACGCGCCGCGATCGAGAAGCTGTGGCGTTCGCACACGCGTCTGCTGGTGGTGACCGACGGCGAGCGTGCGATCCGCTGGTTCACGCCGGACGCGCGGGGCGAGTCGGCCGCGTTCGAGGTGCGCGCGATCGACACCACCGCCGCGGGCGACGCATTCGTGGGCGGGTTGCTGCATCGACTGGTCCGCGCCGGCATCGGCGCATCCGCCCTCGCCGCGTTCGCGGCGGATGCCGCGCAGCGTGATGCAGCGTTGCGCTTCGCTGCCGCCTGCGGCGCGCTGGCCGTCACCCGCAAGGGTTCGTTTGCCGCGATGCCCACGCAGGACGAAGCGAACGTGTTTCTGGAGCAGCACGCATGAACGATTTTCCCGAGTTCCGGTCACCGGATTTCCTGCGCCGGCACATCCGCGAGACGATGGCGTTCTATCACCCGGATTGCCTCGATCCGGCCGGCGGCTGTTTCCACTACTACAAGGACGACGGCACGATCTACGACCGCGCGCACCGGCACCTGGTCAGCAGCGCGCGCTTCGTGTTCGACTACGCGATGTACGCGCGCCACTTCGGCGGCGCGGAATACCTCGAGGGCTTGCGGCACTGCGTCGCGTTCATCCGCGACAAGCATTTGAACCCCGCAACCGGCGGCTATTGCTGGACCCTGCGCGAGGGCAGGCCGGAGGACACCACCAACCATTGCTACGGCGCCGCGTTCGTGCTGGTCGCGTATGCGCAGGCGCGCATGGCCGGCATCGCCGAGGCCGCCGCGTGGATGGACGAGCACTGGGAACTGCTGGAATCGCGCTACTGGGATCCGGCGTTCGGGCTTTACCGCGACGAAGCGGATGCCGCCTGGCACTTCAGCGACTACCGCGGCCAGAACGCCAACATGCACATGTGCGAGGCGATGCTGACCGCGTTCGAGGCCAGCCGCGAGCCGCGCTGGCTTGACCGTGCGTACACGCTTGCCGACAACATGACGCGCCGCCAGGCCGCCAAGGCCGGCGGTCTGGTGTGGGAACACTACGACGCGCACTGGGACATCGACTGGGACTATCACAAGGACAACCCCAGGGATCTGTTCCGTCCGTGGGGTTTCCAGCCGGGCCACCAGACGGAGTGGGCCAAGCTGCTCATGATCATGAGCCGCCACCGCGACGCCGACTGGCTGCTGCCGACCGCGCGGCACCTGTTCGACACGGCGGTCACGCGCGCATGGGACGACCAGTACGGCGGGCTGTGCTACGGCTTCGCGCCGGACGGCTCGATCTGCGACGCCGACAAGTACCACTGGGTGCAGGCCGAATCGCTGGCCGCCGCCGCGCTGCTGGCGACACGCACCGGCGAGGATCAATACTGGGACTGGTACGACAGGCTGTGGCGCTACGCGTGGACGCACTTCGTCGATCACGACCACGGCGGCTGGTACCGGATCCTCACCCGCGACGGCCGCAAATACGGCGACGAGAAAAGCCCGGCCGGCAAGACCGACTACCACAACATGGGCGCGTGCTACGAAGTGCTCAACGTCGTCGATCCCGGATCGCACCCCCGGTAGTCCCGGACACCTTGTGCGTCGCGCCTGAAACGGGCCGGCAGCGAGCGTGCCATGGCCGTTCCGGAGAGGGGCTTGACAAGCTCGAATATATTTCTATAATTCTGAAATTATGAAAATGAATGAAGCCGTCACCTCGTTGGCCGCACTGGCCCAGGCAAGCCGGCTAGCGGCCTACCGCCTGCTGGTGCAGGCCGGCCAAGGCGGACTCACCGTGGGCGAGATCGGAACGCGCCTGAAGCTGCCCGGCGCGACGCTCAACAGCCACCTGAACGTCCTGCGCCGCGCCGGTCTGGTGCGTGACACCCGCGAGGGCCGCAGCATCCGCTGCCGCGCCGACTACGCGCGGATGGACGCGCTGCTCGCATACCTCACCGAGAACTGCTGCGGAAACGACACCCCTTCCCCGGCTCGCATCCGGGGAGAACCCTGCGCACCCGTGTGCGCACCCACCCGGAGAAAACGCCCATGAAACGCTTCCACGTGCACGTCAACGTCGGGAATCTCGACGCCAGCATCGGCTTCTATTCCACGCTGTTCGGCAGCGCGCCCTCCGTGCGCAAGCCGGACTATGCAAAATGGATGCTGGACGATCCGCGCCTGAATTTCGCGATCTCGCAACGCGACCACGCCGCAGGCATCGACCACCTCGGCCTGCAGGCGGACGACCCCGCGGAACTGGACGTCATCGGCGAACGGCTCGCGGCTGCCGACGCCCTCGCGCTGGCCGAACAGGGCACCACCTGCTGCTACGCACATTCCGACAAATACTGGGCGGAAGACCCGCAAGGCGTGCGCTGGGAAACCTTTTACACGCACGGCAGCGCGACGACCTATTCCTCGCCGGCGACGCGCGTGCAGGCCGGCCTCGCGGCAGACGGGTCCGTTCCGTCGCCGGAACGTACCGCGGCTTGCGGCAGCGCCTGTGGATGACGCGCAAGCCGCGCATGCCGTTCGTCTGGATCGGGAACGCCCGCCGCGGCCGGATGGCGGCGGGCTTGGCGCGGCAGCATCGGGCGAGTCGAGGCCGGACACCGTTCGCACCAATCGCCGGACCGATTCGAGGGTGCCCCGCCGAATGAGGACACCGTTACCGCGCCGGCTGCTGGCCGAGTTCATCGGCACCGCCGCGTTGCTGGCGGTGATCGTCGGCTCGGGACACATGGGCGAGTTGCTGGCACGGGGCAATCCGGCGATCGCGTTGCTGGCCAACGGCATCGCGACCGGATTGGCGCTGTACGTGCTGATCACGATCTTCGCGCCCATCTCCGGGGCGCATTTCAATCCCGTGGTCAGCCTGGCGCTTGCCCTGCGGCGCGCGATCCGCCGGCGCGATCTGCTGGCCTACGTGCCGGTCCAGATCACGGGCGCGATCGCCGGCGTGGTGCTCGCGCACGCGATGTTCGGGCTCGATCCGATCGCGCTGGGAACCAAGGCACGCGGCGGACCTGGCATGTGGCTGAGCGAAGTGATCGCCACGATCGGCCTGATGCTCGCCATCCTGCTCGGCCATCGCGCGAAGGCCGCGGAGGTGCCGGCCCGGGTCGGCGCGTATATCGCGGCCGCCTACTGGTTCACCGCATCCACCGCTTTCGCCAATCCGGCGGTGACGGTCGCGCGCGCGCTCACCGACACCTTCACGGGCATTCGCCCCGTCGATGTGCCCGGTTTCATCGTCGCCGAACTTCCGGGGATGGCGATCGCGTTGCCGCTGGCCGCGGCGCTGACGGGAAAGCACCCGTTCCCGGAAGGTGAGGTTCCCGGAAGGTGACGATCCTGCCCGTCTAGAACGGAATGTCGTCGTCCTCGAAACCGTCGTTGCCGGACGCTGCCGGCGGCGCCCCGGATTCGCGCGGGCCGCCCTGCGGCGCGCCGCCGCGCGGCGCCTGCGGGCGTTCACGATAGCTGCCGCCCTCGCTGCGCGCGCCGCCTTCGCCGGGGCCGCCCAGCATCTGCATCTCGTTGGCGATGATGTCGGTGGTGTAGCGCTCGATGCCGTCCTTGTCGGTGTACTTGTCGGTGCGCAGCGAGCCTTCCACGTACACCTGCCGGCCCTTCTTCAGGTATTCGCCCGCGATCTCCGCGAGCTTCCCGAAGAACTTCACCCGGTGCCATTCGGTGCGCTCCTGCTTCTCGCCGGTCTGCTTGTCCTTCCACGATTCGGAAGTGGCGATCCGGATGGTGGTGATCGCCGAGCCGGAGGCGGTGTAGCGCGTCTCCGGGTCCGCGCCCAGATTGCCGATCAGGATGACCTTGTTGACGCCGCGTGCCATGTTGGTAGCCCGGATTCGTGGAATGGAACGGGCATGATGCCAGCGCGCGGCGCGCGGCGGCAATCGGCGCTTCGCCGGCAGCGGTGTAGGAAAGGGCCGCACCGTCGCCAATCGCCGTCCTACACGCTTCTATAATGGCCCGACTGCCCGCCCGCCAAGCGCCATGAACGACCTCGCCGCGCCCGTCACGGAACCCGCCGCCGCCTTCGCGTTCGCGCGTGACCTGGCCGCCCCGGACATGCGCCGGGTGGACGCGGTGATCCGCGAGCGCCTGCGTTCCGATGTGGTGCTGATCAACGCGATCGGCGAACACATCGTGGGAGGCGGCGGCAAGCGGCTGCGCCCCATGCTGCACGTGCTGGCCGCGCGCGCGGCCGGTCACGAAGGCGACGCGCACATCGAACTCGCCGCGGTGATCGAATTCATCCACACCGCGACGCTGCTGCACGACGACGTGGTGGACGGGTCCGACCTCCGGCGCGGGCGCAAGACCGCCAACGCGATGTGGGGCAATGCCGCCAGCGTGCTGGTGGGCGATTTCCTGTATTCGCGTTCGTTCCAGATGATGGTCGAGATCGACCGGATGCGGGTGATGCAGATCCTGGCCGACACCACCAACTCGATCGCCGAGGGCGAGGTGCTGCAACTCCTGAACATCGGCCGGGCCGAAACCGACGAGGCGGCCTGCCTGCGGGTGATCGAACGCAAGACCGCCGTGCTGTTCGCCGCCGCCGCCCAGCTGGGCGGCATGCTGGCCGGCTTGCCGCCCGAACGGGAACTGGCGCTGCGCCGCTTCGGGATGGAACTGGGTTGCGCCTTCCAGATCGCCGACGACCTTCTGGACTACATCTCCGATTCCGGCACGCTGGGCAAGAACATCGGCGACGATCTGGCCGAGGGCAAGCCCACCCTGCCGCTGGTCTACGCGATCGAACGCGCCGTGCCGATGCGCGCGGAACTGCTGCGCAACGCGATCACCGGCAAGCGGCTGTCCGCGCTGGACGCGGTGATTGCCACCATCCGCGAAACCGGCGCGCTGGACCTGACCCGCGCCCGGGCGCAGGCGCATGCCGACGCGGCGCACGCGGCGCTGGCCGCGCTGCCGCCATCGCGCTACCGCGATGCGCTGGCCGGCCTCGCGGATTACGCGGTGCAGCGGACGTGTTGAGGGTCCGACAAGTCGAACCCTCGACACGCTGAGCGCACCTTCTCGCCCCTCCGTCGAATCGCCGCGAAGCGGCGGTTGGACCGCTCCCTCGAATCGAGGGTGGCGACGCTCGACGACAACCGCGAACGGTCATCAGGGCTTGCCGGCAAATGCCTCGTCCAGCCAGGAATGCATCAGCGCGAAGGCGCGCTTCGCCACCGGCGGGTCGTACACGCAGCCCGGCGGGGAATGCGACCACGGCTCGGCGAAGCAGTGCACCGCGCCGCCGAACACCACGAACTGCCACGGCGCGGGGCTCTGCTGCATCTCCCGCAGGAAGGCCGGCGCGTCCGGCATGGTGCCGCGGTCGTCGGCACCGTTCATCGCCAGCACCCGCGCCTTGACGTGCTGCGCGAGCTGCGGATCGTCGGTGGACAGCCCGCCGTGGAAGCTCACCACGGCGGCGGGGTCGGCGCCGCTGCGCGCCAGATCCAGCGCCGAGGTACCCCCGAAGCAGAAGCCGATCGCGGCCAGCTTCGCGGAATCGATCGGCGCTGCGCGTTTCGCGGCCAGGGTCTTCAACTCCTCGAACGCCGCGGCGACACGCTGGCGCAGAAGGGGACGGTCGGCCAGCAGCGGCCGGGTCGCGGCGGCGGCCTCGTCGTTGTCCTTCGGACGCACGTCCTTGCCGTACATGTCGCCCATGAAGATCACGTAGTCCCTGCCCGCAATGGTCTTGGCGAAGTCGATGCTGCGGGCGTTGATGCCGGTCCAGTCGGGAATCATCAGCACCCCGGGGCGCGGCGTCTTCACCGCGTCGTCCCACACCAGCACGCCCTGCATCGCCTTGCCGCCCGCGGTGTAGCCGATGGTCTGCGCGCGCATCGCGGCGTGGGCGAGCGGTGCGGCGCCAAGAAGAGAAAATGCAAGTATTGCAATGACAGAACGCATGATTCTTCTCCTGGTTGGATTCCTCACGCAGAAACGGCAGAAAGCAGTCACATGCAAGCAGCCATCCCTGGCGCCCGGCGCCAGCCCGGACATCCTTGTCCGGTCACTCGCCGGCGCGAGATGCGACTATTCGCGCCATCCTTGGCGCTCACCCTTCGGGCCGCCTTCGGCGTTCGCTTCGGCATCCTGCCTTCGCAGTCAACGCATCGCGCGTCAAATCCCGGCTCGCCCCGCCGCGTGCGCCGACAGGCGCCGCTTCAACGGCGTCATCGCGTTCACCGCAAGCAGGCCGAGGCCGCGCAGCGCGATCCAGGGCGGCGCCTGCCAGCTGAAGGTACGCTCGAGCGCATCGAAGGCCAAGGCATCCAGCGTGTCCTCGGAACGCCGGCGCCGCGCGTAGCGTTGCAGCACATGCGGCGCGGCGAAATCGCGGTGCGCGTCGCGTGCGTCGCCCAGCACCGACGCCAGCTCCGCCACGTCGCGCAGGCCCAGGTTGGCGCCCTGCCCCGCCAGCGGATGCACCGCGTGCGCGGCATCGCCCAGCAATACGCAACGCCCGGAAGCGTAAGTACGGGCGAGTTGCAGTTTCAGCGGAAACGAGGCGCGCGGCGTGGTTTCGACGATGCGCCCCAGCCGGAAATCCGACGCGATGCCCACCGCTGCGGCAAACGCCGCGTCGTCCAGCGCCAGCACGGCGCGCGCGCGCGCTCCCGGCAGCGACCACACGATCGAACTGCGCCCGTCGCGCAATGGCAGCAGCGCGATCGGACCTTCGTGCGTGAAGCGCTGCCACGCGGTCGCCGCGTGCGCGCGTTCGGTCGCGACGTGCGCCACCACCGCGCGCTGGCGGTAATCGCGTCCCCGCACCGCGATACCGGCGGCCTCGCGCAGGCGCGAGCCGGCGCCGTCGGCGATCACCAGCAGCGCGGCGGACAGCACTTCGCCGCCGTGCAGTTCCAGCACGACGCGGTCTTCGCGCTGCGTGAACGATTCGACCTGCGCGGGACACACGCGCCGCACCCGGGCGGCATCCAGCGCGTTCCAGAGTGCCCATGCGACCAGCCTGTTCTCGACGATCCAGCCGAGTTGCGCGCGGCCTTCGCGTGCCGCGTCGAAACGGAGTTCCGCGCCCGACGCCGCGTCCCACACCCGCATGCACCGGTACGGCGACACGCGTGCGGTTTCGATTTCGCGCCACACGCACAGCTCGTCCAGCAATTTCGCCGAGGAAGGCGCCAGCGCGATCACGCGCAGGTCCTCGGGCTCTTCCGCGCGCCACGGCGCAGGCTCGCGGGTTTCCAGCAACGCGACCTCGAAACCGCGCTTCGCCAGCGCCAGCGCACAGGCCGCACCGACCATGCCGCCGCCCGCGATCGCGACATCGGGAATGCCCGCGCGGCGCGCGTTCATGGCACCGGATCCAGCGCCATCGCGGGCGGCGCGCTCCGGAAACCCATCCCGCGCCGCGCCAGCGCATGCTTCAGCGGCGGCACCCGGTCGAAGGCGGCCAGCGCCAGCGAACGCAGCGGCGCGAGCAGCGGTTGTGGCAGGCACGCCAGCGACACCAGACCGTGACTGAAGGCCAGCACACCTGCGCGGTCCGGCGCACGACGCACGGCGTACGCGCGCAGGACTGCCGGTGCGCCCGGATCGCCGGCTGCGGCAACCATCTCCGCCAGCGTCAAGGCGTCGCGCAGGCCCAGGTTGAAGCCCTGCGCGCCGATCGGATGCACGGTCTGTGCCGCATTGCCGATCACCACGGCGCGCGGCGCGGTCAGCGATTGCGCGAGCACGCGCCGGGCGCGATGGACGTGGCGCCTGCCGGGCAGCGCCAGCCTGCCTGATTTCCAGCCGAAACGCGCCTGCGCCAGCGCGAGGAAGCCATTGTCGTCCAGCGCCGCCACTTCTTCGTGGCGAGCGGCCGGTACCGTCAGCACCAGGCCCATCCGCCGCTTGGGCAACGGCAGCAGCGCGACCGGCCCCTGATCGGAAAAACGCTCGTACGCGCAGCCTTCGGCGTCACGCTCGCAGGCCACGGTGCACACGAACAGGCTCTGCCCATAATCGTGTTCCCCGGCGCCGATGCCCACGGCGTGGCGCACGAAGGAGTCGCTGCCGTCGGCCCCCACCAGCAGGCGCGCCTCGAACTCGCGCGTTGTTCCGTCGCCGGCGCGAACCGTTGCGCGCCAGCCACTGCCGGCCGGCCGCAGGGTTTCCAGCTTCGCCGGCGCCAGTCGCTGCACGCGCGTGCAGGCTTGCAAGCGCCGTTCCAGCGCCGCACCGAGTGCACGGCCCGGCACGGTCGCGCCCAGCGCGTCCACGCCGGTTTCCGTCGCGGACAATCGCGTCGAACCGAATTCGCCCGCGCGGCTGACGTGCAGGCGGGTGATCGGGGCCGCCGCTGCTTCGGCGTGCCGCCATACGCCCAGCGCGCGCAACGCGTTCACCGATGCACGCGCCAGCGCGAGGTTGCGGTCGTTGTCGTCGTTGCGCGGCGCACCGTCCGGCGCGAGCGCGGGTGGCGCCGCCGCCTCGATCAGCGTCGCCCCGCGGCCGGCCGCGTCCAGCGCGATCGCGAGGCTGGCGCCGACCAGGCCGCCGCCGACGATCAGGATGTCCGTCGATTCGGGCATCCGGCGATCATACCGATCCCTTCGCTCACCTGCTTTGCGCTAGACTTGCGGTGTTTTCCGATTCCGTTTTCCCCGAGGTTCCGTCATGCCTTCCCCCACCCCATCGCGTCTGTTCACGCCCGGCAACCTCGTCCTGAGCGGCATGATTGCCTTTGCCGCGGGTTACCGGCTGCTGGTGCATTTCGCGGCGGGCGCACTGCCATGGAACTTCACGCCCGTCGAGGCAATCGCGCTGTTCGGGGGCGCCTGCTTCGCCAGCCGCAGGCTCGCGATCGCGGTGCCGCTGGTCGCGATGGCCGTGGCGGACGCGGTGATCGCGTTTTCGCTGCCTGCCTCGCAGGTCACGGGCTGGCTGGCGATCGCACCGGTGATCTACGCCTGCATCGCGCTGACCGCGTTCGCCGGCTTCGCGCTGCGCGGCCGGGTGCGCGTGCTCAACACCCTGTTCGCCGCGGCGGCCAGCGCGACGGGGTTCTATCTCGTCACCAACTTCTTCGTGTGGCTGGATGGCGGGATCTATCCGCACACGCCGGGCGGACTGGCTGCATGCTACGTCGCTGCACTGCCGTTCTACCAGTACGGCACCCTGCCCGGCACGGTGTTCTGGAGCGCGCTGCTGTTCGGAGGTTTCGCCCTGCTCGGTCGCCGCTGGACGGTGCTGCGCCTGTCCGCCGCGCGTTGACGGGCGCGGCCCGCCGTGGGCAACCGCCTGTCCAGGATTTACACGAAGACCGGGGATGACGGGACCACCGGCCTCGGCGATGGCACGCGCACGCCCAAGGATTCCGCACGGGTCACCGCGTACGGCACGGTCGATGAACTGAATTCGGCGATCGGCGTGCTGCTGGCCTGCCAGGGCGTAACCGGCGAGGTGCGCGACACGCTGACGCAGGTGCAGCACGACCTGTTCGATCTGGGCGGCGAGCTGTGCATCCCCGGCATGGCGATGATCGCGGACGACGACGTGTCGCGCCTCGAAACCATGCTGGACCGATTCAACGCCGACCTGCCGGTGCTGAAGGAATTCATCCTGCCCGGCGGCGGCATGGCCGCAGCGCAGTGCCACGTCGCGCGCACGGTGTGCCGCCGCGCGGAACGCTGCGTGGTGACGCTGGCGCGCGCCGAGACGGTGCGTCCGCAGGCGCTGCATTACCTGAACCGCCTGTCCGACCTGCTGTTCGTGCTGGCGCGCGTGCTGGCGCGCGCGGGCGGACACGGCGAGGTGCTGTGGCAGCACGAACGGCACCGGAAACCCGTGAAATGAAACGATGAGCGTGCGGCTGTACACGCACCCGGCCTGCCTCGAGCACGATCCCGGCAGCGGTCATCCCGAATCGCCCGCGCGGCTGCGCGCGGTGCTGGCCGCGCTGGACGATCCGCGCTTTGCTTCGCTGGAACGCGGCGAGGCGCCGCGCGCCACGCGCGAACAGTTGCTGCGCGTGCACGACGGAGCCTACGTCGATGCGGTCTTTGCGGCAGCGCCTGCGCACGGCATGGTGCGGCTCGACCCCGACACCGTGATGTCGCCCGGTTCGCTGGAGGCGGCGTTGCGCGCGGCCGGTGCCGCGTGCGCCGCGGTGGATGACGTGATGCGCGGCGAGACGCGGCGTGCCTTCTGCGCGGTGCGTCCACCCGGCCACCACGCGACGCGCCATCAGGCGATGGGCTTCTGCCTGTTCGACACTGTCGCGGTCGCCGCGGCGCACGCGCTGGAGGCGCACGGCCTCGAACGCGTCGCCATCGCCGACTTCGACGTGCACCATGGCAACGGCACGCAGGCCATCTTCTGGCGCGATCCGCGCGTCGTGTTCGCGTCCAGCCACCAGATGCCGCTGTACCCGGGCACCGGCGCGGCCGGCGAGCGCGGCGCCGGCAACATCTTCAACGCGCCGCTGGCACCCGGCGCCGGATCCACCGAGTTCCGCGAGGCGTGGGACGCGACGCTGCTGCCGGCGATCGACGCCTTCCGACCGCAACTGCTGCTGGTCTCCGCCGGCTTCGACGCGCACGCGCGCGATCCGCTGGCGCAACTGCAACTCGCGGCCGGCGATTACGGATGGATCACGCAACGGCTGTGCGGCATCGCCGGCGCACACGCGGACGGCCGGGTCGTCTCCACGCTGGAGGGCGGCTACGACCTCGCGGCGCTCGCCGAATCGGCGGCGGCGCACGTGGCGGCGCTGATGGCGTGACGCCCGCACTTTTGCGTGTCTTTCATGAACGATTCCGCGGCACCCCGCTCCACAGGAAGGCGGCGATTCTGTTAGCTTACGCGCGGTCATTCATCGAGGAAGGTCCGTGCTGCGCCGAACCAAGCCGCTGACGCCGCGCGCGCTGGCCTTCGCCATCGCCATGGCCGCCGCTCCCGGCAGCGTGCTCGCGCAGACCAAGGCCGGCGTATGCCCGCTGGGTGCGTTCGTCTGCCCGGTGATCAAGAACGATTTCGCGCTGTGCAGGAAGAACGACCTGCTGGATTTCTACGTGCCGGGCCTGCCGAGCGAGGGCGACCGCGACACCACGCCGTGGCAGATCCGCGCCGACCGCTTCAGCAGCCCGGACAGCACCACTTTCCGGCTGAGCGGCGACGTCGCGCTGCAGCGCCTGGACCAGTTGCTGCGCTCCGACAGCCTCACCTACAACAGCGACACCACCGCGTACGACGCCCAGGGGCACGTGCGCTACCAGGAACGCGACATGCTGCTGTCGGCCGACAGCATGAAGGGAACCACCGATCCCGAGTACGGCGTGGCCGACGACGTGAAGTACCAGTTGCTGACCTCGCGCGGCAACGGCGTCGCGAGCCGGGCGATCATGCTGGACCAGAACCGCAGCAAGTTCCATCAGGTCACCTATTCGACCTGCGACCTCGATCATCGCGTGTGGGAAATCCGCGCCGACTCGATGACGATGGACGAGAACAAGGGCCGCGGCGTGGCGCATGACGTGACCATGCGCCTGAAGGGCGTGCCGTTCCTGTGGCTGCCCTACATGAGTTTCCCGATCGACAACCAGCGCCAGTCGGGATTCCTGTACCCCTCGTTCGGCAACAACAGCCGGACGGGTTTCTATTTCGCGCTGCCGTATTACCTCAACCTCGCGCCCAACTACGACGCCACCCTGACCCCGATGTGGTATTCGGACCGCGGCGCGATGCTGGGCGCGCAGTTCCGCTACCTCACCGCCAGCAGCCACGGCGAGCTCAACATCGACTACATGCCGCACGACAGCGTCACCGACCGTGACCGCGGCTATCTGACGTTCACCAACCAGACGCTGCTGCCGTGGAACCTCAACTGGTCCACCAGCATCCAGCGCGTCACCGATTCGTCGTACTTCGAGGATTTCGGCCGCAACCTCACCACCGCCGCGATCACGCTGCTGCCTTCGTCCACCTACGTCACCACCGGCGGCGACTGGTGGAGCGCGGGCATCGGCGGGGACGTGTACCAGATCACCGACCCCGCGCTGACCGACCAGTCCGCGCCCTACAACCGCCTGCCGCGGCTGTATTTCAACGCCAGCCGCCCGCTCGGTCCGCTGGGCGGCCCCGAGTGGGGCGTGAACGCCGAGGCCGTGCGCTTCGTGCGGCCCGACTCGCTGGACGGCGACCGCTTCGACCTGTATCCCTACCTTGCGTGGCCGCTGCAGGGCGCGGCGTGGTTCCTGCGGCCCGAACTGGGCTACCGCTTCACCACCTACGATCTGCAAGGCCCGGTGTCGCCCGGCGGCCCGACCCATCCCTCGCGCAGCCTGCCGATCTTCGACATCGATGCCGGCCTGATCTTCGAGCGCGACACGCACCTGTTCGGCCAGGACTACACCCAGACCCTGGAACCGCGCGTCTTTTACCTGTACGTGCCCTACCGCAACCAGAACGACCTGCCGCTGTTCGACAGCCAGCCGCTGACCTTCGACTTCTGGCAACTGTTCACCACCAACAGCTTCAGCGGCGCCGACCGCCAGACCAACGCCAACAACCTGTCGTTGGCGCTGACCACGCGGTTCCTGGACGACAGCGGGGTCGAGCGGATCTCGGCCAGCATCGGGCAGATCCGCTACTTCACGCCGCAGAAGGTGCAGCTTTATCCCAACTCGCCGGTGGTCGCTTACTCGGGTTCGGACTACGTCGCCAACCTCACGCTGTCGCTCAACGACAACTGGCGGCTGACTTCCTCGCAGCAGTGGAATCCCCACACCAGCGAGACCGACGTCTCCACCATCGGCCTGCAGCGCCGCCTGTGGGGCGACGGCATCGTCAACATCGACTACCGCTACCGCCGCGACCTGCTGGAACAGGCCGACGTGTCGGCCGAGATCCCGATCGGCCCGAGCTGGAAACTGGTGGGCCGCTACGACTACTCGATGCGCGACAAGCGCGTGGTCGATGCCTTCGCCGGCTTCGAATGGGACAGCTGCTGCACCTCGGTACGCCTGCTGGCCCGCCACTACGTGTACGACCTGCAGGGCAACAGCAACAACGCCATCATGCTGGAGATCGAGTTCAAGGGCGTGGGCACCTACGGCCAGCACACCGGCACCTTCCTGCGTAATGCTATCCTTGGCTATCAGTAGCCGGACTCCCGCGCCCGCCTGATCCAACTTCCAGCCTCGAGCGCGGTCCAATCCGCAGCCGGCCCGCCGGCTGTTCCTTCAGCGAATCCGATCCTTCCATGAACACATTCCGCCTTCCCGCCCTGTTCGCGCCGGTGGCCGCGCTCGTGCTCGCCACGCCCGCCTTCGCCCAGTTGCTGAGCCCCGACAACCCGCCGGGTACCGCGCAGCAGGCGCCCCAGCAGGTCCAGGGGCTGGACCGGATCGTGGCCGTGGTCAACGACGGCGTGGTCCTGCAGAGCGAGCTGAACCAGACCGTGGGCACGATCCTGCACCAGATCCAGGCCCAGGGCGGCACGCCGCCGCCGCTGGACGTGCTGCAAAAACAGGTGCTGCAGCGGCTGATCCTGAACAAGCTGGAAGTGCAGCGCGCCCGGGACAACGGCCTGCGCGTGTCCGACGACCAGCTCGACGCCGCGGTCGCCAACGTGGCCCAGCAGAACAAGATGACGGTGCCGCAACTGCAGGCGGCCATGCAACGGGACGGCGTGGACTACGGCGCCTTCCGCGAGCAGTTGCGCGACCAGTTGCTGATCCAGGAACTGCGCCAGCAGGTGATGCAGCAGGCGGCGCAGGTTTCCGACGCCGAGATCGACAACCTGATCTCCAGCCCCGCGTTCAAGCAGGGCGAGGTGCACCTGGCGCGCATCCTGATCGGCCTGCCCGAGGGCGCGACCTCCGCGCAGATCGACGCAGCCAAGGCCAAGGCCGACAAGATCGAGGACGAGCTGAAGGCCGGCAGGGACTTCTCGCAGCTCGCGGTCAGCAGCTCGGATGCGCCCGACGCACTGGAGGGCGGCGACCTGGGCTGGCGGCCGGTGGACGAACTGCCCGGTCCGATCGTGCAGATCATCAACGCCATGCAGCCGGGCCAGGTGACCGCGCCGCTGCGCGACCCCTCCGGCTTCACGATCGTCAAGCTGATCGACCGGCGCACGCCCGACACCCGCCGGATCGTCACCGAATACCATGCGCGCCACCTGATGATCAAACCCACGGCGGTGCTCACCCCGGAGCAGGCGCACGGCAAGATCGAAACGCTGTACCGCGACATCGTGGACGGCCACCAGGATTTCGCGGCGCTGGCAAAGAAGGATTCGGACGACCCGACCACGGCCAACGCGGGCGGCGACATGGGCTGGTTCATGCAGGACGACTGGGGCAGCGAGGTCGGCAAGCTGCTGGCTTCGATGAAGCCGGGCGAAGTGTCGCAGCCGTTCCAGAGCCCGGACGGTTCCTGGCACATCATCCAGTTGCTGGGCACCCGCCAGGCCGACAAGACCGAGGAGCTCGAACGCGACCAGGCGCGGCAGGCGATCGCGATGCGCAAGGGCGAGCAGGCCTACGAGCAGTTCCTGCGCGACCTGCGCTCCTCGGCCTACGTCGATATCCTCGCGCCCGGTCTGGGTGAGGACGCGACGGCATCGACCGGCAGTCCCCCGTCTCCGTGAACGCCGTGCCGGCAAGGGCCGGCACGGGGCGCCGTGACGGCCTGCCGCGGCTCGCCGTCACCGGCGGGGAACCGGCCGGGATCGGCCCGGAGCTGGTCGCGAAACTGGCGGCGACGCCCATCGCGGCGGACCTGATTGCGATCAGCGATCGCGGATTGCTGGAACGCGCCGCGGCGCGCTGCGGCGTCGCGCTGAAACTCGAAGCATTCGACGGCCGGCCGCGTGCCCTGCGCGCCGCGGGTTCGCTGCGCCTGCTGGAAGTACCGCTGCGTGCGGTGGAAATGCCCGGCAAGCCCGATCCGCGCAATGCCTTCCACGTGCTGCAAACCCTCGCGCGCGCGGCCGACGGCTGCATCGCCGGCGAATTCGATGCGGTGGTGACCGCTCCGGTGCAGAAGTCCGTGATCAACGACGCCGGCGAACGCTTCACCGGCCACACCGAACTGTTCGCCGAACGCGCGGGCCGCGAAGTGGTGATGATGCTGGCCTCGCCGGCACTGCGGATCGCGCTCGCGACCACGCACCTGCCGCTGCGCGAGGTGGCGGCCGCGATCACCCGCGATGCGCTGACGCGCACGCTGCGGATCGTGCACGCGGAACTGATCGCGAAGTTCGGGATCGCCGCGCCCCGGATCGCGGTGCTGGGACTGAATCCGCATGCGGGCGAAGGCGGCCATCTGGGTCGCGAGGAAATCGAAACGATCATTCCTGCGCTGGAAGGGCTCCGTGACGAAGGCATGCATCTGCTCGGTCCGCTGCCTGCCGACACCGCGTTCGTGCCGGCGCTGCGCGCGCGCTACGACGCGGTGCTGGCGATGTACCACGATCAGGCGCTGCCGGTGCTGAAATCCGAAGCCTTCGACCGCACCGTCAACCTCACGCTGGGCCTGCCGTTCGTGCGCACCTCGGTCGATCACGGCACCGCGCTGGATCTGGCCGGCAGCAACCGCGCCGATCCCGCCAGCATGATCGCGGCGGCGGAAATGGCGTTGAAGCTCGCGCTGCGTGCCAAGGCGACGGAAGACGGGTAGCTGCCGCAGCAGCGCCGAACCTCTCCGGTGCACGTCGTCGTGTGCCCATCCATGCCACCCATTCCTTTTCATGCCCCGCCCCAAAAAACACTACGGCCAGCACTTCCTGCACGAGCGCTCGGTGATCGGGCGGATCGTCGCCGCAATCGCGCCGCAACCGGGTGACCGTCTGGTCGAGATCGGTCCCGGCGAAGGCGCGCTGACGATTCCGTTGCTCGAGGCTGCCGGAAGACTGACCGCGATCGAGCTCGATCGCGAACTGATCGAACCGCTGCGCGCACGCGCCGCGGGCATCGGGGCGCTGGAAGTGATCCACGCCGACGTGCTGGACGTCGATTTCACCGCGCTGGCGCAGGGCGGCAAGCTGCGGCTGGCCGGCAACCTGCCCTACTACGTTTCCAGTCCGATCCTGTTCCACTGCCTCGCGCACGCGGACGCCATCGCCGACATGCATTTCATGCTGCAGAAGGAGGTGGTGGACCGGATGGCCGCCGCGCCGGGCGGCAAGACGTACGGACGCCTGTCGGTGATGCTGCAACTCGCCTGCAGGGTGGAACCGCTGTTGCGCGTGGCGCCCGGCGCGTTCCGGCCGCCGCCGGGGGTCGATTCGATGGTGGTGCGGCTGACGCCGCTGCCCGCGGCGCAGCGGCCTGATCCAGCCCTGACGTGTCACATCGAAGCCGTCGTGCGCAGCGCCTTCGGCCGGCGCCGCAAGACGCTGGCCAATGCGCTTTCCGGCTTGCTGGATGCCGATGCAATCCGCGCGGCAGGCATCGATCCGGGTGCGCGCGCCGAGACCGTGCCGCCCCCGGGTTTCGTGACCCTGGCCCGCCATGCCGCCACGGCGGGCTTGCCTGCCGATGCGGAAGTCGTTGACAATGCCGGTGCATGAGCATCCGCCAGAATCCCGTCGACGAAAAACGCGAGCCGCGTGAAGCCGAGCCGTACTCCGTGGAGGTCTCGGTGGCGGCGCATTACGTCGCCGAACAGTCCAAGCCGGAAGCCAACCGCTACGTGTTCGCCTACGTGGTCACCCTGCGCAACGTGGGCATGATGCCGGCGCGCCTGCTGTCGCGTCACTGGATCATCACCGACGCCAACGGCAAGGTCGAGGAAGTGCGCGGCGATGGCGTGGTCGGCGAACAGCCCCGCCTGCGGCCCGGCGAGCAGTACGAGTACACCTCCGGCGCGGTGCTGGAAACCCAGGTCGGCACCATGCGCGGCGCCTACCTGATGCACGCCGATGACGGCACCGACTTCGAGACGCCGATCCCCGAGTTCGTGCTGTCGGTACCGCGCACCCTGCATTGATCGGGGCCCGCACATGGCGATCTACGCGATCGGCGATGTGCAGGGCTGTTACCCCGAACTGCAACGCCTGCTGGAACGCATCCGCTTCGACCCCGCCGCGGACAGGTTGTGGTTCGTGGGCGACCTGGTCAACCGCGGCGGCGAATCGCTGGAAGTGCTGCGGCTGGTGCACGGCATCCGCGAACGCTGCGTCGTCACGCTGGGCAATCACGACCTGAGCCTGCTCGCGATCGCCGAACGCGAACCCGAGGCGCGCGCACGCACCAATCCCGATCTGCGCCGCGTGGTCGAGGCCGAGGACGGCCCGATCCTGATCGACTGGCTGCGCCATCGGCTGCTGCTGCACCACGACGAGCAACTCGGTTTCACGATGGTGCACGCCGGTTTCGCGCCGTCGTGGACGCTGAGGCAGGCGCAACGGATCGCGCAGGAGGTCGAGCGTGCGCTGCGCGGCGCCGGTCATCGCGTGCTGCTGCAACGGATGTTCGGCAACCGCCCCTCGCGCTGGTCGCCCAAGCTGCGCGGCCACGACCGCCTGCGGGCGGCCATCAACATCCTGACCAGGATGCGCTACTGCGACGTGCGCGGCCGGATCGATTTCGAGGCCAAGGGCCCGCCCGGCGCCCAGCGACCCGGCCTGTATCCCTGGTACGAGGTGCCCGGCATGAAACCGCGCGAGACCCGCATCGTGTGCGGGCACTGGTCCACGCTGGGCCGCTTCGCCGGCCTCGGCATCCACGCGATCGACACCGGCTGCGTGTGGGGCGGTCAGCTCACCGCGCTGCGGCTGGATGAAGAAGAGCCGCGCTTCATCGCGGTCAATGCGGGGCCGAACCGGCGAAAGCCGTAGCCAAGCACACCACCAGCCGCTTTCGATCCCTGCGGATCAGCGGCGCGGCGATTTGCCGGTAAACACCGCCAACTGGGCGGCGAAGGCGCGTTGATATGCGGGCCGCGCTTCACCGCGCGCCACATAGGCGGCGAGGTTCGGGTATTCATCCAGCATGCCGGATGGTTTCAGCCTGAGCAGCGTGTGCACCATCATCAGGTCGCCCGCGCTGAAATCGCCATCGAGCCAGTCGGCGTCGCCCAGGCGAACGGAAAGATCGCGCAGGCGTGCGCGGATGCGATCCTGCACCAGCGGCATGCGTTCACCGGCCCACGGTTTGTCACCCTCCAGAATCCTGACGGTGACGAGTTCCAGGACCGGCGGTTCCACGGTGTTGAGCGCGGCGAACATCCATGCGATCGCGCGCGCCCGCGCGTTGGCCCCGCGCGGCAGCAGGCCCGCATGGCGCTCGGCGATGTGCAGCACGATCGCGCCCGTCTCGAACAGCACGAGATCGCCTTCCTCGTAGGTCGGAATCTGGCCGAACGGATGCAGCGCGCGATGCGCGGGTTCCTTCATCGCCTGGAACGAAAGCAGGCGAACCTCGTAGGGCTGGCCGACTTCTTCCAGCGCCCAGCGTACGCGCATGTCGCGCGCCAGCCCCTTGCCGCGGTCGGGCGATTGTTCGAAGGCGGTGATGACGGGAATCATGGTAACCCTCGCTCCATTCATTGATACGACGAACGGAAGGAGCGCGAATCGACATGCCGCAATCGCCTCCCGCGACCGACAGCCATCACGTTTCCAGCAAGCGCCTCCGCACTTCCGAGTGAAGTTCTGCCGTGGCCGCCGCCAGCACGCTGGTCGTTTCCAGCGTCGGTTCCGCGCCTTGCAGGTCGGTGAATATGCCGCCTGCTTCGCGCACGATCACGGCCAGCGCGGCGATGTCGAGGATGTTGACATCGGATTCGATCACGATGTCCAGCGCGCCGCGCGCGAGCAGATGGTAATGCGCGAAGTCGCCGTAGCCGCGTACCCGGTTGACCTCGCGGATCAGCGCGCCGAGCGCGTTCCAGCGGCGGCCGTTCTTCGTCAATGACTTGATGTTGCCCAACGACAGCACCGCGTCGCGCAGTTCGCGTGTATCGGCGACGTGCACGCGCTTGCCATCGAGAAACGCGCCGCCGCCGCGCCGGGCCCACATCGTTTCGCCGTACACGCATGCGTGCGACACGCCCAGCACCAGTTCGCCGCGGTGCATCAGCGCGATCTGGGTGGAGAAGAACGGCATACCGCGCACGAAGCTTTTCGTTCCATCCAGCGGATCGACCAGCCACAGGAATTCGCTTGTCCCCGTACGGCCGCGCTCCTCGCCCAAGATCGCGTGATCGGGAAACGCACGGCCGAGCAGATGGCGGATCGTGTCCTCGGCTTCGCGGTCGGCGATCGTCACCGGCGTGTCGTCGGCCTTGATCTCCACCTGCACGCCGCGCGCGAAGTGGCGCGCGATCAGCTCGCCGGCCGCCAGCGCCGCGCCGCGGGCGACGTCGAGGGCGCGATCGAGGAAAGCGTCGGAAGTTTCTGGCATCGTTTCGGCTCGGCGAACGAAAGGCGGATTCGGGATTCCAACGCTGCGCGTAGGCCCCGCAATGACGGGCAAAAACCGAACTTGAGCGTACCCGGGATGGCCGCGATCATAGCAAGCATGGACGAATCGACTTCCCGCAACGCGGCGCTCGCCGTCCGCGACCTGCGCGTGAACTGGCATCCGTGCACGCAGATGCGCGAGCACGACGCGCGGCTGCCGATGATCCCGATCGTGCGCGGCGAAGGTGCGTGGCTGATCGACGCCGACGGCAAACGCTATCTGGACGGCATCAGCTCGTGGTGGAGCAACCTGTTCGGCCACGCCAACCCGCGCATCGCCGCCGCGATCGCGGAGCAGGCGAGGACGCTCAACCACGTGATGTTCGCAGGCTTCACCCACGAGCCCGCAATCCGGCTGGCGGAAGAACTGGTGCGGATCGCCCCGGCCGGCCTCGAGCGCGTGTTCTTCGCCGGCGACGGCGCCAGCGCGGTGGAGATCGCGCTGAAGATGAGTTTCCATTACTGGCACAACACGGGCCGCCGTGAACGCACGCGTTTCGTTTCGCTCGCGAACGCCTACCACGGCGAGACGCTGGGCGCCTTGTCGGTGAGCGATCTGCCCCTGTACCGCGCGGTGTACGCACCCCTGTTGCTGCAACCGATCGTCGCGCCTTCGCCCGACTGGCTGGATGGCGAGCCCGGCGAAAGCGCGGAAGACGTGGCGTTGCGGCGCCTGCAGGACATGCGCGCGATCCTGGAGCGCCACGCACACGAGGCCTGCGCGGTGATCGTGGAGCCGCTGGTGCAATGCTCGGGCGGCATGCGCATGCACTCGCCGGTGTATCTCTCCGGCCTGCGCAAACTCTGCGACGAATACGAAGTGCATCTGATCGCCGACGAAATCGCGGTCGGTTTCGGCCGCACCGGCACGATGTTCGCCTGTGAACAGGGAAACATCACGCCGGATTTCCTGTGCCTGTCCAAGGGCCTGACCGGCGGTGCGCTGGCGTTGTCGGCGGTGTTGACGACGAACCGGGTGTACGAGGCGTTCCTGGGCGATTACGCCGCCAACAACGCCTTCCTGCATTCGCACACCTTCGGCGGCAATCCGATCGCATGTGCCGCAGCGCTGGCCTCGCTGGCGATCTTCCGCGAGGAACCGGTGCTGGCACGCAACCGCGCGCTGGCCGCGCATCTGGCCCGGCGGATCGCGCTGCTGCGCGAACATCCGCACGTCGCGGGCGTGCGCCAGACCGGCCTGATCGCGGCGATGGACTTGGTGGCCGACAAGGCGACACGCACACCGTTCCCCGGCGCCGAACGGCGCGGTCTCCGTTTCTACCTGCACGGCCTGAGGAACGGGATGCTGCTGCGGCCGCTGGGCGACACGGTGTATTTCCTGCCGCCCTACTGCATCACGGAAAGCGACATCGACCGGATGGTCGATGTCGCGATCGAAGGCATCGGGGAAGCCACGCGCTGAAACCGCTCGGGGTTCGGGCCCCGAGCGGCTTGCGCGACGCGGTCAGTGGCCGCGCACCTGCACCGACGGATCCAGCATCTGCAATGCATGGCCGACGTCGGTGGCGCCGGTGCGCTGGATGTCCTGATGGCTGTAGCTGGTGCCGGCCACCGGCAGGCATTGCCCCTTGGGCGGCGGGATGTGGCTGCCGGTATCGCGGATGCAGGTGCGGTCGCCCGGCGCCGGAACCGGCCGCTGCGCATTGTTTCCGGCGGGCGCTGGCGTGGCAGCGGTCGCGGTTTGCGCGGTCTGCTGGCCACTGGCGGCCTGTGCGAAGGCGGGCGCGGCGAACGCAGCCAGGCTGCAGGCGGCGGTCAGCGCGGTGGTGAGCAGAAGCTTGTTCATGGATGTGCCTCCCGGTCGATATGCCTGATCATTGTGCTCCAGCGAAATGGGGTTGGCGTCGCGCCGCCGCAAGCACGACAGCTTTCGTTCATACTGGCGCGCCGGCGTCGCGGCTCCTGCGTTTTGGACAACGATTTCATGCGAACGATCCGTATCTTCGTCGATTGCCCGCTCCAGGCCGGTCTCGAGGTCATCCTCCCGGAGCAGGCGGCCGCCCATGCGGTGCGCGTGCTGCGACTGAAAGCCGGCGATGCACTCACGCTGTTCAACGGCGACGGTTGCGACTATCCCGCCCGGCTGATCGCGGCGTCGCCACGTGAAGTCCGGACCAGGATCGAAGCGGTGAATGCGGCGGCGAACGAATCGCCGCTGCGGATCGTGCTGGCGCAGGCTCTCGCGCGCGGCGAGAAGATGGACTGGATCGTGCAGAAGGCCACGGAACTCGGCGTTGCGGCGATCATCCCGCTGATCACGGAACGCAGCGAAGTGAGACTGGACGCGGCGCGCGCCGGAAAACGTGCCGCGCACTGGCGCGCGGTGGCGATCGCGGCCTGCGAGCAGTCGGGACGCAGCGTGCTGCCGGCTATCGCCGAACCGGCATCGCTGGAAACCTGGGCAGCTTCGCCGGACCGCGCCGATCGCACGCTCCGCCTCGCGCTGCTGCCGGACGGCGGCGTCCGTCCGCGCGCGCTCGGCGGAGTGCCTGAATCCGTCGTGCTGGTGGCGGGGCCGGAAGGCGGCTTCGGCGAACGCGATCTCTCCGGGCTGCGCGGCGCGGGGTTTCGGGGACTGGCGCTGGGACCGCGGATCCTGCGCACGGAAACCGCCGGCATCGTGGCGATCGCGGCATTGCAGGCGCTGTACGGTGACCTGTGACGGCTCGTGCACCTGCGCACGTTCGCCTGCCCGCGGGCTCCTACCCCGCTTTCGAGGCACGCAGCCGCAATTTCGATACGTCCGGCGCCACCAGCGGGCGCGATGGGCTTCCGCGCACGGTGCCGAAACGGCGGCGCGCATTCCAGTCGGCGGTCGCGGCTTTCATTTCCTCCGGCGTGCGCGCGACGAAGTTCCACCACAGCAGGATTTCCTCGCCGAACGGTTCGCCGCCGATCAGCACCAGATGCGCGGCGGCATCGGTGTGCAACGCAAGGCTCGCGCGGCCTCTCCCGAGGTAGCACAGCGCGCCGGGCGCGAAGCGTGCGCCTTCGATTCCGGCTTCACCCGCCAGCACCAGCACGGCGTATTCGAAAGATGGTTCAAGCGTAACATCGGCGCTCGCGCCACCACGCGCCGCCAGATCCATCGCGACCAGCGGCGAGAACACCTCGACCGGCGAGGTCTCGCCGAATGCGCTGCCGGTCAGCAACGTGATCCCGAATCCATCGCGCGCGATCACCGGCAGTACCGGATGATGGCGGAACGCGGGCGGCCCATGACGGTGCGCCTCGTCCAGTGCGATCCACAACTGCACCGCGTGCAGACGGCCGCCCCTTCCTTCCGGCGAATCCTCGGCGTGCGAGATGCCGCCGCCGGCGCTCATCAGATTCACCTGCCCGGGACGGATCGTCTGTTCGTTGCCCAGACTGTCGCGATGCACGACCTCGCCCTCGATCAGCCAGGTAAAGGTTTGCAGGCCGATGTGCGGATGCGGGCCGACCGCAAGGCCGTGGCCGGCTTCGAAATCGACAGGGCCCAGGTGATCGAGGAAACACCACGCGCCGACCATCCGCCGCTGCCGGTGCGGCAGGGCGCGGCGCACGACGAGGCCGTCGCCGACCTCGGCGTCGCGCGTCTCGATGCGTTCCAGCACGGGTTGGCGGGGTGAAGCCGGGCAATCCCCCGAACGCGAAACCTCGCCGCTGGTATCGGGATGGCTCATGGCGCGCGCCTCGATCGAATCCGGCGAGTGTACGCCGTGAACGCGACACGTGTGTCGCGTACCGGCATCGCGGATCGGATCGACCCGAAGCGCTGACCGCCGCGCGGTCAGGCAGTGCGCGCCAGCGCCTGCTGCACCAGTTCCTCGATCGCGGCCAGGTCGGGAATGTAGGCCTGATCGTCGCGCACCATCACCTGTTCGCGCACGCCCTGCGGCAGCGGGCTGCCGTCGCCGCTGGGGATCAGCAGGTCGGCGGAGATCGTGGTCAGGCGCGGAAAGCCCTGCGTCAGCAGACCCAGAAACGGCAGCCGGGGATGGCCCTGCAGCGCCTTCAGGATCGCCACGCGCGCGATCGCGGTGCCTTCCTCGTCGGCGATGCCGGACAGCATCGAGAACGAGAACAGCGGCAGGCGCCAGCCTCGCCAGGACAGACGGCCCAGCAGCCACGGCGGCGACAGTGGAATCGGTTCGGGCTCGGCGTAGGTGATGACCTCGGCCACGGTGGCGTTGGGCAGCAGCATGCGCCCGTTGGTGACCGGAATCATCACCCCGCGTACGTCGCGCGGCAGTTCGTGCATCGCGTTCACGCCGCTTCTCCGCCTTGCGCAGGTGCCGGCGCCGGGGGAACCTTGGCGGCTTCCAGGCGCATTTCGACGGTTTCGATCGTGCGCCCGGCCTTCGCCGGCGCGACTTCCTCGATCGGCACCAGTTCCAGATCCGCCAGGGCGCCGGTGAATACCGGTGCGGGTTTCGCGGCCGCATCCGCTGCCGATATGACCGTTTCGTGATCCTCGACCAGCCGCCACATGTCGGCGGCGGGCAGATCCGGCAACGCTTCTTCGGTCGCGGTTCCCGGCGGCATCGCGGTGGCCGCCGATGCCGGCTTCGCCTCGACCGGTGCGGACGCTTCGGGTTCGATCACCGTCTCGCCGATCCGGGCCGCGGTTTCCCAGGGCGCGGGTTCGGGCACCGGTTCCAGTTCGGCCAGCCGCGCATCGACCAGCGCCGACAGCGCGGCGGTGCCTTCATCGGAGCCAACCTCCACGACCGGAAAGTCGGCGACCAGCGATTCGATTTCCCGCGGCGACAGCGGACGCGAGGCGATGCCGGGGTCGGCGGCATCGGCGTCGTCCAGGGGCATCGCGGTCAGGTCGGGACTCGCGTGATCCGGTTCAGACGCGGAATCCCCGGCGGACTGCACCGGTTGCCCGGGCGCCGCCGCGTCGGGACGCGGGGGATAGAAATCGTTGCTGCCGCGCAGCTTGGCCAGCAGGTGACGGGCCCAGCGCGCGCGCGCCCAGCCGTCCAGTCCGCGCGAAATTTCCGCGTCGTTGAACACCACCGGCACGCCGGCGGCGTCCAGCACGGCGGCCAGCTGGTCCAGCCGGTCGGCATTGCTGGAACTGTCCAGGTTCACCAGCGCCGCGGCGACGCGGGTGGCCGTGAGCCGCTGCGCGTCGAGTTCCCCGGTGCTGGCCTGATAGACGATGTGCACCTGCGCGTCGATCGCCTCGCGCACGTGCACGGCCAGCGATTCGTCGGAATAGATGAAGGCGATGCCGGGCGCGGCACCGGCGAAGGGCTCAGACATGGCTCGTCTCCAGCATTTCGTTCACGTTGCGCAGCAGGTCGGCTTCGCTGTACGGCTTGCCGAGGTAGCGGTCCACGCCGATTTCCAGCGCGCGCTGGCGGTGCTTCTCGCCGGTGCGCGAGGTGATCATGATGATCGGCACGTCGCGCAGGCGCGGATCGTTCTTCATGTAGGTCGCCAGTTCGTAGCCGTCCATCCGCGGCATCTCGATGTCGAGCAGCATCAGGTCCGGCACGCGTTCCTGCAGTTTCTCGACCGCATCCAGCCCGTCCTTGGCGGTGACGGCTTCCAGGCCCTGGCGTTCCAGCACGCGGGTGGTGACCTTGCGCATGGTGATCGAATCGTCCACCACCATCACCATCGGCTGGCGGCCTTGCTCGCGTGCCGGGACGGCGACCACCGGTTCGGCCGGCGCGGCGGGCGCCGCGCTTTCGTGCAGCGCGGCGGCACGGCGCACCAGCGAGGCGGTGTCCAGGATCAGCAGCACCGAACCGTCGCCCATGATGGTCGCGCCGAAGATGCCGGGCACCTTGCTGACCTGCGGACCGACCGGCTTGACCACGATTTCGCGCGAACCCACCACCGCGTCCACGCGCACCGCCGCGCGCAGATCGCCCGATCGCACCATCAGCAGCGGCAACTGGCCTTCCTCGACGTTGTGCGAGGCAGGCTGGCCGAGCAACTGCGACAGGTCGTACAGCGCGTAGTCCTCGCCGGCGTAGGCAAAGGTCATCTCGCCGCTGGCGACGCGTTTTTCCATCTCCGCCCGGCTGATGCGCGCCACGCCCTGGATCGAGGTCATCGGCACCGCGAACACGCTCTCGCCGGTGCGCACCATGATCGCCTGCGTGACCGCCAGCGTGAACGGCAGGCGGATGTGGAACGTGGTGCCCTGCCCGCGCTGCGATTCGATCGACAGCGTGCCCCCGAGCTGCTTGATCTCGCTGGCGACCACGTCCATGCCCACGCCGCGGCCGGCAAGCTGGTTCACCGACTCCGCGGTCGAGAAGCCCGTTTCCAGCACGAAGGCGTACAGATCGCGATCGGACAACTGCGCGTCGGGATGCAGCAGTCCGCGTTCGATCGCCTTGGCGCGGATCGCGTCGCGGTCGAAACCGGCGCCGTCGTCGGACACCCTGATCAGCACTTCGGTGGCTTCGCGGCCCACCGCGATCGTGACCGTGCCTTCCTCGGGCTTGCCCAGCGCGAGGCGCGTGGCGGGATCCTCGATGCCATGCGCCAGCGCGTTGCGCAGCATGTGCTCGAACGGCGCCTTCATGCGCTCCAGCACGTTGCGGTCCATCTCGCCCTGCGCGCCCTCGACCCGCAACTGCGCGCGCTTGCCCAGCTCGGATGCGGCCTGGCGCAGCGTCCGGCGCAGGTTGGGCACCATCGATTCGAACGGCACCATCCGGGTGCGCATCAGGCCTTCCTGCAGGTCGGAACTGACGCGCGACTGCTGCAGCAGCAGCGTTTCCGACTGGCGTGCCTGGTCGTCCAGGATGCCCTGCAGCGAGGCCAGGTCCGATACCGACTCCGCCAACGCGCGCGAGTACTGCTGCAACTGCGAATAGCGGTCCAGCTCCAGCGGATCGAACGCGGCATGGCCGCCTTCGTTCTCGCGCTGGTAGCGGGACAGGATCTGCGCTTCGGTCTCGATCTCGAGTTTGCGCAACTGCTCACGCAGGCGCGCGACGGTCTGTTCCAGTTCGACCAGGTTGAAGCGGAAATTGGAAACCTGCTGCTCCAGGCGCGAGCGGTAGATCGACACCTCGCCCGCGTAATTGACCAGCGAGTCCAGCAGGTCCGAACGCACCCGGATCATTTCCTGCGGCGCGCGCGGTTCGTCGTCGAAACTGGGTGCGGCGCGCGGCGCCGGCGCCGCGGTCCTTGCGGGCACGGCCGGGCGGGTTTCGGCCTGCGGCGCCGACGGGGATTCGCCGCGGGCCAGCGCCTCGAAGCGCGCGATCGCGTTGACCGGCATCGCGATGGCCTGACCGCGGATCACCCGCTGCAGCAACTGGTGGAGGCGGTCGAATCCGCCTTCCAGCGATTCGATCACCTCGGGATCGGCCGTGCGGCTGCCGTCGGCAAGGGTTTCCATCAGCGTTTCCATCGCATGGCCCAGATCGCCGATCGGGGCCAGACCCACCACGCGCGCACCGCCCTTCAGCGTGTGCAGGTCGCGCTGCAGGCCATGCAGGGCATCGCGGTCTTCCGGCGTTTCCCGCAGCGTGGCCATCAGGCCGTCGCTGTGGTCGAGGATCTCGCTGCCTTCCTGGGTGAACAGCTCGATCAGGTCGGGATCGAGGTCGGGCAGTTCCAGCGCGCCGTCGGGCTGCGAATCGTCCGGGAACGCCGGCATCCGCGCCAGCTTGATCGCGCGTTCGGTCTGGCGGCGCGCGCGTTCGGCGTTGTCGGCGGCGATGCGCGCGGCCTTGGCCTTTTCCGCGGCGGCACGCCCGGCCTCGGCCTTCTCCGCGGCGATGCGTATCGCCTCGGCCTTCTCCGCCGCGCTCCGTTCCGCTTCGGCCTTTTCGGCCGCAGTCCGCTCCGCGGCAAGACGTTCGGCCTCCGCCTGTTCGGCCGCAAGACGCTCCCTTTCGGCTTGTTCGGCGGCGAGGCGCTCGGCTTCCGCGCGTTCCGCGGCAAGTCGTTCCGCCTCGGCTTGCTCGGCGGCAAGACGTTCGGCTTCGGCCTGTTCCGCGGCAACGCGCTCGGCTTCCGCACGCTCGGCCGCAAGGCGTTCCGCTTCCGCCTGTTGCGCGACGAGGCGCTCGGCTTCCGCACGCTGGGCTGCGGTGCGTTCGGCCTCGAGCTTCTCCATCGCGATGCGCAGCGCTTCAGCGTTCTCGGCCTCGATGCGTTCGGCCTCGGCCCGCTCCGCGGCGAGGCGCTCGGCTTCCGCACGTTCCGCGGCAAGCCGTTCCGCCTCGGCTGTTTCCGCCGCCGCGCGTTTGGCTTCGGCCTTCTCGGCGGCGAGGCGATCCGCCTCGGCCTGCTCGGCAGCCCTGCGCGCGGCTTCCGCCCGCACCGCGGCTTCTTCCGCGGCCAGCTCCTGCGCGGAAAGAGTGGTCGTGTCTTCGGCAGTCGGCAGCGTGGACCCGGCAGCCAGGAATTGCGCGACGCCGTCTTCCGGTGCCGCGGGCCCGGCTGCTTCCGCAAGCGATGCTTCCGCGCGCCCCGGCACCGCCTCGACGGGTACCTCGTGCGGCACGCCGTCCGTCACTGCCTGCACCTGATCCACGTGCCAGGCTTCGTCCAGCGCCGCGGCGAGGGGATGTTCAGGCAACGAATCGCGCAGCGCGACCACGCGTTCGGTCAGCACGGTGGTATCCGGCACGTCCGGCACCGGCGCGTCGAACTGCGCGATCACGTGCTCGCTCAGCGCGACCGTGTCGCGGAGCGCGTCGCGTCCTTCGCGATCCAGCGGTACCTGCGCCGCGCGCGCTCGCTTGAACCAGGTTTCCATCGGCGCCAGCACGGAGGTCAGCGCGTCGATGCCCACCATCGCCACCGCGCCGTGCAGGGTGTGCGCGGTGCGCACCATCGCCTCGTCCACCGGCTGCGGCTGTTCTGCGCTGCGCGCCAGATAGTCGCGCAGGGTGTCGAGATGCTGTCCCACTTCGGTGCGCAGGACTTCCAGCAACGCGGGATCGACCGTCGGCAACACGGCCTGCGGACCGGCCGGACCGGCCGCTTCCCCGGCAAGCGCCGGCGTTTCCTCCGCTGCTGGCGGTTCCGGCGCGGACGAGCTTTCGATTGCCGGCGCACGCGGCACCCAGCGGCGCACCTTGCGCACGACCTTGTGGTAGCCCTGCGTGAAATCCGAAACCCTGGCAGGTTCGCCCGCGGCCAGCTTGTCGGCGGCCTGCATGATCGCGTCCAGCGGTGGATCGATGGTGACCGCCTCGCCTTTCAGCGCGGCCAGCAGCTTGGGCAGCGTGGCCACGGCCTCATCGACCAGCGCCTGCACCTCGGCGCCCGGCGCGATGGTGTGGTCGAGCACGCGGTTCAGCATGTTCTCAACCTTCCACGCGAATTCGCCCAGGGCCACGGCGCCGACCAGCCGCCCGGAACCCTTCAGCGTGTGGAAGGAACGGCGCACGGGCGTGAGCGCCTCCAGATTCTGCGGATCGGCTTTCCACGCGGGCAGGTTCGCGTTGATGCCCGCGATTTCCTCGCCCACTTCCTCCACGAACACCTCGCGGATTTCCTCGTCGATGCCGGCGGCTTCCTGGAAGGTGGTCGCGGCGGGTGCGGCGCCGGTGACCGGCTCCAGCACTGTCTCCTCGATCTCAATCCATTCGCCTTCGCCACGGGTGTCGACGGGTGAGGGCGGGCGGGTGGGCTCGGTCTCGACCAGCTTGAGGCCGGACATGTCCTGCGCCACGAGAGGAATCATCCCGGCTTCGCCGACGATCAGGTCGTCCACGCCCTTGCCGGCGGCGACGCTGACCGCTTCGTCCAGCGGATGCGTCGCGGCCGGTTCGTCCCGCCCGGTCACCGCGGCCACGGCGGGGGCTTCGCCGATCCGGCGTTCCGGCACCGGCCAGTAGCCCAGCGCCTCCAGACTGCGCTGGGTGCCGTCCAGGATCCGTTCGTCGCCCGCGCGCGCGTCGCGGCGCACCTCGAGGTAGTACTCGATGCCCGCCACCGCGTCGGCCAGGGTGTCCATCTGTTCTACCGTCGGCACGCGACGGTCGGTGATCAATTCGTTCTCGACGTAGCGGTTGATGCCGTCCAGCAGCGACGCCGGGCGCTGCAGATCCAGCATCCGCAGCGCGCCGCTCACCTCGTCCAGCAGCCCGGGCACCGTGGCGAGCCGGTCGTGCATCCACGGCGATTCGATGAAGGCCACCACGTCGTCCTTGACCCGCGCCAGGTTGAAGCCGGCCTCGCGCATCAGCGCCTGCACGATCTTGCGCGCCTCGGTGCGCGGCAGCGCGTCGGACCCGCCCCCGCCGGCCGGGCTGGCGCCCAGCCGCTCGATGTGTTCGTCCAGCGAGGCATCGACGTACAGCAGCGCGCCGGCCACGTCCAGCACGGTTTCGGGTTCGGCTGCGCGCCTGCCCTCGACGATGTCGGCCACGATCTGCCGCTGCTCGTTCACCACGCTGCGCGGCGTGTCCAGCCCCAGCATGCCCAGCGTGTCGCCCACGCGGCGCAAGGTATCGAGCTGCGGCTCGAGGTCGCGGGTGTCGTGATCTTCGCGGCGCAGGAAGATGTCCAGTCCTTCCTTGACCCGCAGCAGGTCCTCGCGCACCGCCCTGGCGACGGTGTCCAGCAACGCCCGGTTGCGGCCAGCCATCGAGGCCCGCGCGCGTTCCAGTTCGTCCGGCGCGGGGACCAGGTTCTCCAGCGCGAAGCAGCGGCTGATGGCCTCGGTGCGGCCTGGGCCCGGTGCGGCGTGCGCGACATGGTAAAGCAGGGTGCGCGCCAGTTCCCGCGAGGCGTCGTCGTCGCAGGCGTCCTCGCCTTGGTCCTGCAGGCGCCGGATCGCGTGATCGAGACGCGCGAACTGCTGCCGCAGCGTTTCCTCGTGCTGGTCCAGACGCCCCTGCTCGAGCGCCTCCAGCACGCCGCCGGTGATCCACCACAGCCTGCGTGCCGGCACCGCATGGCAGACGGCACGCAGTTCATCGACGCAGCCGCGCATCTCGGCGAAGCGCGGCGGCTGACCCTGCACCCATACCAGCAGCAATGCCTCGTAACGTGCGCGGATCTGGGTGACACGCCGGCGCAGGTCGGCGAACGGCAGCGCAGCGCGCGCACCGGCCGCGTCCGGCGGCAGCGGCCTGTCGAGATCGGGGAGGAACAGCGCACTCTCGGGCACGTGCGGCTCGCCACGGCCGGCGCGCAGTTCGTTGAGCAGCGGCAGCAGCACGACCGGGATGTCCTTGTGCCCGGTCTGGATCAGCTCCAGGTAATCCGGCAACTGCATCAGGCCGCGCATCAGCACGCCGTAGGCCTCGTCGCGGTCGCCGACCTTGCCGTCCAGCACGGCCAGCGCGAGGCGTTCCATTTCCTCGCTCAGGCGCGCAGCGCCGTACAGCTCGACCATCCGCAGGGTGCCGTGCACCTGGTGCAGCTGCTCGGCGCAACTGCGCATCAGGCCGGCGTCGGAGGGATCGTCCACGTAGGCCTCGAGCGACTGCCGCGCCTGCGACAGGATCTCGTCGATCTGGGGCTTGACCCAGGCCAGCGTCGAGAAGTCGATGTCGTCTTCGAGTCGCATCGTCGATTTCCGTCCAACTCCGGCCCCCGCGTCCGCGGATGCGGTCGGCGCCACACCGGCCGTCTTCGTCCCGGAACGAGCCGACACCACCTGGGGTTCACCGGCCATGCCGAATCCCGCCGGTCACGCCGGCAGCTTGAAGTCGGCGACCGAACGGCGCAGTTCCTGCGCGAGCTGGGCCAGGTTGCCGATCGACTCGGCCGTCTGGCTGGCGCCCACGGAGGTCTGCGCGGTGATCTCCTGGATCACGTGCATGGTCGAGGTGATGTTGGTCGCCGCCGCGGACTGCTGCTTGGCCGCGCTGGAGATGCCCTGAATCAGGCCGGCGAGGTTGTTCGACACCTTCTCGATCTCGCCCAGCGCGGTGCCGGCGTCCTCGGCCAGACGTGCGCCGTTCACCACCTCGGTGGTGGTCTGTTCCATCGAACTGACCGCCTCGTTGGTGTCGGACTGAATGGTCTGCACCAGCGTCTCGATGCGCTTGGTTGCGCCGGACGCGCGCTCCGCGAGCCGCTGCACCTCGTCAGCGACCACCGCGAAGCCGCGGCCCGCCTCGCCGGCCGAGGCCGCCTGAATGGCCGCGTTCAGCGCCAGAATGTTGGTCTGCTCGGCGATGTCGTTGATCAGTTCCACGATCGAGCCGATTTCCTGCGAGGATTCGCCGAGGCGCTTGATGCGTTTCGACGTCTCCTGGATCTGCTCGCGGATCGAATCCATGCCCGAGATCGTCTGGCGCACGATCTGCGCGCCGTTCGATGCGATCTGCACCGAGCGCTGCGCCACCTCCGCGCTGTCGGCGGAGTTTTTCGACACCTGATCGATGGACACCGCCATCTCGTTGATCTTGGCCGAGGCCGAGGTGATCTGCTGCGCCTGATGCTGCGCGGCCTCGGCCAGGTGCATCGCGGTCGCCTGCGTCTCCTGCGCGGCCGCCGAAACCTGCACGGCGGTCTCGTTGATCGTCGTCACCAGCGACCGCAGCGCCTCCACCGCGAAGTTCACCGAGTCCGCGATCGCGCCGGTGATGTCTTCGGTCACCGTCGCCTTCACCGTGAGATCGCCTTCGGCCAGCGATCCCATTTCGTCCAGCAGCCGCATGATCGCCTGCTGGTTGCGTTCGTTGAGGCTGCGGCTCTCGTTCGAGCGCTTGCGCTCGGTCCGGATGAAGTTGAGCGCCAGCGCGACGGCCAGCACCGCGGCTGCGATCGCGCCCAGCAGGCCCCACCACACGTTCGGGAACGGACGGGTCTGCGGCAGCCTGGTCAGCGCCTGCGCCACGTTGTTGGCGCGCAGCAGCACGTCCTGCGAATCCACCGAAGCGCGCGTGGCGGCGTCCTTCACGGCGACCAGCGTGGGCGCCGCGGCGATCAGCTTGTGCACCGGCGCGTCGAGGCTGGACCAGGTCTTCTCGACATCGGCCAGGATCTTCTGGCCTTCGCCGCCCATTCCCGCCGACAACTGCTGCAGCACCGCGCCGTAGGTGGCGGAGTCGCGCGCCAGGCCGTCGGCCGCGGCGGCGGAGTTCTCGCCGCCCTGCAGCACGTCACCCACGCGGCGGATCAGGCGGTCGCCCAGCACCATCTGCTGGGAGGCGCTGTAGATCTGTCCCGATGAACCGCGCTGCTGCAGGATGTTCACCACCTCGTTGATGCGCGAGTTCAGCACCGGCATCTTCTGGTTGAAGGCGTCGGCCTGCGCGGCGGAGTCCAGCACCGTGTCCTTGTTGGCGACGATCTTGCCGAGGTCGCCGTCCAGCCGCTGCCACGCCTTGCCGAGTTCGGCCATCGGGCCGCGCACGCCGATCGCGTCGCCGTAGGCCGGCAGCCCGGTCGCGTCGTCACCCTTGTCGAGGTGCGCCACCGCCGCGGCGATCGCGGCACGGGTGCTTTCCAGTTCCTTGAAGGAGTCGATGTTGCCGCCCGCCGACTCCAGCGCAAACTTGGCCACCTGCTGCGAATTCACCTGGATCTGCGTGGTCAGGCCCGCAGCCTCGCGGTCCTGCGCATCGTGGCGGTTGAGCAGGTAGAAGTCGACGCCGGCGAAAATGATCGCGGCCAACAGCAGGATGATCAGCCAGGTCTGGCCTGACGTGCGTTCCCGCACCGCACTCGCATTCGCACTCATGTTGTAACCCTCTGCTTCGAAACTGCCCGTTCGGTACGTCGCCCCGCTCTCGCTGGAGGCCCCTTCCGCCCTTCCCCGACTTCCTTCAACCCGAGGGGGCTGAAATCCGCCTTGCCATGTTTTCCGTGACCCGTCATTCCGATCGGCGCCCGATTCAGATTGCCGCCTGCTGGAAATCCGGCGCGCGGGTCAGTTCCACCATGCTGAACATGCCCAACCGCACCGGCCCCGTCTGGACGTTCTCGGTGACGAAGCGGGCCAGCCGCTCGTCCGGCTCGCCTTCCGCGCCCGCGCGATCCGCGTCGGTCAGGTTGCGCTGGCCAAGCAGCTCGTCCACCAGCAGCCCGACACTGCCGCCGCTCTGCCGCACCAGCAGAACGCGGGTGCGGTCGGTGACGTGGGTGCGCTGCTCGAACAGGAACTGCTTCAGGTCGACGACCGCCACCAGGTTGCCGCGCACGTTGGCCACGCCCAGCAGCCACGGCTTGGTGGCCGGCACCGGCGTCACCGGCGGTGGCGACATCAGGATTTCGCTGATCTCGGCGATGCTGCTGACGAAGCGGTGTTCGCCGATCCGGAAGCCGATGCCGCGCCACAGCCCCGGCGCCTCGATCTGCTCGGGGGCGCCGGCTTCGTGTGCCAGGCTGCGGCGTTCGTAATCGACCAGCACCTCGAACGCGCTGGCGTGCGGCGGCGCGGCCTCGGGCGTTTCCGGCGCGAGGGCGACCGCACCGTCCGCGGGTTCCGCGACCGGACCGGCATGCCGCTTCGCGTGCTTCCTGACCATCGCCTCAGGCTTTCCCCGCCGGCAGGTGCTTGTTGACGCGTTCCACCAGATCCTTCTCGCTGACCGGCTTGACCAGGAAATCGCGCGCGCCCTGCCGCATCCCCCACATCCGGTCGGTCTCCATGCTCTTGCTGGTGACGATCACCACCGGAATCGAGCTGGTCTGCGGATCGCGCGCCAGCGTGCGGGTGGCCTGGAAGCCGTTCATGCCGGGCATGATCACGTCCATCAGCACCAGGTCCGGCTTGTCCTTCTGCGCGGCCGCGATGCCCGCCTCGGCGCTGGCGACCGCGGTGACGCGATGCCCGGCCCGCTCCAGCGCGCCGGAAAAGACCTTCACGTCGGTCGGCGAGTCGTCGATGATCAGGATGTGCGCCATTGAATCCCCCATGTGCGTACCGCGTCCGGGTACGGTCGTCATTTGGTCGTCACGTGCTGCCGGATCGCGCCCAGCAGCTCGTCACGGGTGAAAGGCTTGGTCAGGTACTGCTCGGAACCCACGATCCGGCCGCGCGCCTTGTCGAACAGGCCGTCCTTGGAGGACAGCATGATCACGGGCGTGCCCCGGAAATGGTGGTTGTTCTTGATCAGCGCGCAGGTCTGGTAGCCGTCCAGCCGCGGCATCATGATGTCCACGAAGATGATGTCGGGCTTGAGGTCGGAAATCTTCGAGAGCGCCTCGAAGCCATCCACGGCCGTGAGCACCTCGGCGCCTTCCTTCTTCAACAGGGTCTCGGCGGTGCGGCGGATGGTCCTCGAGTCGTCGATGACCATCACCTTGAGGCCGATCAGGCTGCCATGATTGACGTTTTCGTTCACGCTCTTGGGTCCCACCGCGAAGGAGCCGGAGATTGACCATGCAACATGCGTGCCGCATGGCAGGAAGACGTGACGGCCGTCACAAGCGTTTACAGATGCCGGATCCCGGCATGCCTTCGCGCCGCAACGTGATCCCGGACACGCGGCCGGTCGGACGATCCGGCCGTCTGTGCCAAGATACACCCAAGCGACGGCCCTCAACGTGACGGTTTGCGCTTCGTTCCACAAACATTCCCATCATTCCGGCTTCCCAATGAGTCTCACCGTCGCGGTGCTGATGGACCCCATCGGCACGATCCATCCCGAAAAGGACACCACCCTGGCGCTGCTGCTGGAAGCGCAGCGGCGCGGCCATCGCGTCCTCTACATGCGGCAGGGGGATCTGGCCGTACGCGACGGCGCGGCGTGGGCGCGGCTGGCGCCGCTCGCGGTGCGCGACGACCCCCGCGACTGGTACACGCTGGGCGAAGGCCGCTGGCAGGCGCTGGCCGGAGGCATCGACATCGTGCTGGCGCGCAAGGACCCGCCGTTCGACACCCAGTTCCTGTACGACACGCTGGTGCTGGATCTGGCCGCGCGCGCGGGCGTGCGCGTGGTCAACGATCCGCAGGCGTTGCGCGATTTCAACGAAAAGCTGGCCGCGCAATGGTTCCCGCAGTGCTGCGCGCCCGCGCTGGTCGCGCGCGACCGCGGCGAGCTGCGCCGCTTCGCGCGCGAGCACGGCGAGATCGTGCTGAAGCCGCTGGACGGCATGGGCGGGCGCGGCATCTTCCGTTCGCGCGGCGACGATCCCAACCTCAACTCGATCCTGGAAACGCTGGCCGGCGACGACCACCGCTTCGTGATCGCGCAGAAGTTCATCCCGGAAATCACCGCCGGCGACAAGCGCATCCTGGTGATCGACGGCGAACCGGTGCCGTATGCGCTGGCGCGCATCCCGCAGGGCACCGACTTCCGGGGCAACCTCGCCGCCGGCGGGCGCGGCGTGGGGCAACCGCTTTCCGAGCGCGACCGCTGGATCGCGGCCGAGGTCGGGCTCGAACTGAAGCGACGCGGCATCGTGCTGGCCGGGCTCGACGTGATCGGCGACTACCTCACCGAAGTCAATGTCACCTCGCCCACCTGCGCGCGCGAGCTGGACGCGCAGTTCGGATTGAACATCGCCGGCATCGTGTTCGATGCGATTGAAAACAACGTGACTCGGGACTCGGAACTCGGGACCCGGAAAGCGACGGCATGAACGCAGTAGTGACACCGGCGGCTCACGGAACCACCAGCGCGGACCGGCTGGGCGTCGCGATCCTGTTCTCGCTGATCGTGCATGCGGTCGTGATCCTGGGTATCGGTTTCGATTTCCTGAAACCGGCGCCCAGCCTGCCGACGCTGGATGTCACGCTGCTCGGCACCTCGAACGCAGCCGCGCCCGACAAGGCGGATTTCCTGGCACAGGCCAACAACTCGGGCGGCGGCAATGCCGAGCGGGCGAAACGCCCGGGCTCGCCCTTCAACGGCCCGCTGCCGGTGACCGATCCCGGAGTGGCGCCGGTGCCGGTGCTGCCTGCCGCGCCCGCGCCGCGCACCGCCAGCGGTCCGCACGTATTGACCGCGCGCAGCGCCACCTTCGAGGTCGCGCAGCAACAGGACTCGCGCGAACAGCCCGAGACGCAGGAACGGCCGTCGGACATCCCGATCGACCGCCGCCTGGAAATGGCGCGCCTGACCCAGGAAGTCCGCGAACAGGAAGAAGCCTATGCGCGGCGCCCGCGGCGCAAGTACATCTCGGCCAATACCCGCGAATACGCCTACGCCGCGTACATGAAGGCGTGGGTGAGCCGGATTGAACGGGTCGGCAACCTCAATTACCCCGACGCCGCGCGCCGGCGGCGCCTGCACGGACAATTGATCCTGACCGTGGCGCTGGGCAGCGACGGCCACGTGAGGCAGGTGGTGGTCAACCAGGGCTCCGGCCACCGGATCCTGGACGATGCGGCGATCCGGATCGTGCACCTGGCCGCGCCCTTCCCGCCCATCCCGCGCGAGAAGGACCGCAACGGTCACCGGATCACCGAGCTCTACATCACGCGCACCTGGCAGTTCCTTCCGGGCGACCGTCTCGCAACCCGCGGCACCGATTCACGGTAAGGCACGCCGCGGCGGCGTACAATCGCGCCATGGCCAAGTCCACCTCCAGCAAGCATCCAGGCGGCCGGACCGACCCCCCTGCAGGCACGGGCAGACCGTCGCCGCGCGACAATCCCGATGCTGCCGTCAGGCCGCCTGCCCGGCCCGCGCATTCGCTGACCGGACACTTTCTGATCGCGATGCCGGGGCTGGGCGATCCCAATTTCGCGCACGGCATCACCTATCTGTGCCAGCACAGCGAGGAAGGTGCGATGGGGCTCGTCATCAACCGCCTGTCGGATTACAGGCTGGGTGACGTGCTGGCGCAGATGCGGATGACTTGCGAGCGCGAGGAGGTCGCCGCGACGCCTGTGCTGCTGGGCGGCCCGGTGCAGCCCGAACGCGGTTTCGTGCTGCACGATTCCGGCGACCGCCAATGGGACTCCAGCTTCCGGATCAACGATTCGCTGACCGTCACGACCTCGCGTGACATCCTGGCGGCGATGGCCGACGGCCAGGGCCCCCGGCGGGCGCTGATCGCGCTGGGTTACGCCGGCTGGGGCGCGGGTCAACTGGAGCAGGAACTGCGCGAGAACGCGTGGCTCACGGTGGAAGCCGACGAACGGATCCTGTTCGACATCGCGCTCGAGGATCGCTGGAACGCCGCCGTCGCGCTGGTGGGCGTCGATCCGGCGCATCTGACCAGTTACTCCGGCAGGGCATGAGCTGCGTGCTCGGGTTCGATTACGGCGCGCGCAGGATCGGCGTCGCCGCCGGCAACCGCGTCAGCGGCAGCGCACGCCCCCTCCAACCCCTGACGGCACGCGGCGGCGAACCGGACTGGACGCGCGTCGATGCGCTGCTGGCCGAATGGAAACCCGAAGCGCTGGTGGTCGGCCTGCCGCTGACGCTGGACGGCGGCGAACAGGCCGTCACCCGTGGCGCGCGCGGATTTGCCGGCGCGCTGCGCGCGCGCAGCGGGCTGCCGGTGCACCTGATCGACGAACGCCACACCTCGCAGGAAGCCGCGCGCCGTTTCGCTTCTCGCCGCGCCGCGGGCACTGCGCGGCGGCGCGATGCCGCGAACATCGACTCGCTGGCAGCGGCGGTGATCCTCGAATCATGGCTGACACAAACGAAATAATCGGAAACGCATACGTGAACCAACAGTGCGTCAATTCTTCCTTGTCGTCATTCCGGGGCCGGTCGCGGCTTCATCGCGACCGGAACCCGGAATCTGCTGCTTGTGTTGCCTGTCTGGTGAGGCAAAGCGGATTCCGGGTTCTGCGCCGGACTGCATCCGGCGCAGCCCCGGAATGACGAAGAAGTTGTTACGCTCTCGTCGCTTCCGTTTCCTCCCTTCTCCGCCATGCGCCACCTGCTGACCCTGGAAGGTCTCGACCGCGAAACGATCGTGCGTCTGCTCGATCGCGCCGAACGTTTCCGCAAGGAAGGCGCGCCGCGCGATCTGCTGGCGGGCCGCACCGTGCTGACCCTGTTCTTCGAACCGTCCACGCGCACCCGCACCTCGTTCGTGCTGGCGGCCAAGAGGCTGGGCGCAGACACGCTCAACTTCGACCTGTCGCGTTCGTCCACCAGCAAGGGCGAAAGCCTGCTCGACACCCTGCACACGCTGGAAGCGATGCGGCTGGACGCGCTGGTGGTGCGCCACGACGAAAACGGCATGCCGGCGTGGCTCGCCGGGCACGCCAACACCGATGTCGCCGTGATCAATGCCGGCGACGGCACCCACGCGCATCCCACGCAAGGCCTGCTGGACGTGCTGACCATCCGCCAGCGCCGCCCCGATTTCCGGAATCTGCGCGTGGTGATCTGCGGCGACATCCGCCACTCGCGCGTCGCGCGTTCGGATGCGCAAGCGTTGCATGCGCTCGGCGTCAAGGACATCCGTTTGTGCGCGCCACGTGCGATGCTGCCGGAATCCCTGCGGGAATTTCCCGGCTGCACGACCCGCGAGGATTTCGACGACGCGATTCGCGGCGCCGAGGTGGTGATCATGCTGCGGATCCAGAAGGAACGGATGGCCGACGCGCAGTATCCCGATGCCGACGATTACCACGCGCATTACGGACTGGACATGCGCCGCCTCGCGCTGGCTTCACCCGAGGTACAGGTGCTGCACCCCGGCCCCATCAACCGCGGTGTCGAGATCGCGCCCGAGGTCGCCGACGGCCCGCAGTCGCGCATCCTCGACCAGGTCGCCAACGGCGTCGCCGTGCGGATGGCAGTGCTGGCGGAGCTGCTGGCCACGCGCGCATGACGCGCATGATCACTCGCGGTGCTTGGCGACATGCCGCCAAGCCTTGATCGCGAAGCCCTCAAAAGCTCCGCGATGCCTCCCTCCAATTCACCGGAAGCGATCGCGTTTGCCAGCGTAGCGCGGCGGAGTTGTTCGGCGCGGATGGGGTCGGTTGGTGATGGCATAACAGGTTCCAATGCTTGGCTACTTCAACCGGAAACTATCCCAATCGGGGCCTATGATCGGCCCGCCAGCGTGCTTGACTAATTCAAGCTCCAACACCCTGTTGTTCTGGTCGGAAAATAGGAGCACGTCCATCTCGCCGCCATCCGCATCCGCCATCGCCCCCTCTACGGGAAACCCGTCCTTTCCGCGAAAGGTATCTTGCCCACGATACGGCGGCCGCTTATACCCCTTGATGTGAAAGATCAGCCGCGAACCATCTGGCGCGGCGTCCTCCACTTCGCAGTTCTTCAAATCCTGCAATAGCTGGTTGCGTTCTGCATCAGATCCAATCGCATTCGCCAACATCAATACGCAGGCCTGCTCGTGCGCAATCAAGGGGCGCATTATCGTTCTCGAGGAGCGTGTCGTCGATGTCCGGATCGGCGGTCCAGACGCCACTGACCTTCTGGAATGCGATCTGCTTTCCGTCAGGGCGGAAATCCGGTAAATCAGGCTCCGGGACGCAAAAAAGTGGCATCAAATGCCGAACATGGACGCGACCGCGGATAAAAAATGCTTGCGGTCGTTGCATCACACGATGCCACAGCGTGCGCGGCGATTAATCAGACCATCCCTAGGCACGCGCGCGACTCATGAACAGGTGCGTTACAGCCGATGCCCCTTCTCGCGGGTTTCCGCCAGCTCGACGTCGCCGAGTCCCTGCGAGAGCGTGTGCGCGTCGCCGCCCTGCGCCAGCTTGATCGCGAGCCGCACCTCGTTGGAGGAATCGGCATGGCGCAGCGCATCCTCGTAGCTGATGAAGCCCTGGTGATACAGCTCGACCAGGTTCTGGTCGAAGGTGCACATGCCGAGGTTGGTGGACTGCTTCATCACGTCCTTGATCTTGTGGATCTCGCCCTTGCGGATGTAATCCTGCACCAGCGGGGTGCCCAGCAGCACCTCCATCGCCACGCGCCGGCCCTTGCCGTCGGGTGTCGGGATCAGTTGCTGTGCGACGATGCCCTTCAGGTTCAGCGACAGGTCCATGTAGAGCTGTTCGCGCACGTCCTCGGGGAAGAAATGGATGATGCGTTCCAGCGCCTGGTTGGCGTTGTTGGCGTGCAGCGTGCACAGCACCAGGTGTCCGGTCTCGGAGAAGTGGATCGCGTATTCCATCGTCTCGCGGGTGCGCACCTCGCCGATCATGATCACGTCCGGCGCCTGGCGCAGCGTGTTCTTGAGGGCGTTTTCCCAGCTGTCGGTGTCGATGCCCAGCTCGCGCTGGGTGATGATGCAGCCCTCGTGCTTGTGCACGTATTCGATCGGGTCCTCGATGGTGATGATGTGGCCGGTCGAGTTCTGGTTGCGGTAGCCGATCATCGCGGCCAGCGAGGTGGATTTGCCCGAGCCGGTGGCGCCCACGAAGATCACGATGCCGCGCTTGGTCATCGCGAGCTGCTTGACGATCGGCAGCAGGTTCAGTTCCTCGATGGTCGGAATCTTCGACTCGATCCGGCGCAGCACCATGCCCACGCAGTTGCGCTGGTAGAAGCACGACACCCGGAAGCGCCCGACGCCCGCGACGCCGATCGCGAACTGGCATTCGTGGGTCTTTTCGAATTCCTCGCGCTGCATCGGGTTCATCACGTTCAGCACCATGTCGCGCGCCTCCTGCGGCGACAGCGCGTTCTGGGTGATCGGCACGATGCGCCCGTGCACCTTGATCGAGGGCGCGACGCCGGCCGTGATGAAAAGGTCCGACGCCTTCTTGTGCACCATCAGCTTGAGGAAGGATGAGAAATCGACGGCGCTCATGGCTCTGCTCCCGGGACTCGGGACTCGGGACCCGGGGCCCGGCAAAGCGCTATCGTTGCGCGGCCGGCCCCTTCGCCTTCATCCCTCTTCCCGTCATTCCACCGGGATACCGCGCTTGATGCGCGCCCATTACACGAAAGCCGGTTACGGCTTTTCACGAGTCCCGAGTCCCGAGCCCCGAGTCCCGTTTTTGATGCTGGATCCCGTGTCATCGCACGTCCCCGTGCTGCACGGGATGAGTGCATCACTTTTGCTGGATCCCGTGTCATCGCACGTCCCTGTGCTGCACGGGATGAGTGCATCACTTTTGCTGGATCCCGTGTCATCGCACGTCCCTGTGCTGCACGGGATGAGTGCATCACTTTTGCTGGATCCCGTGTCATCGCACGTCCCTGTGCTGCACGGGATGAGTGCATCCTGCACTCATTTGAAGATTTCCTTCGCCTTGGCGCGCGCCATCGCTTCCTGGCGCGTCACCAGGCCGCGCCGCACCAGATCCTGCAGGCACTGGTCCATGGTCTGCATGCCGTACTGCTGGCCGGTCTGGATCGCCGAATACATCTGCGCCACCTTGTCCTCGCGGATCAGGTTCCGGATCGCGGGAATGCCGACCATGATCTCCCACGCCGGCACCCGTCCGCCGCCGACCTTCTTCAGCAGCGTCTGCGTGATGACCGCGCGCAGCGATTCCGACAGCATCGAACGCACCATCGGCTTCTCGCCCCCGGGAAACACGTCGATGATGCGGTCGATGGTCTTGGCCGCCGAGTTGGTGTGCAGGGTGGCGAACACCAGGTGTCCGGTTTCCGCCGCGGTCAGCGCGAGGCGGATGGTTTCGATGTCGCGCATCTCGCCGACCAGGATGTAGTCCGGGTCCTCGCGCAGCGCCGAGCGCAGCGCCTCGTTGAAGCCGTGCGTATCGCGGTGCACCTCGCGCTGGTTGATCACGCATTTCTGCGCGGTGTGCACGAACTCGATCGGGTCCTCGATCGAGAGGATGTGCCCGTAGTGGTTCTTGTTGATGTGGTCGATCATCGCCGCCAGCGTGGTCGATTTGCCCGAACCGGTGGGACCGGTCACCAGGATCAGGCCCTGCGGCTGTTCGATCAGGTCCTTGAAGATCTTGGGCGTGCCAAGATCCTCCAGCGTCCACACCTCGGCGGGAATGGTGCGGAACACCGCCGCGGCGCCGCGGTTCTGGTTGAAGGCGTTGACGCGGAAACGGGCGAGGCCGGGAATCTCGAACGAGAAGTCGACTTCCAGGAATTCCTCGTAATCGCGGCGCTGCTTGTCCGACATGATGTCGTACACCAGCGTGTGCACCTGCTTGTGTTCCAGCGCCGGCAGATTGATCCGGCGCACGTCGCCGTCCACCCGGATCATCGGCGGCAGGCCGGCCGACAGGTGCAGGTCCGAGGCCTTGTTCTTGACCGAAAAGGCCAGCAGTTCGGCGATATCCATGCTTCACTTTCCCCCAATGGCTGCGCTGCGACGATGCCGGCCGCGCAACGGGCACTCCGCCTTCGGCTCCGTATCTCCCCCATCCCAGCAAGAATCCGGCCAGCCGGCCCGGGGCGCCATGCGCGGCGCACCCCGAACGGCCCCGAGTATAACCTTGGCCTCCCCCGCAGACAGCGACCGGTTCGACTTATGTCCGCTTCCGCCCTTGCCGCCCTGTGCGCCCGGATCGAAGCCGCGGCCCGGGGCCGCAACGTGACCCTGATCGCAGTTTCCAAGACCCGTGCGGCCGGAGAGATCCGCGCCCTCGCCGCGGCCGGCCAGCGCGCCTTCGGCGAGAACTACGTGCAGGAAGCGCTGGCCAAGCAGCGCGAGCTTTCGGACCCCGCTCTCGAATGGCACATGATCGGTCCGCTGCAATCCAACAAGTGCCACGAGGTGGCGCGGCATTTCGACTGGCTGCAGAGCCTGGACCGCGCCAAGCTGATCGAGCCGCTGGACCGCGCGCGGCCGGACGACCGTCCGCCGCTGAACGTGCTGATCGAGGTTAACCTCGGCGGCGAGGCCAGCAAGTCGGGCTGCCGCCCGGACGAGATCGCCGGTCTCGCCGCGCGCATCGCAGCCGCATCGCGCCTCGAGCTGCGCGGCCTGATGGCGATACCGGCGCCGCATCCCGACCCCGCCGTGCGCCGCGCCGCATTCGCGCGGCTGCGCGGACTGTTCGAGACCTTGCGCGCCGCGCATCCCGGCATCGACACGCTGTCGATGGGCATGTCCGATGATTTCGAACTCGCGATCGAGGAAGGCGCGACGATGGTGCGGATCGGTACCGCGCTGTTCGGAAAGCGGAACCCGCGCCCCGGAACCCGGGAATCGAAAGGGCGAAACGGCGCACCCGAGCCGTAAAGTTCCCGCAGGGACGCGACCGCACCTTGCTATGCTTGGCGCGTGTTCGGTGCGATGTGTCCGCCATGCCGGCTATTATCGAGTCCAGAGTCCCGGGTCCCGATTGCCGCGCCATCGCCTTCATCGGCGGCGGCAACATGGCGCGCAGCCTGATCGGCGCGCTGGTGGCGCACGGCACCGACGCCGCCACGGTCCGGGTGGCCGAGCCGCGCCCGGATGCGCGCGACGCGCTGGCGCGCGAGTTCGGCGTGCGCACCTTCCCGGACAACCCGGAAGCGGTGTCGGGCGCAGACTGCGTGGTGCTGGCGGTCAAGCCGCAGGTGATCCGGAAGGTATGCGAAGGGCTGGCCGAACCGTTGCGCGCTTCACGCCCGCTGCTGATCTCGATCGCCGCCGGCGTTCGCATCGGACAGATCGAGCGGGTGCTCGGCGCGCATCTCGCGATCGTGCGCGCGATGCCCAACACGCCGGCGCTGATCGGCAGCGGCGCCGCGGGCATGTATGCCAACGAACGCGTCGGTGCGGCGCAGCGCGTGCTGGCCGAACGCATCCTGGGCGCCGCCGGCGTGGTGCGCTGGATCGACGACGAGGCGCAGATGGACGTGGTGACCGCGCTGTCCGGCTCCGGCCCGGCGTATTTTTTTCTGCTGGTCGAGGCGATGGAGGATGCCGCGGCGCGGCTGGGGCTGCCGCGCGATACCGCGCGCGTGCTGGCCGCGCAGACCTGCCTGGGCGCGGGCCGGATGCTGACGGAGGGCAACGAGACCGCGATGCAGTTGCGCAAGCGCGTCACTTCGCCGCACGGCACCACCGAGGCCGCGATCGAGGTGCTCGAACAGGGTGCCTTCCGCCCGCTGGTCGCGCGCGCGATGGACGCGGCGACGCGGCGCGGTGCCGAACTTTCGGCGGCATTGGACGATTGAACACGACTCCGCCGTGAAACTGCATCGCCAGTCCATGGCACCACGCCCCGGCCCGCGCAGATCGCGCGTCGCTGACGCCGTTTGCTACGCTTGCCGGGTCCCGAGTCCCGAGCCCCGGCTTCCATGACCTATCTCGCACGCGCCCTGGCGATCCTGATCGAATTTGCCTTCAGCGCCGCGGTCGCGCTGTTCGTGCTGCGCCTGCTGGCCGAGGCGGTGCGGGCCGACTTCTACAACCCGATCTGCCAGTTCCTGTACCGCACCACCAATCCCGTGCTGACGCCGCTCAAGCGGGTGATTCCGAACTGGCGGCGCATCAGCCTTGCCGCCTTGCTGATCGCGTGGCTGCTGGAAATCATCAAGAACGTGCTGCTCTACACCCTGCTGGGCCTGTGGACGTCGGTGACCGGCGCGCTGCTGCTGGGTTTCGCGGACCTGCTGGATTTCCTGGCGGTGCTGTACCTGATCATGCTGTTCGCCTGGGCGCTGCTGAGCTGGGTCAGTGTGGATGCGCGCCATCCGCTGGTGCCGCTGCTGGGCAAGCTGGTCGATCCGGTCCTGCGTCCCTTGCGCCGCCTGTTGCCCGCGCCGGGCGGGCTCGATCTTTCGCCGCTGGTGGCGATCGTGGTGATCCTGGTGCTGCGGGTGCTGGTGGTGGCACCGCTGCTCGACCTGGGCCATCGCATCGCACTGTGACCGTCTCACCGCGGGCGTATCATCGGCACGATCCGGCACGTGGAGGACCCTGCGACATGTCCCTGCGCATCGCGCTGGCGTGCACCGCGCTGGGGCTGCTGGCGATGGCAGCGGAGACGGCTTCGGCCGGACAGAGCGAACGCTTCGGCGAGTACGTCGTCTACTACAGCGCGATCTCCACCGATCTGCTGACCCCGCAAGTCGCCCGCGCAAACGGCCTGACACGCTCTCCACACGACGGCCTGCTCAACATCACCATCCAGCGCGATACCGGCGGCGGCAAGCCGCAGCCGGTGACGGGCAGCGTCCGCGGCAACGCCGTCGACCTGGCCGGACACGTCGAGCCGATCCGTTTCCGTGAAGTGCGCGAACCCGGCGCGATCTACTACCTCGGCATCTTCCCGGTCGGCCACGGCGCCGAAACGCTGCGCTTCGAGCTCACCGTCGCGCCGCAAGGCGGCTCCGCGCGCAAGCTCGTCTTCAGTCGCGATTACGTGACGGATTGAAAGCGCCTCTCGCCTCCGGAGCGGCGGCCGAAGGCCGAGCGCGCATGCGGGATCGGGGCCGGACCGAGGGTTCCCGTTTCGCGCGCCATGCACGCAAGGCGTGAATCCCCACGCGATGCCCGGCACCGCCCCGGTTCCGGCGGACAGATCAGCGGCCCGCCCAACGCGCGATCACGGCGTGCAGCGCGTCGAGACCGTCGGCCAACGCGGCAGGCCCCGGCTGCAGGATGACCGGCGACTTGATTTCGTGCAGTTCGCCGTCGCGTACCGCGGGAATCGCGTTCCAGCCCGGACGCGCGGCAACCTTCTCCGGGCGAAATTTCTTGCCGCACCACGAAGCCAGGATGATGTCCGGTGCCCGGCGCACCACTTCGTCCGCGTCGGCGAGGATGCGCTGTTTCGCCAGCGGTTGTTCCGCCAGCTCCGGAAACACGTCCTCGCCGCCCGCGATCCGGATCAGCTCTGCCACCCAGCGGATGCCGGAGATCATCGGCTCGTCCCATTCCTCGAAATACACGCGCGGCCGGCGCGGCAATCGTGCGGCCTGCGCGCGCACGCTTTCGATGTGCCGCTCCGCCTCGTTCGCGTATGCCTCGGCCTTGCCTGTCGCACCGACCAGCGCACCCAGGCGGCGGATGTAATCGAGAATGCCCTCGACCGAGCGGTGGTTGCTGATCCACACCTCGACGCCGGCCCCGATCAGTTCGCGCGCGATATCGGCCTGGATATCGGAAAACCCGATCGCGAAATCCGGTTTCAATTTCAGGATCTCGCCGATTTTGGCGCTGGTGAACGCGGAAACTTTCGGTTTTTCCCTGCGCGCGCGCGGCGGCCGCACCGTGAAGCCGGAAATGCCGACGATGCGGTCCTGCTCGCCCAGCGCATACAGCACCTCGCAAGGTTCTTCCGTCAAGCAAACGATCCGCTCAGGTCCGCGCATAAACCCTCCCTGGTGTGTCGCTACGGCCCGGCCGTCCCTGGCCGTGCGTTCGCCGGCGCGAGATGCCATTCAAGGCATCTCGCGAAAGCCCCGGCTCACCTTCGGTGAGGCAGACGATGCGGCACGGATCCGTCGTCATGACCAACGCTCAGCCGCGCGCGAACCGTCCCTGGTGCGTGGCGCCCGCCGCACCCTCCCTGGCGCGGCGCTCGCCGGCGCGAGATGCGATTCAACGCATCTCGCGTCAAATCCCGGCTCGCCCCTGCGCGCGCGCGGCGGCCGCACCGTGAAGCCGGAAATGCCGACGATGCGGTCCTGCTCGCCGAGCGCGTACAGCACCTCGCAAGGTTCTTCCGTCAAGCAAACGATCCGCTCAGGTCCGCGCATAAACCCTCCCTGGTGTGTCGCTACGGCCCGGCCGTCCCTGGCCGTGCGTTCGCCGGCGCGAGATGCCATTCAAGGCATCTCGCGAAAGCCCCGGCTCACCTTCGGTGAGGCAGACGATGCGGCACGGATCCGTCGTCATGACCAACGCTCAGCCGCGCGCGAACCGTCCCTGGTGCGTGGCGCCCGCCGCACCCTCCCTGGCGCGGCGCTCGCCGGCGCGAGATGCGATTCAACGCATCTCGCGTCAAATCCCGGCTCGCCCCTGCGCGCGCGCGGCGGCCGCACCGTGAAGCCGGAAATGCCGACGATGCGGTCCTGCTCGCCCAGCGCGTACAGCACCTCGCAAGGTTCTTCCGTCAAGCAAACGATCCGCTCAGGTCCGCGCATAAACCCTCCCTGGTGTGTCGCTACGGCCCGGCCGTCCCTGGCCGTGCGTTCGCCAGCGCGAGATGCCATTCAAGACATCTCGCGAAAGCTCCGGCTCACCTTCGGTGAGGCAGACGATGCGGCGCGGACCCGCCACGGCTTCAGCAACCGATGAAGGTGACGGTGACGCGGCGATGGTGCGGCGCCCTGCGATGTTCCCACAGGTACACGCCCTGCCAGGTACCCAGCGCCAGCGCCCCGTCGCGCACGGGAATGCCGAGACTCGCGCCGGTGAGGATCGAGCGCACGTGCGCGGGCATGTCGTCCGGGCCCTCGGCATCGTGGCGGAACAGCGGGTCACCGTCCTTCACCAGCTTGCCGAAAAAGCGTTCCAGATCCTCGCGCACCACCGGATCGGCGTTCTCGCCGATCAGCAGCGAACAACTGGTGTGGTGCACGAACACCTGCGCGATGCCTTCGCGCAGTCCGGTTTCGGCCAGCGCTTCGCGCAGCCACCCACTCAATTCCACGAAGCCGCGCCCGCGCGTGGCCACCTCGAAGGTGGTCGCGGCGATGCGGGTCACGGGTTGCGCGGTGTTCATGGATACAGCATCCGCCGGGTCCACGTGCCGGCGCGCAGCTCCCAGCGTTCGCGTTCGTTGAGGCGGTACTCGTGCGCGTACCAGAACTCCACCATGTCGGGCACCACGCGGTAACCGCCCCACTCGGGCGGACGCGGCACTTCGCGTCCGGCGAAACGCTGCTCGAATTCGCGCAGCCGCCGCTCCAGCTCGGCGCGCTCCGGCAGCGTGCGCGATTGCAGCGATGCCCACGCGCCGAGCTGGCTCATCCTTTCGCGCGTCGCGAAATACGCGTCGGATTCCGGGGCGGACAGTTTCTCCGCGCGGCCCTCGACGCGCACCTGCACCGCGGGCGTCAGGTGCTTCCAGTGCAGGCACAACGCCACCTGCGGATTCCGGTCGATCTGCGCACCCTTGTCGCTGTCGTAGCGGGTAAAGAAGGTGAGCCCGCGTTCGTCCAGGGTCTTCAGGAGCACCATGCGCGCGGAAACCCGGCCGTCGCGGTCGGCGGTGGCAAGGGCCATCGCGTCCGGTTCGGGATCGCCCGCCGTGCGCGCGGCATCGCGCAGGCGCCGCAGCGTGTCGAGTATGCGTGGATCGAGCATGACCAATGCCACGTTTGCGAAACGCGCGATGCTAGCACGCGTGTCCGCTCAAACCTGTTCCAGGCGGTAACCGTGCTGGTACACCGCGGTCAGCCGCCAGCCGTGCTCGCCGGACAGTTGCAGCTTCTTGCGCAACCGGCTGACATGGGTATCGACGGTGCGCGTGCTGACATGGGCGCCCAGGTTCCACACGTTTTCCAGCAGGGCGTTGCGGCTGACGATCCGCCCCTGCCGCCGGAACAGGTAACGGGCCAGCTCGTATTCGCGCTCGGTCAGTTCCATCGGCTGGCCCTGCAGGGTGATGCGCCTGCGCTGGCCGTCGATCTGGTAGGGCGGCAGGTTCAGCACTTCCTGTGCGTCGGCATCGGTGCCGCGGCGGCGCAGCACCGCCGCCACGCGCGCCAGCAGTTCCGCCTGCTTGGGCGGCTTCACCACGTAATCGTCGGCACCGGCCGAAAGGCCCTCGACGATGTCGTGTTCCTCGCCGCTGGCGGTCAGGAAGATCACCGGCAGTCCGGCGTTGGGCGAATGCCGGATCCATTCCAGCACTTCCAGGCCCGTCGCATCCGGCAGGCTGCGGTCCAGCAGCAGCAGATCGACCGCCTCGCTGCCCAGACGACGCCGGAATTCGCCGGCGCTGCCGAACACGGCGCAGCCGTAGCCGGCCGTTTCCAGCCACAGGCGCAGCAAGGCGACCTGGTCAGGATCGTCCTCCACGCAACCGACCACCCACTTCCCGTCGCTCATCGACGACCTCGGTTTTCCCGCCCGGGCCCGTTCCCTGGTATCGATCCGGACCGCCGTTCGCGGCGGTCACCGCAAGGGGGCAAGACGGCCGGCCTCAATCGACCTCGAAGTTGATGCGCATGTTCACTCGCCACTCCTGAATGGCGCCGTTGGGTGCGGTGATGACCTTGATGTCGTTGAGCCAGGCGCCCCGGATGTTCTTGACCGTCTTGCCGGCCTTTTCCAGGCCGTGCCGGACGGCATCCTCGATCCCTTTCGACGACGATGCACTGAGCTCGATCACCTTGGTGACAGACATGCTGGCTCTCCTTGAGGATCGGTGCGGGAACCACCGTGGCCCCGCCTGACATGCCAGCTAACCGTGACACGCCTCACGCTTTTGTCAAGCCTCGCATCGCCGGCGCGCTCGCGCCAGAATGGCGGGCTAGCCGTTGTCATGGGGCTTTCCGGCATCCCCGCTCGGGCAAGCCGCCCTCCGCGGCGTACCGGCCCGACACGGCCCCCGAGCCGTCGTGAAGCGGACCCCGTCCAGTGGCATAGTGGCGCGTCGCAAACCGCGGGCTTTTCGCTTGAATCCTTCCGCCAACCTGTTCCTGATCGGCCCGACCGGCGCGGGCAAGTCCTGTATCGGGCGGCGGCTGGCCGAGGGTCTGGGGCTGCCGTTTGCCGACCTGGACGCCGAAATCGAGGCCCGCACCGGTGCCGACATCGCGACGATCTTCGAAAAGGAGGGCGAGGCCGGCTTCCGCCGGCGCGAAGCCGAGCTGCTGGCCGAATTCAGCGCGCGCGAGGGCATCGTGCTGGCCACCGGCGGTGGCGCGCCGCTGGCGGCCGCCAACCGGGCGTTCCTGCGCCGACGCGGCTTCGTGCTGTGGCTGCAGGCCGGCATCGACCAGCAACTGCAGCGGCTGGCCCGCGACCGCCGGCGTCCGCTGCTGGACGCACCCGACCGTCGCCTCAGGCTGGAGAGCATGGCGCGCGAACGCGAGCCGGTTTACCGGGAGATCGCCGATCTGGCCGCGCCTTCGGGCAACGATTCCCCGGCTCACGCCGCCATCCGGATCGCGGCGCTGCTGGAACGGCACTGGGTCCGGTTGCCGCACCGGACCGAACGCACATGAGCGCGATCGCCACCATCGAGGTGGGGCTGGGCGAGCGCCGCTATCCGATCAGGATCGGCGCCGGTTTGCTCTCGGATGCCGGGCCATGGCGTGGCGTGATCCGCGGCAGGCACGCGTTGATCGTCAGCGACGACCACGTGGCGCCGCTGCATGCGGCCGGCGTGCGGGACCTGCTCGCAGCGGGCGAGCCGCCGTTGCGCGTGGCAGTCTTGACCTTGCCTGCAGGCGAGGCGCACAAGAATCTCGACGCGGTGTCGCGGGTATTCGATGCGCTGGCGGAGCTGGGCGCCACCCGCGATGCCTGCGTGATCGCGCTGGGCGGCGGCGTGGTGGGCGACATCGCGGGCTTGGCCGCCGCGTGCTGGATGCGCGGGATCGACTTCGTGCAGGTGCCGACCACGCTGCTGGCGATGGTCGATTCCTCGGTGGGCGGCAAGACCGGCGTGGATCATCCGGCCGGCAAGAACCTGATCGGCGCCTTCCACCAGCCGCGCGCGGTGATCGCGGACCTCGACACGCTGGCGACGCTGCCGGATCGCGAACTGCGCGCCGGATTCGCGGAGGTGATCAAAATCGCATGCATCGGCGATGCCGAGTTCTTCGCGTGGCTGGAAGCCAACGCCGGGGCATTGCTGTCGCGCGATGCGGCTGCGCTGACCCACGCCATCGTCACCTGTTGCCGCTTCAAGGCCGAAGTGGTGGCGCGCGACGAACGCGAATCGGGCGAACGCGCGCTGCTGAATTTCGGCCACACATTCGGGCATGCGCTGGAAGCGGAATGCGGATACGGCACCCTGCTCCACGGAGAGGCCGTGGCAAGCGGCATGCTTTTGGCTGCGCGGCTTTCATCCCTGCTGCACATGAGCCAGCCGTCCGAAACCGGACGTCTGCGCAACCTGCTGGTGCGTTTCGGCCTGCCCACCGAGCCCCCACGGATCAGCGCCGACGCACTGGTCGCCCGCATGAGACTGGACAAGAAGAACCGCGCGAACAGCTTGCGCCTGATCCTGTGGCGCGGCATAGGCAAGGCGGAGATCGTCGAGAACGTGCGGGAAGGAGATGTGCTTTCGGCACTCTGATACCACGCTGGGTACAATCTGAGGTTCGACCCGAGCCCGCCGCTGCGCATGCACCTGTACCTGCAAACTCCGCCTGTTGCGGGCGCCGCGCCGCGCTACTGCCGGATCGCGCTGGAGCAGGACCTGCTGGGCGGCTGGACGTTGTATCGTGAGACCGGCACCGAAGGTGGACGCGCCACGTTGAGGCGCGAGGTGTACCTTGACCGCGATGCCGCGCTGGCCGCATTCGAGAAGGCACGCGACGCGCAGCTGAAACGCGGTTACAAGGTGATGATCACGCAGGGCTTCGATTACCCGCATGCCTGAAACCGCAGGGCAACGGGCATGGGGGGACGTGGAGATGTCAAAGCCGCCTGAACCCGACTCCGGTCAAGTCCGTCAGGATGGGTCCGGCCGCAGCAACCGTTTCCTGCACGCGCTGCGCCGCGAGCCGGTGGACGTCACGCCTATCTGGATCATGCGCCAGGCCGGGCGCTACCTGCCCGAATACCGCGCCACCCGCGAACTGGCCGGCAGTTTCCTGGAACTGATGCAGACCCCGGAACTGGCCTGCGAGGTCACGCTGCAGCCGGTCGAGCGTTTCGATCTGGACGCCGCGATCCTGTTTTCCGACATTCTGACGGTGCCCGACGCGATGGGGCTGGGCCTGCACTTCGTCGAAGGCGAAGGCCCGAAGTTCTCCCGCCCGGTGCGTACGCACGCGGACATCGAACGCCTCGCGGTGCCCGATCCGGAATCCTCGCTGTGGTACGTGATGGACGCGGTGCGGCTGGTCCGGCGCGAGTTGAAGGGGCGCGTGCCCCTGATCGGTTTCGCCGGCAGTCCGTGGACGCTGGCCTGCTACATGATCGAGGGCGGAGGCTCGCGCGATTTCGCGCGCGTCAAGGCGCTGGCCCTGGACAATCCGGCGCTGATGCACAAGCTGCTGGGCGTGAACGCCAAGGCCGTCGCCACGTACCTGGCCGCGCAGGCCGCGGCCGGTGCGCAGGCGCTGATGATCTTCGACACCTGGGGCGGCCTGCTGGCGCCCGCGATGTTCCTGGAATTCTCGCAGCGCTATCTCGGACAGATCGCCCTGCTGCTGCGCGCGGATCCGCATGCGTGCAGCGTGCCGCTGATCCTGTTTTCGAAAGGCGCCAACGCCAGCCTGGAAGCGCTGGCCGACACCGGCTGCGCCGCGCTGGGCGTGGACTGGACCCTTCCGATCGGCGAAGCGCGCCGGCGCGTCGGCGAGCACGTCGCGCTGCAGGGCAACCTCGATCCCGCGGTCATGCTTGCTTCGCCGGACGTGATCCGCCGCGAGGCACGCCGGGTGCTCGATGACTTCGGCCCGTATCCCGGCCACGTGTTCAACCTGGGCCACGGCATCACGCCGGATGTCGATCCGGAACACGTAAGCGTGCTGGTGGAGGCGGTGCATGCCTGCCGCGCGACCGCGGGCACCGCGATGCGCACGGCCGGAAACGCCACGTGATTTCCAATCGCTCGATGCCGGCCAGCACGGTCATCCCGGTACTCGGCTATCCGGACGTGCCGAAGGCGGTCGCGTGGCTGCGCGACGCATTTGGTTTCAGCGAACGCCTGCGCATCGGCACGCATCGCGTGCAAATGCATGCAGGCCATGGCGACGTCGTGGTGACGGATTCGCCTGCGCCGGCCAGCCCCGACGAAACCGGCTGCGCCATCATGTTGCGCGTGGAGGATGTGGACGCGTGTTACACGCGCGCCCTGGCCGCCGGCGCGCAGTCGCTGCAGCCGCCCGCGACGTTCCCGTACAGCGAGCGTCAATGCACGCTGCGGGATTTCGCCGGCCACGTCTGGACTCTTTCGCAGTCGGTGGCGGACGTGGACCCCGCACAATGGGGCGGCGAAATGGTCGCACCGTAACCGTTCCCGAGACCCGTACAATCACGGGTTCGTCTCCATCACCGCGCCGAAGGCATGGACAAGAGTTTCGACCCCCGGCAGATCGAATCGAGGTGGTACGCGCACTGGGAGCAGGCCGGCTGCTTCAAGCCGTCCGGCCATGGCGAGCCGTACTCGATCCTGCTGCCGCCGCCCAACGTCACCGGCACCCTGCACATGGGTCACGCGTTCCAGCAGACCCTGATGGACGCGCTGGTCCGGCACGCGCGGATGTCGGGGAAGAACACGCTGTGGCAGGGCGGCACCGACCACGCCGGCATCGCCACGCAGAAGATCGTCGAGAACCAGCTCGCGGCGGAAGGCAAGTCGCGACACGACCTCAGCCGCGAGAAGTTCGTCGAACGCGTGTGGCAGTGGAAGCAGGAATCGGGTTCCACCATCACCCAGCAGATGCGCCGGCTGGGCGCGTCGGTGGACTGGTCGCGCGAACGCTTCACGATGGACGAGGGCCTGTCGGCCGCGGTGCGCCGCGTGTTCGTCGAGTGGTACCGCGCCGGGTTGATCTATCGCGGCAACCGGCTGGTGAACTGGGACCCGGTGCTGATGACCGCGGTGTCGGATCTGGAGGTCAACAGCGTCGAGCGTGACGGACACCTGTGGTCGATCCGCTACGACGTGATCGATCCGCAACCGGGCGCGCCCGATCACGTGGTGATCGCGACCACCCGCCCGGAAACCATGCTGGGCGACGTCGCCGTCGCGGTGCATCCTGAGGACGAGCGCTACGCGAAGCTGATCGGCAAACGTCTGCGCCTGCCAATCACCAATCGCGAGATTCCCGTCATCGCGGACGACTACGTCGATCGCGAATTCGGCACCGGCGCGGTGAAGGTTACGCCCGCGCACGATTTCAACGACTACGCGATCGGGCAACGGCATGGACTGGACTCGATCAACGTGCTGACGCTGGACGCGAAGGTCAACGACCATGCGCCCGCGGAATACCGGGGGATGGACCGCTACGCGGCGCGCAAGGCCATTCTTACCGAGCTGGAAGCGCACGGCCTGCTGGTCGAGGCCAGACCGCACAAGTTGCAGGTGCCGGTCAGCCAGCGTTCGGATGCCGTGATCGAACCGATGCTGACCGACCAGTGGTTCGTCGATCTGACGCGCGACACGCTGGACGACGGCCGACCCGGCGGCCGTCGCGCGATCACGCAGCCTGCGCTGGATGCCGTGCGCAACGGCGATATCAAGTTCGTTCCGGAGAACTGGACGAGCACCTACACGCAGTGGCTGGACAACATCCAGGACTGGTGCATCTCGCGCCAGTTGTGGTGGGGCCATCGCATTCCGGCGTGGTACGACGAGGCCGGCAACATCTTCGTGGGCGAGGACGAGGCGGATGCGATCGCGCATTCGCCGATGAAACCAAACGGCGCGTTGAGACAGGACGAGGACGTGCTGGACACCTGGTTCTCGTCCGCGCTGTGGCCGTTCTCGACATTGGGCTGGCCCTCGCAGACACCCGTCAAGAACGAACGCGGCGAGATCGTCGCCGACTGGTCACGCGATCAAGTCTTCCTGCCCAGCTCGGTGCTGGTCACCGGCTTCGACATCATCTTCTTCTGGGTCGCGAGGATGGTGATGGCGACCAGGTATTTCACCGGCCGCGTGCCGTTCCGGGAGGTGTACATCAACGCAATCGTGCGCGACGCGGAAGGCCAGAAGATGTCCAAGTCCAAGGGCAACACGCTCGATCCGCTGGACCTGATCGACGGCATCACCCTGCCCGCGCTGATCGAGAAATCCACCAAGTCGCTGCTGATTCCGCAGGTGCGCGAAAAAGTGGAAAGGCGCATCCGCCGGGATTATCCCGACGGCATCGCCCCCATCGGCGCCGATGCGCTGCGTTTCACCTTCGCCGCGCTGGCCACGCCCAGCCGCACCATCAACTTCGACATCAAGCGCGCGGAAGGCTACAAGGCGTTCTGCAACAAGCTGTGGAACGCGGCGCGGTTCGTGTTGATGAATAGCTCTTCCCCTTTCCCTCCGGGTACGGCTGCCATCCCTGGCCAAGAGCTCCGTGGTGGCGCGCAAGCGCCGGGTGAGGGTTCGGCCCTCGCGCAACGTTCAAGCAATACCGAACCCTCACCCCAACCCCTCTCCCCGGGGGAGAGGGGTTCGAAGCCTGCAACCGAAGCGGAGCGCTGGATCCTCACGCGCCTGCACGCAACGCTCGCAGAAACCGAACAGCACTTCACGACCTACCGCTTCGACCTGCTGGCGCAGGCGCTGTACGAATTCGTGTGGAACGACTACTGTGACTGGTTTCTCGAACTTTCAAAACCGGCCCTCAATGGCGACGACGCAGCTGCCGCGGCCTCCACGCGCCACACGCTGCTGACGGTGCTGGAGGCCGCGTTGCGCGCGCTGCACCCCGTCATCCCGTTCATCACCGAGGAAATCTGGCAGGAGTTACCTTTGCGATCCTCCCTGATCGCAAAGAACAACCCGGCATCCATGCCGGACTTTTCACCAGGCTCGATTCTGGAATGTCCGTATCCGCGCGCGGACGAATTTGCCGTGGATGAAAGCGCCAGCGCGGAAATCGAATGGCTCAAAAGCGTGCTCACCGGCGTGCGCAGGATCCGCAGCGAGATGAACATCGCACCGGGCAGGATGATTCCGTTGCTGCTGGCCGATGGCGACGCCGAAGACCGGCGGCGTGCCGGCAAATTCGAAAGACAAATCGCGTTCATCGCCCGCACCGAAACGCCGCAATGGCTGCAGACGGCACAATCCGAACCACCCTCGGCGAGCAACGTGGTCGGCACGATGCGCACCTTGATCCCGCTGGCCGGCCTGATCGATCTCGATGCCGAACGCGCGCGTCTCCAAAGGGAAATCGCGCGCGTCGAGGGCGAGAAGAGGAAATCCGAAGGCAAGCTCGGCAACGCGAATTTCGTGCAGAACGCGCCGGCCGAGGTGGTCGAACAGGAACGCGCGCGGCTGGCCGACTGGAGCACGCAACTCGCGGCGCTGCGTGAGCAGGCGGCACGGCTCACCGCCGTGCAATGAAAGTCCCGCCGCGGCGGTCCTGCTTGTCGGGATGCCGGGAACGCATCCGGAGCGTCCGCCGCCGAGCCCCGCACGGAACGATCCGCCTGCATCCACCATCCGGACGCTCCGGGTTCCTGTCGGATCGTCGCGTTCGCGGCGCACCAGGCCGGTCCTGACGCGACCGGAAAATCCTTGCGACGGTCGGGAGATCCGCATGCAAGCGATCGCCAGCTCGACGCGGCCTTCGCACTCTTTTTCGCGGTGTCGATCGCGCTCACCCGCCCCCGAGGCGCGGCGACGGCCAGCGCGCCCGGCGGTCACGCCGACGCCGGATGACCCGGCCGAGGCGCATTCGCTCCTACGGCTTGTCGGGCGGCAGCAGCTCCATCGCCATCACGATCGCGTCCTCGCGGCCGCGGTGCGCGGGGTAATAGCCGGGGCGGCGGCCGATCTCGTTGAAACCGGCGCGTTCGTACATCGCGCGCGCGAGTTCGTTGGATGGCCGCACCTCCAGGAATATCCGCTTCGCACGGTGCCAGCGCGCCAGGTCCAGCAGCCGGCGCAGCAGGTGCGCGCCATGACCCTGCCCCTGGCAGGCGGGCGCGACGCAGAGATTGAGGATGTGCGCCTCGTCGGCGCCGATCGAGAGGATGCCGTAGCCCAGCAGCTCACCCTGCCGTTCCAGCACCCAGCACTTGTGCCCGTTGTCGAGGCAACTGCGGAAGATGCCGCGCGACCACGGAAACTCGTAGGCGGACACCTCGATGGCCGCAACCGCGGCGATGTCGGCGTGGGTCATCGGCCGCAGCGCGGGCTGCAGGGGCGCCACCGCGACCATCTCAACGGACCTCACCACCGCGGCCCAGCGCCAGCAGCATGTCCCACAGCGCGCGCTTGCGCGAACGGTCCGCGTGCAACAGTGCCAGCGCATCGGCGCGCAGCACGCGTTCCCGGGGCACGCCAGCGGGCAGCGGCGCGTTGCCGAACACCAGCACCGCCGCCGATGCATCGGAGACCGCATCGGCCACGCGCACGGCTTGCAGTCCCGCCTTGCCGACCGCATCGGTCAGCGCCGAATACATCGCGTGGATCACGGGATCGTGCAGTTCCTCCGGCGCGGGCTGCAGTGCCAGCCGCCTGATGCCGCGCGGCAAATCCGCCGAGGACGCTGTTGCCGCCGCAGGCGCGGCCGGCGCCGGCGAAACAGCGGCACCCCGGGTCCGGCCGCGATCGGCACCGCGCACGCGCAGCGGCGTCACGCCCAGCGCCCGCAACCGGCGTTCGCGCGGAGACATGGCCGGCTGCGCGGCCATCAATGATGCTCCTGCGACGGCGGAGTGCGATGCTGCATCCGCAGCCGGCGCCGCGAGGCGCGGCTGCGCAGGCCCCACAACGTCATCACCGGCCCCGACAGCACGTAGATCACCGCCAACGCCAGCAGCATGCCCGCGGTGTTAAGCGCCAGGGCCACGATCACCAGCACCGCCAGAATGATCCACACGAACGGCACCCGGTCGCTGGCCGGCCAGGTCTTGAAACTGAAATAGCGCACCCGGCTGACCATCAGCAGGCCCGCGATGGCGGCCAGGATGGGCGTGAAGAAGCACAGCCACTGTCCCTCGATGCCGAGGTTGTGCATCGTCCACACGAACGACATGCACAGCCCGGCCGCGGCGGGGCTGGCCAGCCCCTGGAAGTAACGCTTGTCGGCCACGCCGACCTGGGTGTTGAAACGCGCCAGCCTGAGCGCGGCGCAGGCGGTGTAGAGGAACGCCGCGCACCAGCCGACCTTGCTCCACACCGGACCGTAGTCGCGCAGGTATTGCAGCGACCACGTGTAGAGCACCAGTGACGGCGCCAACCCGAAGCTGACCATGTCCGACAGCGAGTCGTACTGCACGCCGAACTCGCTTTGCGTGCCGGTCAGACGTGCGATCCGTCCGTCCATCCCGTCCAGCAGCGCGGCGATGAACACCGCCACCGCGGCGTGCGCGAAATAGCCCAGGAAGCCGGCCACGATCGCGTAGAAGCCGGCGAACATCGCGCCGGTCGTGAACAGGTTCGGCAGCAGATAGATTCCGCGGCGCGGGCGCTTGGGCGGAAGGGGCTCGGTCATGCCGTCGGGCGAAAGGACGATTCGCCGTCAGTGTAAACCATCGGCGAACCGGCGCCCGGCGCACGTGCCGGCTTCCACAATCGCGACGGCGTCACGCATTGGGCGCCCCGCCGCTGTGGCATACTCGCGCCCGAGCTGCCACCCCGGAGGTCGCCCATGCAACCGCGCAGACTTGCCGCCCTGCTGGCCGTGGGCTGTTGGATCGCCCTCGTGACGACCCTGGCAGGTGCCCAGATCTACAAGTGGAAGGACGCCCAGGGTGTGACGCATTTTTCGCAGTCGCCGCCGCCGGCCGGCACGCATTACACCAGAATGCGGCTGGCAGGCGAGCCCGAGGTGAGCTCGAATCCGTCGCCGGCAGCCAGCACGGCAACCCCGCCGGCGGCTTCCCCCGCGGCGGCGCAGCAAACCGCCTCCGGTTCCGTCGCCGACACCCCGCAGAACCGCGCCACCCTGTGCAAGCAGCTCTCCAGCAACATCGCCCTGCTGGAAAGCAGCCAGTCGCTGACCCAGGCCGGGCCCGGCGGCGTGCAGGAGAAACTCACCGACACCCAGCGCCGCCAGCAACTCGCGACCGCGCGCGCGCAGCAGGCGCAATACTGCAACGGGCAATGACGGGATCTCCGTTCTCGCCGGATTCGTCCGACTGACATCCCTGTCTTTTTCCGTTCGCTTCCCGGCGAGCGGGCTGCTTTTGTTCAGGCAAAAGCAGCCGAAACCCTTGCGCGCGGACACGACGGTTCCCTCGCCTGCCGCAACGCGCAGCAAGCAGTCGTCCCTGAATCACCTTGCTGCCCGCACTTCCCCGTGCGGGCGTTCGCCGGCGCGAGATGCCATTCAAGGCATCCCGCGAAAGTCCCGGCATGGATGCCGGGCCGGATTATCGCTGCAAGGATGAATGCCTGCGCTGACATCCATGAAGCAAGGGCCGTGCAAGAGAGAGTCGCACGCCCGCCCGGACTTAATCGGCAGGATCGCCGGTTTGAATGCCGCTGGCGGCCCGAAGGGCGAACCACGGGGATGTGGCGAGTCTGGCGGGCGGAAAATGACGGGATGTCGACATGCACGGCGCGACGACACATTGCGGCTACAATCCGCCGTTTCCATTGCAAAACGGATTGGCGATGCGCCTGTCGAAATTCCACATCGCGACCACCCGCGAGGACCCCGCCGATGCCGAGATCGCGAGCCACCGCCTGATGCTGCGGGCGGGCATGATCCGCAAGCTGGCGTCGGGCATCTACACCTGGTCGCCGCTGGGCCTGCGCGTGCTTCGCAAGGTCGAGGCGATCATCCGCGAGGAGATGCGGAATGCCGGCGCGATCGAAATGCTGATGCCGTCGGTGCAACCGCGCGAACTGTGGGACGAATCCGGCCGCTGGAACAAGTACGGGCCGGCATTGCTCAAATTCCGCGACCGCCGCGAGCAGGAGTTCTGCTACGGCCCCACGCACGAGGAAGTGATCTGCGAATTCGCCCGCAACGAATTGCGCAGTTACCGGCAACTGCCGGTCACGTTCTTCCAGATCCAGACCAAGTTCCGCGACGAGATCCGTCCGCGCTTCGGGGTGATGCGTTCGCGCGAGTTCATCATGAAGGACGCCTATTCGTTCCACATGGACCAGGCGTCGCAGGATGAAACCTACCGCGCGATGTACGACGCCTATTCGCGCATCTTCACCCGCCTCGGTCTGGAATTCCGCGCGGTGGCAGCCGATTCCGGCGCGATCGGCGGCGACGTCAGCCACGAGTTCCAGGTGATGGCCGATTCCGGCGAGGACGCGATCGCGTTTTCCGACCGCTCCGACTACGCCGCCAACGTGGAACTGGCCGAGGCCGTCGCGCCGGCCACGCCGCGTCCCGCGCCATCGCAAAAGCTGACGCGCGTCGAGACGCCCGAACAGCGAACCATCGAGGAAGTCGGCGCGTTCCTGAATGTGCCCGCACGGCAGTGCGTCAAGACGCTGCTGGTGCGCGGCACCGACGGCGTGGTCGCGCTGTGCCTGCGCGGCGACCACGAATTGAACGAGGTAAAGGCCGCGAAGCAGCCGGAACTGCCGGGCGAATCGGTGCTGGCTGGCGAGGCCGAAGTCAGGGCCGCAACCGGCGCCACGCCCGGTTTCATCGGGCCGGTGGGACTGCCGCAAGACATCCCCGTGATCGTGGACCGTTCCGCCGCGGTGCTGGCGGATTTCGTCTGCGGCGGCAATGTCGACGGGACGCACTACACCGGCGCCAACTGGGAACGCGATGCGCGCATCACCCGCGTGGCCGACCTGCGCAAGGTGGTCGCGGGCGATCCCTCGCCCGACGGCCGCGGCATGCTCTCGATCGCACGCGGCATCGAGGTCGGCCACATCTTCCAGAACGGCGACAAGTACACCCGCGCCATGAACGTCGCGGTGCTGGGCGAGGACGGCAAGGCGCGCACGCCGATCACCGGCTGCTACGGCATCGGCGTCACCCGGATCGTGGCCGCGGCGATCGAACAGAATCACGACGAGCGCGGCATCATCTGGCCCGACGCGATGGCGCCGTGGCGCGCGGTGATCTGCGTCATCAATCCGAAAAACGATCCGGCGGTCGATGCAGCCGCGGAATCGTTGTACCGGGACATGACCGGACGCGGCATCGAAACGGCACTCGACGACCGCGGATTGCGGCCCGGCGCGATGTTCGCCGACCTGGAATTGATCGGCATTCCGCACCGGATCGTGGTCAGCGAACGCGGCCTCGCCGCGGGCAGGTTCGAATATCGCGGACGCCGCGACGCCGAAAGCCGCAATATGGACCGGGATGCGCTGCTCGCATTATTGGGATAACCGGTACTTCCGGCATATCCGTGCGCTGTCCATCGTGGCGTTTTTTTGCCAAACGCAACGGTTTGGTCCAGAATTGGCGGACCGATAACTGCCCGATTATCCACAGGCACATTCCATCGGCATTTCGATAACCGACATCCACCAAGGGGACCTTCATGGCAATCAATCTTTCCAAGCTCAGCCGCAAACAGCTCGCCGAACTGGTGAACAAGGCCAAGGCCCGCGAGGCCAGCCTGGTCAGGGAAGAAATCGCCAGGGTGCGCACCAAGGTCGACAAGCTGCTCAAGGCCGAGGGCTACACCTTCGCCGAGGTGTACGGCGCCCGCCGGGGCGGCAAGCGCGGCAAGGTGGCGCCGAAGTACCGCAATCCCGCGAACGCCGCGGAAACCTGGTCCGGCCGCGGCAAGCGGCCACGCTGGTTCACCGCCGCGTTGAAGGCGGGCAAGAAGGAAAAGGACCTGCTGATCAAATAGCCGAATCGGCGGTTCCGGGGCGCGCCTTTTCGAGAAGTGCGGCCATGGATGGCCGCCTTTGGACTTTCAGATCGCCGATGCGCATTCGATCATTGCGCATTCGATCATGCCGCGATCAGGGATGATCGCATATCAAAGACTCCGCCGCGGCGCGATCAGCAGATCGCCGAACAGCAGTCCCGCGACCAGCGAAATCAGCAGCGTCACCAGCAGCACGCCGATCTGCGCGCTGTCGGCGAGCTGGTGATTCAGCAGATCCGTCACGCCGCGAAACCCGACGCTGCCGGGCACCAGCAGCAGGATGCCCGGCTCGCGCACCAGCGCGCCGGGGCGGTGCGCGACGCGCGCATACAGGTTGCTGAGCGCGCTGAGAATCAGGCCACCGATGAATACGCCGAACGGCGCGCCCAGCGCGTTGCCGCCCCAGTAGGTCGCCAGATAGCCCACGATGACCGCGGCGATCACCAGCAGATAATCGCGCAGCGCGGCCTGGAACAGCATCGCGAACGAAACCGCCGCCACCAGCAGCGCGGGCCATTGCGCCCAGGGCGGCAACGGCGGCGGCGCCTGCGCCGCGGGCACGATGTGCAGCACCGCGCAGACCTGTGCGGCGGCGATGGTGCCGAAGGTCAATTTCAGCAGCGTTGCGGCCGCGCCGGCGAAACGCGACACGCCCGAGACCAGGTGCTGGCTGGTCAGTTCGCGCACGGCGTTGGTGAGCGACATGCCGGGCACCAGCACGATCAGCGCCGACAGGATCACCAGCTTCAATGCCAGCGGTACCAGCCACGCGCTGATCATGGTCGCGAGGAAGGTCGCGACCAGCGCCGAGATGGCGTCGCTGGCCACGGCCAGCCGCGGCCTTCCGTAACCCGCAACGGTGATTGCACCGATCAGCAGGCCTATTGCGCCTGCGACCAGCGCATCGACGCCGGCGGTCCGGAACAGCACCGCGATGCTGGCGGCAGCCAGCCCGTAGCTGACGACGATCGCGTGCAACGCTCGCCGCGACAGCGGCCGCCCCAGCGCGCGCAACTGGGCGAGGCCGCGGCGCGGTTCCAGCGTGCCGTCGGTGACACGGTCGGCGATCTCGTCGGCGCGGCACAGCCGCGCGAGGTTCACGTCGCCCGGCGCGACCCGGATCACCTGCGTGAAATCCGCCATGCCCTCGCCCGCGCGCGTGCCGACCGACAGCACCACCGAGGTGGGCGTCGAAAGCACGTCGCACTCGAGGCCCATCCGCTGGGCGACGCCGCTGATCGCCTGCTCCAGGCGCGGTGCCGCGGCGCCGTACTGGTGCAGGCGGCGCGACAGTTCGATCAGGAACCCAGCGCGGGCGCGCAGGTCGGGCTCGAGGGTGCTCACCGCGAACGGCTCCGCCGGAAACGTGCGCGCATCGTAAACCGCCGCGCGGCGAGCCCGTCAAGCATCAACGCACCGGTCGAACCTTCAGCATCGTGCCTTCGACGCCGATCACCTCCACTTCCGTGCCCGCGGGAAGGTCCGGGCCCTCCACCAGCCATTGCCCGTCGCCCACGCGCGCCTTGCCGCGGCCGTTGGCAATCGCCTCGACCAGCACGTAGCGCTGGCCGATCAACTGTTCGCCGCGCCGGCCGAGCGTGGCCGCCACAGGATCGTCGCCGCGCGCCAGCCGCATGCGCACGAATCTCCAGTAGAACGCGCACGAGGCGAACGCCAGGATCACGAACAGGACGGCCTGCGCCAGCGCACCGAGTCCCGGCACGATCCACGCGATGACGCCCATCATCGCGGCTGCGATGCCTATCCACAACAGAAAGAATCCCGGCGCGACCACTTCGCCGGCGATCAGCACCAGCGCCAGCACCCACCACCAGTAATGCAACGGTACGAGCCACATCGTGACGACTCCGCACGAGGAAGTTCGATTCTATGGGCTGCGGTAAAGTACGCCACGACTTCAATACTTCCACAACCCCTGCCGGACCGTCGCAATGCGACGGTCCGGCCGCCCCCTTGACTCAAGGGGGCTCCAATCAGCTCCGTCCGGGTGCCGTCGTTGCATTCTTCGCCAGCACTTCCTTGCCGATTTCCGCGATGCCGGCCAGCGAGGAAAGGATGCCCGACGCCTCGAACGGCAGCATCAGCATCTTCTGGTTGGGCGAATCGGCCATCGCCTTCAGCGCCTCGACGTACTTGGTGGCGACGAAATAATTGATGGCGTTGAGGTTGCCCGCCGAAATCGCGTCGGACACCAGTTGCGTGGCCTTGGCTTCCGCCGCGGCCAGCCGTTCGCGCGCCTCGGCCTCGCGAAAGGCGGCTTCCTTCTGGCCTTCGGCCGCGAGGATGGTCGATTGCTTTTCGCCGTCGGCCTTCAGGATCGCGGCCTGCTTGAAGCCTTCCGCTTCCAGGATGTTGGCGCGCTTCTCGCGCTCGGCCTTCATCTGCCGCGCCATCGCATCCACCAAGTCCTTCGGCGGCGCGATGTCCTTGATCTCGATGCGGTTGACCTTGACGCCCCACGGATGCGTGGCTTCGTCCACCACTTTCAACAGGCGCGCGTTGATCTCGTCGCGCTTGGACAGCGATTCGTCGAGATCCATCGAACCCAGCACGGTGCGGATGTTGGTCATCACCAGCGCCAGCGTGGCCTGCTCGAGATTGGCGACCTCGTACGCGGCCTTGGCCGCTTCCAGCACCTGATAGAACACCACGCCATCGACGCGCACCACCGCGTTGTCCTTGGTGATCACGTCCTGCGAGGGCACCGGCAGTACCTGCTCCATCATGTTCATCCTGCGGCCGATGCCGTAGATGAAGGGCACCAGGAAATGCAGGCCCGGCGGCAGGGTGCGTGTGTACTTGCCGAAGCGCTCGACGGTCCACTCGTAGCCTTGCGGCACGATCCGCACCCACTTCGCCAGCACGATGATCGCCACGACGACGATGACGATCGCAACGATGACGGACGGCCCCATGATGCGCTCCCTGTGTGTTGGTCGGCGCAGTATAGCGATTTGTATTACCCCTCTCCCTTCGGGAGAGGGTTTCAGATACGCGCCGCGGGCAGCGTCACGCTGACGCGCAGGCCGCCGCCGTCGCGGTTGGCCAGCGTGATCCGGCCGCCGTGCGCCTCGACGATCTCGCGCGCCAGCGCAAGGCCGAGCCCGGTGCCGGAACGCTTGGTCGAATAGAACGGCAGCAGCGCCTGCGCCAGCACGGTATCGCTCATGCCCGGTCCGCGGTCGGCCACCTCGATCCGCCAGTGCTGCAGCAGATGCGTGATCGCCAGCGTCACCTGCTCCGCGTCGCTGCCCGATTCATGGGCGTTCTTGATCAGGTTGATCAGTACCTGCTCGATCTGCGCGGCGTCGAACCAGCCGGACTCGTCCGGCACCGCACTCCCAAGCCGGAACCGGCAGTGCATCCGCAGTGATTCCAGGAACGGTGCCCACGCGACCGGTGCGGGATTGGGCCGCGGCAGCTTGGCGAAGCTGGCGTAGCCCGCGGTGAAGGCGTGCAGATGCCGGACGCGGTCGCCGATGCCCGCGAACACGCCCTGCAGGCGTTCGGTGTCGCCGCGCCGTGCCAGTTCGCTGCCCGAATGCGCCAGCGAGGAAATCGGCGCCAGCGAGTTGTTCAGCTCGTGGCTGATCACCCGGATCACGCGCTTCCACACCGCCACTTCCTGCCGCGACAGTTCGCGAGTCATCCGTTGCACCAGGTACAGCTGGTGCGGGCGCCCCTGCAGCCGGAAATCGCGGCGCGACAGGTGGAAGTATTCCTCCTCGTTGCCCATCTCGACGCCGAACAGGCTGTCCTCGCTGGAAGCCAGCGCGTTGCGCAGGGCATCGGGGCAGGCTTCCAGCAGTTCCTTGAAGCGCAGGCCGAGCGGGCTCCTGCCCTCGTTGAACAGGTGCCGTGCGGCAAGATTGGCATAGACGATGTGATCGCCCGCGTCGGTCAGCACCAGCGCGGTGGGCGTGTGCTGCACCACCGTGTCCAGCAGCAGTTCGCGCTGCACGATGTTCTGGCGCTGCTCGCGCAACGCGTGGCCCAGTTCGTTGTGCGCGACGATCAGCTCGCCCAGTTCGTCGCGGCGGCGCGTGCGCAGCGAGATGCTGAAATCGCCGTCACGGTAACTGGCGACGCTGCCCGACAGCGCACGCAGCAGGCGCCTTATCGGCTGCATCGCGGTGTGCGCCAGCCACAGCAGCGGGAAGATCAATACCGCGATCGCGATGGCCGCGCCCAGCCAGCCGTTGCCGATCCATTCCGTGATCGCCGCCACCGCGATGGCCGCCACGACCGCGGCTCCGGTCAGCATCAGCGCAAGTTTGGCTTCGAGCGAGGAAAAGCGCATGGGATTCGCAGATTCGGGACTCGGGACTCGGGACTCGGGAAGCTAACCCCGAATCAAATCGGCGCATCATCCCTCCGTCGGAATGCCGTAGCGTTGCATGCGCCGGTACAGCGCCTGCCGCGACAGGCCCAGCGCGCGCGCCGCACGGCTGATCACGCCGCCGGCCTTCTTCAAGGCCTCCTCGACCGCCTCGCGCGGCGGATCATCGAGGCTGCGCGAAGGGACCGTCGCGACCGCAGGCAAGCCGAGATGCATCACCGTGATCTCCCCGGGTCCGCCCAGCAGCTTCGCGCGCTCGATGGTGTTCCGGAGTTCGCGCACGTTGCCGGGCCACGGGTAGGCGATCAGCGCGTCGCGCGCCTCGTCCGACAGTGCGGCGCCGTCCAGGAAATGCTCGGCCAGCGGCAGGATGTCGTCGGGGCGCTCCGACAGCGGCGGCAGCGCGATCTGGATGGTGTTGAGGCGGTAGTAGAGATCCTCGCGGAACTTGCCGTCGCGGATCATCGCGGTGAGGTCCGCATTGGTCGCGCTGATCACGCGCACCTTCACCTTGCGGGTGCGCGTGGATCCCAGCCGCTCGAACTCGCCCGATTCCAGCACGCGCAACAGCTTCATCTGGCCGGCCGGGGGCAGGTTGCCGATTTCGTCCAGGAACAGCGTGCCGCCGTTGGCCGCCTCGAAACGGCCCTCACGCGCGCGGGTCGCGCCGGTGAACGCGCCGGCCTCGGCGCCGAACAATTCGGCCTCGATCAATTCGCTGGGCAGCGCGCCGCAGTTCACCGTCAGCAGCGGCTTGTCGCGCACCGCCGAATTGGCGTGGACGATTTCGGCGATGCGCTCCTTGCCCGCGCCGTTGGGTCCGGTGATCAGCACCGGCACGTCCGCGCGCGCCACCTGACAGGCCAGCTCGATCACGTGCAGCATCTCGTCGGACGCGAACACGATGCCGCGCAGGTCGTAGTCGCGTTCCAGCGTCTCGCGGCGGCGGCGACGCGTGACGCGCGCGTTTTCCGCCACGCGCGCGTTCTCGGAAAGTTCCAGCAGGTTCTCGACCGTCGCCAGCAGCTTGGCGTCGTCCCACGGCTTGGACAGGTAATCCGCGGCGCCGGCCTTGACCAGTCGCACCGCAGTTTCGAGATGCGACCAGCCGGTCAGCAGGATCACCGGCAGGTCCGGATGGCGCGCGCGGATCGCGTGGAACAGCGCCACGCCCTCCTCGCCCGAGGTGGTGTCGGCGCTGAAGTTCATGTCGGCGATCACCACGTCCACGCGCTCGCGCGCGAGCATCGCCATGCCCTCCTCCGGCATCGCGGCCGTCAGCGGACGGATGTCGTGCAGCGACAGCAGCAGCGACAGCGCCTCGCGCACCGCGGGCTGGTCGTCGATGATCAATACGGTGCGCATGTGTCGAACAAGGGTCGGCTAGTCATCGGGGCAGGCTATCACGGCCGGAAAGCGAGTTCGCCTCAGACGCTGCGCGTCGCCACCACCGGCGGTACGTTGGACGCGCGCAGTGCCGGCGCCAGCACCGCAAGTTGTCCAAGGCCCCACAACACGATCGCGCCAACCGGCAGATACCACAGCGGCAGGCGCGGCAGTTCGTAGTGTTGCATCAGCAAAAGGTTCAGCGCGATCGCCAACAGCACACCCAGCGCCACACCAAACGTCACGATCAGGAAGTTCTCGGTCTGGAAGTAGCGCAGGATGTCGCTGCGTGTGGCGCCGATCGCGCGACGGATGCCGATGCTGCGCGTGCGCTGCTGCACCCAGAAGTTGGCGAGGCCGGTGATGCCAAGCGCCGTGACGAACAACAACCCGAGCGCGGACGCGACCAGTAGCCCGATCATGGTGGTATCGCGCTGGAAGTACTCCGAGCGGATTTGTGAATAGGTCTGCATCCGTTTCGGATCGATGATGCGGCTCGGGTCGGCCTTGAGCAACGCGGCTTTCGCGGCCTCCAAAATCCGCGCGCGATCCTGCGGCGCACTGCGCAACACATAAGTCACGCTGGAATCGTTCGGCAACTGCGGCCAGATCATGGTGTCGTAATCGGTGCCCTTGTCCATCAGCATCGGACTGAGCAACGTGCGCACGACGCCAACCACGCGTGCGACGTGGTGGCCGATGTACAGGGTCTTGCCCAATGCGCTTTCGTCCGGGTACAGGTGCCGCGCGAAGGCCTGGCTGATGATCGCCACCGCCACGTCCTTGTGGCCCTGCACGTATTCGTCGGGACGGAAATCGCGGCCGGCAACCAGCTGCAGCCCCAACGTTCGCAACAAGCCGGGCGAGCCGTCGAACATGCTGGCATTCTCGCAACCCGACCCTTGCAGCGACATCCGTTGCATCGCGCGATCCAGCGCCGCCTGGGTGGGGCACACGCCATAGGACGCCAAGTTTCTGTTCAGTGGCAGCGAAAAGCTCACGGCCACCGCCGATTCCACGCCCGGAATCTGCCGCAACGAAGCGAGATCGGCCTGATGCCGCGCCCAGGGATTTTCATCCTTGCCGATGCCGCGCACCGCCAATACCGAGAGCACGTTTTCGTCGAGGCCGGTCGGCATCGAAATGCGCTGCACGCGATGCATGATCATGAAGGCGACGTTGCACACGATCGCGCAGGTCAACGCCACCTGCAGCATCAACAGCACGGCGGTGAGTTTATGACGGCGCAGTGTGGAAAGGATTGGTCGGATTTCCATGGTGTATTCCTTGTGCCTCCCGATGTTCTCCCTTCCCCCGCTTGCGGGGGAAGGTGCCCGAAGGGCGGATGGGGGCATCGGGTCACTCGCTCCCACCCTGCCCTCCCCCGCAAGCGGGGGAGGGAATGTTGTTACAGGGTCTTCAATTGAATGGCCGGCGGCACCCGACAGGCGCGCCACGCCGGCAATAGTCCGGCCAGCACGCTCGCCACGACGGCAAGCGCTACCGTGCCGATCAGCATCGCAGGGTCCATCGAAGCGAGATGCGCGTAGTCATCGGGGCGCTGCCGGATGCTCCACAGCCCGATCTGCGCAATGCCGAGGCCGAGCAGGCCACCGACCACGCCCACCAGCGCCGACTCGATGCCGAACTGCACGAAGATGTCGCGCTTGCGCGCGCCCATCGCGCGCCGCACGCTGATCTCGCCGCTGCGGCGCAGGAACTTGGCCAGCAGCAGTGCCACGATGTTGAGCATCGCGACCCCGAGAAAGCCCAGCGCGAGCCACGTCTGCAGCTTGACGTCCGCCGGCACCAGGTTCTCGTGCCGCAGCCAGCCCATCAGCGAGTACAGCTTCGCATTCGTGGGCGGCCGCTGGAAGCGGCCCAGCGATTTCTGTTCGGCGGAGTAGTCGACCAGGAAGCGCTGGTACGCCGCAACCTGCGCGGGCGTGTCCAGTTGCACCCAGAACTGTATCCAGCTCATGCTCGGATCGCGCAAGTTGCTGGTATCCATGTCCTTGGCCCAACCGGAGAGGTTGCCATTGACCTGAAGCTTGTTGTCCACGGCCGCCGACAGCGGCAGGAAGAACAGGTCGGCGTCACTGTAGAAACTGGCCGAGGCATCGGCGTAGAACAGGGGTTTGGGCGCCCAGTTCGTGGTCACGCCGACCACCCTGTAGTCGATGTCGCCCATGTGGACGGTTTTGCCCACGGCATCGGCGCTGCCGAACAATTTGCGCGCCAGCGCCTCAGCCAGCACCACCACATGTGCCCCGGCTCGGTCATCCGCAGCCGTCCAGCCGCCTCCCTCGATGAACGGCACGCCGAACATCGCGAAGAATTCTCGTGTGGTGTAACGACCATCCGCGTAGAACGGTTGCAGATCGGTGCGCTGCGGCCACACCAGCAGGCTGCCGCCTGCCATGGCCGCCTGCCGCACGGAACGATGCGCGTGCAGCAAGGCCATGGCATCCGGCCAGGTCAGGTTCTGGTTCGGATTGGTGCCCACCGGATCGGTTTTGTAACCGATGGGCAACGGGTCGAGGTGTGGGTAATACAGATGCGCGCTGCGACCCGGCAGCGGGTCTTCCGTCATCACGTGCAGCACGGTCAGCATGGTCATGCTGGCGCCGATGCCGAGGCCGATCGCCAGCACCATCAGCGCGGTGAGGATCGGCGTGCGTTTCAGGCTGCGCCATGCGAGATCGAGGTAGTAGCCGAACATGCAATCCTCCTTGTTCAACTCCCCTCTCCCCTCGGGAGAGGCGGCCGTAGGCCGAGCGCGTAGCGCTGGGGTGAGGGTTCGGGTCGCGCGTGGCATTACGCGGAAACCGAACCCTCATCCGCCCCTTCGGGGCACCTTCTCCCGAAGGGAGAAGGGAAAAACAACATCACCCGTCCCGCGTCGCCACCACCGGCGGCACGTTGGACGCGCGCAGCGCCGGGCCCAGCACCGCAAGCTGGCCCAGTACCCACAGCGCGATCGCGCTGGCCGGCAGGTAGTACCAGGGCATCCGCAGCATCTGGTAGTGCTGCATCAAATACAAATTGATGCCGAACGCCAGGATCATTCCCGCCGCGACGCCCGCGCTGCTCAGCAGGAAATTCTCGGTCTGGAAATGCTGCAGGATGTGCGCGCGCGTCGCGCCGACCGCGCGGCGGATGCCGATCTGACGCCGCCGCTGGCCCACCCAGAAGCTGGTCAGCCCCACGATGCCGAACGCCGTCACCGCCAGCATCACCACGCACACCAGCACCAGCATCCAGATCATGCTGCGGGTGTTCGCGAAATACTTGTCGCGGATGTCGGTAAAGGTTATGGGCCTGACGACCGCATTGGGAGACAGCGCCTCGAGTTTCGCGACAGCCGCGCGCAGCACGCGTTCGCGATCCTGCGGTGCGCTGCGCACGATGTAGTCGTTGAGGTAGCCGCCGGGCCCGGGGGTGAGCGGAAGGAACATCGACCAGTGGAAGGCCGCGAGCCCTTCGCCATTCTCGTTCGGACGCAACACGTCGGCAACGATGCCGACCACGGTGAAGTGGAAATCCTTGTCGATCCACACCTGCCTGCCGAGCGCGTCCTGCCCCGGCCACAGGCGATCGGCGAGGCTTTGCGTCACCAGCGTGACGTGCCCGGTGGGAATGTAGCTGTCGCTTAGCTTGCTGCCGGCAAATTCCTCGCTGGTGAAAAACCGCCCACGCAGCAGCCGCAGGCCCAGCGCCTGCTCGGCGCTCGATGTGAAAAAGTAGGTCGCGACGTTGGGGCTGTCCTTGTCCATCACGTCTGCCGGGCTGGTGCCGACGCCAGCGTTCCAGCCGTTGTTGGTCAACGGCATGGTGTTGATCACCGCCGCGGCGGTCACGCCGGGAATCTGGCGGAGCGCCGCGAGGTTGCGCGGCACGTCGTCGGCCGAAAGCTTCGGATCGGTGCCCAGCACGCGGATGTCCGCGATGCCCTGCTCGTCGATCGCGTTCGGCAGTTTTATTTCGCCGATGCGCTGGCCGATCATGAACACGGCGTTGCACAGCACCGCGCAGGCGAGCGCGATTTCCAGCACGATCAGGATGGCCGGAATCTTGTGCTTGCGGAGTGCCGCCAGGATGGGTTGGATGTCCATGGTCGTCTCCGTCAAACCGATTTCAGTTGAGGTGCCGGCGCCACCACGCAGGCGCGCCACGCGGGCAGCAGGCCCGCGATCAGGCTGGCGATCAGCGCGATCACGAACGTGACGATGAACATCGACACGTCGAGGTGCGCGAGCTTGGCGTACTGCGCGGGCTGGTGGCGGATCGCCCACAGGCCCAGTTCGGCGAATACCAGACCCAGCAGCCCGCCGGCGATGCCGACCATCCCGGATTCGACCATGAACTGCGCGAAGATCGTGCGGCGCGTCGCGCCCAGCGCACGGCGCACGCCGATTTCGCGCGAACGGCGCAGGCATTTCGCCAGCAGCAGGCCCACCGTGTTGACGATGCAGATCAGGAGGAACCCGAAAGCGAGGCCGGTCTGCAGGCGCGCATCGTCGGGCACCACCTGTTCCAGGGCGAGGAATTCCATCAGGCCGGGGAACGCCACCTCGGGGCGATGGAAACGCCCCAGGCTGATCTGCTGCTGGACATAGTTCGAAAGAAACGTCCTGTAGGCCGTCGCATCGGACGCATGCGCGAGTTCCACCCACAGGCTCACGAACACGCACGGCGCGGTTTCAAGATGCGCGATGTCAGCGGTTTCCCAGCAGCTCACGTTCTCCGGGTCCATGCCGTCGGTGCGCGCCGATTGCAGCGGCAGGAACACCCCGTCGCCGTCGCCGTAGCTGCGGCCGCCCAGATCCACCGCGTAGAACCGCGGCTGCGGCGACCAGTCCTTCAGCACTCCGGCGATGCGATAGTCGTGATCGTTGATCCGGATCACCTGCCCGACGCTGTCCTTGCCGCCGAACAGCTTGTCGTTGAGGAACCCGGCGATCACCGCGACCCGCGCGCGGTCGTCGTCGTCCTGTGCATTCCAGCCGCTGCCGTATTCGAACGGCGCATCGAACATCGCGAAGAAATCCGCGGTGGTCATCACCGCGTCGCTGAAGAACGGATGCTCACCCGTGCGAGCCGGCGTCACCTTGGCCTGGGTCAACGCCATCACCGCCTGCCGTTCGGCCTTGTGCGCGCGCAGCAGGCTCATCGCATCGACGTAGGGCATCAGGTTGCCCCACGGCGGCTTGCTCTGGCCCGGCACGTAACCCTTCGCCGGCAGTGGATCGATTTCCGCCGTGAACAGCCGCGTGCTCTTCTGCGGCAGCGGATCGCCGGACAACAGTTTCAGCACCGTCAGCGTGGTGATCGAAGCTCCGATGCCGAGACCCAGCGCCAGCACCATCAGCGCGGTGAGCACGCGGTTGCGCCTGAAGCTGCGCAGGGCGAGGTCGAGGTAATAGCCGAACATGCGTTTACTCCCATGCGCCAATTTCATACATCGTCATTCCGGGGCTGACCGCGGCGTCATCGCGGGCAGAACCCGGAATCCATCTTCATCGACGGGACATCGAAAAATGGATTCCGGGTTGCGTCCACGATGAAACCGTGGACGCCCCCGGAATGACGACAACGGGTTGTTTCGTGGCTCATCGTTGTTTTGCAATTTCCGATTCCCGGCGTCATCACACACTCCGCGTCGCCACCACCGGCGGCACCGCCGCGGCGCGCAGCGCCGGCGCCAGCACCGCCAGTTGCCCGAGCCCCCACAGCACCAGCGCGCCGACCGGCAAGTACCAGAGCGGCAGACGCGAAACTTCGAACCATTTCATCAACGCAAGATTGATCCCGATCGCCAGCACGATGCCCAGCACGATCCCGAACGAGACGATCAGGAAATTCTCGGTCTGGAAGTAGCGCAGGATATCCGCGCGGGTCGCGCCCAGCGCGCGGCGGATACCGATCTGCTTGCGCCGCTGCGCGACCCAGAAACTCGCCAGCCCCACGATCCCGAACGCGGTCACACCCAGCAGCGCGACGATCACGCCGACCAGCAAGCCCGTCATGGCACGGTCGGTCCGGAAGAATTTCGTGCGAAGGGCGGGCAGGGTGTCGCTCCACTCGTAGTCCAGCACGGCGTCGGGCGCGATCCTTGCGATCGCGGCCTTCGCTTCCGTCATCACGCGGTCAAGATCCTGCGGATTGGCACGGATCAGGTACGTGCCGGCGAGTTGCGGTCCGGGCAATCCGGGTGCGAACACCGTCCACTGTGCGCCCTGCTCGCCTTCCTCGTCGTACTGCTGGACCGATAAATTGGCCACCACGCCGATCACGCGGAAATGGAATGGACCGGTCCAGAACTCCTTGCCCAGCGCGTTCTCGCCCGGCCACAGGTGTTCGGCTAGCGTGCGCGTGATCAACACCCGGGAACTTGCGGGCACGAAATTCTTGACCGGCTGATAGTCATCCGCCGCCGGCATGCGCCCGGCTACCAGTTGCAAACCCAGCGCCTCGGGTGTGCCGGGATCGCCCACGTAGAACTCGGGCACCCCGCGGAACTGCTTGCCGGCCTGATCGAGCGTGATGCCCGTGGCGCCCGCCTGCGGGCCGAACGGCACCGAATTGATCACGTGCACCGATTGCACGCCGGAGATCGCGCGCAGGCCCGACACCACGCGCGCGTTGAGATCGTTGGCGGTTTTGGGATCGAAGCCCTGCAGTGCGATGAAGCCCAGCGAGGCTTCGTCCACGCCGCTGTCGATGTGCATCGCCGACAGGCGGCTCGCGATCATGGAGCAGGCGTTGCACAGCACCGCGCAGGCCAACGCGATTTCCATGGCAATCAGCACGGTGGCGAGGCGGTGTTTGCGCAATGCGGCAAGGATGGGTTGGATTTGCATGGCGGTTGTCTCTTGTTGCGTGCTCGCGATCAGAGCCGTCGCCCGCACGCAGGTTTCTACAGTGTTTTGAGCTGCAACGCCGGCGCGATCCGGCTGGCCCGCAACGCCGGCAACGCACCGGCGATCAGACTCACCACGACCGCCAGCACGAAGGTGGTGAAGAACATCGCCACGTCCATGTGCACCAGGTCGGAATAAGGCGTCGGCTGCCGGCGCACCAGCCACAGACCCAACAGGGTCAGCAGCCAGCCGCCGACGCCGCCAAGCAGGCCGATCAGGCCGGCCTCGGTCAGGCATTGCGCGAACACCGCGCCACGCGACGCGCCCAGCGCCCGGCGCACGCCGATCTCTCCGGCGCGGCGCAGGAACTTCGCCAGCAGCAGGCCGACGGTGTTGAACAGGCAGATCGCCAGGAACGCGAAAGCGAGCCAGGTCTGCAGCTTCGCGTTGCGCGGCACGTATTGATTGAAGTCGAGCCACTGCATCAGGTCGCGCAGCCGCGTCTCGGTGTAGCGGATCCGGCCCAGCGTCTTCTGCTGCTGTGCGTAGCTGTTCAGGAACTCACGGTAGGACACGACTTTCGCGGCGCTGTCCAGTTCCACCCATAACCCGACCCAGTTGCATGGGGAATTCACGAGGTGCCCGGGATTCGGCGGCGGCGCCCAGCAGTTGAACTGATTAAAGTTGCCGTCGTTGATTTCGAGGCCGGTGTAGAACGGCGTGAACACGTCCTCAGGTTTGGTGTAGTAATCCGACGTGTCACCGTTCGAGAAGCGGCCGCCGCGCACATCGTAGAACTGCGGCGATGGCCGCCACGGCTTCAGCACGCCCACGATCCGCACGTCGGCGTCACCGAGGCGCAGCGTCTTGCCCACGCTGTCCTGCCCGCCGAACAGCTTGTCGTTGAGGTCGGACGAAATCACGGCGACGCGCGCCCGGTTCGCGTCATCTTCGGGCGTCCACGCGCTGCCGTACTCGAACGGCACCTCGAACATCGGGAAGAAATCCGAGGTGGTGGACAGCATCATCAGCATCAGCGGCGGACGGTTCGCTTCCGGCGCGCGCGTCTTGATCTGGCTGTCCACGATCAGCGCCTGGCGATCGGCGCGGCGGGCGCTCCACAGGTCCACAGCGGACTGGTAATCCAGTGCGTCCGGCGGCTCGGCGTGCTTGTAATCAGGGGTCGGATCGCCATCCACCTGTGCGTAGAAAAGCCGCGCACTTTTGCCGGGCAGCGGGTCGCCCGAAAGGATGTGCAGCACCGTCAGCGTGGTCATGCTGGCGCCGATGCCGACCGCGATCGCGACGACCATCAGCACGTTGAGCGCCCTGTTGTGCTTCAGGCTGCGCAGGGCGAGTTCGAGGTAATACGCAAACATTTCAATCACTCCATGGCTTGTTCCCCCCCCTCTCCCTTCGGGAGAGGCGGGGCCGTAGGCCGAGCGCGTAGCGCTGGGGTGAGGGTTCGGGTCTTGCGCATTCTTCCGCGAGCCCCGAACCCTCATCCGGCCCTTCGGGCCACCTTCTCCCGAAGGGAGAAGGGAAAATCAGCATCACACACTCCGCGTCGCCTCCACCGGCGACACCTTCGATGCACGCCGCGCCGGCGCGAACACCGCGCCCTGCCCCAGCAGCAACAGCACGAGGATGCCGACCAGCACGTACGCCAGCGACATCCGGTCCATCGCGAACTGCTTCATCAGCCACAGGTTCAAACCGACCGCCAGGATCGCGCCTAGCACCACGCCGGCGCCGGCGATCAACAGGTTCTCGGTCTGGAAGTAGCGCAGGATGTCGCGCTGCGTCGCGCCCAGCGCCCGACGGATGCCGATCTGCTTGCGCCGCTGGCCGACCCAGAAACTGGTGAGCCCCACGATCCCCGCGCCGGTCACGCACAGCAGGATCACGCAGATCACGCCCATCAGGATCGCCATGCCGCGGTCGGCGCGGTACGCGTAGGCACGGATTTCGGCGAACGAATGCACGGTGCGGTCCTCGTAATCGCCGCTGGTCTCGATCACGCGCATCGGATTGGCCGCAAACAGCGCCTTGGGCGCTTCGCGCATCGCGGCTTCGAGCCGGCCGGGCTTGGCGCGCACCGCGTAACCCGAAAAATTGGCGTCCATGCGCGCCGGGATCAGGATCGTATTGAAGGCGAAATCCTTGGCCCAGCTGGCGATCGTGGGCGTCTGCATCCGCGCGACCACGCCGATGATCGTGCTGGGTGGGACATCGTTGTTCATGTAGATGCTCTTGCCGACCGCATCGCCGTTCGGGAACAGTGCGTCGGCGAGCGCCTTGCTCACGATCACCACGGGCGGCACGGTCTTTTCGCGGAAGCCGCGGTGGCGCTGGTCGGTGGCGGTGAAATCGCGGCCGGCGATCAGTTGCAATCCCAGCACATGCACCATCTGCCAGCCGCCGAAATAAAACGACGCGTGCGCGGTGGAAGTCTTCTGGTCGGGCTTCAGGCGGATGCCGCCGCTCCAGTTGTTGCCGGAAAGCGGCAACGAGTTGATCGCCACGGCAGACTCGACGTCCGGGAGCTGACGCAGGATCTCGACATCGGCGCGCTGCATCGCATCCAGCTTGTCGATACTGGCCTGATCGTTACCGGTGGGCGCGTTGACCCAGAGCTGGTTGACCTGGAACAGGTTGGCTTCGTCGAGCCCGGTCGGCCGGTGGATGCGATCGACGCGCTGGCTGATGATGAATACCGCGTTGCACACGATCGCCAGCGTCAGCGCGATCTGCAGCGTGATCAGGATGACGCCGGCCTTGTGTTTCTTCAGCGCGGCAAGAATGGGGTGGAGTGTCATGTTCGTGTCCTCGATCCGCAGGAACCTGCGTGCAGGCGATCCACTTTGCTCGTCATTCCGGACGCGGCGAAGCCGCGATCCGGAATCCGGCTTTTGTCGCAACCTCGCGAAGAGCTGGATTCCGGGTTCCGCGCTACGCGCGGCCCCGGAATGACGAAAGCTTTTGGTTCGTGCGACATGGGTTTTCTGCGGCATGCCTCAATTCGATTTCAACTGCCACGCCGGCTGTACCGCCGCCGCGCGCATGGTGGGATAAAGACCGGCCAGCATCGTCGCGACGATCGCGACGATGAGCGTGGTCAGGAGTAGCGACCAGTCCAGACGCGCCAGCGCGGCAATGTCGCGCGGCAGCACCCAGCCGACGCCCGAGATGCCGATCCCGGTCAGCACCAGCCCCAGCGCGCCGCCGGCCAGTCCGACCATGCCGGCCTCGATCAGGAATTGCGTGTAGATCTCGCGGCGCGAGGCACCCAGCGCGCGGCGCACGCCGATCTCGCTGGCGCGGCGCATGAACTTGGCCAGCAACAGGCCCGCAACGTTGACCAGGCAAACCAGCAGCAGGCCCAGCGCGACGTACAGCGAAATCTTCGTGTCGGGCGGCACCACGTGTTCGTGCTCCAGCCAGTGCGGCAGATCGAGCAGGTTCACGCTCGGCGCCCAATCGGGATGGTGTTGGCGCGCGAAGCCTTCCAGATACTCCCTGAAGCGTTGCGCGTCCGCGGCGCTGTCGAGTTGCACCATGTAGCTGATCCAGATGCAGCTGGATTGCAGGAACCCGGCGAAGCCCGGTTGCTCGGGCGATTTGTAGCAACTGGTGTTGCCGTTCGCGGCCATCTCCGCGGCGATCGCCGTCTGGAACGGCAGGAAAACGTCCTGCGCCTCGGCTGCGAAACCGTTGCCACCGGTGTTGATGATGTCGTAGAAGCGCGGCTGCGGATTGAAGTGATCGAGCACGCCGACCACGCGGTAGTCGTGCCCGTCGATGTTCATCGTCTTGCCGACGCTGTCGCCGCCGCCGAAGATCTTCCTGTTGAACACATCGCTGATCACCACCACCTGCGCGCGGCTCGCATCGGCATCGGCGCTCCAGCCGCTGCCGTACTTGAACGGCACGTCCAGCATCGGGAAGAACTCGCTGTAGACCGCTTCGCCGCCGACGTTGAGCGGATGCTTGCCGGGCTGCTGCGGCACCACCGAGGGCGAAATCTGGTACATCGCCGATTGCAGCTTCGCGCGATGGTCGCGCATCAAGGCGATCGCATCGGGATAGTCGAGTTGATCCGGCGGCCCCTCATCGCTGCTGCCGGGGCCGGTGCGCTTGGCGCCCGGTCCCCACATGTCGACCTGCGGCACGTAGAGCTTCGACGACTTCCACGGAATCGGATCACCCGACACCGCGCGGAACACCGACCACGTGGTCATCGACGCGGCCACGCCGAAGCCGATGGTCAGGATCATCAGCGCGGTGAGCGCCGGGTTGCGCTTGAGGCTGCGCAGCGCGAGGTCGAGGTAATAGGCGAACATTTCATGTCTCCGTTATCGAGCCCCTCTCCCTTCGGGAGAGGCGGCCGTAGGCCGAGCGCGTCGCGCTGGGGTGAGGGTCCGGAACTTGCGTAGCGTCACGCATATGCCGAACCCTCATCCGCCCCTTCGGGGCACCACGGAGCTCTTGGCCATGGATGGCAGCATTCCCGAAGGGAAAAGGAAACAGCGCCCATCACACACTCCTCGTCGCCACCACCGGCGGCACGTGCGACGCACGCAACGCCGGCCCGAGCACGGCGATCTGCCCGATCAGCCACAGCGCGATCGCGCCGATCGGCAGGTAGGACAGCGGCAGGCGCGGCAGCTCGTAATGCGCCATCAACCACAGGCTCAGGCCATAGGCCAGCACCATGCCCAGCACGATGCCGAAGGTGACGATCAGGAAATTCTCGGTCTGGAAGTAATGCAGGATGTCGGCGCGGGTGGCACCCAGCGCGCGACGGATGCCGATCTGCTTGCGCCGTTGCGCGACCCAGAAACTGGCAAGCCCCACGATGCCGAGCCCCGTCACCAGCAGGACCGCCGCGATCACGCTGACCAGGATGCCCGCCATCGCGTGGTCGTCCCTGAAATAATCGCTGCGGATCTGGTCGTACGTGCGCGTGTGCGTGATCACGCGCGCCGGGTCGATCCGCCTCAATGCCGCCACCGCCGCGGCGAGCACGCGCTGCCGGTCCTGGGGCCGCGTGCGCAAGAGATAGCTTTGGTCCTTGTCCGCGCCCATGTGCAGCGGAATGATCATCGAGTACTGCGCGGTGGCGGTGCGGTAGGCATTCGCGCGCGCCAGCGTCGCCACCACGCCCACCACGCGGAAGCTCGCCTTGGGCGTGAGCCAGACCAACTTGCCCAGCGGGTTTTGTTGCGGCCACAGGCGCGTGGCCAGAGCCTGGCTGACGAGCATCGGCATCGGGAAACCCTTGTCGCTGCCATCGGCGAGAGCCTTGATCACCACATCCGCGTCGACGTATTCGTCCGGCCGCAATGCGCGTCCCGCGACCAGATGCAAACCCAGCGTTTGCACCAGGTTCTCGCCGAAGTATTCGGCTGCGCTCAAGGTTTGGTGCGGCTGCGTGGGCGAAAGCATCACGTTTCCGTTCGACGAAGATCCGCCGAACGGAACCTGATTGCTCATGCCGACCGCCAGCACGCCGGGAATCTGCCGCAGTGTCGCGAGATCTTCCCGCGCCCGTGCGTAACGGTCGGGCGGCGGCGCGATCGGCGCCTGCTGGATCTGCACCAGCTCGTGCTCGGCGATGCCGCTGGGCATGTTCATGTGCTGCATGCGCTGTGCGACCAGGAACACGCCGTTGCACACGATCGCGCAGATCAACGCGATCTCCAGCATCAGCAGCCAGAGGATGACCTTGTGTCGGCGCAGCGTGGAAAGGATCGGTTGCAATTCCATCATGGAGTTTTTTGGTCGAACCTTGTTTTCGAGTAGCGCGGCCAGGGAGCGCTTGGCCATGGATGGCGGCTTCCGGCCGCCTTCACCCGCAGGGACGGCGCATCACTGGCTCTTGAGCTGCAGTGCCGGCGAGACGTTGCACGCGCGCCACGCGGGCAGGATGCCGGCCAGCAGGCTGGCGCCGAGCGCGAGCGCGAACGTCACCGCCAGCATCTCCGGATCGAGATGCGCCAGTGCGGCGTAATCGGAAGGCCGCCGCCGGACCAGCCACAGTCCGAGCAAAGCCAGCAGCAGGCCGCCGGCGCCGCCGGCGATCCCGATCACGCCCGACTCGGTCAGCAGTTGCGCGAACAACGCGCGCCGCGATGCACCGAGCGCCCGGCGCACGCTCAGTTCGCCGGAGCGGCGCATGAATTTCGCCAGCATCAGCCCGACGGTGTTGACCAGGCAAACCAGCAGGAAACCGAACGCGAGCCACGCCTGCAGGCGCACGTCACTCGGCACCACGTCGTTGTAATCCAGCCACTGCATCAGGTCGCGCAACTGCACGTTGGGCGCGCGCACGAAGCGGCCCAGCGTCTTCTGTTCTTCCGAGTAGTGGATCAGGAACTGCTTGTACGCTGCGGCCTTGGCCGGGCTGTCGAGTTCCACCCAGAATTGCAGCCATGCGCAAGTCGGCGAAGGATAGGCGCTGCCCTCCTGGCCGCCGGTGCCGTTGCCCCAGCAGTCAACCGAGCCGTTGCGATCGAAATGCAGCTCCAACGCGGTCTGCAACGGCATGAACACCTGCTCGTAATAGTCGTACGAGCCGGTGCCGAGGTCGTAGAAATGCGGGTTGGGGCGCCAATCGTCGAGCACGCCGACGATCCGGAACGTGCTGCCGCCGATCCGCAACGCGCGTCCCGTGCTGTCGGCGCCGTTGAACAACTTGTCGTCGAGCTGGCGCGTGATCACCACGTCACGTGCGTGCGCCTCGTCGTCGGCGCCGCTCCAGCCGTGGCCGTATCGGAAAGGCGCATCGAACATCGCGAAGAAATCCGCGGTGGTGTAACGCGCCTCCACGTAGAACGGATCGAATGCCGAGGAATCCGGCTGGATCGGCACCGCACCGCCCTCCATCAACGCCTGCCTGTCCGCCCGTTTCGCGCGCAGCAGGTTCATCCCGTCGATCAGGGTGACCTGCTCCGGCGGCAGCGTGCCGGGCATCATCCCGCGCGCATCCTGCGGATCGATCTGCGGGTAATACAGTTCACCGCTCTTGCCGGGCAACGGATCGCCCGACAGCACGTGCAACACGGTGAGGGTGGTCATCGACGCACCGATGCCCACCGCGATCGCCAGCACCATCAGCGCCGTCAGCACCTTGTTGCGCTTCAGGCTCCGCAGCGCAAGGTCGAGGTAGTAGGCGAACATGAATCCATTGCTCCGAGTTGGCCTCCCTCCTCCTTCAACGGGAGGGCCGTTTTGATCCCCTCCCCTTCAAGGGGAGGGTTTTAGCGTTCACACCGTCCGCGTCGCTTCCACCGGCGACACACGCGAAGCGCGCAGCGCCGGCGCGAACACCGCGCCCTGCCCGAGCAGCAGCAACACGACCACGCCGGCCAGCACGTACAACAGCGACATCCTGTCCATCGCGAGTTGCTTCATCATCCAGAGGTTCAAGCCGACCGCGAGAATCGCACCCAGTGCCACACCGGCACCGGCGATCAACAGGTTCTCGGTCTGGAAGTAATGCAGGATGTCGCGTTGCGTCGCACCGAGCGCGCGGCGGATGCCGATCTGCTTGCGCCGCTGGCCGACCCAGAAACTGGTGAGCCCGATGATGCCCGCGCCGGTGATCACCAGCAGCACCGCGCAGATGATGCCCATCAGGATCGCGGTGCCGCGGTCGCTGTCGTAGGCGCGATGGCGCACTTGCGCGAAGCTCAGCACGCCGTCTTTCGGATCGATGATGCGCATCCGGTTCTGCGCAATCAGCCCCTGCTTCGCTTCGCGCATCGCGGCCTCCAACTGGCCCGGCTTGGCGCGCACGATGTAATTGGTGCCGACCGTGCCGTCCAGGCGCCGCGGCCATATCAATGCCTGATACGCGTAGGGGCGCGACCACGTATCGACTTCCGATCGTTGCAGGCGCGCAACGATGCCGATGATGGTGGTCGGCGTCGCACTCATCGCGTAGAACGACTTGCCCAGCGCGGAGCCGTCCGGGTACAGCTTGTCGGCCAGCGCGCGGGTCACGATCACCACCGGCGGCGTCACGACCTCGTGCGGGCTCATCGGCGCGACTTCGTCCGGGCGGAAATTGCGTCCGGCGATCAGTTTCAGGCCCAGCGTGTCGAGGAAATGCGTGTCGCCGAAATACACCGAGGCATCGGTGGTCTTCTGTACCTGGTCGGGCGTCATCGTGATGAAATCGTCCCAGCCGCCCCCAACCAGCGGATATGAATTGGAGGCCGTCGCATCGCGCACCGCGGGCAGTTGCCGGAGCGTGGCGAGGTCGGCCTGCATTTGCGCATCGACCTGCTGCGCGGACGATTGGTCCGCCCACTGGTTGCCGATCACGAACAGGTTGGCTTCGTCGATGCCGGTGGGCTCGGAAAGGTGCGTGACGCGCTGGTGGATGATGAACAACGCGTTGCACACGATCGCCAGCGTCAATGCAATCTGCAGCGCGATCAGCACGGTACCGGCCTTGTGCTGGCGCAAAGCGGCGAGGATGGGCTGGATTTGCATGGTGCAGTTCCTTTCAGCTCGTCATTCCGGCGCAGGCCGGAATCCAGGTGTTTGCCGCAGATTCACCATCCCTGGCACTGGGTCCCGGCCAATCCATGGCCGGGATGACGTAGTGTTTCAATTCGTTCTCAGGTGCCACGCCGGCTGCACATGCGCCGCCCGCCAGGTGGGATAGAACGCCGCGATCACGGTGGCTGCGATCGCGACCCCCAGCGTCAATGCGATCAGTGACAAGTCGACGTGCGCCAGCCGCGCGATCTGCGGCTCGAACAAAAGGCCCACGCCGGATACGCCCACCGCAGTCAGCAACAAGCCCAGCAAGCCGCCCGCCAGTCCCACGGTCGCGGCCTCGATCAGGAACTGGAAGTAAATCTCGCGCCGCGAAGCGCCCAGCGCGCGGCGCACGCCGATCTCGCCCGCGCGGCGCATGAACTTCGCCAGCAGCAGCCCGACGGTGTTGACCAGGCAGATCACGAAGAAGCCCAGCGACACCATCAACGCGATGCGGCTTTCCGGTGGCACCACGTGCATGTACGCAAGCCATTGCGTCACGTCGCGCAGGCGCACGTTGGGCGGCCAGTTGAAACGGCCGGCGCGCTGCTGTTCGACGGCATAGCCTTCCAGGAAGTTGCGGTAACGCGCAACCTCAGCCGGCGTGTCCAGCTCCACCCATGGGTTGATCCACACGCAATTGCTTTGCAGGTAATCGTCCCAACCGCGCGCAGTCTGCTTGCCGCGGCAGCTGTTGTTGCCGGCGGTGCCAATGTGCAGATCCAGCGCGCGGGTGAACGGCATGTAGAAATCCGCGGGTTGCCCGAAGTCGCTGCCGCCGAACAACGCGTAAAACCGCGGCTGCGGATTCCAGTGGCGGATCACGCCGACGACGCGGTATGTGTGGCCGCCCAGGTTGACCTCGTGGCCCAGGCTGTCTGCGCCACCGAACAGCTTGCGGTTGAACGCCTCGCTCAATACCACCACCGCGGCGCGCGCCTGATCCTCCGTGCCGCTCCAGCCGCTGCCGTACTGGAACGGCACCTCGAACATCGGGAAGAAATCGCCATAGGCCGCGATACCGTATGCGTTGATCGGCAGGCTGCGGTCACCGCCCGGCATGACCGTCATTTGCACGGGGTAAATCAGCGTCTGCCGCTTGGCCGCGTGCGCGTGCATCAGCGCCATCGCATCGGTGTAGTCCAGTGCCTGCGGCGGCTCGCCATCGCCGTTGAAGCTCTGCTGCGGCCCCCAGCTGTCGATCTGCGGCGTGAAGAGTTGCGCGGACTTGTCGGGAATCGGATTGCCAGATACCGCGCGGAACACCGAATACGTGATCATCGACGCCGCCACGCCGAAGCCGATCGCCACGATCATCAACGCGGTGAGGAGCTTGTTGCGCTTGAGGCTGCGCAGGGCGAGGTCGAGGTAGTAGGCGAACATGCGCTGGCTACTTGCCGAAGCTCGCGGGCCGCGCGCCGAACGAGTAGTAGGGCATGTCCAGGCCGGACGCCTCGGCGGCGCTGCCGGCGGTCTCGTGAACCGCGGCCATGCCGCGGTGCTGCCGCGCGATCGCGATCTGCTCGCGGGTGGGACGGACGGTGATCGCCGGCAGGGTGGTGATTTGCTCCGCACGCACGGGCGGCGGCGCGGCGTTGGCGACCGTCGCATCGGTCCACGCGCGCAGCTCCGCGATGCCCGCGCAGGTGATCAGGGTGGCGGCGGCGACGGCGATGAGTTTCTGGATGTTCATGGCGTTGTTCTCGATGGGTTGATGACATCCCCGGGCACTTCGCTCTCCCCTTCCCCACCGCACATCCCCCCGCTCCTGCCGCGCGACTCCTTGCGCCCGCGAAGGAATCGGGGGATGCGGTTCGCAGGCGCTTACCCCGCGCCGCCCTCGGCGGCGACCTCGACACGCCGCGGTTGCGCGTGGAAGCGCGGTTCCTCGGCGATGTCCACGGCCTGGCCGTCGATGATGTGCACGCTGCGCTGCGCGCGCGCGGCCAGTTCCGGATCGTGGGTGACCATCACGATAGTCGCGCCCTCGCGGTGGATCTCCTCCAGCAGTTCCATCACCCCGCGCGCCATCTGCGTGTCGAGGTTGCCGGTGGGTTCGTCCGCCAGCAGGAGGCGCGGCGATCCGGCCAGCGCGCGCGCGATCGCGACACGCTGCTGCTGGCCGCCCGACAGTTCCGCCGGGTAGTGCTTCATGCGCGAGGCCAGTCCCACCCGTTCCAGCGATTCCTTGATGCGCTGCTGGCGCTCGGCGGATTTCATGCCGCGGTAGCGCAGCGGCACCTCGACGTTGTCATGCACGTTGAGATCGGGGATCAGGTTGAAGCTCTGGAACACGAAGCCGATCTTCTCGTTGCGGATCTTCGAGCGCGCGTTGTCGCCCAAGCCGCTGACGTCGGCGCCGTCCAGCAGGTATTCGCCGCCGGTGAAACTTTCCAGCAGGCCCGCGATGGTGAGGAAGGTGGTCTTGCCGGAACCCGAGGGCCCCATCACCGCGACGAATTCGCCTTCCTTCACGTCGATGTTGAAGTCGCGCAGGGCGTAGGTTTCCACCACTTCGGTGCGGTAAACCTTGGACAGGTGGGTCATCTTCAACATGGATTGAACTCCTCGGCTTTGATGGGTATCTGGTTTGGAATCGGACGTACTTGTTTCGGGACTCGGGACTCGGGACTCGGAGAAAGCATCCGCGCTGTTGTTTTTGCTGCAGCGAGTCCCGGTTGTTCTCAGTTGCTGATCGCGACTTTCGCCGCGCCGTTGAAGCTGTCGGTGCCGGAGATCACGACCTTGTCGCCGGCCTTCAGCCCCTGCAGGATCTCGACCTTGTCGATGGAGCTGGGGCCCAGCGTCACCGGCGTCTTGTAGGCGATACCGTCGCGCACGACGTAGGCGTAGCGGCCGCCGGATTCATCCACGAACGACCCGCGCGCCACGGTGAGCACGTTCTCGCGCTTGTCGAGGATGATCCGCACCGACAGCCGCTGGTTCTGCCGCAGCTCGCTCGGCTTGGCGCCCTCGAAGCGCACGCGCGCCACCACTTCGCCGTTCACGACTTCCGGCGAAATCGCGCTGACCGCGCCCTTCCAGTCGCGGCCGTTGCCGCTGATGTCGGCAGGCATGCCGGCGGCGAGATCGCGCGCGAAACTCTCCGGCACGGTCACTTCCACCTCCAGCGCGGACAGATCGACCACCGTCAGCAACTTGGCGTCCTTGCCGACCGTGGCGGTCTGCGCGATGAACAACTGGCCGACCTGGCCGTCCACCGGCGAACGCACGTTCAGGTCATCGACCTGACGTTGCAGGTCCTTCACCAGCAATGCCTGGCGCTGCGCCGCGAGTTTCTTGGCCTCGACTTCGAAATTGAGGCTGTCGTTGTCCATGCCGAGGTTGTCCCGGGCATGTTTCAGCGCGATCTGCGCCTTCTCCAGCGCGTCGTGGTAGCGATCGACTTCCAGCTTCGACACTGCGCCTTTCTCGAACGCGAGCTGGTAACTCTTGAGGTCGCGCGCCGCACTCTGTTCGGCGATCCGTGCGTTCTCGTAGGCTTCCTGCAGCTTGGAACGTTGCTGGCGCGCGTCGATCATGGCCTGCTGGTACGCGACCTTTGCCGCGTCGGCGTTGTTTTCTTCCTGCGCGAGCTTGCTGGTGAGTTCCGGGCTGTCGATCACCGCGAGCACCTGGCCCTTCTTGACCGCGTCGCCGGCGTGCACCCTCAACGTGACCGCGCCGCCCGCCGTCGCGTACAAGGTCGGGCTCACCGCCGCCACCACGCGGCCGTCGGCGGCGATGTCGCGCACGAACGGCCCGCGCTCGACGGTGGCGATCTGCAGGCGCGCGGCGCTGACCGACGAGCCGGCGGAAAACAGCCGCCACGCGGAGGGCACCAGCCAGACCAGCAGCAACAGGACGGCCACCCCGGCGCCGGCGAGGATCGCCAGCTTCTTCTTGCTGACGCGCTTCTCGATGATGCGGTCGGTGGCCGAGGTGTCGCGGATGCTCATGCAGGTTCTCCGGCCGCGCCCTCGCGGCCACGTCTTCCATGCAGCAAGCGCGATGCCAGCCGTCCGGCCCGGAAATCCTTTCTGATATCAACGTGATGCGTGCGCATCGCCGAGCCGTCCCGTGTCCGCGGACAGTGCCCGGACAGGCGCCCGGACGCGGACAGGATGCCGGCACCGTTTCCTGCGACCATTTCCGCTGCCAGCGCATCTAACCGCTCGTGAAACCGACCTCGGGCTTCCAGCAGCACGTCGATCCGGACCTGATCGCGCGTCTCCAGCACGGCGACTTGGCCGCGTTCGAGGCCGTGTACCGGCAGTTCGAGCGCGCGGCCTGGACGCTGGCGCTGCGTCTGACCGGGCGCGCCGACGTGGCGCACGAGGTGCTGCAGGAAGCGCTGCTCAAGGCCTTCGAGCGCGCCGGCCAGTACCGCGGCGACGCGCCGTTCGCGATGTGGCTGCGCAAGCTGGTGGTCAACGAGGCGCTGATGCAGTTGCGCCACGAGCGCCTGCACATGATCGAGGTGTTCGCCGACGATCACGCGGACGACGGCGCACCCGTGCCGTGGGTGCTGGTGGATGCCGCGGTGCTGGATCACGCCCTGAACCGCCTGCCCGATACCGCGCGCGCGGTGTTGTGGCTGTATCACGTCGAGGGCTGCACCCACGTCGAGATCGCCGAGCAGTTCGGGCGTTCGGTGAGTTTCTCCAAATCGCAGCTCGCGCGCGCCACCCGGCGGCTGCGCCAGTTGCTCCAGCACTCCGGGGAGGACATGCCATGCATGATCGACTCGACCACTCCATGAACGAAGACGCTGCGCTGGCGGCCGCGCTGCGCGCGCTGCCCGCGGCCACCCCGCCGGCCGATGCGTGGGCGCGGCTCGCGGCACGGATCGTGCACCGGCGCAGGATCCGCACCGGCCTGCGGATCGCACTGCCCGCCGCGCTGGCTGCCGGCACCGTGCTGGCGTTCGCATGGCCGCGCGGCCCCGGTCATCAACCGTCGCCGCCCGGACACCCGGTGGCGCAGTCCGCGCCGGCGAAGGCACCCGCCGCCGGCGGACTGGCATCGCTGCAGGCGCACTCGCGGCAATTGCAGGCTTGGGTGCACGCGCTCGACCGCGACGGGCCGCCGCTGAACGGCGATGCCCTGGCGCAGGCGGTCGCGCTGCAGGACCGGATCGGCCTGATCGACCTCAAGATCAGCGCGAACCGCGATCCCGGCACCGCCGCCTCGCTGTGGCAGCAGCGCAATGCCTTGCTGGAACGCCTGGGCCTGCTGCACCTGCAACCCGACAGCGTGGCCGAACAACACGCGGCGATCCTGCAGATCAACACCATGGTTCTTTGACGCCGGGGGAAAGCCCGACCGGACCTTGCTGCCACCTGCCTCGCGCGTGTTCCCGGCGCCCGTCCGCCCCTGGCTTGCAAGGGCCGGATCGCCCCTCGATGCGAGGGCTGCAATCAAGAGCCACGAAGCCAACCGTCATCCGGAGTACCCAGTCATGAAACGCCTGATCATCCTTCCCCTGCTGCTGCCGCTGGCCGGCGCTGCCTTCGCCGCGTCACCACCGTCCCCGTCTTCCGCCGGCGAGCCGGCCGCGGCGATGGCCGCCACGCAGCGGGAACTGGCGACGCTGCAGACGCGCATGAACGAGCTCGCGCAGCGGATGGCCGAACTGTCCGCAAGGCTGGGCGACGAGGCCAACGCCAGCGCGTTGCGCTATCTCGCCGACAGCAGGCGCGGCATGCTGGGTCTGGCCGCCGACACCGCTGCCGGGGGATGGCGCGTGGTCGCGGTGACCCCCGGCGGTCCCGCCGAACGCGCCGGTGTCCGGGCCGGCGACCTCATCACGGCCGTGGACGGCAAACCGGCCGACCGCGGCGGGGGCGCGATCTTCGGCGACGACCTGATGGCAGGCAAACCGGTGACGCTGTCCGTGCTGCGCGGCGGCAAGACCCTCGAGCTGCGCGTGACGCCGGAACGCTTCCAGATGGGCGACTGGCAGGCGCTGGCGCGCGAGGCGTCGCGCGTTGCGGAACGGGACGCCGCGCGTGCCGCCCAACAGGCCCGGGAGGCGACCCGCGCCGCGCTGCAGGGATCGTCGAACGCCGAGCAGGCGTCGCGCACCGCACGGGAAGCGGCGCGGCAGGCGCTGCGCGCCGCGCGGGATTCGCTCGCGGAAGTGGAATCGCCCGGGTTCGGAGAACAGATCCAGCGCAACCTCGACGCTGCGCTCCGGCAATCCGCCGGGCTGCGCGCGGACATCGCGGCAGGCGTCCGCGACGGCTCGTGGCAGCTCTTCGCGCCGTGGTGGGGCCTGAACCTGGCGCCGTTGAACCCCGGTCTCGGCCGCTACTTCGGCACCGACCGGGGCGTGCTGGTGTTGTCCAGCGACGCGAAGCGCTACCCGGGTCTGGAAGCCGGCGACGTGATCACCGCGGTCAACGGCAGCGCGGTGACGCGCCCCGAGGACGTGATGCGCGCCCTGCGCGCCGTGCCGGGCGACAAGGCCGTACGTCTCGCGTTGCGCCGGCATGGCAGGCGGGTCGCGCTGGACTTCAAGGTGCCGCCGAGACAGGCAATGCTGCCGCCGCTGCCGCCCGTACCGCCGGCACCGCCTGCCCCGCCGCAGGCCATCGCACCTCCGCCACCCCCGCCCGTGCCACCATCCTCCCCCGGACACTGAAGCACCCGACCCGTGCCATCCGGAGGGATGAGGCCATGCGCCGGACCCCGCGTGAAATGGACCAAGCCCCGCAGCGTTCTCATTCTCTTCACGCGGGACAGGCCAGCATCACGATCCTGTCCGGAAGCCGGACCTGCCCGGCAAGAGGCCCCCATGAAACGTTCGTTGGTCATCGGAACCGTCGCCATCGCCGCCGCGTTTTCGTCATTCGCGCTGGCACAAACCAGTGCCCCGCAGCAGGAAACCGCCACCGCGCAGGCGCATGCGCTGATGGCGGCCACGGCCAGATCGCTGGCGACGACACACATGCACCTGCACCACGTGGTCAATTGCCTGGAAGGCCCGCAGGGCAGGGATTTCGATGCCAAGGCGGGCAACCCCTGCGCCAGCATGGGTCATGGTGCGCTGAACGACGCGGGCAGCGACGCCGCGTTGCACAAGACGCTGGAACAGGCGCTGACCTACGCCAGGGCCGGCCTGAAGGACAGCGACCCGGCGGCGGCGAAGCAGGCGGCGCAGAAAGCCGCCGATGAGCTCAAGGCGGCCCGCGGCGGCAAGTAACGTCGGGATCCGCTCCCGAGACCCGGCCCGGACGCGGCGCGGCCTTCAGCCGGGCGCCAGCGCCGCGTCGATCCGCTTCATCACCCCTTCGTCGAGCTTGCCGACGGCATCGAGCGCGGCGAGGTTTTCCTCGAGCTGCCCGCGCCGGGACGCGCCCAGCAGCACGGTCGAGACGTGCGGATTCTTGAGACACCATGCGATCGCGAATTGCGCCGGGGTGACGCCCAGTTCCCTCGCGATCGGCAGCAGCTTCGCCACGCGCTTCTGGTCGGCGCGGCCCTCGGGTGATTCGATCCGTTCGCGCAGCCATTCGTAGCCCGGCGTCGCCAGCCGCGAATCCTCCGGAACACCGTGCACGTACTTGCCGGTCAACACGCCCGATGCCAGCGGCGACCAGGTGGTGGTGCCCATCCCGAACTCGCGGTACAGCGGCGCGTATTCCACTTCGACGCGCTCGCGATGCAGCAGGTTGTACTGCGGCTGCTCCATCGCCGGCGCGGACAGGCCGTGCCTGCGCGCGATCGTGTGCGCCTCGCGGATCGCCTCCGCCGGCCATTCGCTGGTGCCCCAGTACAGCACCTTGCCCTGCCGGATCAGCGTGTCCATCGCCCGCACCGTCTCCTCGATCGGTGTTTCGGGATCGGGGCGGTGACAGAAATACAGGTCCAGATAATCGACGCGCAGGCGCTGCAGCGCCTGATGGCAGGCATCCATGACGTGCTTGCGCGAGAGGCCGCGCTGGGTCGGTTTGGGATCGCGCGCCGAACCGAAGAACACCTTGCTGGACACGCAGAACGCGTCGCGCGGCAGGCGCAGGTCGGCCAGTGCGTCGCCCATGATCCGCTCGGCCTCGCCGCGCGAATACACCTCGGCGTTGTCGAAGAAATTGACGCCGTGGTCGAACGCGCAGGCCAGCAGTTCGCGCGCCGCGCCGCGATCGACCGCGGTGCCGAACGTCACCCACGCCCCGAACGACAGCGCCGACAGTTGCAGGCCCGATGATCCCAGGCGGCGGTAGTGCATGGCGGTTCCTCGTCGTTCGCGGTCGCGAACCTTCATTGTAGGAGCGTGCCTGCGGGCGACGGCAATTTGCTACACTGCGCGCGCTCCGTCGGGGAGTAGCCGCCTTCGGCACGGCGCCGGGGGATCCGCGTCAACACACTTGGCCGGCAGGCCATGGCGCGGGACATCGCTTGCGATGCGGCGAGACCGGCAGTTCTCGCGTGATGCGCCCGGGGCCGGGACATCGCGCGCGGATTGTCGTCGTTCCCGGCCCATCGGAGCTTCCCTTGCAAGCCTTCCTGATCGCACTCGGCGCGGTCGCGCTGGCCGAGATCGGCGACAAGACGCAATTGCTGTCGCTGGTGCTGGCCGCGAAATTCCGCAAGCCGTGGCCGATCTGCGCCGGCATCCTGGTCGCGACGCTGATCAGCCACGCGATCGCGGCGGAAGCCGGCGCGTGGCTGGCGCATTGGCTGACGCCGGACGTGCAGCGCTGGCTGATCGGCTTGTCGTTTCTCGCGGTCGCGGTGTGGGCGCTGTTCCCGGACAAGAGCGGCGACGATCCGGCGGCAGCCTCCCATGCAAGGCGCGGCGTTTTCATCGCGACCGTCGTCGCATTCTTCCTGGCCGAACTGGGCGACCGCACCCAGATCGCCACCGCGGTGCTGGGCGCGCGCTATCAACCGCTGTGGCAGGTGATCGCCGGCAGCACCACCGGCATGCTGATCGCCAACGTGCCGGTGGTGTTCCTGGGCGCGCGCTTCGCCGCGAGGCTGCCGCTGCGCGCGGCGCGCATCGGTGCCGCCGCGCTGTTCGCGGCGCTGGGGTTGTGGATTCTCTTGCGTTGACTTGCGCGAAACATATTTTCGGCGTCCATGTCTTTTCCGCGCGCATCCATTGCGCGCGGGCCCCTTTTTGGCATTGCCCAAAAAGGGGCGAAAAAAGCTAGGCGCCGGACGCGATGGTCTCGCCGACATCCAGTCGGCTCGACTGCCCTGCGCTTCTTGCCGATCGCGCGCCGGCGCGAACTCGCACGTCCCTGTGCTCGGACATGCGCGCCTTGCTCGCGCGATCGGCTGCGATGCTCGGCATCGCGAACGGCGCCGGTTCGTGCTTTGTTGACGGCCATCCGTGGCCTGCGTCTCAACAGTCACAACGTCGTTGCACCATTTGAAGCTTGCCGGGCTGACGGTGCTGCCTTACGCTCGCGCGAGCGCCGGCGGGGAGCGGCGCGCCGCGGGGAGCGCCGATGAACCTGAAGCTGCGCCTGATCGTGATGGTGTTCCTCCAGTATTTCATCTGGGGGGCGTGGCTGCTGACGATCGGCGCGTGGTGGTTCCAGAACAGGCACTGGTCGGGCACCAGTTTCGGCGCGATTTTCTCGACGATGGGCATCGCCGCGCTGTTCATGCCCTCGATCGCGGGCATCATCGCCGACAAGTGGATCAATGCCGAGCGTCTGTATGGAATTTTCCAGATCGCCGGCGCGGTGATCCTGTTCTTCGTGCCGACCATCGGCAGCCCGGACGTGCTGTTCTGGGTGATGCTGGTCAACATGTGTTTCTACATGCCGACGATCTCGCTGGCGATCGCGGTGGCGTACAACGCGCTGAAACAGGACGGGCGGGACGTGGTGCGCGACTACCCGCCGATCCGGGTGTGGGGCACGATCGGCTTCATCGCGGCGACGTGGACGGTGAGCCTGCTGCACCTGGAAACCTCGGCCGGGCAGTTCCGGATCGCCGCCGCAGCGTCGCTGGCGCTGGGCCTTTACGCGTTCACGCTGCCGAAGGCGCCGCCACGCCTGCGCGGCGGTGATGTGCGTTCGCTGGCCGATCGCCTGGGACTCACTTCCTTCACGCTGTTCCGGAACCGCAACTTCGCGGTGTTCCTGATCTTCGCGATGCTGCTGGGCGCGGCGCTGCAGCTCACCAACGCCTACGGCGACACCTTCCTGCAGGACTTCGCCAAGCTCGATCGATACAAGGGCCTGCTGGCGGTACGCTACCCCGCGATCATCATCTCGATCTCGCAGATCTCGGAAACGCTGTTCATCCTGACGATTCCGTTTTTCCTGAAGCGCTTCGGCATCAAGACCGTGATGACCATGAGCATGCTGGCCTGGGTGCTGCGCTTCGGCCTGTTCGGTTTCGGCAACCCCGCCGGCGGGCTGTGGATGATCGTGCTGTCGTGCATCGTGTACGGAATGGCGTTCGACTTCTTCAACATCTCCGGCTCGCTGTTCGTGGAGGGCCAGGCCGACCCGAAGATCCGCGCCAGCGCGCAGGGGCTTTTCATGTTCATGACCAACGGCGTGGGCGCGATGCTGGGCAGCCTTGCCGCGGGCTTCGCGATCGACCATTTCTTCACCGATCATGCCTGCAACGACGCCATCGCGATCTGCAAGGACTGGCACGGGATCTGGCTGGCGTTCGCGGCGTACGCGCTGCTGATGGCGATCCTGTTCGTGCCGCTGTTCCGTCACCGGCACGTCCGCGCGGCAGAGGCCCTGCCTGCGCGGCATGGCGCCGGGGCGTGATGCGATGACCGATGTACAGGTGATCGTGATCGGTAGCTACAACCGCGATCACGTGTGGCGCGTCGATCGTTTCCCGCAGCCCGGCGAAACGCGGATCGGCCGCGATTTCACGACCGGCCCCGGCGGCAAGGGTTTCAATCAGGCCATCGCCTGTCATCGCCTAGGCGCGAAAACGCTGTTCCTCGCCGCGATCGGCGATGACGGGAACGGCGCGCAGGCACAGCGCGATGCCGAAGCGGACGGCCTGCCCTGCCGCTGGAAGTCCTGCGCCGACGCGCCTACCGCCGCGACCGCGGTGTGGGTGGACGACGCGGGCCAGAACGAGATCATCGTGCACGCCGGCGCCAACGCGCGGCTCGACCCCGCTTTTCTCGATGGGCAACGCGACGTCTTCGCCGGCGCGCGGGTACTGCTGGTGCAGATGGAAACCCAGCTCGCGACGGTGCGGCGCGCGCTGGAGCTGGCGCACGCCGGGGGCGCGATGCGCTTTCTCAATCCCGCGCCGGTGCACGCCGATACCGATGCGTCGCTGCTGGCGCTGTGCGACGTGCTGACGCCCAACGAAACCGAATTCGCGGCGCTGTGCGCGAAGATCGCCGGCGCGCAAGTCGATCCGGACAAGCTGGCATCGCTGTCCGATGCCGAACTGCACGCCCTGGCGCGGAAACTTCCGGCGCCGACGCTGGTGATCACGCTGGGTGCGCGCGGCTGTTTCGTCTCGCATGCGGATACGGGGCGCCTGCAAGACCGCCACCCGTGCTATCGCGTCCCGGCGGAGCGCGCCCAGGCGATCGATACCACCGGCGCCGGCGACTGTTTCTGCGGCGCGCTGGCCGCGGCGGTGCTCCGTCTCGAAGGACAGCCGTTTGTCCGGGCTGTCCGCTTCGCCAACCGCGCCGCCGCGCTCAGCACCGAGCGGCCGGGTGCGGCGGCGGCGATGCCGCGCTACGATGAGGTGATCGCGCATTACGGGGGCTGAGAACATGTGCGATTCCGCACGGGGAGCGTTGCGATGACCGACCGATCCGCCTTCCGCTACGTCACCGACTGGCAGTGCCTGACCGACGAAAACGCCGAGGCGATCCGCGCGTTCTGGTTGCGCGAGCACGCCAACGTCGAGGGCGAGGAAGCGATCCGCCGCGCGCGGCAGGTGGTGGCGCGGGTGCTCGACGAAAACGGCGGGATCGCCGCGGTCAGCACCGCGGTGCCCAAGACCATCCCGCGCCTGCAGCAGCCGATGTACTACTACCGCTGCTTCGTGGGCGCGGCATGGCGCGACGGCAGGCTGGTGCGTCCGCTGCTGCGCTACACGTTCGATGTGCTGGAAGCCTGGGCGCGTGAACGCGACTACCCCTGCATCGGCATGCTGCTGGAACTGGAGAACGAGGGTTTCGCCCGCACCCTCAAGCGGGCGTACTGGCCGGATGTGGGCTTCGCCTACATCGGCCGCAGCGTGCGCGGACTGGACCTGCGCGTGCGCTACTTCCGTGGCGCGCGCCTGAAAACGCCGCAGCAGCTCATGCATGCGCTGCGGCCTCCGGAAAACGCACCGCAGGCGCACTCACCCGGCGCGCAATGATCAGTTCACGGTGCGCGGCAGGTTGCCGGCCTGCGCCAGCACCGCGTTGACCGCATGGGCCGCGACCACCTGTCGCGGCCGCGGCCAGCGGAGCCGGTCCGGGCGTCAGCGCCGGGAGGATGCGAGCGCCGTGCGGGACAGCACTTCGCCCCCTTGCTACGCTTTGCCGCCATGCGCATCGGCCCCTGTTCCATCGACCCGCCGGTCGTGCTGGCCCCCATGGCCGGCGTGACCGACAAGCCGTTCCGGCAGCTCTGCAAGCGGCTGGGCGCGGGGCTGGCCGTGTCGGAGATGACCACCTCGGACCCGCGCCTGTGGCAGACCCGCAAGTCGCTGCACCGGATGGATCATGCGGGCGAGCCCGACCCGGTGTCGGTGCAGATCGCGGGTTCCGACCCCGCCATGCTGGCCGAAGCCGCACGCTACAACGTGGCCCACGGCGCCGAGATCATCGACATCAACATGGGCTGTCCCGCCAAGAAGGTGTGCAACGCCTGGGCGGGTTCCGCGCTGCTGGCCGACGAGGCGCTGGTGGCGCGGATTTGCAAGGCCGTGGTCGAAGCGGTCGACGTGCCGGTGACGCTGAAGATCCGCACCGGCCAGACGCCGGAACACCGCAACGCGCTGACGATCGCCCGCATCGCGGAGGAGGCGGGCATCGCCGCACTGGCCGTGCACGGCCGCACCCGTTCGCAGAAATACGAAGGCCGTGCCGAGTACGACACCATCGCCGCGGTCAAGGCATCGGTGCGGATTCCGGTGTTCGCCAACGGCGACATCGACTCGCCCGGGAAAGCGCGTTTCGTGCTCGCTTACACGAAGGCCGACGCGCTGATGATCGGCCGCGCCGCGCAGGGCCGGCCCTGGATCTTCCGCGAGATCGCGCATTTTCTGGCGACCGGCGAGCGCCTGCCCGAGCCCGGCATTGCCGAAGTCCGCGAGATTCTGCTCGGGCATCTCGACGACCTGTATGCCTTCTACGGCGAGCACCTGGGCGTGCGCATCGCGCGCAAGCACCTCGGCTGGTACGTGAAGCATTTCGAAAAGTGCGGTCCGGATGACCGCCTTGAATCCGCGCAGGAAAGCGCGCCAGGGCTTTCGTCCCGGCTCGAAAGCGCGGCCTTTCGCGCCGTCGTCAACGCCGCCGAAAGCGCCCATGCACAACGACGCCTCACCCGCGAGTATTTCGACGCGCTGGCCGCCGGCGTGCCGCGGGCACTCGCGGCAGCGGCTTGACCGGCTGGCGGCTGCGTCCACGCCGCGGCCACGGGGCGTTCGGGCCAGAGGGGCGGCGCCTCGATCGCCGGCAGGCAGGCTCCGACCCGCCCATGCAAATCGTCCCGGACGCATGTATCATGCCCGCCCTGCTCCATCCTTCCATCCGTATCAAAGGATATAACCCGCGATGAGCCGTTACCTGTTCACCTCCGAATCGGTGTCCGAGGGCCACCCGGACAAGGTGGCCGACCAGATTTCCGATGCCGTGCTGGACGCGATCCTGGCGCAGGACAAGCGCGCGCACGTGGCCTGCGAAACCATGGTCAAGACCGGCGTCGCCATCGTGTCGGGCGAAGTCACCACCGATGCATGGGTGGACATCGAGGCGCTGGCGCGCAAGGTGATTCTGGGCATCGGCTACGACTCGTCCGTGGTCGGCTTCGACGGCGCGACCTGCGGCGTGTTGAACCTGATCGGCAAGCAGTCACCCGACATCAACCAGGGCGTCGAACGCAAGCGGCCCGAGGAACAGGGCGCCGGCGACCAGGGCCTGATGTTCGGCTATGCCTGCAACGAGGCGCCCGAATACATGCCCGCGCCGATCTACTACTCGCACCGGCTGGTCGAACAGCAGGCCAGGGTGCGCAAGGCCGGCAAGCTGAAGTGGCTGCGTCCCGACGCGAAGTCGCAGGTGACCCTGCACTACGACGGCAACCACAAGGTCGCCGGTCTCGACGCGGTGGTGCTCTCGACCCAGCACGATCCGTCGGTCAAGCACGCCGAGATCGTGGAAGGCGTGCGCGAATACATTTTGAAACCCGTGCTGCCGAAGAAGTGGTACGAGTCGCTGCCCAAGAACAAGGTGCACATCAACCCGACCGGCAAGTTCGTGATCGGCGGTCCGGTGGGCGACTGCGGCCTCACCGGACGCAAGATCATCGTGGACACTTACGGCGGCATGGCCCGCCACGGCGGCGGCGCGTTCTCGGGCAAGGACCCGTCCAAGGTCGATCGTTCCGCGACCTATGCCGCGCGCTATGTCGCCAAGAACATCGTCGCGGCCGGCATCGCCGACCGCTGCGAGGTGCAGATTTCCTACGCGATCGGCGTGGCCGAACCGACCTCGATCTCGGTGACCACCTTCGGCACCGGCAAGATCAGCGACGACAAGATCGAGAAACTGATCCGCGCGCACTTCGACCTGCGTCCGTACGGCATCATCAAGATGCTGGACCTGATCCACCCGATCTACCAGTGCACCGCATCCTACGGCCATTTCGGCCGCAAACCGTTCAAGCATACCTACCACTGGGAAGAAACGGTCAACGGCAAGAAGGTGAAGAAGTCCGAAACCGCGCTGGCGTTTTCATGGGAACAGACCGACCGCGCCGGGGAATTGCGCAAGGCTGCGAAGCTGTAGGAGCCTGCCTGCAGGCGAGTGACGGAAACACAAAATGGGCCGCTTCGCGGCCCATTTCTTCATCCACGCGTAATCGCAGCTACAACGCTTTTACTGTGCCCGCGCGGGCCTTGCGCGCGGCGGACGAGAGCTTGCGATCGAAGGTGGCAAACGCTTCACAATCCGCCTCACTGGCGGTCGCCAAGTGCATCGCGTCGGCGAAATCCATTCCCATGCCGAACCAATCGAGCGCCAGCGCGAATGCTGCCGGATTCTCGATGGAGACGGTCGGCAATCCCGCGAATTGCCGCAACAATGCAGCGATCATGGCAGCCGGCAAGCGGTGCACGCTGCGCAACACCCATTCGCACTCCACCAACACCGTCGACAACACCAGAACATCGTTGTGGTCGATGAAGTCTCGCGCGACCGGCGCCTGCTTCGCGTCGTCGCGCGTCAGACAGCGAACAATGACGTTAGTATCGACCGCGAGCATGCCGGCGCAGCACTTCACGCTCGATGGCTTGGTCCATCTCTTCGATCGACACCGGCGGCCCCTTGTAATGGGCGGCGCCATAGACGTCTTCCATCCGGGTCGGCGGGAACGGCGATTTTTCCTTCAATAACACGCCTTGCTTCGTCTCCTCGACGATCAGTTTGGTGCCCGTGTTCCAGCCGCGCCGCTTGCGTACGGCCGCCGGCAGGATCACCTGACCCTTGGTGGAAACCGTGGTGGTGATTTTCGGATCCTTGCCCATGGCCGCTCCCGCGTAAGACAAACGTAAGATATCGCAACGGGCCAGTGTCGGCAAGCACCGCAAGCTTTCATCTTTCCATCGCGACGAACGGATATAATCCCGCGTCCGCCGAGGGGCGCTGCAACCGTGGAGCACGGTCAGGCTCGGCACCCTTTCCAACAGCGCCCGATCACCTTGCGATGCCGTTGTTCCAACAACGGCGATCGCAAAAGACCGGCCATCCGTGGCCGGACTTTCAACAGGAGCCACACCATGAACGCTGTTACGTCTCCCGTCTCTCCTCTCTCGTCTCACGATTACAAGGTGCGCGACCTGTCACTGGCCGACCTCGGCCGCAAGCGCATCGGCATGGCCGAGCAGGAAATGCCGGGGCTGATGCAGATCCGCGCGCGTTACGCGCCGCTGCAACCATTGAAAGGCGTGCGCGTGACCGGCTCGCTGCACATGACCAAGGAAACCGCGGTGCTGATCGAGACGCTCGCGGCGCTGGGCGCCTCGGTGCGCTGGGCTTCCTGCAACATCTTCTCGACGCAGGACGACGCCGCCGCCGCGATCGCCGCGGCCGGCATTCCGGTATTCGCGTGGAAGGGCGAGACGCTGGAGGAATACTGGCAGTGCACGCTGGACGCGCTGACGCATCCCGGCATGAAAGGCCCCGAGCTGATCGTGGACGACGGCGGCGACGCGACGCTGCTGATCCACAAGGGCGTGGAAATGGAAGACGGCGACAAGTGGGTGGACGAGAAAGGCGCCAACCACGAAGAGCAGGTCATCAAGGATCTGCTGCGCAGGACGCGCACGGAGCGCCCCGGTTTCTGGAAGAAGGTCGCGAGCGAGTGGCGCGGCGTGTCGGAAGAAACCACCACCGGCGTGCATCGCCTCTATCAACTGGCCGAGGCCGGCAAGCTGCTGGTGCCGGCGATCAACGTCAACGACTCGGTGACCAAATCCAAGTTCGACAATCTCTACGGCTGCCGCGAATCGCTGGCCGACGGCATCAAGCGCGCGACGGATCTGATGGTGGCCGGGAAAGTGGCCGTGGTGTGCGGCTACGGCGACGTCGGCAAGGGCAGCGCGCACTCGCTGAAAGGCTTCGGCGCGCGCGTGATCGTCACCGAGATCGACCCGATCAACGCGCTGCAGGCCGCGATGGAAGGCTTCCAGGTCACCACCGTCGAGGAGACGCTCGGAATCGGCGACATCTACGTCACCACCACCGGCAACCGCGACGTGATCACGCTGGAACACATGCAGCGCATGAAGAACCACGCGCTGGTGTGCAACATCGGCCACTTCGACAACGAGATCCAGGTCGATCGCCTGCAGAAGGCTGCCAGGCGCGAGAACATCAAGCCGCAGGTGGACCGCTACGTGTTCCCGGACGGCCATTCGATCTATCTGCTGGCCGAAGGCCGGCTGGTGAACCTCGGCTGCGCGCACGGGCATCCGAGCTTCGTGATGTCCAACTCCTTCTCCAACCAGACGCTGGCGCAGATCGACCTCTGGCAGAACAAGGACAAGTACGAAAAGACCGTCTATCGCCTGCCCAAGAAACTCGACGAGGAAGTCGCGCGCCTGCACCTCGAACAGATCGGCGTGAAGCTGACCAGACTCACGTCCGAGCAGGCGGCGTATCTGGGCGTGCCGATCGACGGGCCGTACAAGCCCGAGCATTACCGGTATTGAGGGAAGGGTGGCGGAACCCTCCTATTGCGGTTCGTGTGGAATCCCGCCGCAACGGAACCACAACCTGGTCATTCCGGGGCTGTCCGCGCCGTTTGCGGACAGAACCCGGAATCCAGCTTGGGTTCATGAGTGACAGAAGCTGGATTCCGGGTTCGACCTGCGATGAAACTGCAGGTCGCCCCGGAATGACGACGTTTTTGGCGTGGATGGAGCATACCTTCCCCTCCCGTCTCTTCGTCTTTTCAACTACCCAAACCGCTCGAGTTCGGGCACATACGCCGCGTAGTGCCGCCAGCGCCCGACCGAGGTTTTGTAGATGGGCTGCCGCGCCTGCCACACGCTGGCCGATTGCACCGGCGCCGATTCGTCGCGCGCATCGGCATCGATGGCAGGCACGCCGATAAAATCGCGCAACGCCGCCAGGGTGCGTTCGGGTTCGGCCACCAGCGCTTCGTAGTCGAGTTCATGGATCGGGATGCGCAGGGTCTGCCGCCAGTGCCGCATCAACGCGTCATGCCCCTGCGCATAATCCGCGATGTCGTCGAAACCGTAGGCAAACGCCATGTCGGGGTGTGCGAAGTCCTGGCTCCACAGCGAAAGCGCGGTGTCGCGGCGGTCGCGGCGCAAATGGATCACCCGCGCCTGCGGGAACATCGCCGCGGCAACGTGCAGCCAGCGGAAGTTCAGCGGATCCTGGTCGATGTACCAGGTGGCCGGCGCGTCGTCCTGGACCGCGAGCACGCGATACAGCCGCATGGCCTCGGTCAGCGCGGATGCATTGCCCAGATGGGCGCCGCCGATCAACTGTTCTCCGATGAAACGCAGCGCGCGCAATTCGCCGCGGTCGCGCGCGGGTGACGAGCGCGACAGCAGGGTCGCCGTCAACGTGGTCCCGCTGCGCGGCAGTCCGACGATGAAAACCGGCACGAAGTCGGGCGCGGCTGCGCTCCACGCGGGGGCGGCCCGCTCGGCCATGCGTGCGGCAACGAACGCCCGCCACGTGGACCGGTCCCAGGGCTGCACCCCTCGCACCATCGCATTTGCTTCGCGCAGCGTGCGCGCGGCTTCCGCGTAATCGCCGAGGTCGTTCTGCACCTTGGCGAGCCCGAAGCCAGCCGCGGCGCGCGAGCGAGGCGAAAACGCGGCGTCGTGAAAGTGTCGCGTCAAACGGGCGACGTCGGGATCGGACGGATCCGTGTAGCGTTTCGTGTTGGCCAGCGCACCCAGCACGTGGCTGTGCTCGAGATCGGCGCCGGCGTCCAGCGCGGCCAGGTAGTGTGCCCGTGCCGTCTCGAAGTCGCCGGATTCGCGCGCGATGTGGCCGGCCATCACCCGCAGCGCCGGCGGCGGAGTTCCGCGCGCCAGCGCCTCCGCGCAGATCTGCGCGGCGATCGGGTGGCGATCGCATTGCTGGGCGAAACGCGCGCCGCGCAGGCTCAGCTCCGCCTCGAATCCCTTCGCCCGGCAGAGTTCCAGCACGACTTGCGATGCCGCACTCAGCCGCCCCTGGCTGCGCAGCACCTCCGCCAGCAGCAGCGCAGCATCCTCATGCCGGGTGTCGCGCGCGTTGATGCCGCGCAAAAGCGTTTCCGCGCGCACCACGTCGTTGCGCTGCCATGCTGCCCTCGCGGCAGCGAATTGCGCTTCGATGGAAACGGCGGAAACCTCGGGCATGACGGGACCGTCGCGGCGATCATTCCTATCATAGCCAGTCCTTCCGGGTGATCCCGGGATGGCATCAAGCATCGCCGGCAGCCGGACTGCCTCATCACCGCGGCGGTGGGCCATTCCGAGGCCTGTATGCAAAAACAAACGGGCCGCACGAGGATGCTCGTGCGGCCCGGAAGGTGCAGCTTGACCAGTCCGATCAGAACTTCACGGTCAGGCGGGCCCAGTAGTAGCGGCCCAGCGTGTCGAAGTCGTTCGGGTCGGTGTTGGCGTTCTGCGAGTTGTTGGCGTACAGCAGCGGCGGCTGCTTGTCCATCACGTTGTCGATGCCCACGTCGATCCTGGTGTTGATCGGTTCGATGTTGTAGCCGACCGTCACGTTGTTGTACACCCACGAACCGTAATGCAGCACGTAACCTGGGATGGCAGGAATTGCCGTGGCACCTTGTGACGGATCGGCCGATCCAACCTTGAACTTGCTAGTGTAGGTCATCGTCCACTGGGCACTCCATGGACCAAGCTCCCAGCCCAGGGTGCCCTGCGCACGAATCCGCGGGAAGAAGCAGATCGCACCCGCCGAGAACGGGCAGGAGGCCTGCAGCGGAGAACCCGTGGAACCCATCATGCCCACGGCATTGAGTACCTCGTTACCCGCTTGACCCGGCGCCGTCTGGATGGTGTAGCGCTTCATGTAGGTCGCGTTCAGACCGACATTGAACTGACCGAACGAGAACTGCGGCAGCCGATACTGACTGGACAGATCTACACCCTTGACGTCGATCCGGCCCAGATTGGCCGTAACCTGCACGATCTGTCGAATCTGGCCGGGCGAAGCACCACCCACGAAGCGATGGATCAGTGGGCAATATATGGTCACGCCGGCAAAGCAGAGGTTCAATTCGGTCTGCGCGCCGACGGCACTAATGGTGCCATTGAGGTACACGCGCCATATATCGGCGCTCACCGACAGGCCCGGAACGAAATGAGGCGAATACACCGCGCCGAAATCGAACGATTTGCCCTTTTCCGGCCCCAGCGGGAAGCCGTAAAAAGCCGACCCGGAGGTCAAGGCATTGATCTGTTGGTGAGCGGCAACTTGGTCGTTGATGAACGTGCCTGTTGCCGGCACGCCCATGCAAGCCGGATTGCCGGCATTCGGGTTGGGCGTGGTGGGCGTCGGTGCGTTGAAATTGCACGGATCACTGGTCAGCAGCGGTGCACTGCTTACAGGTGGCGCAAACACGTCCCCGATAGTCGGCGCACGGAACACCCGGGCTACCGTGCCACGCAGCATCAGATCCTCGATCGGGCGATATTCCAGTGCGATCTTCCAGTTGGTGGTGCTGCCGAAGGTGCTGTACTTTGAGTAACGGTCACCCAAAGTCACATTCAGGGCGTGCACGAATGGCAGATCCTTCAGGACCGGGATGAACGCTTCGGCATAGGCCTCCTTGACGTTGTACCCGCCCTGCACGTGTGCCGAGCACTGGCTGCCCAAGGTGCAGGTGCCGGTAGCCGGATTGATCAGCAGGTCGGAACTGACCGTGTTGTCGGTGTATTCCTTGCGATAGGCCACACCCGCCGCCAACTGCACGGTACCTGCAGGCAGGTCGAACACGCCGCCGCTGATGTCGGCATGATAGGTCCTTTCGATGTCCCAAGTATTGGTGAGGGCGGGCGTCGCCGCTGACGACAACGCCGCGTGGGCCGAAGCCGAATACAAGTTGAACGGATCCCACGGCACGCATTGCGTGAGCGGGATCGGCGCGGCGGGTGTACCGCACTGGACCACGCCGCTCGAATTCAGGAACGACGGACCAAGGCCGGCCATCAGCGCAGCCTGATTGGGAAGTCCAAGTGTCGTGGTAACAGATGAGAAGTGGCCGTAGTTATAACCCACATCCCACGTCCAGTTCTGGTTAAAGATGTTCACGTTGCCACGGAAGCCCGTAATAATCTGGTCGGTGGTGCTGTTGGTGCGTGCGGCACGATCGCCTGCAGGAAACAGACGTGACCGATACACGTTGCCATTGCTGGGGGTAAAATCCACCCCGAAGGGGTTGTAGTAGCTCTGCGCGGAAATGCTCACGCCGGTTGGCGTGCCGAACACGGCCGGCGCCAGCTGGAAGCCCGCGCTGGTCTTGTTGTGATACACCGTCGCGTAGAAATCGACGCTGTCGCTGAGGTGATACACGCCCTTGAAGAACGCGTTGGTGCGTTCCTGCGGCGTCATCAGCAGGTTGACCGCCGCATAGTTGTACTTGTCTCCCAGCGCGGTACTGAAGCAGTGGTAATCACTGCGCGTGGTGGGGCTGGTGCCGGCCGCTGCGACACTTGGGTTCAACGACAGAGTGCAGCCTGAACCAGGGAAACGAATGTAGTCGCGTGCTGCGAACGTAGAGCCACCCACGAATACCGTCGGTATACCACTCGTCGTCGATAGTGACAGCGCATTTTTGGAATAAGCACGCTGGGACTGCAGCACCTCGTCGAACTTGTTGTAATCGACCCCGACCAGGATGCTGCCCTTGTCCGAGCTCTGGCCGAACATGAAGTTCACACCCTTCCGCTCGCCGTCGTCGTGATCGGAGATGCCGTAGTTCACCGAGAACTGCGCGCCCTGGTAGTTGCTCTTGAGGATGATGTTGATGACGCCGCCGATCGCATCGGAACCATACACGGCCGACGCGCCGTCGGTCAGCACCTCGATGCGTTCCACCGCCGAGGCCGGAATCGAGTTCAGGTCGTTGTTGATCACGCGCTGGCCATCGACCAGCACCAGCGTGCGGCTGGCGCCCAAACCGCGCAGGCCTACCAGCGTCGCGCCGCTGCCACCGCCGTTGTTGACGCGCGGGTTCTCGATACCGCCGGTGATGACCGGCAATTGCTGCACCACGTCGCCCAGCGTCAGCTTGCCGGTTTGCTGGATCTGCTGCGCGCTCACGGCCACCACCGGGTTGGAGGTTTCCAGGTCCACGCGGCGGATGTGCGAACCCGTGACCACGATGGTCTGCAGGGTTTGCGGCTGCTGATTGTTCTGGGGCGCTGCATTTTGCGCGTAGGCAGTTCCCACCACTCCCAACGCGGCTACGCCCGAAGTGCAAAGGGCACACTCAATGGCTGTTCGCAGCGGATTCTTGGACATACAACTCTCCCGAAGTTGTGAATTGGGCAGACGATTCGTCGCCAACGCGGGGACGCGTTAACGATATTTTTATGGAGCGAGTGCGGCGGACCGTGCCGTGGATTTCGCGTCGGTGTTGCCCTGATTGCGCGATCGCGTGACGGGCGTATAGCCGCCCTCGCGATGCAGGCCCATCCGTTTGCGCGTATCCAGGGCAGTCGTGCCGAACCGCCGCCGGAACAGCCGCGAAAAGGCGCTGCGGTTTTCGAAACCGCTCGCAAGGGCCACCTCGGTGATCGCGAGATCGCTGCTGCACAACAGCCAGCGCGCACGCTGCAGCCGCTGGCGCACCAGGTAGGCGTGCGGCGTTTCCTGGAACACGTGGTTGAACGTGCGCAGGAAATGGCAGGGGGAATAGCTGGCCATCCGTGCGAGGGCGTCGTTGTCCACTTCCTGATCGCAACAGGCGCTCATGAAATTGCGCACCCGCTGCAGGCGCAGGAACACCTGCCGGCGCATCGCGAAGGTCCGCCCCGGACAGCGCGCGATCGCGGCATACAGCGGCACCTGCATCGCGGCCACCTCGTAGATCACGGCGGCCGCCGCGCTCTCCAGTTCATGGCCCGTCGCCGAGCGTGCCAGCGCGATGGCCCGCTGCCGCAGTTCGCGGCTCGCCGGATGGCGTTCCGGCAACCATTGCGGATCCGGCCAGGGCGTTCCGCCGATTTCGCCCAATACCTGCCGCCAGGTTTGCGGGCCGGCCAGCAGCGCCACCCACTGCGCATTGCCGTGGCCCACGGCCTTGGCGTGCAAGCCGGATTCGGTCACCAGCATCTCGTCCGCGCGCACGGGCATGGTCAACCCCGAGGCATGGACCTGCAACAAGCCATGCAACGGAATCCACAAGGCCGCCACTTCATCACCCGCGTTCAGCGTGCAGCCGCCGCCTTCCCCGTAAACGGCGGTGATCGCGCCGTCGTCCGGGACCGGCTGGGTCAGGACGACACCGCGTCTCAGGTTCCGGCTATGCACGAGCATGCGATTTCATCTCCCGCCTAGGAGGCTTCGAAGCGGGATGTCCGCGCGGACGAGCATGCGCGCCGAAACCGCAACGACACTTTCCGTGAAAGCCGTGTCGGAAAGACCGGCGAAAGAAGATGCACTGATTCGCGCGCCGGCGGATTCGCCGGGGACGCCCGGAACGTGCCGGAAGGCAGAGAAACGCACGATCGCAAATACCTGCACCGTGACCGCACAACATCGGCAGCACCTGCGCTCAATTCAGGGCACAGACGTCTTTTCTCACGGAATTTGTGCGAGGTGTTAACAGGTTTTATTTGACGTCATCGTGTTTTTATTTAGGTTTTGCCGTTCTGTTCCCTTGGCCATTCCCAAGTTGGAAAGGCTGGTGAAATCGATCGTTCCGGATCCGGGCCTTGAGGAATGCGCCTGTATCGGATTTCAGGCGAAGGCCCACAAAAACGCACGCCACCGGGGCCGATCCCGATGGCGTGCCGTGTCACATCTGCCCGTTTGGAGAGGGCAGCGTGAGCATGGCAGAACCTTCTTTTCGGGGGTTTGCAAGGATCAGCGTGTTTTGTGACCGAAATTGCTCGATTGCTTGCAGGCCGCACAAAACAGGCTCGATTGGTTGCAGAGATGACGTCGCATATCAAACGTGCATTCCCCTTGGAATCGGTTCCGACGAGTCCGGATGCGATGAACCGCCGGCGTGGACCGACGGGTTTGCTTCCGCGCCCGCGGCGGCTGACACCGAAAGGGGATGACGCGACACGAAGTCCAGAAAGGCATGCACCGCGCCGGCATTTTGGGAAGCAGCCCTGGTCACGATGTAGGTCTGCACCGGCCTGATCGCGTCACCGGTCGGCACCCGCGCGATCGCTTCGTCGGACACGTGCACGCCGGCAGGCGGAAGCGGAAGCAGCGCGACGCCCATTCCTGTCTCGACCATCCGGATCGCCATCTGGAAGGAAGTGACCGTCACGCCGATGCGCGGCACGAGATTGCGCCGACGGAATGCCTCCAGCACGTGCCGCTGCTCGGTGGTGTCCGCTTCGAAAGCGATCAAGGGTTCGGCCACCAGTTCTTCGAAGGCAACTTGCGGCTGTTGTGCCAGCCTGCCGCCCCGCGGCGCCAGCAGCGACCAATCCAGTGAAAGCCAGGGGCGGTACACCAATCCTTCGGGGAATTCCCCGGGCGCACAGATTCCCACCTCCGGACCGGCACCGGTCTGGAGACCGGACATCAACTGCCGCTGGCTGCACGCGGCCACGCTCATCGCGATCTCCGGGTACTGCGCATGGAAATCGCGTGCCAGGATGCACGACAAGCCGGGCGGCAGGGTTTCGCTGATCAGCAGCCTGATCGTGGAAGAAGCCTGTTCCGGCTTGAAGCTGCCCGCAAGCTCGCGGGCTTCCTCGAGCAGTCTGGTCGCCTTGTCGAGAAAGGCCAGTCCGGCGGGCGTCAATTTCACGCCGTGGCGGCGGCCCCTTTCCTTCTCGTACAGGCTGACTCCCAGCCGCTCCTCCAGGGCCAGCAACCGGCTGCGCAGCCCTTCCTCGGACAGGCAGAGCGTCCGTGCGGCCGTTCTGATGCTGCCTTGACGCGCCAGTTCGACGAAAGCGCCGAGCTGATCGAGGGATATCTGGGATGCCTTGTGGCGCATGGAATTCGTGGTCACGCAAAGACGCCGCGCAACACTCATCGCGTGCGCAGTCGAAAAGTTTTCCCACCCCTGCCGACAGCCTAACGCAGACGGACATACGTTCGCTTAATGCCGCTTAAGCACGACCCGGGTTTTCATCCCGGGCTTGCCGTGCACTGCCGGAAGACGGCACCAGCAGGGTATTGAGAAACACCCTGCTGGTGCGGGCCACGGATGGCCCGCCGCGGATAAAGCGCACAAGCGCTTGATCCGTCGGGAGCGAGTCCGGACATGTGCCGGACTCGCGACGTTGAGAAAGTGCAGGACTGCACTTTCTCAACAACCTGCCGGGGCCCCGCGGAGACCGCGTCGAATACCGAGGCATGTCATACTCTTGCGTCACGAACGCAAGCCCCACGACCGGTCGCCATGCCAGCCCGAACGCAGCAGACAACCTCCGGCCCTCCCCTTGCGGGCGGAGAACTGCCCGCCACCTCGCGTCTGTACGGGCTGGACAGCTCGGCCATCCGGCAGGTCGTGGCGGCAGCCCAGGAACTGGAACTCGGCCATGCCGTCGAGGCCGCAAGATTTCTCTCGCCGGTACTCGCCGCTTACCCGGACCATCCCGAAGTATTGCGGCTGCACGCAGGCATCCTGAGCCAGCGCGGCGACCACCTGGGTGCGATCACGGCCATGCGGCGGGCGGTGGCCCTGCGTCCGACGGACCCGCTCTACTGCAACACGCTGGGCTCGGTGCTGGATGCCAGCGGTGATTTCGACGGCGCGCTCGATGCCTTGCGCCGCGCCTGCGATTTGCAGCCCGGCATGGCGCTGGCCTGGTACAACCTCGGCGTGACACTGATGCGCTGCGTGCGCAACGAGGAAGCCATCGCCGCGCTGGGACACGCCGTGGAGCTGGCCCCCGACCATGCAGACGCCCGTGCCCTGCTGGCCGACATGCTGCGGGTCAGCGGCCGCAACGAGGAATCCGCGGCCGAATATCGCAGGGTGCTCGCCGAAAGACCCTGGACCGGGATGGCCTGGTGGGGGCTGGCCGACCTGCGCACCGGCGCATTGACACCCGACGACATCGAACGGATGCGCTCGGCACTGCGCGACGGCCGTGCCGGCGACAACGACCGCATCGCCACCGGTTTCGCACTGGCCAAGGCGCTGGACGAACAGGGCCGCTACGGCGAATCGCTGGACGAATTGAAGCGGGCCAACACGCTCGCGCGTCTGCGTCAGCGCTGGAACGCTCCGGCTTTCAGCGCCGGCATCACCGACATCCTCGATGCCTTCACGCCGCCGCCCCCCGCCGCGCCCGAAGGGCATTTGGGGAACGAAGCGATATTCATCGTGGGGCTGCCGCGTTCCGGCACCACGCTGGTCGAGCAGATCCTGGCGTCGCACTCGTCGGTGGAAGGCGCGGGCGAGTTGCCCGACCTGTCGATGGTCCTGGCCGAGGAATCGCGCCGCCGCGGCAAGCCGTTCCCGCGCTGGGTCGGCGAGATGCGGGCCGCCGACTGGCAGCGGCTGGGGGAGCGTTACCTGGAGCGCACCGCCCACTGGCGCAGGCGCCGTCCGCGCTTCACCGACAAGATGCCCGGCAACTGGATCAACATCGGCGCGATCCGGGCCATGCTGCCGGGCGCGCGCATCGTGGTCTGCCGGCGCGATCCGCTGGAAACCTGTTTCTCCTGTTACCGCCAGCACCTGGCCTACAACGAATACACGCGCACCTTCGAAGACCTTGCCGCGTACTGGCGCGACTTCGACCGCGGCGCGCGATACTGGGCCGGATTGCACGCCTCGCAGGTGTACCAGCACGACTACGAGGCGCTGGTGGCCGAGCCGGAACACGGCATCCGCCGGCTGCTGGACTTCTGCGGGCTGCCCTTCGAGGAGGCCTGCCTGCGCTTCCATGAAACCGAACGCGACGTGAGTTCCCCCAGCGCCACGCAGGTCCGGCAGCCGTTGCGTTCCGACACGCCGCACGCGCATCGTTACGGTGCCCTGCTCGATCCGTTGCGGAGCGCGCTGGGCCTGCCGCCGTTCGGGGCGTGAGCCTTGGCCACCCTTCGCAGTGAGCAGGACTGGCTGGCAACGGCGAGGGCGCAGATCCTGCACGGCGATCCGGTCACGGCGCAAGCGACGGTGACGCAGGCGCTGGCCGAGCATCCCGGATCCGCGGAATTGCGCCGCGTGCAAGCCGGCGTTTTCCAGCAGACCGGACGCACGGCCGATGCCGAGGCACTTTTGCGCGAACTGCTTGCGCAGCATCCCGGCGACGTCGCGTCGGCCTTCTCGCTCGCGCGACTCTTGAAGGAGCAGGGCCGTACGGCCGCGGTCGCCACCGTCCTGCGCAACTGTTTCGCGACCGGACCGAATGATCGGGACGTCAACCTCGCGATCGCGGCCATCGAGCTGCTCGACGATTGCCGCCGCAAGCGTGACGCTGCTGCCATCGCCGAGGCGGCGATCGTTTCGAATCCCGGCGACGCACGCCTGCACGCCTATGCCGGCATGCTCGAAATCCAGTTGGGCGAATTCGACCGCGCACGCGAGCGCTACCTGTTCGCCCTGCAGCATGACGAAAGGGCCTGGGAGTGGCACGTGCCGATCGGCCTGTCGTCCGCGCAGCGCTACCGGAGCGACGCACACCCCGATCTTGCGTTGTTCCGCGACGGGCTGCGGCGCGAAGGGCTTTCCGACCTGGCCCGGGCCGAATTGCACTTCGCGCTGGGCAAGGCCCGCGACGACCTCGGCGACTATCCGGAAGCGGCGCGGCATTTCCGGGACGGCAACGCGATCGCGCACCGGCTGACCCCATGGACGCGCAAGGCGTGGCGGCGCGCGGTCGATGCAAGGCTGGCCGCCAGACCGATCACGCCGCGCCCGCAGCCGGTCGATGATTTCGTCCCGCTGTTCATCGTCGGGATGCCGCGTTCGGGCACCACCCTGCTGGCCGAGTTGTTGGCCAGCCATCCGAAAGTCTGCAACCGGGGCGAACTGCCCTGGATCGCGCGGTTCGCGCAGCAGCCCGACCTCGCCGGCGAACCGGCCCGGGATGCGCTCGAACGCGCCGCCGCGAAGTACGCCGCGCTCTCGCGCCAGGATGATGCGGCCGACGCGCAATGGTTCATCGACAAGCAGCCGCTCAACTTCCGCTATGTGGATCTGATCCTGGCGATGTTTCCCCGGGCAAGGATCGTGCATTGCCGGCGCAGTCCGCGCGACACCGCGCTGTCGTTGTGGATGCAGTGCTTCCTCGAAGACGTGCAGGGCTACGCCTATGACTTCGGCGACATCGCGGCGGTGATGCGCGACGAACGGAGACTGATGGCGCACTGGCGCGAACGGTATCCCGACGCCATCCGCGCGGTGCGCTACGAGGACGTCGTCGCGGCCCCGCACGATGTCATCGCATCCCTGGCTGCGTGGATCGGCTTGCCGCCCTGGCCTGCGCAGGGGATGCGGGAGCGTGCAAGGCCCGCCAGCACCATCAGCACCGCCAGCTTGTGGCAGGCGCGGCAGCCGGTGAATGCCCGCTCCGTCGGGCGCTGGAGAAACTACGCCGGCCTCGTGCCTGAACTGCTGGAGATCCCCGAAGAACCGCGGCGCTGACGGATCACCGCGAACGCCGCTCCCGGAGAGAGAGGTTTCAGGGATCGGGGATTCTGCTCAGGCGGACGGGGGTTCCAGCTTGAATGCCAGCGTGTAGCGCGGCGCGTAGCAGATGCGGTTGGGCGGGCGTCCCACGTGCAGGATGGAACCGTCGAACACCACCAGCCTGCCCGGTTTCGGCGTGACCACGGCCTCCGCGTCCTGCCTGGAGTTGTAGAACAGGGTTTCGCCGCCCCACTCCACGTTCCATTCCGGGGCTATGTACCAAAGCGCGGTCAGACCTTTCTGACCGGGTAGCGCGTCGGTATGGGTGAACAGCATGTCGCCGTAGGCCGCGTGATTGCAGTAACAGCGGTAGATGCGGTACGTGTCGCCCTCCGGAAAGTCGCGCACGGCGGTCAGGGTCGGTTGATAGACCACCAGTTGCGCCGCGGTTTCCAGCGGGATGTTCAACGCCCAGTGCCTGAACTGGGCCGTATCCGGCCGCGCCACTTCGTCACGGACGAAATTGGCCCGGAGAAAGGCATCGGTCAGTTGCCTGACGTGCGGCAGCGCGACCAGGTCATCGTAAACCTTGATGGGACGGCCCTCGACCAGGACTGCGCGTGTCAGCGGCATCGCTGCGTCTCCCCCCGTCTTCGGCAAACAGGCTACGCACCCGCCTGCCCGCGATCAAGTCAGGACGGCCCGATCGGCGTGCGGATTGACCGGCGCGATCCCCAATGCGATCCGCAGGGGATCGAGCAGGGCGCCGTATGCCGCCGCCGTGCCGGCATGCCTGCGCATCGGCTGGCGCACCTGCGCGGCGCTCAGGGTATGCACGTTGCGGCGCGCCTGATGGAACGCGAGGCAAGCCGGATCGAACGGCAGTCCGCAGAAGCCGAGCAGGGCGCGGATTTGCGCCTCGGGGTTTTCCGTCAGCGCCTCGTAGCCCTGTTCGCGTATGTGTCCGGGATCGCGCGATGCCCACCACGACGCCGCGCGATCGAACGTCTTCCAGAACAGGGCAAGCTGGTCGAGGTCGCAGGTGAATTCCCAGCCACGCGGGAAGAATTGCTTGAAACACGACCAGCAATTCTCGACGGGATCGCGCCGGCAGATCACGATCCGCGCGCCCGGCAGCATCGCCCGGATCGCGCCCAGCGCATGCCAGTTGTTGGGCATCTTGTCGGTGAAACGCGCCTGTCCGTTGCGGAAACGGGCGGTCAGCTCGAGATAGCGTCGCCCCAGCCGCTGCCAGTCTCCGGCGCCGGCGCCGGGCACCCAGTCGGGATAATGCCGCTGCAGGCGCGAGGATTCCTCGGTCAGCACCTGCGCCAGCTCGCCCAGTTCACCCGCACCTTGCACCTGCGGATGCGCGGCCAGGATCTGTTCGACCAGCGTGGTGCCCGAACGTGGCATCCCGACGATGAAGATCACTTCCTCACCCAGACGCGGATCTTCTGCGGCGGCGTGCGGCGCGGCGAACACTTCTTCCGCGCGCTGCGCCCGGTACCGAAACTGCTCGGCATCCCACGGGCCGATTTCGCGCTGGCGCCGTGTGTTGGCGTCCTTCAGCAGTTCGAACGCCTCGGCGTACCGGCCGCGGTCTTCGCACACCTTGGCCAATGCGAATTCGATCGCGGTGCGCTCGCCCTCGTCGATGTCCCTGCCGCGCAGCAGCGCGCGCATCCGGTCGGCCTCGTCGTCCGTGATCGGTACCGTCTTGATGTCCGCGAGGCTGAGCCAGGCCGCGCCGAACGCGGGTTCCGCCGCGAGGGCCCTGCGTATTGCGGCGGCGCCCTCCTCCGGCCGTCCGCTCGACACCAGCGCGTCGCCCAGCTTCAACTGCGCGGGCGCGTAATCCGGCGCGAGTTGCACCGCCCGTTCCAGCAGCGGCAGCGCCCGATCCGGATGCTGGTGGCGGGCGAGGTGTTCGCCCATGTCGGCCAGCGCCATCGGCGAATCGGGCAGGCGTTGCACCGCCAGTTCGCGCAAGCGCCATGCCGCGGCCACGTCGCCCGCTTCCTCGCAGACCTGGGCGTATTGCCAGTAGCCCATCGCGTCGTCCGGCGCGGCGCGCAGGGCCGCTTCGAAATTCGCGGCCGCGGCGGGCAGATTGCCGATGCGCGCCAGCAGCAGGCCGTACAGGCGCAGCACGTCGGGCTGACCGGGCGCCCGCGACAACGCATGCGCCAGCAATGTTTGCGCTGCCTGCAGGTTGTCGGTCGCCAGCGCCTGACCGGCGCGAAGGATCCATTCGGGAAGCGGCGGCGGCAGCCCCGCAAGCCGCGCGTTGATCCTCGCCAGATCGGGCGCCGGCGGTTCAAACATCCGGTCGTTGACGGCCACTTCAATGCTCCATCGCGGCGGCCGGGGCTTCCGTCGTGTAGCCCCAATGCTCCAGCATCGGCGCAAGGATCGGCAGCACCGGTTCGAAGTACTCGCGGTAACGCTGCCAGCGCCCTAGCCCCGTGGTGTTGATCGGCTCGATCACCTGGGTGTAGCTGGGCGTCTTGATGTAGCCCTTCTCGCGCGCGCGGGCGGCGAAATTGAGCATCGCATCGGCATCGTCCAGACCGAGGAACGACGCGATCCTGCGCGTCTGGCCAGGCGTGTCGGCCACCAGATCCTCGTAGCGCGAAACGAACACGTCCGGCTTGAACACCTCGACGTGGTGCAGCCAGTTCCGCATCGCCGCGACATACGCGTGCGCCAGGTGCTCCAGCGACTGCCCGGCCACCGCCAGCACCGCCGCGCGGAAATTCTGCATGTAGCAGCTCAGGATCACGTCGCAGGGATGGCGCAGCGCCAGGATGAATTTCGCATGGGGAAACATCCGGTGGATCATCGGCAGCCACAGCATGTTCAGCGGATTCTTGTCCACCAGCCGCGCATCCCAGCGGCGCGGCACCTTGCCGCACGCCAGAATCAGGTAGCCCTTGCGCAGCTCGTCGCAGTCACGCTGGTCCAGTCTTCCCAGGTCGCGCGGAATCTCGAGCCCGGTGCTGTTTTCCAGCTGGGTGGACAGCATGTTGAAGAACGGCCGTTCGTCCATCGACTGCAGGCGCGGATGCGCGTCCAGCATCTGCTCCAGCAGGGTGGTGCCCGAACGCGGGAACCCGACCACGAACACCGGCGACTGCGAGGTGTCGGGAGCCCGAAGCTCCGGCCACTTGCGGTATTCGTCCGCGCTGACCCGTGCATCGGCATTGGCGAGGATTTCCGCACCGGGTTCGAAGAAATGCGGCACCGCCGCCTTCATTTCCCGGACCTGCAACGCGTGCGCCATGTCCAGCGCCCGCATCGCGGCCGCGGTATCGCCCAGCCTGTCACAGACGCGGGCGAGCGCGAACCAGTGCGCGATGTCCCTGTCGTTGCGCGGGCCGGCTTGTTCCAGAATGCTGCGCGCGGAAGCGTACTGGCGCCTGCGCGCGGCCAGCTCCGCACGCTGGTGCGCGATCTCGCAGCGCACGGCTTCGTCGGATTCCGCGCCGGAATCCGAAATCTTCCGCAAGAGCGCTTCGGCGTCGTCCAGGCGGTTGACGCGCTCGTACAGGCTGGCGCACAGCAGTTGCGCCTCGCGATGGGAGGGATTGCGGGCCAGCAGTTCCTCCAGCAACCCCACTGCAATCGCGGCTTCGCCGGTCTGGGTCAGCAGTTCCGCCAGGTCGAACTGCAAGGCGTCCTCGAGAGGCAACCAGGTCCGCCAGGGCTCGAGAAGACGATCTGCGCGCGAATCGCGGCACACGGAACAGGCACGCGCGGCGTGGATGCGGATCCTGGGTGAATCCGGCGCCTTGCCGAACGCGCGCAGCAACGTGTCGCGCGCATCCACGGGTTTTCCGAGCCGCAATTGCACGACCCCCAATTCATCGAGCCGATCCGGGTCGTCGGGCACCAGGCGCAGCAGCGTCTTCAGGGCATCCTCGGCAGCCGCCAGATCGCCGGCCGTCTGCAGCGCGGTCGCGTAGTTGCCCCAGTGCACGCTGCTGTCGGGATTCGCGTGCGCGAGACCGGCGTAAATCGCCAGAGCCTCATCGCGCCTGCCTTGCCGCCAGAGGCTCACGGCCAGCAACACCAGCAGGGTGGGTTCATCCGGCTGCTGCTGGAGGCGGAGGCGACACAGTCGTTCGGCTTCCGCCGCATCGTTGACTTGCAGGGCGGCAACGATCGGGTCGGTTGCGGTATCGGTCATCGTCTCGCGTTGAAAAGAAAGGGCCGCACGAGCATAGCTCGTGCGGCCCGGGAGGTGCAGCTTGACCAGTCCGATCAGAAGTTCACGGTCAAACGGGCCCAGTAGTAACGGCCCAGCGTGTCGAAGTCGTTCGGATCGGTGTTGGCGTTCTGCGAGTTGTTGGCGTACAGCAGCGGCGGCTGCTTGTCCATCACGTTGTCGATGCCCACATCGATCCGGGTGTTGATCGGCGCGATGTTGTAACCGACGGTGACGTTGTTGTACACGGACCCGCCGTACTTCAAGACGTACGGACCAGCAGGACCCTTCGGGGTGAACCCGGCTGCCGCCGTCGCACCCTGCGAGACGTCGTAGGAGCCCACCTGGAAGTGGCTGCTGTAGGTCATGGTCCACTGCGCATCCCACGGACCCAACTGCCAGCCCAACGTGCCCTGAGCGCGAATCCGCGGGAAGAAGCAGATCGCGCCTGGCGCACCACCCGGACAGGACGCCTGCAGCGACGAACCGGTCGAACCCATCACGCCGACGTAGTTCAACACCGAGTTGCCCGGCTGCCCCGGCGCACTCTGCACCTTGGCTTGCTTCATGTACGTCGCATTGAGGCCGATGTTGAACTGGCCGAACGCGAACTGCGGCAGCCTGTAATTGGCCGACATGTCAACACCCTTGACGTCGAATCGGCCAAGGTTGGCGGTCGGCAGCAGGAACAGCTGCGGTTGTCCCTGAGTCCCGGGGTTCGAACTACGCGTGATCAAGGGGCAGTAGATGGTCTGGCCTGCAAAACACAGGTTCAGTACGGTTTGCGCACCGACCGGCGTGATTACATGGTCCAGATAGATGCGCCAGACGTCCGCGCTGACCGACAGGCCAGGGATGTAATGCGGCGAATACACCGCGCCGAAGTCGAACGACTTGCCGTTTTCCGGACCCAGCGGGAAGCCGGCGAACGCGGAACCAGAAGTCAGCGCCTTGATCTGCTGACCGCTGGCCACGAAGGTGTCCGTGAAGGGGCCGGTTGCCGGCACGTTCTTGCAAGCGGGATTGCCCGCGTTCGGATTGGCTCCGGTGCCGGAGAAATCGCAGGGATCGCTGGTCAACAACGGTGCACTGCTGGCAGGAGAGGCGAACACGTCGCCGATGGTCGGCGCACGGAACACCCGTGCCACGGTGCCGCGCAGCAACAGGTCCTCGATCGGGCGGTATTCCACCGCGATCTTCCAGTTGGTGGTGCTGCCGAAGGTGCTGTACTTCGAGTAACGGTCACCCAAGGTCACATTCAGGGCGTGCACAAAGGGCAGATCCTTCAGGATCGGAATGAACGCCTCGGCATAGACTTCCTTGACGTTGTATCCGCCCTGCAGGTGCGATGAGCACTGGCTGCCCAGCGTGCAGGTACCCGTAGTCGGGTTGACCAGCAGATCGGCGCTGACGGTGTTGTCGGTATATTCCTTGCGATACGCCGCGCCCGCCGCCAACTGCACGGTGCCGGCCGGCAGATCGAACAGGCCGCCACTGATGTCGGCGTGCATGGTGCGCTCGATCTGCCAGTCGTTGACCATCGCGGGACTCGCGGCGGCCTTGATCGCAGCCTGGGCGCTGGGGCTGTACAGGTTGAATGGATCGAACGGCGTGCAGTTGGCAATCGCACCGTTATTCGGCTGTTTGGGATCGTAGGTGCCACAAACAATCTGTCCGGTGGTCGGATCCTTGAACGACGGGCCAGCTTCGAGGTTCAGGATGTTCTGATTCGGCAGACCACGGTTGGTGAGCAGTTGCGAGACGTGGCCATAGTTGTAGCCCACGTCCCAGCTCCAGTTCTGGTTGAACAGATTGACATTGCCCCTCAAGCCGGCAATCAACTGGTCAGTGGTGAGCGTACCCGAAAAGTAGCGGGGGCCGGCGGGGAACGCACGTGCCGCATACGTATTGCCGTTTGTCGTGAAATCCACTCCAAACGGGTTGTAGTAGTTGTCCTTGGAAATCTTGAACCCGGTTGCAAACAAGCCGGTACCGAACACCGCCGGAGCCAACTGGGAAGCCGACACGGTCTTCTCGTGATACACCGTGCCGTAGAAGTCCACGTTATCGCTGAGGTGGTAGACGCCCTTGAAGAATCCGCTGGTGCGCTCCTGCGGAGTCATCAACAGGTTGACCGCCGCGTAGTTGTATTTGTCGTTCAGCCCCGGGATTTTGCCGAAGCAGTGGTAATCGGCATACGTAGTCGGGCTGGTACCGGCCGTAGCCGCATCCGGGTTGAGCGACAGGCTGCTGCAACCCGCCAGGTTCGGCGGGAGCGGGTTCATGCCCGGAGCCACGAAGATGCGATCACGGGCAGCGTAGGAGGAACCCCCGATGACCGTGTGCACCCCCGAGCCGGGTACGGCATGACTGGAGGTGGTATTCGTCGCCGACAGGTTCACGGCATTCTTGGAGTAATTGCGCTGCGACTGCAGCACGGCATCGAACTTGTTGTAGTCCACGCCGGCCAGGATGCTGCCCTTGTCGGAACTCTGGCCGAACATGAAGCTGGCGCCCTTGCGCTCGCCGTCATCGTGGTCCGAGATGCCGTAATTGGCCTGGAACTGGGCGCCCTGATAGTTCGACTTCAGGATGATGTTGATGACGCCGCCGATCGCATCGGAACCGTATACGGCGGAAGCGCCGTCGGTGAGCACCTCGATGCGTTCCACCGCCGCGGCAGGAATCGAGTTCAGATCGTTGTTGATCACGCGCTGGCCATCGACCAGCACCAGCGTGCGGCTGGAACCAAGACCGCGCAGGCCGACCAAGGTCTGGCCCGAGCCACCGCCGTTGTTGACACGCGGGTTCTCGACACCGCCGGTGATGACCGGCAATTGCTGCACCACGTCGCCCAGCGTCAACTTGCCGGTGGCCTGGATCTGCTGCGAGGTGACCGCCACGACGGGGTTGGAAGTCTCCAGGTCCACGCGGCGGATGTGCGAACCCGTGACCACGATGGTCTGCAGGGTCTGCGGGGATTGATTGTTCTGCCCTTGCGGCGCGGCGTTCTGCGCGTAGGCGCTGCCCGCCGCTCCCACGGCGGCGACGGCACCCAGCGAAAGTGCCGTGCGCACGGCCTTGGACAGCTCACTGCGGTCAAGTCTCATTACACTCTCCAAACGTCAGATGTGACACGGTTTTTGGGAAAGAGCCCTCGCCTGAGTCGGCAGCGAAGGCTCTTTTGACCCCATCGGCGGGGTCGGATGCTAACAACTTTCTAACCCTTTGGGAATCCCCTGCGGTTCACGTGTGATGACACCGCGCGCTCGTTGCGAGCTTGCGGACCATGCCGTGCCGGCGGGGATTCGAAGTCACCCCTCCTCTTGCGCAGACCGCCCGCAAGGCCCTCGCCGTGGCGGTCGTCTCGTTGAAAGGCCCTGAATACGTGAAATTGCGGTTAATGGCAAGTGCCTGCGGTCAGCGCCCATTCAGTCCTGCCGTCCGCACTTCAAGCCGGCAGCACGTCGAAGGCGATCGTGAGACGGTTTTCTTCCGGGGCGCCGGCGAACGGCACGGTGCCGTGCCACAGGTAAGCCGGGAACAATGCCAGCAACCCCGGTTCGGGCTTGAGGAAGTACTCCGCCTCGAGGGCAGGCGTGGTCGGAAACGCCGGTTCGCCGAACTTCAGCCAGCCTTCGCCGCCGCGGCTTTCGATTGCAGCGGGCAGATGCAGATAACACGCCGACGACAGCCAACCCCGCGGATGGTAGTGGTTGACGTGGAACCCGTGTGGACGGAGCCGCACCGACCACATGCCGCTGATCCGGTAACGTCCCGTGTTGCGCCGGCGCATGGGGTCGCTTCCGGGACCCAAGGCTCTCATGTAGCGGCGAATCGGGCCGTCGATCGCACGGGGGAAGGCCCGTATCGCCGCGTCCGGCGAGCGATCCGGGTCCAATTCCACTTGGCTGCCCTGACGCAGCGAATTCCCGATGGGGTGAGCCTGCAAAACGTGCCGGCGCTCGAGCTCGCGCACCAGATCGGTCAGATAGGAATCCAGATCCGGCCACCCCGCCGGAACATCCAGCAGCTCGGCCCGGACGAAGTGCCGGTAATCGAGCAACTCGCGATAGCGGGGATCGCCCAGCATCCGCAGCGCATCGGCCTGCATCGCCAGGGCCTGACCATCGGCCGGATCGAGACGATGCAGTCTTTCCGCAATATCGAGAGCCTGTCGCGCCTGGCCCACCGCCAGCGAAGCGTTGCCGAACCCCACCTGGGCCACGCGATCATCCGGTGCAAGCCGCACCGACCTTTGCGCGTACTCCAGGGCACGCTTGCCGTCGAAATCCAGCGCGATCGTGACCGCGGCGTTCAACAGATCGGCATCCTGCGCAGCCAGGGAAAGCCCCGCTTCGACCACCGCCAGCGCATCCTCGGAACGGCGTGCGCTCAGCAGCAGCCGCGCCTTGGCGATTCGCAACGCGGAAAATCGCGGCTGCGCGCGCAGCACGGCATCGATTTCCGCACTCGCCTCATCCACGTTGCCGGTGCGCATCCACACCAGTTCGGACAGGTTGCTCTGTGCGGTCACGTGATCGGGACGCGCGCGCACCACCTGCCGGAATTCCGCTTCGGCCTCCTCGAACCTGCCTTGCCCCATCAAAGCGCGGGCCAGCACGAAGGCTGCATCGGGCGACTTCACGCCCGCGCGGGCAATCGCCGTGCGCACTTCGGTTTCGGCCTCGACGGAGCGGTTGTCGTCGGCCAGTATCGCCGCCAGCCTGCATCTCGCCTCGCCGTTGTCCGGCTCCCTTTCGAGCAGGTTGCGGAACGCAGCCTCGGCTTCCGCCGGCCTGCCGAGCACCATCAGCGCGTGGCCGTAAAGCATCCTGAGTTCGGATGTCGCAACGGGCTTCGCGATGAGCGGCTCGATGACTGCGCGCGCTTCTTCGGCACGGCCCTGCATCAGCAGCACGCGCGCCAGCGCCGCAGCAGCGGAGGCGTGATCGCCGTCGATTTGCAGCGCCTGCCGGAATGCGCGCGCCGCCGCTTCGGGTTGTCCGCTTGCGACGAAGATGCGACCCGCGAGGACGTGCGGCTCGGGATTGCGGGGTTGCAGCCGGATGCAGACCTGCAGTTCCCGCTGTGCGTTGACGAGATCGTCGGTCTGGAAAAACGACCCGGCGAGCAGCCAGTGCGCCTCGGCCAGATTCGGCTGCCCACGCAGCACGGCACCCAGCAGTTCACGCGCGGGGGCGTGTCTGCCGGCCTTAAGCAACGCGGAAGCGTGGCGCAGCGTGTCGAAAACGTTGACGGCGGAATGGCTGTTCACCCTTCAAGCCTGCACGCGGGCTCGCTTGCACGCAAGCGGACGCGTAGCCGCCGGCATGCACGGCAGACGCGGCGAGGGATTACAGATCCTGGTGGTACTGCACGTACGGCACGCGGCCCTGGTCCTGCGGGGCGTCGGCGGGGCCGAGCAGCAGCGGCGATTTGCCGGAGGTCCACACGTTCTGCGCACCGAAGTTCAGTTCGCCGCGCCACGGCAGACGCACGCTGATGCCGAGGTCGATCCCGCTCCAGCGCTGGTTCGCGTAAGGCAGGCTGCCGGGCAGGGCCGGCTCCAGCACGTGCCCGACGATGGCGCCGCTGACGGGCCCGTGCGCGATGCCCAGACTCAGGGTGGTCTGGTCCAGATCGTCGCCGTCCGCCACACCCGAACCGGGCAGGAAGTGCACGCGGCCGCGGCTGGCGCCGAGATCCAGTTTGGTGCCCGGCGCGACCCTCACCTCGCCGTGCGCGCTGATGCTGGTGGAGGTGCTGTTGCCGAACCACAGGGGCGCGGCGATGTCCGCACCCGCTTCGCCGGGCAACACACGGGGCAGCACCGCCGCCCCGGCCAGACGCGAGGCCAAGGGCGAAACGCTGGACTGGGTTTGCGACTGGCCCACCGAGAGATCGAGCTTGACGCCGTGCCCCGCGTAACCGGCGCCGATTTCACTCCTCTGCACGCCGGCCTGCGGCAACACATTGGCGCAGGCCGCGGCCTCGCGCATCGCGGGAGTGCAATCCGGGGTTTCCGGTGTCCAGCGGATTGCTCCGACACCGGCGTGCGCGTAGATGCCGGGCGCGGTATCCAGACGCAACCCCGCACGCGTCGATTGCGCACGGGCATCCATGGACGGAAACGTCGCGGCGCCAGCCGGCACGGTCGGAGCGGGGGCATTGCCTGCCGTGATCAGCGAAAGCGAGGTGTGATCGGGACCCTGCCACACCGGCGTGGTTTCGGCCGCCTTGGGTTTCGACCCGGGCGGCACGACCGGCGCCTGGCCGAAAGCCAGCAGCGGCAGGGCCAGACCCATGCCGGCAATCACTGCTGTGGCAAGCATTCGACGCATCGCGCTGTCTGTCGCTCCTGTTGGCCGCTCCCGCAACGGCAGGACGGGGCAGCCCCGCCGTCTTTGGGTCCGATTATACGACAGGAAATTACATTTTGCTAACAATCTGCCGGCCGTCCCTCCCCCGAACGCAGGCCGGCACACAAACTGCACGGGGCTGAAGGGGTTACACTTGGCCTCCGTTACAGGGGATTGGACCGTACATGGCCGGCGATGTTCACCATCTGGCCACCGCCGTCAGCCTGCAGCCGCTGACAGAGACCGCCCTGTTGCAGGCGTGCTGCAGGCTGTGGACAACCGATGACCCCGAGGCGGTGACGGCCGCGGCCCGATCGCTGGTCTCGACCCTGCTGCCGGACGCCCGCAGCGGACTGGAAACCGGGGACGCGGCGAGCAGCCCACCCGGAGATGCGGTGCGCATCCCGATCCAGCCCGGCACGGTGCTGGCGATCACCCCGCCGCCCGATGGCGGCCAGGACCGCCAACTGTTCAAAGCCGTCACGGACATGATCGCGGCACGGGCGGCGGCGCTGACCCGGCATGCCACGCTGGCGGCGTCGGTCGAACGGCTGGAGAGCGCCGAGCGCCTGCAGCGCGCGCTGTATGCGATCGCCGACCTGGCCAGTTCCGATCAGGACATCACCGAGATGTTCCGTGCCCTGCACGGCATCGTCGGCACGCTGATGTACGCAGAAAACTTCTTCATTGCGCTGTACGACGCGCAGCACGACAGCGTGCGCTTCTCGTACTACGCCGACGTGGCCGACGCAGATGCGCCGGACCCGCGCACGCCGATGCCGATGGAGGAGATCCGCCACGGCCCGACCTGGTACCTGCTGCGCAACGGCAAGCCGCTGATGGGCTCGCTGGAAGCCATCGGCCGGCAGGTGGACGGCCCCTTCCACAGCACCGGTCCGGATTGCGTGGACTGGCTGGGCGTGCCGCTGCTGCACGGCGAAGAGGTTGCCGGTTGCGTGGTGGTGCAGAGCTACGACGAGGCCCATCATTACGGCGAGCACGACAAGTCGCTGCTGATGTACGTGGCCCAGCACATCCAGACCGCGCTGGAACGGCGTTTCGCGCACGCCGAGCTGGAACAGCGCGTGGCCGAACGCACCGAGGCGCTGCGCGAGGCCAACCGGGTGCTGCAGCAGCAGGTGCTGGAACGCCAGCGTGGCGAACGCCTGCAGGCGGCGCTGTTCCGGATCGCAGAGCTGGCCAACACCACCGACAGCATCGACGCGTTCTACGCCGCGGTGCACCGGGTGGTAGGCGGCCTGCTGTACGCGCGCAACTTCTACATCGCGCTGCTGGCCGACAACGGCAGCGAACTGACCTTCCCCTACTCGGTGGACGAGCGTGATACGGAACGCCGGCCGCGCAAGCTGGCCAACGGCCTGACCGAATACGTCCTCCGCCACGGCACCGCACTGCTGGCCAACGCGCCGGAGATCGAACGGCTGCGCGCCAGTGGCGAAGTCGGGCAGTTCGGCACCGATTCGGTTTGCTGGCTGGGCGTGCCGCTGGTGTGTGCCGAACGCACCGTCGGCGCGCTGGCGGTGCAGAGCTATTCGCCCGAGCACCGCTACACCCTGCGTGACCAGGAAATCCTGACCTTCGTGTCGTACCACATCGCCAATGCACTGGAGCGCGTGCGCGCGACCGAATCGCTGAAACAGGCCTACGCCGGGCTGGAGCGCCGGGTCGGCGAACGCACCCGCGCGCTGGCGCTGGCCAACCGCGACCTGCGCGAGCAGATCGCCGAGCGCGAGCGCATCGAGGCGCGACTGAAATACGAGACCCTGCACGATTCGCTGACCGGCCTGCCCAACCGCACCCTGCTGATGCAGCGCCTGGAGCGCGCGCTGGAGCATTACCACGCCGATCCGTCGCGGCTGTTCGCGGTGCTGTTCCTGGATCTCGACCGCTTCAAGGTCATCAACGACTCGGTGGGCCATCTGATCGGCGACGACCTGCTGTTCCAGGCCGGCGGCCGGGTGCGCGCCTGCCTGAAATCACAGGACGTGGTGGCGCGGCTGGGCGGCGACGAATTCGGCGTGCTGCTGGAAGACGTGGGCGACGCCGAGACCGCCTGCGCGGTGGCCCAGCGCATCATCAACGAACTGAACGCGCCGTTCCGGCTGGCCGCCAAGGAACTGTTCACCTCGACTTCCATCGGCATCGCGCTGGCGGCGCCGCATTACCTGCATCCCGAGGAATTGCTGCGCGACGCCGATTCGGCGATGTATCGGGCCAAGGCCGACGGCCGCCACCGTTACGCACTGTTCGACGAGGGCCTGCGCCAGCAGGCGGTCGCCCTGCTGGAAGTGGAGAACGATCTGCGCCGCGGCCTGACCCGCGGCGAGTTCGAGCCGCATTACCAGCCGATCGTGCGGCTGCGCGAAGGCCAGGTCGTGGGTTACGAGGCGCTGATGCGCTGGCGTCACCCCAAGCGCGGCCTGCTGATGCCCAACGAGTTCCTGACCGTGGCCGAGGAAAGCGGTACCGCCGAGGCGATCGACTGGCAGGTGTTCGAACGGGTGTGCCGGGACGCCGGCGTGCTGACGCGCGAGGGCAGCTTCGTCAGCATCAACCTGTCCGGACGGCACTTCCGCAATCCCGATCTCGACCGCCGGATCCTGTCGCTGCTGGCGCAGAACGGCGTCGCCGCCAGTCGCCTGCGGATCGAGGTCACCGAACGCGCGCTGCTCGAGAACCCGCTGGACGTCAAGCGCATCCTGCGCACCTTCCGCGATGCCGGCATCGGCATCGCGCTGGACGATTTCGGCACCGGGTATTCCTCGCTGAGTTACCTGCACCAGTACCCGCTGCAATCGCTGAAGATCGACCAGTCGTTCGTCGCCAACCTCACCGACAGCGACGAGGGCGGCAGCGAGGCCGTGGTGCGCGCGATCCTGGCGATGGCCGACACGCTGTCGATGCAGGCGATCGCCGAAGGCATCGAGACGGAGGCGCAGCGCGACGCCCTGCTGCGGCTTGGCTGCGAATTCGGACAGGGCTTCCTGTTTGCCCACGCCAAGCCCGCGCGGGCGTGGCCGGGCGCCGACACCCTCCATTCCGGCGAATGACGGCGGCGGGTCCGGCGGCAGCGGGCGGACGGCAGCCACGGCGGTCACCGGGCCGCCGGATTGCCCGCGCCGCGCTGCGCCTGCTGCTCGCGTTCCTCGCGATCACCTGGTTCGCGGTGCTGGCGCTGCGTTTCGTGCCGCCGCTGACCAGTGCCTACATGATCGAGCGCCGGATCGGGGCGCTGCTGCACGGCGAGCGGGATTTCCGCTTGCGCTATCGATGGGTGCCGTGGAGCCGGATAGCACCGGTCGCACCGCTGGCCATGGTGGCCGGCGAGGACCAGACCTTCCCCTTCAATCACGGTTTCGACGTTGCCTCGATCCGTTCCGCGATCGACGCGGCGGAAGCAGGCGGACACCTGCGCGGCGCCAGCACCATCACCCAGCAGGTGGCGCGGAATCTTTTCCTGTGGGGCGGCCGCAGCTTCGTGCGCAAGGGCCTTGAAGCGTATTTCACTGTGCTGATCGACCTGACCTGGCCCAAGCGCCGCGTGCTCGAGGTGTACGCCAACATCGCCGAACTGGGCGACGGCATCTACGGCGTGGAGGCGGCTTCGCAGGCGTATTTCCAAGAACCGGCCTCGCGCCTGAGCGCGCACCAGGCCGCGCTGCTGGCCGCGGTGCTGCCCGATCCGCGCGGCTGGCACGCCGACCGGCCGTCGCCTTACGTGCTGCGGCGTGCGGCGTGGATCGAGCAGCAGATGCGGCAATTGGGCGGCGTTGCCTACGTGCTCGACCCGCATCCGCCGCGCCCGCGCGTGGAAGAGCGCCGCCGGCGGCGCTGACCGCGGCGTGGAGGATTAGAATCTCGAAACCTGCCCCACTCGCGAGGGGAAACAACCATGAGGCAAGTCCGACATCTGCTGGAGGCCAAAGGCAACCAGGTGTTCACGATCGCGCCGGAGGCGCCGGTGCTGGAGGCGATCCGCCGCATGGCCGAGCACGGCATCGGCGCGCTGCTGGTGATGCGCGGCGACACCCTGGCGGGCATCGTCACCGAGCGCGATTACGCCCGCAAGGTGATCCTGAAGGGCCGCTCGTCGCGCGAGACGCCGGTTTCGGAAATCATGACGCCCGCGCCGATGAGCGTGCAACTGTCCTCGACCGTCGATGAGTGCATGCGCCTGTGCACCGACGCGCGGGTGCGGCACCTGCCGGTGGTCGAGAACGGGCGGGTGGTCGGCGTGGTCTCGATCGGCGATCTGGTCAAGGCGGTGATCGACGATCAGGCGCAGGAGATCGATCACCTGCAGCGCTACATCGCCGGTTGAACCGCTGCAGCAGCGAAGCAACGGGACCCGGATGCGGGCGCGCCGCACCGGAATCCCGGCGGATCCTCCCGGATGCCGCTGCGTTTCATCCGGGCCGCGCCGTGGATCCGCGTTCATCCGCGGACGGGCCGGTCGATCGCCGGGCCGTTTCGCGGCTCGCGACCACCGCGCGCCAGCCGAACCAGCCCGCCAGCGCGGCCGCAGCGGCTGACGCGAATCCGATCACGCCGAGCGTGGCGCCCAGTTCGCGCAAACCGTTCAGCGCGCTGGTGACGGCGAGATCGCCGAACCGCCACACCGCGGTCTCGACGAAGTTCTTGCCCTTGTAGCGGATCTCGCGCGCGGTGCGGGTGTACAGCGCGTCGGACGCCGGCTTGATCACGCCGTAGGCGAAGCTGCGCGTGACGATCAGCATCAGCGGGATCAGCGCGACGGTGAAGCCGCCCACGCCGAAATGGGCGGCGCCGAACAGCGCCACCGCCAGCAGCATCAGGACGTTCACCGCGGCCGGCAACACCAGGCCGGAAACGATCCCGAACCGCACCAGCAGCCAGCGCGTCACGCCGACCTGCAGCAGCATCTGCAGCAGGTTGATCACGAAATCCATGTGGCCGTAGAACGCGGTGCGCAGCGCGGCATCGCTGTAGTGCGCCCTGGCGTAATCGGCCACCAGCGCGTAGGCCAGCGTGCCCACGCCGTCCGAGAACAGCATCAGCAGCGCCATCCGGCGCACGAACGGCTCGGCGAACGCAGCGCGCAGGCCGGCCAGCAGCGAGCCGCCGACCGCCGCCTCGTCGCCGGGCCGCTCCCTCGATCGCGATGCCGACAGGTGCAGCATCAGGCCCAGCGCGACCAGCAGCAGCAGCGCCGACACCCCCAGCAACGGCGGCACGCCGATCCGCACCGCCAGCAACGACGTGAGCGCCGGCCCGGCCAGCGCGCCCAGCGCCCCGCCCAGCGCGATCAGCGGGAACAGCCGCCTTGCCTGCAGGTTGTCGAACAGGTCCGCCATCAGGCTCCAGAACAGCGACACCACGAACAGGTTGAAGACGCTGACCCAGACGTAGAACCCGATCCCCAGCGTGCGCGCGCCGATCCGCGTCTGCTGCGCGAACAGCGGCACGAACGCGATCAGGCACACGATGAAGAACCCGTAGCTCCAGCCCAGCAACGCGCGCCTCGGCAGCCGCGCGGTGAGCCAGCCGAACACCGGCGTGATCGCCAGCGTGGCGATGAAGGTGCCGCCATAGAACAGCGGCAACGCCACCGAACCCGTGGCACCGGCCAGTTGATCACGCACCGGCCGGATCACGTAATACGCCGCCAGCAGGCAGAAAAACGCCAGCGCGGCGGGCAACAGCGTGCGTCCCTCGCCGTAGCGCACGGCAATCCGCGGCGTCATCCCGTCACGCTCGATGAAGAATGGGTGAGAGCTCTTCGAAAAATGCGGACAGGGATGTCCGCTTCGCTCGGCAAGAGCAAGGCAAATCGTACGGCGTCACGAAATCCTGGCTGCTGGCAGCGATCATGGACGATCGCATCTTTTCGACAAATGCGGACAGGGATGTCCGCTTCGCTTGGCAAGAGCAACGTAAAACGCACAAGGTCACGAAATCGTGGCTGCTGGCAGCGATCATGGACGATCGCATCTTTTCGACAAATGCGGACAGGGATGTCCACTTCGCTCGGCAAGAGCAAGGCAAATCGCACGGCGTCACGAAATCCTGGCTGCGGGCAGCGATCATGGACGATCGCAGTGACAAGCCAGCGATCATGGATGATCGCCAAGGATGGGCGGCAGGGGACAACCCAGCACCGCACACACCACGCGCAGCAACTCCGATTCGGCCACGTTCACGACCCCGTCGGCGGCGATCGCGCGGGTCAGCGCGCGCACGGTGAGCTGCTTGCCCTCGGGCGAGAGCCGCGCAAGTTCCGCCAGCGCCGCGTCCAATGCGCCCTGCCAGTCTTCGGGGATCGCGTACATCACGCCCGCGCCCGGCAGCGCCTCCTGCATCGCCGCCTGGAACGCGCGGCGCGCGGTGTCGGCGTCGTCGTTGCCGAAATGCGCCATCAGCGCGCACAGGTCGCGCAGGGAAGCCTGTGCCTCGGTCAGGCGCAGATTGCCCGGCTTGAAATGCGCGGACGGATCCAGCGCCGCGATCACCTGCACCTGCACCAGCTTGGCCAGGCAGTATTCGTCCAGATCGACGCGTCCGTCGGCGTGGATCAGCTTGTCCAGCGCAGCCGTGAAACGGTCGAGTTCGGGGCGTGGACGGCGCTTCAATGCCGGAAACGCCAGTTGCGCCAGCGGCAGCCGCAGCATCGGATGCAGCGCCGCCACGTCCGCGAGCAGGTTGCGCACGGCATCGGCCATCGAAGCATCGAACGCCTGCGCGACCGTTTCCAGCTGCTGCGTCTGCAGATCCGGATGTTCGGAAACCGCCAGCGCGAAAATCACCGCCAGCGCGCCACGTGGATCGCGCGCGGCCGCGGCCAGCGCATCGGGAACGCGCGCGCGCAGTTGCGCGGCGGCACGGTAGTCGTCGGTGCCGGGCGAGGCCACCTGCGCCGCGACCCCGGCGGCGGTGATTGCCAGCGCTGCTGCCCGAGGAGGAACGGCGCCGGACGCTGCCGGCGCTGCCTGCGCGGCCTGCGACGACGGCGGAAAGCCCGGCAGCGGCTCGCCGACATCGCCGTCGGCCACCGCGAAATCGTGCACGGCCTTTTCCCAGTCGTGCGGTTCGGCGTGCAGCTCGATCGACTCGGGCCTGCCGCCCGAGGCAAGCCACTGCTTCACGATCGCGTCCAGCTCGCTGGGGTCGAACCCGGGTTCCAGCGCCCTGATGCGCTCCAGGATCGGCGGATGGGTCGCGAACAGCGAGCCGCGCTCGGCGTCGCCGAACAGCATGTGCCGCACCTCGTCACGTCCGGATGCCTGCAACGCCGAGCCTTCGGCGAACGCGGCGATCTTCTTGAGCGCGCCGGCGATGCCTGAGGTCTGGCGGGTGAACTGCACCGCCGACGCGTCGGCCAGCGATTCGCGCGAGCGCGCCACCGCGGCCTGGATCAGCTTGCCGAAAAACAGGCCGATCGATCCGACGATGAACAGCGCGAGGCCGGCCAGCGCGACGTTGCCGCCGTCGCGCCGGCTGCTGCGGCCGCTGCCGCTGTAGAGCAGGAACCGCCCGATCACGCCGATCGCCATGATCCCGAACAACAGCCCGATCAGCCGGATGTTCAGCCGCATGTCGCCATTCAGCACGTGGCTGAACTCGTGGGCGATCACGCCCTGCAATTCGTCGCGGTTGAGCTTGTCCAGGCAGCCTTGGGTCACGCACACCGCGGCGTCGGTGGGCGTGTAGCCGGCCGCGAACGCGTTGATGCCGGGCTCGTCCTGCATCACGTAGATTTCCGGCACCGGCACGCCCGACGCGATCGCGACTTCCTCGATCACGTTGCGCAGGCGCTTCCATTGCGGGTTGGCGGTATCGGCCGGCACCTCGCTCGCGTTCATGCTGCGCGCCACCGCGGCGCCGCCCCCGGCGAGGCTGGCGATGCGGTAGGCCGAACACAGCGCGATCACGATGACCACCGCGAGCGCGATCGCCAGCAACGGTGCCGCGCGCAGGCCCACGCCCAGCACGAACGCGCAGACCAGATCGACCGCGACCACGATCGCCAGCACCGCCAGCGCGAACAGCAGCACCAGGGTGCGGCTCGAACGCCGGACCCGCGCCTGCTGGGCGAAGAAATCCATCGGCGCGTACCAGCGGGATCAGGTGAAGGAAACCTTCGGCGCCTCGCGCTTGGCGGGATCGTCGATCGCCAGCGGCTCCGCGGCGGTGAAGCCGAACGGCCCGGCGATCAGCGAGGACGGGAACACCTGGCACTTGTTGTTGTAGTTCATCACCGCGTCGTTGTAGGCCTGCCGCGCGAAGGCGACGCGGTTTTCGGTCGAGGTCAGCTCCTCGGACAACTGCATCATGTTCTGGCTGGCCTTGAGGTCGGGATAGGCCTCGCTGACCGCGAACAGCCGGCCCAGTGCCTGGGTCAGGGCATTCTCGCTGCCGGCCAGCTGTTTCATCGCCTCGGGATCGCCGGGCCGCGCCTTGGCGGCGGCAAGGCCGTTGACCGCGGCGGCGCGCGCCTGCGTGACGGCTTCCAGGGTTTCGCGCTCGTGGGCGAGATAACCCTTCGCGGTCTCGACCAGGTTCGGGATCAGGTCGTGACGGCGGGTGAGCTGGACATCGATCTGCGCGAAGGCGTTCTTGTACGCATTGCGCGAGGTGACCAGTCCGTTGTAGATCGCGACCAGGTAAATCACAATGATCGCGATGACGATCAGAAGTATGATCACGCCCATAGCCCTCTCCCAGACGCAGACCGCGGGACCGCGCGCGCCCGCTCATTTGAGCATAGCATGCACCGATTGGCCGTTTGCACAGCATTCGCCTGTGCGCTGATTTCCTGTTTTGCAGCTGCCGCACCGCGCGCGCAGACGCACGGCAATCCGCCTCCCCCCGAACCCAGGGTGGTGCACACCGGCATCGACCGCGCCGCGTTGCCGGCCGGGCGCGTGGATGCCGCCATCACCGATTACGACCACTGGCTGGACAAGCTCGCGGCCTCCGACAAGGTCGCCGGCCTCGCCACCGCGGTGGTGGTGAACGACAGGGTGCGTTACGAACGCACCATCGGTTACGCCGACGCTGCCACCGGCGAGAAGGTCCAGCCGTACACCGTGTTCCGGCTGGCCTCGCTGTCCAAGGCGTTCGCGACGGCGCTGACCGGCCTGCTGGTGCGACAGGGCTACCTGACCTGGGACACCCGCCTGATCGACGTGCTGCCGTTCTTCAAGCTGCAGGATGCGCATGCCTCGCAGCAGGCCACCGTGCGTGACATCCTGAGCCAGAGCGTCGGCCTGCCGCCCAACGCCTACGACAACATGCTTTCGGACGGCGTGCCCTACCAGGAACTGGTGCGCCGCCTGGACACGGTCAGGCTCACCTGCGATCCCGGCAACTGCTACGGCTACCAGAACGTCGCGTTCTCGCTGATCGGCGACGTGATCCACGCCAAGACCGGCGACTTCTTCGAGCACCTGGTGGACAAGTACCTGTTCCTGCCGCTGGACATGACCACCGCGACCTATGGCCGCGATGCGCTGGAATCCAGCCGCAGCTGGGCGCGGCCCCACTACCACCGGGGCAGCCGCTGGATCCCGTTCGAACCCAACGACAACTTCTATGTGCCTCCCGCGGCCGGCGTCAACGCCAGCCTGCGCGACATGGAGACCTGGCTGATCGCGCAGATGGGCGGCCGTCCGATGGTGCTGCCGCCCTCGCTGCTGGAGGTCCTGCACTCGCCGGTGGTGGACACGCCCAGCGAACGGATGTTCTCGAACTGGCGGCGGGCCCGCGTGCTGAAGGCGCAGTACGCGCTGGGCTGGCGCGTATACGACTACGCCGGCCATACCCTGATCTTCCATGCCGGCGCGGTGCAGGGTTATCGGGCGATGATCGGCTTCTTCCCGGAATACCACGCCGGCGCCGTGGTGATGTGGAACTGCGAGTGCGTCGCGCCGGGCGGCCTGATGCCGATGCTGTTCGACAAGCTGCTGGGTCTGCCCCACGAGGACTGGGCGCAACTGGATGCACCCGCGCACCCCGTGCGGAAGGCGCGCACGCGGCATCACCGGCGCTCGCGTTGAGGTCTGGCTTGCTTCCGGCGCCCGAGCCGGTGCGGCGCGTGCTGTTTCGCATGCCGCGAACCGTGCAGCGCCGTGTCGATGCTTGCCGCAAGCCTTTCGTGGCGCGTGACGCCGGCCCGGTCGTGATTCGCCGTGCGACCACGGCGTGGTTGGCCTAAGGACTGTAGCTACCCTGCAGGCAGCCGGCGCGGTGAAGCATCCAGGCGCAAGCAACCATCACCGGTACTTGGCGCCCGGGCGGCCATCCCATTCTTCGAAAAATGGACCCGGTTGCCAGGCTCGATCATCCTGATCTCGCCAAGCAACTCCGGCCCTCCGCATCCTGCTTCGGGCGTTCGTCGCAGCACGCGATGCGATGACTCGCGCCTTCCTTGGCGCTCGCCTTGCAGGCCGGCTCCGCCGTTCGCGCGCGTTCCCGGCGCGCGCAGTCAACGCATCGCGTAAACGCTGCTGAAAAAGTTCAAGCAAGCAGCCATCCCTGGAGCTTGGCGCCCGGGCGGCCATCCCATCCTTCGAAAAATGGACCCTGTTGCCAGGCTCGATCATCCTGATCTCGCCAAGCAACTCCGGCCCTCAGCATCCTGCTTCGGGCGTTCGTCGCAGCACGCGATGCGATTCAACGCATCGCGTAAACGCTGCGACTCACCCCCCGAACCTGAAATCGATCCGGCGGCGCAGGACGCTGGAGACGGGCTTGCCGTCCTTCAGCGCCGGCTTGAACCTCGAGCGCTTGACCGCCTGGATCGCGGCGTTGTCGAACACCCGGCGCGGCGAGGAGTCCACGATGTGTGCATCGCTCACCGAGCCATCCGGCTCGACGGTGAACTCGACCACGGCGTAGCCCGAGGTCTGGTTGCGCGCTGCCTCGATCGGATAACTGGGTGCGGCGGCCTGGATCACCTCGGCCACGCGTGTTTCACCGGCGGACGGCGGAGGCGGCGCGGGCTTGGGCGTCCGCACGACCGGCGGGGGAGGCGGCGCGGCCTTCGCGGCAGCGGCACGTTCGGCTTCGGCCCTGGCCGCCGCAGCCTGCTCTGCCGCCGCCTTGGCGGCGGCAGCCTGTTTGGCGGCAAGCTCGGCCTCCTTCTGCGCCTGCTGCTGTTGCTGACGCTGCTGCAGCTTGCGCTGCGCGTCCAGCTTGGAGCGCAGGATGGTCAACGTGTAATTGGTGGGATCGGCCTTGGCCAGCAGGCCGATCTCGCGGTCGGCCTCGTCGAAATTGTTCTGCGAGATGGTGCGTTCGACCTGGGTGGCGCCGAACGGGAAGGTTTCGCGCAGCGCGTCCCTGGCCACCTGGTTGTTGGGATCCTTCTGCAGGGCAGCCTCGTAGTATTCGAAGGCGTTGTCCGAGGCGGGCGCGACCAGCCGCTGCTGGTTCACCGCGTCGCGGGCCGCGGCCAGCAACTGGTCCACGCTCATAGACTGCAGTCTGGCCTGCGCTGCCTGGGCCTGCGCGGCGGTCGAGGCCGGCGCCGGCGCTGCCGAGGCGGGCGGTGCGCTGGCCGCCGGTGCCGAGGCAACCGGCGGTTTCGCGGCGGGTGCGGAGGCAGGCGCCTGTTTCGGCGGCGCGTTCTGGTTCTGGCCGCAGCCGGCAAGCACGATCGCTGCAGCCGCGGCGATCAGCGCCCCGCACAGCGGAACGCGCAGGAGGGAACGTATCCGAGCAGCACGGATCGATACGGAGGTCATCATGATGTGCTCACCCCAAAGATGTGCGGAGCCATGTAACCCCCTCCGCCATGCATGAAGCGTTCCATCCGTCCGGCGCCACACCGGAATGCGTCGCCGCGACAAGCGTGACGCGGTTCACATCCCTGGCGCAAGGTCTTTCCTCCGGACCCTGAAAAGGCAAAGCCCCGGCGGAGCCGGGGCCAATGCCTGAAACGCTTGCCCGCGATCTCCCCGCGCTGGGCGTCGCAGGGAGAGCAGGCTTGTCGTTATGGTTTCCGGTTCAGCATTGCAACCCGTGCAACTTACTTCTTCGCGCGCTTGCTCTTGCTGGCACGCGAGGTCTTGGCCATCACGGCCTTCTTGGCAGTGCGACGACGCGCACGCTTCTTCGTGGCACGCTTGCGCGCCGGCTTTCTGGTCGACGCCTTGCGGGCCGTCCTGCGCTTGGCGGTCTTGCGCGCCGTAGCGGTCTTGGCCTTGGCCGACTTGCGGGCCTTGGCCTTCTTGGTGGATTTACGGGCCGCCTTTTTGGCGGATTTCTTTGCGGCTTTCTTCATGGCCATGGTTCGTCTCAGCTCCTCATCAGTTGGCAGTGGTTGCCCAGTAAACGCATGCAGGAACGCCTCGCACAGAAGATCGCTGTTCGTGGCGTGCCGCAAGTTCGACACCTGACGACGTGTGCGTTCGTCGGAAAGCAGCCGGAGTACATGCAGCGGAATCGAGACGGTGATCTTCCTCACTCTTCCGGACTTTCGACCGTGCTCGACGTACGGCTTGATGTACCTGGCAGTCGGCATGTTTCCCTGTTTCACATGTCGTCGGGCGCAGAAGCTAGCCCCATGAAATCGCGGTGTCAATCAATTTTTTGCGCCGGATGAAGCTCTTGCGAGCGCAGCACGGGTGCCGCAGCAGGTGCCGCACGAGGCGTGTGCCGTGCAGATCGTGCGCTCCGGTACGGACGGATGGACGTCCAAACGATTCCTGCATCACGATCGAGACGTTGCGCTGCAACCCGCGCCGCGCCTTGCTTTCGCACATCGCGGTCGCGCCTCCGCCGCGGTGGCGAAGCAGTCATGTGCAATTCGGGAGATGCGCCCGCGCGAGCCGCGCGACACGCGTTCCGGCAGCCTGAACGATCGGAAAATCGGCATGCGCCGGAACCGCCCGCGCCAGCGCGGATTTCCCCCATTCCGGAGCCTTCCGATGCCGCGGGCGACGCCACGCGGGCGTGCGCGCGGCGCCGGCATCATGCGGGTCAGTCCTCGCTGTCCTCGATCAGTTCGGCGTAATCGTCGGGATCGAGCAGGCTGTCCATTTCGTCGAGGTTGTCGGCCTTGACCACGAAGATCCAGCCGTCGCCGTAGGCATCCTCGTTGATGGTTTCCGGCTTGTCGTTGAGCGTTTCGTTGACCGCGACCACCTCGCCGCTGACCGGCGAGTAGACGTCCGATGCAGCCTTGACCGATTCCACCACCGCGCAGGTGGCGCCGGCCTCGACCTTGTCGCCCACCTTGGGCAGTTCGACATAAACCAGATCACCCAGCAGCTCCTGGGCATGGTCGGATATGCCCACGCGTACCTGGCCGCCGTCCTCGATGCGCGCCCATTCGTGCGACTTCTGGAATTTCAGATCCCCGGGAATCTCGCTCATGGTTGGGTCCTGGCTGTCTGATGCGGGCGATGAACCCGTGATTCTAACTACAACGTCCGGTCGAATGCAGGAGCCCGGAACTCCCCGTCGTGGACGGCAGCCGCTGCATCCGGCCTGCCGCGCGCTCCCTCGCTCAAATCCCCTCGCACGGTTTGCCGTCGCGCACGAACGGAGGCTTCACCGCGCGCAGCGGCAGCTCGCGCCCGCGAATGTCCACGCGCAGTCCGGCGTGCGCACCCGCGGGCACGCGCGCGAAGCCGATGGCCTTGCCCAGCGTGGGCGAAAAGATCCCCGACAGGATTTCGCCGTCGCCCCTGTCGCTGATCACGCGCTGGCCGTGGCGCAGCACGCCCTTGTCGTCCAGCACCACGCCAATCAGTTCGCGCGGCACGCCCGCGGCCTTCTGCCTCTCCAGCGCGGCGCGGCCGACGAAATCGCGGCCTTCGTCCAGCGACACGGTCCACGCGAGCCCGGCCTCCCAGGGCGTCACGTTCTCGTCCATGTCCTGGCCGTACAGGTTCATCCCCGCTTCGAGCCGCAGGGTGTCGCGCGCGCCCAGACCGGCGGGGCGCACGCCCGCCGCGGCCAGCGCGTTCCACAGCGTCACCGCGTGGGCCTCCGGCACGATGATCTCGAAGCCATCCTCGCCGGTGTAGCCGGTGCGCGCCACGAACAGCGGCATGCCGCCCGGACCGCGTGCCTCGGTGGCGGCGAACTTGCCCAGCTTCTCCACGCGCTCGCGGTCGGCCGGGTCGAGCAGGCCCAGCACCCTGGCGCGCGCGTGCGGGCCCTGCACCGCGATCATCGCCAGATCCGCACGCTCGCTGACCGTGACGCCGAACGGCGCGGCCTGCCTTTCGATCCAGGCCAGGTCCTTGTCGCGGGTGGCGGCATTCACGACAACGCGAAACCATTCCCTTTCCGAATCCACGCTTCCCTGCGCGGATTCGGCACGGCGAGTCCGGCGCATGTCCGGACTCGCCTCCGCCTCAGCCGTCGCCGACGCTCCGGCTTCGCGTGCGAGCCGTCCTTGGCTCGCACCCTCGGCAAGAAAATACACGATCAGGTCGTCGATCACCCCGCCGCGCTCGTTCAGCATGCACGAATACAGCGCCTTGCCGGGTTTCTTCAGCCTGTCCACGCTGTTCGCCAGCAGGTGCCGCAGGAAATCGCGGCAGCGCGCGCCGTGCAGATCCACCACGGTCATGTGCGAGACGTCGAACATGCCGGCGTCGCGGCGGACCGCGTGGTGTTCCTCGATCTGCGAGCCGTAGTGCAGCGGCATGTCCCAGCCGCCGAAATCGACCATCTTCGCGCCGGCGGCGCGGTGCGTGGCGTTGAGGATGGTGTGCTTGGTCATGGCGCGGCCTTGCTTTGGAACGGGCATTATCGCCGCGGCTGTTGTGAAAAGTCAGGCCAGGGAAGGCCGTGGTGGTCTCGACAATCCCGGAGCGCTGTTCCTCGCCTTGTGAATCACCGGAGCGGCGATCGGGGACGATCGCACAAGCATGCTAAATTGCGTGGATGGATCGCTCCCCGACCACGCCCGGCAACGCCGAGTGGGTGCCCTCGGCGGACGGCAGCGGCGTGCTGCGCCTCACCGGCGACTGGACGCTGCCGCATTTCACCGAACTGGAATCGCGCCTCGATGCGGTGAAGCCGCACCTGCCCGAGCGGCCCGACGTGGATTTCAACGGCATCAGCCGGATCGACACCGCCGGCGCCGGCCTGATCGCGGTCGCGCTGGGTCCCAAGTGCCTGCAGTGGCTGGCCGAGCACGACCGCGACGTGCCGCGCGAGCTGCGCGCGCTGCTGGGCACCGTCAGCGAGGCGGTCACGGAAATCTACGCGCACCGCCCGCCGCCGCCGCGCGATTTCGGTTTCATCGACCTGCTCGCGCGCGTGGGCGAGAACGTCGTCCACATCTGGAGGCTGACGCTCAAGCTGCTGGGCTTCATCGGCATGACACTGGAGACGCTGGCCCGCACGATCTGGCTGCCCAGGCGCTGGCGCGTCACCTCGCTGATCTACCACATGGAGCAGACCGGCCTGGACGCGGTGCCGATCGTGGTGCTGCTGTCGTTCCTGATCGGCGCGGTGATCGCGTTCCTGGGCGCGACCGCGCTGCAACGCTACGGCGCCACCGTGTTCACCGTCGATCTGGTGTCATACGCCTTCCTGCGCGAACTGGCGGTGCTGCTGACCGCGATCCTGCTGGCCGGTCGCACCGCCAGCGCGTTCACCGCGCAGATCGGCTCGATGAAGGTGAACGAGGAGGTCGATGCGATGCGCACGATGGGCCTCGATCCCGTCGAGTTGCTGGTGCTGCCGCGCGTGCTGGCGCTGGTGGCGGTGATGCCGCTGCTGACCTTCCTGTCGATGATGGCCGGCGTGACCGGCGGCGCGCTGGTGTGCTGGTTCGCGCTGAACATCTCGCCGTCGATGTTCGTGTCGGTGTTCCAGACCGACACGCCGATCCGCTACCTCTGGCTGGGCCTCGCCAAGGCGCCGATCTTCGCGTTCCTGATCGCGGTGATCGGCTGCCTGGAAGGCTTCAAGGTGCAGGGCAGCGCCGAATCGGTGGGCCAGCGCACCACCTCCAGCGTGGTGCAGTCGATCTTCGTGGTGATTCTGGTGGACGCACTGGCCGCGCTGTTCTTCATGGAGATGGGCTGGTGAACGCGGTCGCCAGCCGGAACGGGCAGCCCGAGGCGATCGTGCAGGTGCGCGGCTTGCGCAGCCAGTTCGGCAGCCAGGTGGTGCACGAGAACCTCGACCTCGACGTCTATCGCGGCGAAATCCTGGGCGTGGTCGGCGGCTCGGGCAGCGGCAAGTCGGTGCTGCTGCGCACGATCCTGGGCCTGCGCCGGCCCGATGCCGGCAGCGTGCGCCTGTTCGGGCAGGATTTGCACGCGTTGCCGCCGGCCGCCCGGATCGCCGTCGAACGCCGCTTCGGCGTGCTGTTCCAGGATGGCGCGCTGTTTTCCTCGCTGACGGTGAGCGAGAACGTGCGCGTGCCGCTGATGGAGCACACCAGCCTGAGCCTGCACGACGCACTGCGGGTGGCGGCGCTGAAGATCGCGCTGGCCGACCTGCCGCCGGAGACGCGCCACAAGTACCCGTCGGAACTGTCGGGCGGCATGCGCAAGCGCGCCGCGCTGGCGCGCGCGCTGGCGCTGGATCCCGAAATCGTGTTCCTGGACGAACCGACCTCGGGCCTCGACCCGATCGCCGCGGCCTCGTTCGACGCCCTGATCCGCGCCCTGCGCGACGCGCTGGGGCTGACCGTATTCATGATCACCCACGATCTCGATTCGCTGCACGCGATCTGCGACCGCGTGGCGGTACTGGCCCACAAGCGCGTGATCGTGGCCGACACGCTGGACAAGGTGGAACGCTTCGACGACCCTTGGATCCGCGAATACTTCGGCGGACCACGCGGTCGCGCGGCGGAAGCGATCCATGCAATGACGTGAGGTAGCGCGATGGAAACCAAGGCCCACCATGTCCTGATCGGCGCCTTCACCCTCGTGGTGGTGGCCGCCGTGGTGCTGTTCGCGCTGTGGCTGGCCAAAACCAGCATCAGCCGTCAGTACCATTACTACGACATCGTGTTCAGCGAGGCGGTGACCGGACTGTCCAAGGGCAGCGCCGTGCAATACAACGGCATCCAGGTCGGCGAGGTCAGCCAGTTGAAGCTCGACCCGCGCGATCCGCGCAAGGTGATCGCGCAAATCCAGGTGGCCGCCGACACTCCGGTCAAGACCGACACCCGCGCCAAGCTGGGGCTGCTGGGCCTGACCGGCGTCGCCTTCGTGCAACTGAGCGGCGGCGCGCCCAGCAGTCCGCTGCTGCTGCCGACGCCCGACAATCCGGAACCCCAGATCCCCGCCGAAAGCTCGGCGCTGACCAAACTGCTTTCCTCCGGCAGCGACGTGGTGACCACGCTGAACGGCATCCTGGACCGGCTCAGCCGGATCCTGTCGCAGGAAAATGCCGACCGCATCAGCGAAACGCTGCAGAACCTCGACCAGACCACCGCCGCGATCGCCGCGGAACGCCAGGACATCCGGGACCTGATCAAGCAGACCAGCATGGCCTCCCGGCAGCTCAACGCCACCCTGGCCAGCGTCGATTCACTGGTCAGCGGCCCGGGCAGGCAAACCCTGGAGCGCACGCAGACGACGCTGGCTTCGCTGCAACACACCTCGCAAACGCTCGACCAGTTGCTGCAGGAAAACCGCGGCAACCTGCAGTCGGGACTGCAGGGCGTGGGCCAGATCGGCCCGACCCTGCGTGAGCTGCGCTCGACGCTGCGCGACCTGCACTCGCTGACCAGCAAGCTGCAGGGCAACCCGGCCGGCTACCTGCTGGGCCGCGAGCAGCCGCAGGAATTCGAGCCGAAACCATGAGGAATCCCGGCATGAGCATCCGTCCCCGCCTGCGTTGCGTCCGCGCACGCGTCACGATCGTCGCGCTGGCAGGCGCGTTGATCCTGTCCGCGTGTTCGGTGCTGCCGCCGCGCGAAGTCGTCCAGACCTGGCAACCGCCGGAGGGCGCCGCAACCGCGGCGAGCGGCATTCCGGCACCGGCCTTCAGCCTGCGCGTGGACACGCCCAACACCAGCGGCATGCTCGACAACACCGGCATCGTGGTGATGCCGGAGCCGGGCCGGGTCAGCGTGTACAGGGGCGCGCGCTGGAGCGAATCGCCCGCGCTGCTGGTGCGTCACCGGCTGGTCGATGCGTTCATGGCCGCCGGACTGCCTGCGGTCACCACCGACGACGATCGCTTCGCCTCCGATTACGCGCTGAGCGGCGATCTGCGCGCCTTCCAGTCCGAATACCGGAATGGTTCGCCGGTGGTGGTGGTCCGCTTCGATGCGCAACTGCGGCGCGGCGGCGCCCGCAATCTGCTGGCGACCCGCAGCTTCGTGGTCACGCAGAACCCGTCCGGCACGCAGGTGCCGCAGATCGTCGCCGCGTTCGGTGCGGCCGACGACGCCCTCGCGCAACAGGTCGTCGCGTGGGCACTCGACGTGGCCAATCGCGATCGGGCCGCGCCGCCCGCGGACGCTGCCGACAAACCGTCGCGACGTCGCCCACACCCGGGCCCGTCTACCGCGACGCGTGAGTAGGCGACGCACCTCCAAACCGTCTTTCGACGTCCCTGTCTTTTTCCGCCCGCCTCCCGGGCAGGCGTGTGACTTTCTCTTGCGTGGCCAAGAGAAAGTCACCAAAGAGAAGGCCACCCCGCGAACACGCCCACAGCCCATCCATGGGCTGCGGGTCCGCGAGCGGCCGCCGGGGTTCGCCGAAGGCGCATCCCTGCGCCTGCGGCGAACTGGCGCACTTCCTGTGCGCCATCCTTCGGACTTTCCGTCGTTCGCTCGCCGTGTTCGAGGGGCCCCGTCTGGCGCGCTTCCTGCGCGCAGGATGGCGCGAAGCAAACTGCTCGTTCCCGCTTTGAACGAAGCCAAGGAAGGCGTCATCGAAACAGAGCCTTTCCGGGGCCCCTGTGCTGCGGTGAGGGCCGGACGATCAGGCCCGCAGGGTGGGCGCAATGGATTGCGCCCACTTGACGCCGCGCCAGGGACGGCGCGTCGGCGAGTCCGGACGGCCCGGACGGATTTTTCGTCCATGGACGGGCGAAAAACGCAGCACCGGGGTGGCCTTTCTTTGGGCCACCTTTCTTTGGCCACGCAAAGAAAGGTGGCTCGCCCGCCCGGACTAAATCGGCAGGATTGCCGATTTGAACGCCGCAGGCGGCCCGAAGGGCGAGCGCCAGGCATGGCGCGAGTCAGGCGGGCGAAAAAAGACATGGACGTCGAAACTACGACAGCAAAGACACTGGATTCCGGGCTGCATCGCAGACGAAGCCTGAGATGCCCTCGGAATGACAATGTGGGATGAGATGCGACGCGCATGCGCACCCCCGTGCTGCGCGCGCTCAGCGCATCGGTTCGACGGGATAGGCCGGCGCGGCATCCAGCGCCGAGGCGCACATTTCCGCCAGTTCCAGCAGGCGCAGGTCGGAACCCGGCGCGCCGACGAATTGCATGCCGATCGGCAGACCGTCCGGCAGCGTGCCCATCGGGATGCTGACCGCGGGACAGCCCGAAAGACTCGCAAACGCGGTGAGGTCCGCCTGCGAATCGGGCACCGGCGCATCGAGCGGGAACGCGCCCTGCGGCGTGGTCGGCGTCACCAGCACGTCCACCCGCGCGAACACCCGCCGCGCCTTCAGCACCGTGAAGTCGAGCATGCGATCCGCGGCGACGTAATCGGCCGCGGATTTTCTCGCCGCGTAATCCAGCATGCGCCGGAAGCCGTCCGACACCGGATGCGCGGTGTCGGCAAGATCGTCGGCGAAGGTGTTGCGCATCTCCGCTTCCATCAGCAGCAGTCCCGCGCGGCGCATCTTCGCGCAAGGCCAGTCGGAGAAATCCAGCGTCTGGCGCTGGCCCAGTTCGCGTTCGAGTCTTGCCAGCGCCGTTTCGAACACCTCGACCACCGGCGCTTCCACCCCGATCACGGCGAGGTCGGGCAACACGCCGCAGCGCAGTTGTTCGGGATTCCAGTCCGGCGGCTGCAGCGCGACGCGACGGCGGCGCGAACGTGGATCGTCCGCGTCGTAGCCGGCCAGCACCTGCAGCAGCACGACCAGATCGCCCACGCCGCGCGCGAGGATGCCGACCGCATCGAGCCTGCGCGCGGCCGGCACCAGTCCGCGCGCGGAGATCTCGCCGTGCGTGGGCTTCAGCGCGAACACGCCGCAGTAGCTTGCGGGGATGCGCACCGAACCCAGGGTGTCGGAGCCCAGCGCGACGGTCGCCAAGCCGGCCGCCACCGCGGCGGCCGACCCACCCGACGAACCGCCGGCGGTGTAGCCGAGCCGATGCGGATTGTGCGTCGCGCCGAAATGCGGGTTGTTGGTGGACGCGCCCAGCGCACCCTCGTCGAGATTGGTCTTGCCCAGCACGATCGCACCGGCGGCACGCAGGCGCGCGACCGCGTGCGCATCGTCCCGCGCAACGCGTGTTCGCCGCGAAGCCAGCCCCGCGGCGGTCGGGTAACCGGCCACATCGAGGTTGTCCTTGACCGCGACCGGAATGCCCTCCAGCCGCCCGATCGGGCCTTCGCGGCGGCGGCGCTGCGCGCTGCCGGCCTGATCGCGCACCAGGTCGGGACGCACGTCCACGAAGGCGTTGAGTTGCGGGTCGAGCCTCGCGATCGCGTCGAGACAGGCCTCGGCCAGCGCCGTGGGCGTGAGCCGCCCCGCGGCCAGCCAGTGCAGCGACTGGCACACGCCCGCGCGGCGCAATTCGGCTGCAGCCAGCGTCTCCGGTTCGATCGCGCTCATCGGCCCTCCCGGTTGCCCGATTATGGGGGATGCGCGGCTGGCCGTGCATCCCGCGTTTGCCTGAACCATCACGAGCATCGACAATCGCGCCATGAGCGAACGCGAAACGATGGACTACGACGTGGTCGTGGTGGGCGCGGGGCCGTCCGGCCTCGCCTTCGCGATCCGCCTGAAACAGCTCGAACCGGACACGCGCGTGTGCGTGATCGAGAAGGCTTCCACGGTCGGCGCGCAGATCCTGTCCGGCGCGGTGATCGAACCCGGGCCGCTGGACGCGCTGCTGCCGGGCTGGCGTGACAACCCGCCGCCGATCTGCGTGCCCGCCGCGCACGACGAATTCCTGCTGCTGCGCGATGCGAAACGCGCGCTGAAACTGCCGACCCCGCCGCAGATGCACAACGCCGGCAATTTCATCGTGTCGCTGGGCGCGCTGTGCGCGTGGCTGGCGCCGCAGGCCGAAGCGCTGGGCGTGGACGTGTTCCCCGGCTTTGCCGCGGCCGACGCGGTGTTCGACGAGAAAGGCGCGGTCGCCGGCGTGCGGATCGGCGACATGGGTGTCGCGAAGGACGGCTCGCACAAGCCGGGCTACACGCAAGGCATCGACATCCGCGCCAAGTTGACGGTGCTGGCCGAAGGCTGCCGGGGCAGCGTCAGCAAGACGTTGATCGCGAAATACGGGCTCGACAAGCATTGCGATCCGCAGACCTATGGCATCGGCTTGAAGGAACTGTGGCAACTGCCGCCGGGCCGCGTGCAGCCGGGCCGCATCACCCACACCGTCGGCTGGCCGCTGGACCGCAAGACCTACGGCGGCAGTTTCATCTACCAGCTCGACCAGGACCGCGTCGCGATCGGCTTCGTCGCGGGGCTGGATTATTCCGACCCGCTGTTCCGGCCATGGGAAGCATTCCAGCAGTTGAAGAACCATGCGCGCATCAAGCCGCTGCTGGAAGCCGGACAGATCGTGTCGGCCGGCGCACGTGCATTGATCGAGGGCGGCTGGCAGTCGCTGCCGAAAGTGGAAATGCCTGGCGCGATCCTGATCGGCGATGCGGCGGGGCTGATGAACGTGCCCAAGATCAAGGGCACGCATCAGGCGATCCGCTCCGGGATGCTGGCGGCCGAACACTTCGCGGAAAGGCGATCGTCGGATGGCTTCGATGCGCGCCTGCGCGCCTCGCCCGTCGCGAAGGAACTGAAGAAGGTGCGCAACATCCGCCCCGGTTTCCACGGCGGACTGTGGCGCGGCCTGTTCAACGCCGCGTGGGAAACCGCGACCGCGGGCCTGTCGCCGTGGACGCTGAAGAACCACGCCGACTGGTCAGCGCTGGACAAGCTCGACCCGCCCGCAACGAAAACCCATCGTCCCGGTCCGAACGCGACTTCGCCGCGCGAACCCGGCTGGATCGAACGCACCCTGCCGCCGCGCGACCGGCTTGCGGGCGTGTACTTCGCCGCCACCGAACACGACGAGGACCAGCCGGTGCACCTGCACGTCGCCGACACCTCGATCTGCGTGGATCGCTGCGTCACCGAATACGCCAATCCCTGCACGCGCTTCTGTCCCGCCAACGTGTATGAAATCGTCGAGGACGCGCACGCCGGTGACGGCAAATCGCTGCGCCTGCAGATCAACGCCGCCAACTGCGTGCACTGCAAGACCTGCGACATCAAGGATCCCTACGAAATCATCACCTGGGTGACGCCCGAGGGCGGTTCCGGGCCCAACTACCGGAACCTGTAACTTCCGGCATTTGCGGCTTCAGGCCCTCCGGTCGCTAGACTTGCCCGACCATCGTCGAGGAGGGTCGGCCATGCGCTTTTCCGCCCGCGCCAGTCTGCTGGTTTCCGTCCTGGTTTTCCCGTTCGCCACCGGCTCGTCCGCGCTGGCCGCGGACGACCCCCTGGCGCCGATCGGCGTGGGCGCGCCGCCGCCCACCGCGCCGGTCAGGCCGGTCACCGAAACGCTGTGGGGCGTCAAGGTCACCGACAACTACCGCTACATGGAAAAACTCGACCCCGCGACCATCGCGTGGATGAAGGCCGAGGGCGCGTACACACGCAAGGTGCTGGACGCGATCGCGCCGCTGGCCGCGCTGCAGAAGCGCGTGTCCGCGTTCACCGGCAGCTTCGGTTTCGTGCAGGGCTTCATGTCGTACGGCGGGCGTGACTTCTACGAGGAACGCGCGCCCGGCGCGGACGATTTCGACCTGATGGTGCGCGACGCGAACGGCACACGCAAACTGGTGGACATCGCGGCGCTGCGCAGGCAGCACGACGGCACGCCGTATGCGATCAACTGGTTCCTCGCCTCGCCGGATGGCAGCAAGGTCGCGGTGGGCGTGTCCGAGGGCGGTTCGGAAAACGCCTCGATGACGGTGTACGACGCCGCCACCGGCAAGGCGATCGCGGGCCCGCTCGATCGCGTGCGGTTCGGTGCCACGGCGTGGAGCCCCGATTCGAAGACGGTGTATTTCAACCGCCTGGCGCAATTGAAGCCCGGCGAACCCGAGACGGACAAATACAAGAACTCCACGCTCGACGGTTGGAATCTCTCGGCCAAGCCCTACACGGTGCTCGGCACCACCGCCGGCCATGGCCCGGCGTTCACGCCCGAGGCGTTTCCGATACTGGGCATCGTGCCCGGCGCGTCGTTCGCCACCGCGTTCTCCCTCAACGGTGTCCAGAACGAGTTGAAGCTGTGGCTGGCGCCCGTTGCCGGGGTGAACGACCCGAAGACCGCCTGGAAACCGTTCGTCGACCGCAGCGACGACGTCACCGGCATCGACATGCGTGGCGACCAGATCTTCCTGCTGTCGCACAAGGACGCGCCGACCTTCAAGGTGCTGGAAGTCCGGGCCGGCGAACCGTTGTCCTCGGCGAAGACGCTGGTGCCGGCGCAACCCGGTCGCGTGATCGAGCAAATCGCCGCGGCGTCGGATGCCCTGTACGTGCTGGCGCGCCAGGGCGCGTACTCGCAACTGCTGCGCATCCCGGCAGGGAGCTCGAAGATCGAACAGATCGCGCTGCCGTTCGAGGGCCACATCGGCAGTGCGTTCGCCGACCCGCGCCGGCCGGGCATCACGCTCGACCTGTCGAGCTGGGTCGTGCAGCCGACGTATTTCCGCTATGACCCGACGGCGCGAAAGTTCGCCGATCTCGAGATCGGCCATCGCGGCGACATGGACGCCACGGCGTTCAAGGTCGGCGACCTGCAAGCCAGGGCGCAGGACGGCGTGGAAGTGCCGCTCACGCTGATCCAGCCCAGGGACGCGAAAGGCCCGCAGATCACGCTGGTCGAGGCCTACGGCTCCTACGGCATTTCCAATCTCGCCGACTTCAGTACGCGGCGCGCCGCGGCGATGCGTGAAGGCATCAGCTACGGCATCTGCCACGTGCGCGGGGGTGGCGAGAAGGGCGAGGCGTGGCGGCTCGGCGGCAAGGATGCCAACAAGCACCACACCTGGGAGGACCTGATCGCCTGCGGCGAAGACCTGATCGCGCGCGGCGTCACCGGCAAGGACAAGCTGTTCATCATCGGCGGCTCGGCAGGCGGCATCACCATGGGCCGCGCGATGACCGAACGCCCGGACCTGTTCGCGGGCGTGATCGATCTGGTGCCCGCCGCGAATACGCTGCGCGCCGAATTCTCGCCCAACGGGCCGCCCAACATCCCCGAGTTCGGCAGCGTGAAAACCAAACAGGGATTCGAAAACCTGTACGCGATGGATTCCATCCAGCACGTCAAGCATGGCGTCACGTATCCCGCGGTGATGATCACGACCGGCTTGAATGATCCGCGGGTGTCGCCGTGGGAACCGGCCAAGTTCGCCGCCGCGCTGCAGGCTTCGGGCACGCCCAATCCGGTGCTGCTGCGGATCGACGCGCAGGCCGGCCACGGCATCGGCTCCACCCGTACCCAGAACGACCTCCTGACCGCCGACTGGATCGCGTTCATGAAATGGCGGGCGGGCGTGCCCGGCTGGCGGCCCGACGCGAAGCGCTGACCCGCGCGGCAGGGAAGCCATCCGGCCATGGCATCGCCGCGAATCGCCCTCGTCACCGCGCGTGCGGCGCGCGGCAGCGATGGCGACATGCCGCCGTTGTTGAGTGCGTTGCATGACGCCGGTACGGATGCGCAGGAGCTCGATTGGGACGACGATGCCATCGACTGGTCGCGCTTCGATCTCGCGCTGCTGCGTTCGACCTGGGATTACTGCGAGCGGCTGCCCGCATTCCTGGCCTGGGCGGAACGTGTTGCGGCGCAGACCAGACTGCTCAATCCGCTGCCGGTGATCCGCTGGAACACCGACAAGCATTACCTCGCCGATCTCGCACGCGCCGGCGTGCCGGTGGTGCCGGGCGCGTTCGTCGAACCCGATGACGACGGGCAGGCGGCGATCGAGACGTTTCTCGACACCTGCCAGGACGCGCGTGACTTCGTGGTCAAGCCCGCGGTCGGCGCGGGCTCGCGCGATGCGCAACGGCATGCGCGCGCGGACCGCGATGCGATGGTCGCGCACGTGCAGCGCCTGCTCCACGCCAACCGCAGTGTGTTGTTGCAGCCGTATCTCGACCACGTGGACGAACACGGCGAGACCGCGCTGCTGTTCTTCGGCGGCGAGTACTCGCACGCGATCCGCAAGGGCCCGCTGCTCAGGCGCGGCGAAGGCCCGACCCCGGGATTGTTCGCGAAAGAAGAGGTCGGCCCGCGCACGCCTTCGGCCGATGAACTCGATGTCGCCCGGCGCGCGGTGGCGGCGATTCCGTTCGTGAAGCCGCTGCTGTACACGCGCGTGGACCTGATCCGCGACGACGAAGGCACGCCGCTCCTGCTGGAACTGGAACTGGTCGAGCCCTCGGTGTTCCTGGATCAAGCCGCCGGCGCCGCAGCGCGCTTTGCGGCGGCCATCCTGCGCCGTGCCTGAAGCGGGGCGCGGCAACCGCTAGAATGTCCGTTTCCGTCAGGCCCGCGCAGCACGGGCATCAGCCAAGGGAACCCCGATGAAGATCCTGGTCGGATACAAGCGCGTGGTCGATTACAACGTGCGCATCCAGGTGAAGCCGGATGGCAGCGGCGTGGTCACCGACGGCGTGAAACTTTCGCCCAACCCGTTCGACGACATCGCGCTGGAAGAGGCGCTGCGGCTGCGCGAGAAAGGCATCGCCGAGGAAGTGGTGATCGCCACCATCGCGCCCGCCGACGCGCAACCGCACCTGCGCAACGGCCTCGCGATGGGCGCCAACCGCGCGATCCACGTGGTCACGCCCGACCCGGTGCAGCCGCTGGCGGCCGCGCGGGTGTTCCTCAAGCTGGTCGAGAAGGAGCAGCCGGGTCTGGTGATCCTCGGCAAGCAGGCCATCGACGACGACTGCAACCAGACCGGCCAGATGCTGGCCGCGTTGTGGGAGCGTCCGCAGGCGACCTTCGCGTCGAAGCTGGAAGTGTCCGGCAACAAGGCCAAGGTGACCCGCGAAGTCGATGCCGGCCTCGAAACCATCGAAGTCGATCTGCCGGCGGTCGTGACGACGGATCTGCGCCTCAACGAACCGCGCTTCATCAAGCTGCCCGACATCATGAAGGCCAAGAGCAAGCCGATCGAGACGATCGAGTTGCCATCCTTGAACATCGAGCACGGCGGCGAAATCAGGACCACGCGCTACGCGCCGCCGCCCAAACGTTCGCGCGGGGTGATGGTGAAGGATGTCGCCGAGTTGGTCGGCTTACTGAAGCAGAAAGGGTTGGTGTGAGCTTCCTTCTCCCTCTGGGAGAAGGTGGCGCGAAGCGCCGGATGAGGGTTCGGTTCTTTGCGAAATCTCGCAAGTCTCGTACCCTCACCCCAGCGCTACGCGCTCGCGCGAAGCGCGCCTCTCCCGACGGGAGAGGGGTTCGACAGTGAGAGATTCGATTCATGTCCAAAATCCTGATCGTCGCCGAACACCTGAACGGCCAGATCAACGCCTCGACGGCGCGCTGCGTCACCTGCGCGCGCGAACTGAAGCCCGACGCGATCGACGTGCTGGTGCTTTCCGATGCGCCCGGCGCCGTCGCCGCGCAAGCGGCGAAACTGGACGGCGTTTCGAAGGTGCTGACCATCGCGCGCCCCGAGAACGCACACCCGCTGGCCGCGATGCTGGCGCCGCAGATCGCCATGGTCGCGAAGAACGGCTATTCGCACGTGTTGCTGCCCTCGACCACCTTCGGCAAGGACGTCGCGCCGCGCGTCGCCGCGCTGCTGGGCACGGGCCAGGTCAGCGACATCATGTCGGTGGCAGGCCCGCACACGTTTACCCGCCCGATCTACGCCGGCAACGTCGTCGTCACTGTGGAGACGCCCGCCGATGCCATCGTGGTCGGCACCGTGCGCACCGCGTCGTGGCCGGCGGTCGGGGAAGCAGCCAACGCCGCGCCGGTGGAGGCGCTGTCGCTCGACGTACCGCTGCCGTCGCACACGCGCTTCGTCGAACTGCAACAGGCGTCCAGCGAACGTCCCGACCTGCAGAGCGCGCGGCGGGTGGTCTCCGGCGGACGCGGACTGGGTTCGAAGGAAAACTTCGAGATCATCTACCGGCTGGCCGACAAGCTGCACGCCGCCGCCGGCGCCTCGCGCGCCGCGGTCGATGCCGGCTACTGCCCCAACGACATGCAGGTCGGCCAGACCGGCAAGATCATCGCCCCCGATCTCTACATCGCGATCGGCATCTCCGGCGCCATCCAGCACCTCACCGGCATCAAGGACGCCGGCACCATCGTCGCGATCAACAAGGACGCCGAAGCGCCGATCTTCGAGGTCGCCGACATTGGCCTGGTCGGCGACCTGTTCAAGCTCGTGCCGGAACTGGAAGCGGCGGTGTGATACCGTCGCGGCCACGAGCCGCAAAAGGGTCGCCGGCGTGAAACGGTTGCATCGCACGATCGGTTTGATCGCTGGCCTGATCGTGGCCGCGTTGTTCGCGTGGTACGTGGTGCGCTCCCTGCGCGGTCACGACCTCGGTGTGTATTCGACGCCTCGCGCAATCATCGGCATCGCACTCGCAGCGTTGTGCTGGTCGGCCGGAGCGCCGCTGTTGGCGCTGGCCTGGCGGGGCATGCTGTCGGCACTCGGTGTCCGCAAGTCGCGGCGCGAGTTGACCGGCATCATCGGCATCACGCAATTCGCCAAGTACGTGCCCGGCAACGTGGCGCAGTACCTCGGGCGCGTGGGCATGTCGCTGGCACGCGGAATCCCCGCGCGCGCACTGGCCGTGACGCTGATCCTCGAAACCCTTCTGGTGGTTGCCGCCGCCATCGTGGTGGGAGTCGGCACCGGCGCATTGTCGGAAGTCGGCTTGCAGGCGGTGCACAATCATGGCGCGCAGCTCGCTCTGATCGCGGTGCTGGTGGTATTCGCCATCGCGGGCCTGTTCTTATTCCGGAAGGTGGCGCCGGCGCTGTTGCGGAAATTCACGCCGAGGTACGCACCCGCGCTGGACGGTGCACTGCTGCCATCACAATCCAGTCTCGTGCGCGCATTCGTGCTGTACTGCCTGATGTATGGCACGCTGGGTCTTGGATTGATAGTGCTCGCGCACCTCCTGTTGCCGGAGGCCGCACAGGACGGCTGGCTATTGATCGCGGCGTTCTCGCTGGCCTGGGTGGTCGGCTTCGTAACCCCCGGTGCGCCGGCCGGACTCGGTGTGCGCGAAGGCCTGCTGCTGCTCATGCTCGCGCCGGTGTATTCCACTGCCTCCGCCGGCATCCTCGTGATCGCGCTGCGCATCGCGACGACGATGGGCGATGTACTAACCTTGATCGTTGGATGGTTGATCCGGCCACGAGAACAGTCAGCAACGGGGCACACCACCTCGCCGAGCGCTTAAAACATTGCGGTCTTCACGGAATCACACCCCCTACAGGCGCATGAACATCGTACTTTGGGGAACCTGCGATACGAACAAACCACGTATCCGCATTCTGCGTGACGGTTTGCGTGCGCATGGCGCGGAAATCATCGAGGTTCATGCGCCGGTGTGGGAAGGCGTGGAAGACAAGAGCAGTCTCGGCGGCATGGGTGAGTGGGCGTCTCGTGTGTTGCGGCTGATTGTTGTCTACCCTCGCCTGATATGGCGCTATCTGCGCGCCCCGGCTCATGATCTCGTGCTGGTCTCCTATCCAGGTCAGCTCGACGTGCTGATCATTCGCCTCTTCGCATGGGTACGTCGCAAGCCTGTCGCGTTCGACTGGTTCATCTCCATTTACGACACTGTCGTAAATGACCGGCGAATATTGGACCGCCGCAATCCGCTCGCTTGGATGCTGTGGGTCAGCGAATGGCTGGCTGTCCGCGCTGCAAATTTCTCTTTCATGGATACAGCAACCCATGCGCGTCGCATGGAGGATCTATTCGGGATGACACCCGGATCGCTCGGACACGTATGGGTGGGCGCAGAAGCTCGATTCTTCCAATCCGGCTACATTCAACGGCTTCGTCAAGGCAATCGTCTCAGCGTTCTGTTCTACGGTCAGTTCATCCCACTGCATGGCATCGACACGATCATCGAAGCAGCCCGACTTACGCGCGACGAACCGATCCGCTGGATCTTAGTTGGACGCGGTCAGGAGGCGCCACGTATTCGCGACACGCTCGAGCGCGACCCTCTTCCCAACCTCGAGTGGCTGGATTGGGTGGCATACGAACAACTTCCCGACAAAATCGCACGCGCCGACATTTGTCTCGGCATCTTCGGGACTTCTGGAAAAGCCTCCAGCGTAATCCCCAACAAGGTGTTCCAGATCGTAGCCGCAGGACGCCCGTTGATAACCCGTGATTCCGCTGCGATCCGTGAATTGCTTGACGAGGCACGCCCGTGTACAACACTTGTCGAAGCAGGCAATGCACTTGCCCTAGCCGAAGCGGTCCGCCGACATTTGTCTGAGGGGACTCGGGCTCAACGGAGGCTGCGATGCCATGCCCACATCGCGGACCAAATCGATTCGACCGCGATTGGGCGTCAATTCGATGCGCTCGTCAAGGCCCGTTTGCATCTCATCACAGGCTGATCATGATCACTGACGCTACGCTAGGCCCCGCTGCTCCTGAATACGGGTGGGTTCCTGCACCCAGGTATCTGTTGCGGCGCGCGTTGGTCCTTCGCGAGGTACGCGGCATAGCTCCTTGCGACACCCTCGAGATAGGGCCTGGCCCCGGAATCCTTCTACATGAACTGGATGACCTCGGTTTTCATTGCTTCGCACTGGAAATGTCGGAAGCCGCGCGTGCCGTTGCCAATGCCTTGGCACGCGAAGCGGGGAAAAACATCCTTTACTTCGGAGCCCCGCCGACCGGATGGCAAGAACGTTTCGGACTGTTGCTGGCGTTCGAGGTCCTCGAACACATCGAGCATGATCTGGAAGCCCTGTGCGAATGGCGATCATGGCTGCGTCATGATGGAGTGTTGCTGCTATCCGTGCCATCTCACATGAAAAAGTGGAACGCCTCCGATGTCTGGGCGGGGCATTTCCGTCGCTACGAGCGTTCACAGCTGGCAAAGCTGATGCAGTCGGCAGGATTCCGAGTTGAACGGATACTATGCTACGGCTTCCCTCTGGCCAACGTGGTCGAGAAGATTCGAGCCGCCAACTACGCACCTGAAGTGAATGAGGCCACCGACAAGACCGCGAAGGGAATGCATGACAATTCAGCACGCAGCGGCATCGACCGCCGCCATGTCATGAAGTGGTATCCGCTGATCAAAAGTCCGCTCGGAAAACTGGTCATGCTCACCGCAGATTGGGCCCAGCGGCCATTTCTTCACACCGAGCTCGGCAACGGTTACGTGGTGCGTGCAAGGGCCGCATGACGAGAAGAAGCTACAGCCCTCCCACACGTCAAGAAACAGGCGAATCGTTTGAACACTCGAGACGGGCTCGACTGTTCAAACGGGCTGGGCCACTTTTTCTCTTAAGACAAGTGGTCCGTTTCTGGGCGAACTCGTGCGCTCGATGACGTGGCATCCCCGCGCGATGCGCGCGAACATACAGTGTCTTTCTTGAAACCCTGACCACCATTAGTTGCGTGGCAAACGTAGCTACGGAAGCATCGTCCATGCACTCGGATACGAATGCACCACCACACCCTTGTAATTTCCGGTGCTCGACCCCGGCCACATTACAATCTCGCTTTTGTTGTACCAGACAAAACCAAGCAGCCCGCTGCCGTCATAATCACCAGTGGCACCAAATTGCCACTGGGGCGAGACATAGATCGCCAAGGAAGCAGCCAATTGCGGACCATTCATGATCCAGTATGCAAAACGAGTATGTGCATTGTCGCGCCACAGCAGATCATCCATTCCATCCCCGTTGACATCGCCCGAACCCAAAAGTGTCCAGCCTGGCGGATACGTATGTGTGGCAACGGGCATGAACGTACCTTTGTTGAACTGCATCCACATCTGCATCGCGGAGCCGTTTGTCAACAGCAGGTCCGCCCTCCCATCACCGTCGAAATCGCCGGTTGTTAGATAACGCCAACCGCCGGGCAGAACCTGAACGTAACTGGTTTTGAGGCTGGCTCCGCTCATCAACCATTCCGCTAGTTGGCCGTTCTTGGCCCACAGCAAATCGGTATCTCCGTCACCATCGAAATCGGCTGCACCGACGACAGTCCAGCCTGTGGTCGGGTAGGCCCTCATGTAAGTGTTCGTGAAGGTACTGCCGCTGCCAACCCACATCCACATGCTGGTTCCGTCAGTCCAAACGATGTCCATATAGCCGTCGCCATTGAAGTCACCCGTGGCAAGCATTTTGTAGTTCGTGGGTACAGCAATCGCGAGGCTGCTCTCCAACTGAGTACCGTTCATAATCCAATACGCGAATTTGGAATTATCCAGCGAGCGCCAAAGCAGGTCTGACTTGCCATCGCCATTGACGTCGTCGTGTACGTACGGAATCAGCCTCGGCGCCGTGCTGACCATCGTCGGCTCGAACTGCGCGATGATTGCCACGGTGTTGTTCATGCTGTGCGCGTTGTCGGCGGATTGCGATGAACTGTCTGGCACGCCGCACGGCGTGTTCAGGCACAGCGAGTTCGTGACATCGGGATTGGAGAACATCTGGATCGGCGTCTGGATGTCGGTGCCGTACGCCATGATGGTGGCGAAGCCGTTGCTGCCGTCACTGGTCGTGTAGGTGTAGCCGTACGAATACGGATAGGCACCCGGTCCGTCCGCGTGTGCACGGTCGTGGGCGTTGCCCATGTTGTGACCCAGTTCGTGCGCGAAGGTGGAATCGAGGCAGAAATACCCGCCGCTGGTGCCATCGCTCACCACGGAATAACCGTAAACGTTGTCGGCGGTCGTGATGGGCTGTTCACCGCCGCCGATCAGCCAGCCGGTGCCGCAGTTGCCCTGGTCCGTGTTGTCGAAGCTGCGGACCATGGCCACCAGGTCCGCGCCGTACTGGACGCGCGCGGGTGCGACGCCTTGCAGCGATGGCGGAATCGGCACGGTGTTGCCATTGCCGTCGAGGCCGGTGATGTCATCCAGCGCGCTGTCGTTGGAAGTGTTGTCGGGGTAATCCACCTGCATCGTGTGGACCAGCCGGATCTGGGCGTTGACGCTGCTGTTGACGTAGGCCTGGTTGGTGTAATCGACCAGATACTGGATTCTGGTCAGGGCCGCGTTCACGCTGCCGGTCTCGCTGACGAAGCCGGGCGTGTAAACCACCATCACGTCCACGGTAGTCGCCGACGACGACCCGTCGGCCTGGGCCGTTGTCCTGGCGGCGGCCCTGGTCGCGCTGGCGTCCTGCACCGCCGCGCTGGCAGGCGCTGTCAGGGACGGCGTGTTCGACCCGCGGCGGATGGCCGCGGGCGGGATCAGGTAATCGGGCTGCGAACGCAGGCGCAGCGCGGTCGGCGAGCGCGCCATCGCCTCGGCCGAAGTCTGCACCACGCGGGTCTGGCCGTGTTCGGTGACGATGCGCAGCGGATAACCGGTGGGCTGGGGCACCACACCGAACACCGCGCCCTGCCCGAAGGTCAGCACCACCGATTGCGGGCCCGCCGCGGTCTGCACCTTGCCGATCCACGACCAGGTGCCATTCGCGTGGATGATGTGCTTCTCGTACGTGGCATAGACGCGGCCGCCGTCCGGACTGGGCAGCCACATGCCGCCCTTGAACACCGCGTCCATCGCGGTGTTTTCGCTGATCGTCACCGGCCAGGATTTCTGGGCGCCCTCAGCCAGGATCCGCGGCGTGCCGGCCCGGATGGAGAACAGGGTGGGTGCGGCGGACTGGGGAACAACGGCAAGGGCGGAAGCGGAGAAAGCGGCCAGCAGCGCGAAGGCAAACAGGGCCGGGATGACGCGCAACAAACGGCGGTGCATGAGTTGGGTCCGGAACGGCAGGGAAACGGCGCCATTTATACCATCGGCCGCGGCGGTCCTGACCGTGTTGGCCGGCACAATTCGGCTCCCGGCGACTGGCCGGTTTCACGATCCGGACGGCCAGTCCCTCCGTCGAAAATCACCCCGCTGAGGACGGGCCGTGAACGCTGGCCCACGGAGCGAGCGCTAGAGATGGCGCGAATCACGTGTGGAGTCCGCACCGGACTCGATCCCGGGACAGCACTTCCGCAAGGCCTTGCCCAAGCCAAACGGCAAGCGCGCATTGCACTTTTTCAGGACCGTGAACCGAAAATGAATGCGGCGCGGGCGATCCGTTACAATTCCGCCGGTTTTCGAACGCCCTGACCCGCTCGCCCCATGTCCTCCGACGCCCCGCTGTGGCAGGCCAGCCCCGAACGCGCCGAGCACGCCAACATGGCGCGTTTCGTGCGTTTCGTGCGCGAATCCACCGGCAACGACGACATCCGCCGTTATGCGCCGTTGTACGAGTTCTCGATCAAGCATCCCGAGAAGTTCTGGCCACTGGTGTGGGAATTCTGCGGCATCCGCGCCAGCGGCGAGTTCGAGCCGGTGCTGGTCGATGGCGACAGGATGCCCGGCGCGCACTGGTTCCCGAACGTCAGGCTCAACTTCGCGCAGAACCTGCTGCGCTTCCGGGATGACCGGCCGGCGCTGATCTTCCGCAACGAATGGGGCCATGCGCGTGATGTCACCCACGCGCAACTGCATGCGGAGGTCGGCCGCGTCGCGCGCGCACTGAAAGACGCCGGCGTGATGATGGGCGACCGCGTCGCGGGTTTCCTGCCGAACATTCCGGAAACGATCATCGCGATGCTGGCCGCAACGTCGCTGGGTGCGACCTGGTCGTCGTGCTCGCCCGACTTCGGCGTCAACGGCGTGGTGGACCGCTTCGGCCAGATCGAGCCGAAGGTGCTGTTCTGCGCCGATGCCTACGCCTACGGCGGCAAGCGCCACGACTGCATGGCGAAAGTGCGCGAGGTGCTGGCGGCGATCCCGTCGATCGAACGCTGCGTGGTGATCCCCTATTCCGGCGATGCGTTGCAAGTCGGCGGCCTGCGGAGCGCGATCGCATGGAACGACTTCGCCGGCGCCGAAGACCATCCGCCGGAATTCGTGCCGACGCCGTTCGAGCATCCGCTGTACATCATGTATTCCTCGGGCACCACCGGCAAACCCAAGTGCATCGTGCATGGCGCCGGCGGCACATTGTTGCAACACTTGAAGGAGCTGGTGCTGCACACCGACCTCAAACGCGAGGACCGGATCTTCTACTACACCACCTGCGGCTGGATGATGTGGAACTGGCTGGTGTCTTCGCTCGCCGTCGGCGCCGCGGTGGTGCTGTACGATGGCTCGCCCACCTGGCCGGACGGCAACGTGCTGTGGAATCTCGCGGACGAAGTCGGCATCAGCGTGTTCGGCACCAGCGCCAAGTGGATCGACGCGACCGCCAAGATGGGCGTGAAGCCGCGCGAGACCCACAAACTGCCGGCGCTGAAGACCATCCTTTCCACCGGCTCGCCGCTGGCCCCGGAGAGTTTCGACTACGTCTATCGCGACGTGAAGGAACGCGTGCTGCTGGCGTCCATCTCCGGCGGCACCGACATCATCTCCTGCTTCGCGCTCGGAAATCCCCTGCTGCCCGTGTACCGCGGCGAGCTGCAATGCCGCGGGCTGGGGATGAAGGTGCAGATCCTCGACGAACAGGGCCATCCCGTGCGCGAACAGCCGGGCGAACTGGCCTGCACCGCGCCGTTTCCGTCGATGCCGGTGTATTTCTGGAACGATCCCGACGGCGAAAAATACCGCGCAGCGTATTTCTCGAAGGTGCCGGGCGTGTGGTGCCACGGCGACCGCGCCGAGTTGACCAAACACGACGGCATCATCATCTACGGCCGTTCCGACGCCACCCTCAACCCCGGCGGCGTCCGGATCGGCACCGCGGAAATCTACCGTCAGGTCGAGCAACTGCCGGAAGTGCTGGAATCGGTCGCTGTCGGCCAGCGCTGGCAGGGCGACGAGCGCATCGTGCTGTTCGTGCGCCTGCGCGACGGCGTGCAACTGGACGACGCGCTGCGCGAGAAGATCAAAAAACAGATCCGCGACAACACCACCCCGCGCCACGTGCCCGCGAAGATCCTGCAGGTCGCCGACATCCCGCGCACGGTCTCCGGCAAGATTTCCGAACTCGCCGTGCGCGCGGTGATCCATGGCGAACCGGTGAAGAACACCGACGCGCTGGCGAATCCGCAGGCGCTGGAGTCGTTCGCCGCGCTGCGCGAGGCGTTGACGACCTGACCAACTCTGCCCTCGGAGGGTCACGACTCGATGCGTGCGTAGCGGTCTTCGAAGCGCACGATGTCGTCCTCGCCCAGATAGTCGCCGGTTTGCACCTCGATGATTTCCAGCGGCTCGCTGGTGAGGTTCTCCAGGCGATGCCGGGTACCGATCGGGATAAAGGTTGACTCGTTGGCGTGCAGATCGAACACTCGATCGCCGTTCGTGACATGTCCGATGCCGCGCACCACGACCCAGTGCTCGGCCCGATGATGATGCATCTGCAGTGAAAGGCTTGCCCCGGGATTTACGCCAATCCGCTTGACCTGGAAACCGGGTCCGCGCTCGAGAGAATCGTACCAGCCCCACGGCCGGAACACCTTGCGCGGCATGGTAGCTTCCTCGCGACCACCGGATTTGAGCCGTTCGACCAGTTTCTTCACATCCTGGCTGCACCGCTGATCGGCCACCAGCACCGCATCGGGGGTTTCCACGACCACGACGCCACGACAACCGAGCAACGCGACCAGCCGGGATTGCGCCAGTACCAGGGAATCCCGGCAAGCTTCCAGCAGAACGTCGCCGCGCGTGACGTTGCCGGAAGCGTCATGATCGGCAAAGTCGCGCACCGAGTCCCACGAGCCTACATCGGACCATTGCGCGTCGAGCGGAACCACCGTCGCGGCGCCCAGTTCCGGATGGACGCGCAATTTTTCCATTACCGCATAATCGATCGAGTCGGCGGGACAGGACGCGAATGCCTCGCGCCCGACGCGGAGGAAATCGCCGTCTTGCTTGAGCGTAGCGAGCGCCTGCTCGCACGCACTTTGCATCGCCGGCTGCAAACGGGTGATCGCCGCGAGCCACACGGATGCACGAAACAGGAAAATGCCGCTGTTCCACAGATAATCGCCGCTCGCGAGGTAGGCTTGCGCCGTGGCCGCGTCGGGCTTCTCGACGAACGCCTCCAGCATGAACGTGCCCGGATGTGCGGTGTCCGCCGCGCCACGCCGGAGGTAGCCGTAACCGGTCTCCGCCCGTGAAGGCTTGACCCCGAAGGTGACGAAAACCCCGTCCTGCGCCGGGCCGAGGCCGGCTGCCACCGCGGCACGGAACGCTTCCGGATCGCCGATCACGTGATCGGCAGGCATCACCAGCAGCACCGGATCGGTGCCGTTTGCAAGCGCGATCGACGCCGCCAATGTCACCGCCGGCGCGGTGTTGCGGCCGACGGGTTCCAGCAGCAGGCGCTTGTGTTCGACGCCGGCCGACCGCAACTGTTCGGCGATCAGGAAGCGGTATTCCTCGTTGCCGACCACCAGCGGCGGCGCCACCTGTGCCTTCCCGAATCCGTCGAGCCGGTGCAAGGTGGCCTGCAGCATCGATTCCTCGCCCAGCAACGGCAGCAGTTGCTTGGGGTAATTCTCGCGGGACGCAGGCCACAAACGGGTGCCGGAACCGCCACACAGGATCACGGGCTGCAGTTGCATGGATTCATCCTGTTTCGAAATGTTCATCGGCATTCAACGCGATGCGTGATTCTCGCGGGAACCTGCCTCCCCCGAACCCGCCGGCACGAACCCTAAGGACTTCGCAACAACGCCGAGTGCCCGCGGATCATTGGTAATGGCAGACTCCACCAGGTTATCCACCTCGATTCGAACGTTCACGGGCTTTCCAGCAATGATGCCGCAATGCGCCGGGATAACGAACACGAGACGGGTTACTTCGCCCGGCCGTGCCGTTTGCTCCTGAGCCTTGCAGCCATCGAAATTTACGATGATGTTCGGTGACCTGTGGACTTCGTAACGATCGGCTGGCACCGCATAAGCAGTCAACTCGAAGACGTCGCCAGGCTGCGGTACCAGCAGTGCCTCATTGTCATCGGTCAGCCAGCGTCCGTTGGCACCTTCCGAGTCATTGAAACCGCGCAGATAAACGTAGTGCTCTGCGGCATTGACATACCGGCGCACTGGCGCCTTGCCAGCCACCAGCGGCGCAGGCGTTAATGAGTGTGCCTGGATCAACGCATAGGCGTAGTCCGGTGTTCGCGTAACGTCGTAGAGCGTTCTGATCCGTCGGAGGCTTTCCGGCGGCGTGTCCGGTTCTTGCACGAAATAGACCGGCCGCCTCGGATCCATCGTCGCGACCGGTACATCATGGAAATCCAGGATGTATCGCTGTGCCAGCAATCCGATCCGCGGCGCCGAATACCAGCCGAACGCGAATACATAAGCGTTGGCGGGCAATGCCCGTACCTCACGCACTACGCGTTGCAGGTTGAACACACTGTCGTCGGGATTCAGTTGCGCGCAACTGGGCGCATCAGCCATTTGCCATTCACAAGCCTTTTCGCTCACGGCGTCAACCAGCAAAATGCGAGCACCTTCGACCAACCACGCGGCAGGCAGCAACAACGCAACAAGAGCAACAAAAACAGACAACTTGTGCAATGTTCCCAATCCGACATTTCTTTCACGCCGCCACCATGTCGCAGCGGCCACGATTAACCCGATGTCGGCGCAGATCATTCCATCAAGGATGCGTCTGTGCCACGCCTTGGCGGTAGGCGTCACCAGCAGCCACCACGCAAGATATATCAGTGCTGTCAACAGAACGGTGATTGCCGTCCAGTGAATGCGTTGTTCGCCTACCGCACGGATCAAAAGCATGGCGAACACCACCAACAGCAGTATCAACCATACACCTGTAAATATCAACGACATTCGGTAGTCGTCGGCAAGCAGTGCAAAATGCACTTGCAGTTTGTCGAAAAGCGAATGCGTCATTGTTTCCAAGCCCGGCTTCACTCCGGCTTGCATAAAAATGTTTCCTGCCTCAACCCTCCACCAATGCCTCCATGCATGGACCCCCCCCAGGGCCAACGCCCTCCATGTCTCCATGCTGACGACAGTAGCCGCACCGCCCGCGACGAATGCCGCGAAACGGTGTCGTATGCCGTGATCGTGTATCCGCCGCGCGACAAGTATTTCCAGAATTGCGCACAGGCCCAACGCAGCGGCGCCAATCAACATGACAGTTTTTGTGTAGACCGCGAGTGCGAGCATGACGCCTGCGACAAATCCCCGCCAAGCTTCGCCTCCTCCGTGGAAATACACCAGGGTTGCCGCCAGTCCCCAAGCGAGGGCCGGTATTTCCCCAAAGCCATAAAAGCCGAACAGGTGAACGCCCGGAACCGTGACGACTGTGCACGCGCCGAACAGGGCAAGAGGCCATCCACCCATCGGTGCGATCAGCCAGCAGGTGATTGCCAACAACAAGGCCAGATAAACGAGATTGACGACTTCTGCCTGCGGGATGCCAACCCCCCACAATTTGAACACCGCTGCGGCAGGCAGGATGTACGGTGGTCCGGTCTGGATTTCATGGGGAAAAATCGGGTGTTCGGCATAGTCACGGCGATAACCGTCCCCCTTGGCTAACGACGCCGCTACCTGAAGGTTCATCGCCCCATCGAAACTCGGCGGATTGCCTGTTGCAATCCGGGCGGAGCGGGCAAACAGTACCACCAGCAACATGCCCAGAAGCACGGACAGTGCCAGCGACAACCACCGCGATGCCCGCTGCGACAACAGGCCACGCGACAGGCTTTCAACCATTTCCATCGCGCTCGCCCTTGTTCGAACTGTCGAACGCGATAGTCTGCAACCTGACGTCGACCCGCTCCAGCAGCTTGCGATTGGTGGCGACTAGATCACCAATCAGTCCCATCATGTACAGCAAGGTACCAACGGTCACGCAAAGTGAAGACAGGATCAGCGACTGCACGTGTCCGCCGCCGTGACCCGAAGCATAAGCAACCAGGAAACGAATGCTGATGGCAAAGCCGACCAGCAGGAACAGGGATCCGATGATTACGAACAGTGCCAGCGGACGGTAGATCACGAACACCCGCAGGATCGTCATCAGCGAGCGCCTGACGTAACTCGAAATGCTCCTGACCAACCGCGACGGACGCAGATCCGGGTTGGTGCGGATGGGCACCGAAATCACCCGAAGATTGCTTTGCCCCGCCTGGATGATGGTTTCCAGCGTGTAGGTGTATTGATTAAACACGTTGAGGCGCATCGCCGCCTCGCGCGACATGGCGCGAAACCCGCTGGGCGCGTCGGCGATGTCGGTTTTGCTTGCCATCCGCACAGCCCAGCTGCCCAGCTTCTGCAGCTTCTTCTTGACCCACGGGAAATGTGCGGTGCCATCGATCGGACGCGCCCCGATCACGATGTCGGCGGCGTGATCGAGCAACGGCTGTGTCAACTTCGGGATATCCGCACTGCAGTACTGGTTGTCGGCATCGGTATTGACGATCACGTCCGCGCCCAGTCTCAGACATGCCTCCAGACCCGTCATGAACGCCGCTGCCAGTCCGCGGTTGACGGGATGCCGAATCACATGATCGACCCCGTGCGTGTGCGCGACCTCGGCGGTGGCATCAGTGGAACCATCGTCCACCACCAGCCATTCCACCCGGTCGAATCCGGAGACGCTGCGTGGCAACTCCGCCAGCGCGACCGCCAGCGTCTCGGCCTCGTTCAGGCACGGAATCTGGATGATGAGTTTCATTGCCTTTCCGGCGTGGCCCCGAAAGGTGGTCAATAGTGGCATTGGCCAAACAAGGTCGCAAGCATATGCGCCGATATGCACCTTGGCATATGGGCCGACTCTGAGATGCCGCCGCATGCAGCGGCCGGTGCCACCAAGGCTGCAGATGCAGCGCAAGCTGCTCTATCGAGGCAAAGGGGGGACGCGCCACGACGCCGGGACTTGATGCCTGTGGCGCTTCCTGAAGACCGGTGAAAACACGTTGTACGGACCACGTTCTAGCGTATCGAGAACGGCAACGCGTCCAGCAAGGCTCCAATGGGAGCATGGAGTTACATAATCTGCCAGACAATCCTTGGGAGGCGTCTCTGGGGCGCTTGCCAATTGCTCGATCTGGGTGGCCAACTTGACCTGAAAGGCCTGGATGAATCGGATCTGGTGGAAAGCCACTGTGGTGTAGCAAGCAGCCAGCCCCACCAGTACAACCGTGACGATCACCTGCAACCGTTCGTGCAAACGCCCTGAAGACTCGTCCGCCAGCACTCGCGCCGACATCATCATCATGGCTACCAGTTGCAATTCGTAGATCTGTGTGTAACGAGGTTGCGACAGATAATCGAATCCAAACCTCGGCAGTCTCGCCATCGCGAATGCACCCATGGTGAAATAAAAGAACAGCATCAACCCTGCCGCAACGAACGACAAGGTATTCGTCTCGCGGCGCAACCAGTTGCGCCAGAACCACACATGCCCCGCGCATACCACGCAAGCCGCGATAACGGAAACCAGCACCGCGAGCCAGTGGGCCATCTTGAATATGCGAATCCCTTGTCCTGGCGTAACAATGACACTCCAGGCCGGAACTGCAATCAATTTCCAGCTTTCGCGCCAATGTGCGGCAAATAGCGAAACAATGGGACGCCACAAAGGCTCGCTCGTCTGTCCTGCACCGTAGTAGGGAACCAAGGCGTGGCACGTCACCGTGTAAGCAACAGCAGTTACGAGCAAAGCCAGGACGCCCCGCCACCAGTCTGCAGGCTCCAGCAGACCCCGTATCCGCAGCAACGAAAGCAGCATGACGGCCGACGCAACTGCCAGCACCCCATAAGTGTCATCGACAAGAAACACGGCAAGGACCACCAGCGCCAATGCCCCGAGACGATGCGCCCTCAACAGACCCGGAATTGCCGCGAACATGACACTGACAGCAAAAATGCCCATGAATGCCAGCGTTACCAAGGGCCAGTCATAAACCCCGCTTGCGCTCAATGAAAACACGATGGAGGTCAGGCCCAGTCCTATTAGCTCGGCCAATACGACGGTCTGGAACCGTTCCGCCAAGGCTTGACGCGACAAGCGGTACCACAAATAGACACTTGCGATCGCGAAGCACACTCCGATCAATCCCTCTACGGTGAAATCCATTTGAAACCAGGCGGTGTGCATGAGCAGGATCAATCGGTATAACGGATTCATGTGATCGGAAGACCCGCGTTTGACGAAGAAATCCGCCAACGCAAGATGCCCTTCTTGCCAAGGACGAATCAGAGTGCTCACGAAAAACCAGGCATCGGAGATCACGAAAGGCGTGGCCGCGCGCAGGACAAACACTGTCACGGCAAGGATAAGCGCGCTCGCCAGCAGGCGACACACCACGGTCACAGCGATTTCTGAGCCGGTCCTGCTGGTGAACGGCTCGAATAGTCTGACCCAGTGATTCAATGTCATGAAAGAAACCCTTTGATTGCTGCTGTCAGTGCGGGATTCGGACCACGATAGGTGCCAGAACATGCGCTGCGATGTCATCCGAACGCACCGCCTGTAATTAGAAACAAGACTGCCTCTCCCGGAATCCGGTTTCATGCGTGCGGCGCACAGGTGTTCGCCTAATCTGGCTTGCTCGCGATGAAGTATTGGACCCTGCGCTTCTTCGACCAGAACGCAGAAAGCTTCGCGATGGGATCCACTGGCGGCTCCTTCCAGCGTGCGAGCAACTCCTCCTTTAAATCGGCAGCTTGACCACGCCCTGCTGGTCGATCAGCCAGCCGGCATCTTCCAGTTTCGCCAGCAGCGCCGTACGATCCGGCAGCTGCCTATGGGTGGCATCGTCGTGGAAGTTGGAGATGATGACATTCCCGCCGTGAGCCAGCAGGTCCATACGCGGCGGCAGCCACAGAGAATCGGCGCTCGGCCACTCCTCACAGATGCGCCCACCCGTGGCCAGCCTGCCAGCAGCCCAGTCGAGAAACATTGCAGGGTCGCTGACGTGCTCGATGAAATGGCGGCAACGACCGCATCGAACCCCTTGCCAGTGGACTCGGGTGGGCCATCCTCCCAGTTGCCCAGTTCGTAGCCCGTGTAGGCATCGAAGCGTTTACCTTTCTCGAATGAGTAGGTGTACATCTCCAAATCCTAGCGACGTGGTTCCAGCTAATTACGAAACAACTCCAGCGTTCCTTCACCGCAGCGGCATCCAATACCCTGTATTCGCCTTCAACGTATTCAAAAATGCGGTGCGGGGAAGACACGTGTAGAAATCCTCGATCACCTTCTGCCGCGGCAATTGCGCGTACCTGGTTCTGCCTGAACCAAGCAACGAGCGCTTCAATGTCCATGACGTCTTTCAAGCGAGCCCCGCCTCCGATTTCATGAAAATAACATCCGTTCGACCGCCGCCACGCTTGTTATCACATGCAGCCTGGCAGGCTCGCGCTGCTGCGCCTTCCCGAGTGACGGCGCTTCGGACCACACAAGAAACATACGGCCGATCCCTGCGCCTTCACCGGCCACGACATCGGACATATTGTCTCCGAGAAGGACCGATCGAGTGAGATCGATATCGAGGTCACGCGCGGCCGCGCGCAGCATGCCAGGTTTTGGCTTGCGGCACTCGCAATCGCGCCGGTATTCACCAAACCCGTGTACGGGATGATGTGGACAGTAGTACACCGCATCCAGCTGCGTTCCATATTTTCGGAACTCGTCCCGTACCCAATCCATGTACACCAGGAATTCCCGTTCCGTGTAATAACCACGCGCGATGCCGGCCTGATTGGTGACCACCACATTGAGGTAACCGTGCTCCGTCGCGGCGCGGCATAATTCGAAGATGCCGTCGATGAAATCAGTGCGCTCCGGCGTGCACACATAGCCGTGGTCGACGTTGATCACGCCGTCCTTGTCCAGAAACAACGCGCGTCGGCTCGTCATGCCGCGCCGCCAGTCAGCGATGCGAACAGCGTTTGCACACGGCGGTAATCTTCCGGCACGCCGATGTCGATGAAGCCCGCCGTGCACGTGTAGGCAGACACAAGCTCGCGTGAGACCGTGGGGGCCAAAACCTTCGCTTCGAACGAAAAGTGTTCCAGCTTCGAAAAATTGTCCAGCAGAGTTCGTCGCAACCAGTACACGCCCGCGTTGATATAGCCGGGCCCCGCCCGGCCTTTTTCGGCGAAGCCCGTCACGCGTCCCTCGTCCACGCGCACCGCGCCATAACGCGACACGTCGGGGACCGCAGCGAGCGCGATGCCGAGCCGCGCGTTCACGCGTCGCGTCGCCGCATCGAAGGCCGCATAATCGAGTGTCAACCAGGTGTCGCCGTTGACCACGAAAAACGCATCGCCCTCGATGCGCTGCGCTGCCAGCACGATCGCGCCGCCGGTTCCGAGCGGTTCGGTTTCGCGGGAGTACAGCAAGCTCATGCCGCCGCAGGTTTTGCCCAGCGCGGCTTCCACTTTTTCACCCAGGTAGCCGGTGGCCAGCACGGCGCGCCGCAGGCCTTGCGCCGCCAGCACATCCAGCACCCACGCCAGGAACGGACGCCCGGCGACGGGCGCCAGTGGTTTCGGCATGTCATCGACCACGCCGCGCAGGCGTGTACCGAAACCGCCCGCGAGAATGATGGCCTCATCGATCATCCGCACGACCCGTCAGGAGTCACGTCTGGCCCGTTTCCGAACGGTACGCGCCCAGCGCGCTGCGGTACGCAGGGGCTTGGTCAGCCTCCACGACCGCGAGTGCAACATCCGCTGATACTCGTCCCAGACATCGGCTGTCGCGCAGGTCGTCGTGTCACCCGATTCTGCACCACGCTGCGACTGTGCCCATGCCGTTTGCATGTACAACGATGCGCGAGCTGATTCGAACGCAGCTTGAAAGAGCAGTCCGAATTCCTCGAGCAATTTCCGGTTTTCGGGCAGGGGGCGGTAAACACGCTCGTCGAAACCCGGGGTTTCTATGGGCTCGAACTCGGCAAACCACGCGTAGCTCTTGCCGGGAATGGGAGTGATCCGGAATCCGTATGGTTCGAACAGATGCGCGATCCCGCGCAGCCCGTACGAAACGATGTGCCCGCGCCGCAAAGGATCCAGATAACCCGGATCCTGCTCCAGTACATATTCCGGCATGCCGGTATTGAACAGCCACAATGTTCCCGGGTTGCTGATCGCTGCCAGCCCTCGCGCCAGCCTTTGCAGCATTTTGGGCGTCAGATGCTCGGCCACTTCAATGCACGTGCCGGCGTCGAACTGACCCGTCAGGTCGCCAACATCACCAATCAGGTAGTGGGGATTCGTGCTGTGTTCCCGGGGTGGAAATAACTCGACTCCATGGAACATGTTTGGATGCGCGGGGAAATGGCCAGCCAAGGCATCCAGCAAATAGCCCGGTCCCGTCCCGACATCCAGAAAGCGTTCGACAGGGCGCCGGGCGTACAGGATTGCCTCGCCTGCACGCACCAGCGACACGCCATCGGCACGCTCGCGTGCGGAGCGCAGTTCTTCGTTCCAATAGGTTTCGTCATAGACACGAGTGCTCTCGCCAGTGTCGATCCTGTCCAGCGTTGCGTGGTCAATGTGAAGCGAACCACAAGCAGCACACCTGAAATAATCATAACCATCGATCCGGGCGTGGAAGCTTGACGTTCCCGTTTCACAGACCGAACACGAGGTATCGATCACGGGATCCCGATCTTGCGTCGGTGAATGATCGTTCACGGTTGCCTCGCCGGTGGCTCGAACATCTCGCGTTCGATCATGCCGCAGATCAGATGGCCCAACAGTTCGTGTCCCTCCTGGATCTTGGGGGTTTCGTCGGACGGCATGCACAGGCAAATGTCGCATTGCGTCGCCATTGCCCCACCCCGCCGTCCGGTGAAACCGATTACTCCGATGCCGGCCGCGCGGGCGGTCTCGATCCCCAGCAGGATGTTTTTCGAATTGCCGGAGGTGGAGATCGCGAACAGCAGGTCGCCCGCGCGCCCCAGCGCCTCGATCTGGCGCGCGAACACGCGCTCATAGCCGTAATCGTTGCCGATCGCCGTGAGCGCGCTGGTATCGGTGGTCAGCGCGATCCCGGACAACCCCGGACGATCGTAGTGGAACCGGCTGACCAGTTCCGCCGCCCAGTGCTGGGCATCGGCCGCGCTGCCGCCGTTGCCCGCAAACAGCAACTTGTTGCCCCGCCGCAGCGTCGCGACCGATTTCCTGACGACATCCAGCACCTGCGCGTGCAACGCGGCATCGCCGGCGATGGCTTCGATCAAGCTGCGCGACTTGTCGAACTCGCCGCGCATGTAATCACTCAGGCTACGCGCCATGAGGTCGCTCCCTGCTGCGTGAAATGAAAATCGAGCGTGCTGCCGCCCTGCGCCAGCAGCGCGCGCACGAGGCCGATGCGCCGCTCGGGTTCGCACAGGAACATCATGAAGCCGCCGCCGCCGGCGCCGGAAACCTTGGCGGCACGCGCGCCATGGGCGAACGCGACTTGTTCCACGTGGTCGATCAGCGGATTGGTGATGCCATGGGCCATCTGCTTCTTGGCTTCCCATCCCGCCTGCATCGTGGCCTCGAGGCCGCGCAAGTCGCCCTTCAGCACGCATTCCTTCATCCGGATGGCTTCCAGCTTCAACTGGTGGGTCGCCTCGGTCGACCGTTGGTCTCCGTCATCGATGTTACGGGTCTGCCGGTCGATGATATCGGCCGAGGCACGGGATACGCCGGTGAAGTAAAGCACCATCGATGCTTCCAGCTCCGCACGGACCCAGTCCTTGATGCGCAAGGGATTGACTATCACGCGGTCGTCGGCGTAGAACTCCATGAAATTGAAGCCGCCGAACGCGGCCGCGTACTGGTCCTGCTTGCCGCCGGCGAGCTTCAGATCCTTGCGCTCGATCTCGTAGGCGAGCTGCGCGACCTCGTATTCACCGAGCGGCAGTGAAAAGTATTCGGCGAACGCCTGCACCAGCGTCACCACCATGGTCGAGGACGAGCCCAGCCCCGATCCCGGCGGCGCGTCGGAAAACGTCTTCACCGTCAGCGGCGGCCGCTCGCCGTGCAGAAAATCCCGCGAGATGCGGGCATAGACGCCCTTGAGCAATTGCAGCGGACCTTCGCCATCGATGTCGTCATCACATGAATGCGTCTCCTCGTGATTCACATCGAGCGCATGGAAGCACGATTTGCCCGCGTCACCCGGACCGATGATCGCATAGGCGTAGCGATCGATCGTTGCGTTCATCACGTGGCCGCCGTAGAGATCGCAGTACGGCGACACATCGGTACCCCCGCCGGCCAGACCGAGCCGCAAGGGAGCGCGCGCGCGTGCGATCATGACGGACGCCCCGCACTGTCGATGTTTTCCGGCACACCCAATTCCAGTGCGAACGCGCGCCACTGCGCCTCCGCCGTGTAATGCGCGGCGACAAAGCTCTGCCCGGCGGCGGACGTTGCACGCCACGCATCGTCGTCTTCCAGATAGTGGAGCACCAGCTCAGCGAATCCTGCGGGATCATCCGACACGCCGAGGCAGTCGCGCGCCTGTGCCAGGCCCTGCACACCGGCCGTGCTGGTCACGCAAGGCACGCCGTGCCACATGGCCTCGACCACCTTGCCCTTGACGCCGCCGCCGAAACGCAGCGGCGCAACGATGACGCGCGCGTTGCGGTAGCGCTCGGCCAGTTCCTCGTCGGTGACGAAGCCGGTCACCACAACACCTTCGCCCTTCAACGCCATGACCTGGTCCGTCGGGTTGGATCCGACCAGATCGAGCCGAACAGTAGGATGCCTTGCACGGACAAGCGGCAGGACTTCACGCACCAGCCATACGGCGGCATCCACGTTCGGCGGGTGGGCGAACCCTGCGACGAACATCAGCCCCGCACGCTGTGGCAGGTTGGCATCCGCGGGTTCGGGCACGGGCCACCCGTAGGCCGGAACCGTACGGGCGCGCACCCGCGGCGCATTCTTGTCCAGCCACGCGCGCACATGGCGCGTTTCGTCTTCGGAAGGGTAGTACACCGCGTCGACATGCTGCCATACGTGATGCTCCTGCCGCATCACCTCGTTGCGCTCCGCGCGCAGCGCCAGATCTCCGGGCTGCAGCCGCAATTGCTCGTCCAACCGCAGATAATGCACGTCGTGGCCATAAAACAACAACCGCGCCTTGCTGAATTTGCGCACCGCATCGATGAACTGGACCGCGACATGCGGCCGGCTCAGCAGCACGCAGTCGATCTCGCCGCCGTACTGCCGCATCCAGTCCGCGAAACGGCCCTCGTATTCCGCGCCGTACATCGCTTCGATGCCCTGTTGCTGCAACAATGGCGCATACGCCGGATCGCCGTGGAGGTTCTCGGGCCAGAACTTGACGGAATAACCATGACGCCGGAACAACTGCATGAACTGCCATATCGTGCGAGATCCGGCGTCGCGGTCCGGCTGCGGCAGGTAGTGGTCGATCACCAGGATTGTCGGCCTGCCACGGGTGCGTTCGCGCGCACGGAACACGTTCTCTCCGTTGGCGTAGTGGCCGCGCTCCAGCACTTCGCGCCAGCGCTCGCGAAACTTCTTCTGGTTGATCGCCTGGTATGCCTTGATACCACTCGATTCATCGGTTCCATGGGACACGCCTTCGTGGTGCACCACCACCGATCGCGGTTGGTAGTACACCTTCAGGCCGGCTTCGCGTACCTTGAACGCCAGGTCGGAATCCTCGCAATACGCGGGGAGGTAGCGTTCGTCGAACCGCCCCAGCTTGTCGAACAGATTCTTGCGAATCAGCAGCGACGCGCCAGAGCAGTAATCGACTTCGCGCACGTAGTTGTAGATGCTGCGTTCCGGATCGTCCAGACGCCCGTAATTCCACGCGCTGCCGTCCTTCCACACGATGCCCCCGGCCTCCTGCAGCCGGCCGTCCGGATAGATCAATTTGGAGCCCACCATGCCGCAATCGGGGCATCGCTCGAACACCTCCAGCATCGCGTCCAGCCAGCCGTCGGTGACTTCGGTGTCATTGTTCAGGAGATACAAAAACTCGCCGCGCGCGAAATCGGCGGCGTGGTTGCAGGAACGCAGGAACCCGAGATTCTCCGAATTCACTTCATAGCGCAGCCCCGGCACGTCGGCCAGCGCCTGCATGGCCTCGTCGCCGGAAGCGTCCTCGACCACCAATACCTCGAACGGTATCTGAGGCGGATTTTCGGCGATCGAGCGCAGGCACGCCGCGGTTGCCGGCAGGTTTCCGTAGGCGGGGATCAGGATCGTCACCCGCGGCTCGTGATAAGACGGAAACGCCAGATCCTCCACTTGTGGGGGCGGCATCAGTGCGTGGATTTCGTCGACCAGGCTCTGCAGATATTGCATTCCACCCACCGGCTCGAATACCGGCTTGCGCCGCAAACCACCGGCAAGCGCTGCTCGCACGGTCCCCCACTCGCCGCGCAGCAAACGCGCGACGAAACGCAATGGTTTCGTCAGCTTCCACGAGCGCGAATTGACCACCAGCGTGTGCAGTTGCTGCAGACGCGAGAGTTCACCGGCAAGCAGATCCGCACGCGCAGCCAGCTTCGCCTGTCGTTTGCGCAATGAGCCAATGAAGACATCACGGTCGGCGAGTTCGGCTTCGAGACGATGCAGCCGTTCTGTCAGTGCGTGACAGCCGCCGGTCTGAGCCGAGTCGCCTTCGAGACGATTCAACTGATCGGACACTGGGCCATTGCTACTTGGCTGATGCATGATGAGTATTGTCGCCCAGAAGGGCTCAACAATGGACGCTCAGATAGCATGCTTCGTCCCAGACGCCATGGCTTTTGCGCTCGTTGTGCGTGCCCGGATGACGATCGGGAGCATCAGACCATAGCCACCACCGGGATAATTATTGGATACGAAGCCTGAGAAGACATCATAAACAACGCCAAGGCGAACGTCGGCAAAACCTGCGGCACGCAAATCATCGAGCAAGCCCCACCCGTGGTGATAGTAGGCGAGGATTCCTTCTTTGTTGAGCGGATCACCGTGCCACTCGGGTGGTTCGAGATGTTCGATGGCGCCATCCGGCTTGACACGTGCGCGGATCAGGGGTTCGTGACGCTGCGCGAAGAAGGGGCAAGTGAACACCATACTGCCTCCGGGCTTCAGCACACGGAAACACTCTCGCAAAGCCGCTCGATAATCCGGAACGTGTTCGAGGATGTCGAGATGAGCCAACAAATTGAGGCTGCCGTTGCCGAAGCTCAGCGTGGTGAGGGACTCGTGCCGTACACGCCCACGTGTGGGCACTTCATATTCTTTCCCGACGACGCAATCATCGCCAAGATATTCGCTTCCGATCAGATCCGGTATGCGAGCAGCCAGTGCACGATACAAGGGAGAAAGCCCTTCCAGCAGGAGCACGCTTCCCTGCAATGTTTTCGTGCGGGCATATTCTTCGAGAATGGCGCTGTGCATCAGCCTCTTGCGGTTTGACAAGCCACAACCCTCGCACAAGAGCCCTTCGCGCAAACTGGGGTTGTTGCCGAGCATCGCACCGCTCCGCACCAACATGCGCCGCATCCCGTCGCAGACCCAGCAATACCCGTAGAAATATTCCAGATCCGAGATGTAGCTCTCGGCAGCAACACGCAAAGGCTCGATCGCTGCAGCAAAGCTGTTGAATCGCTTCTCCTCGATGAACCAGTCAAACATTGCACCCATGAATGATTCCTATTAGGAGTGACTCTTGTTCGACGATGCAACATCACTCAAGAGTCACTGTTGAATACCCGTTTGTACGAAGCAATCTGTCTGACAGCAAGTCACGCGTCGCGGCTTCCCCGCGCGTGACCATACCAACAAATCCAGTTCAACCTTCCCGAAACGACAGCTTTTTGTGGCCTATGAAGCTCGTGATGACGGGTACCGCCACGCCAAAGGCATGAGCGACTGTTTCGGAATGCCATCTGAACCCCGTATGGGGGAATACGAGGTCAGCGAGCAACAGGCTAACGACTAGGGTCTGCAGCACCGCCGCCAGATTGACAATGATGAACCAGAAAGCCTGATGATGCAGCGGATTCACCGTTTCCCGGAACACGAACAAACGGTTGAGGGCAAATGCGACAATCATGCCCACGACGTATGCCAGCACAATCGCAGTGGCGTAGGGCATCCAGCGATTGAACACGATGCGTGAACCAACATTAGCCGCCGCGGCCAATCCGCCCGCGACTGCAAAGGCTGTCAACTGGTAGGACGGGAACTTCACGTGGCCAACGCTGTTCCAACGAGGCTCTTCGCAACCTGCACGCTCTCCGAAATCGAGCGGTCCTCGGGGTAGTAGTACGCCGTGTCGGCCATGAAAAGCCCGCGTATCGGTGTACGCATCGGTGGCAGCATGTCGTAGAAACCCGGTGGACAGATGGTCTGGGCGAAATCGTAGCGGTGGCAGTGCCGTGCCAACACCCATTCCGGCCGGAAGGCCGGATTGATCCTGGGCAAATAGCCGATCACCTCGTCGATCAACGCGTCGTTCGGCAGCTTCCACTTCGGGTGCGTCTTCGGCATGTAGAACGGCGCGTAGAGGATATGCTGGCCACTTTCCGGATTGAGGTTCGAATACTCGATCACGCCCGGGATCGCCATCGACGGATCGTTGATGTTCATCCAGAAGTTTTCGCTCAGCGGATGCGCAAGCTTCAGGATCACGCACGCCACCGGTATGTTGCGGATCGCATCGATGCGTGCGGCGAAGTCGGCCGGCAGATCGGGCACGAGCCGCGGCACGTACTGGATCGGCGCAGTCGAGATCACCGCATCGCACCGCAGTTCCTCGCGGTCGACCACGATGCCGGTGACACACCCATCGCGGACGATGACACGCTCGATGCCGGATTTCAGATGGATGCGTCCGCCCCGGCCTGTAATGAAGCGTTCCATCGCGCGCAGCAAGGTCGCCGAGCCGCCTTCGAGATAGCCCAGGCTCTCCTGCATCAAGCTGCGGCGTGACAACGCGACACGCCGGATGCGGGTACCGATCCACGCGGCGGAAACCTCGTCGCTGTATTCGAACAGCTTCAGGTCGAACAGGCTCTTCCATAACACAGCGTAGGCGCGCTTGCCGATCCACTTGCGGATCCATTCCGTCGCGCGCAGCCTGTCGTAAGGTCGCCAGTCCTTGATACCCTTCGCGCGCATCGCGTGCAGCCCGTAACGGAACTTGTCGATAAGGCCGAGCCCATCGAACGCCAGCAGTGCCGTCGGCGTGCCCCACTTGTAGAGCCGGCCGTTGTAGAAGAACCCCATTTTCGTGTCGACCCAGCGCAGCTTGTCCGACAGGCCGAGTTCGGCGAGCAGGTCGAACAACGGCTGATCGGGCTTGCAGATGAAATGATAGTAACGCTCGATTTCGAGCCCGTCGAAATCGAACGTGGCCGACATGCCACCGATGCGGTCGTCGCGTTCGTACAGGTCCACCTCGTGGCCGGCCTTCAGCAATTCCATCGCCGCCATCAGGCCCATCGGGCCGGCGCCGAGCACGACAAAGTGTTTCGCGGAATGGGTCATGGCAATCTTTCGCTCGCTACTGCACGACGAGCCATTGGTTGGTGTTGCAACCGAAGTTGCCGTCGCGCGATTGCGCCACGACGAACAGTGCGTACCGTCCCGGTGGCGGCGGCTGGTCCGCGATGGTCACATAGCCGGCCTTGGCCAGACCGCTGACGGCGGTCAGTTCGTAGTCGCCGTTGCCACGCAGTTGCACGCTGACGAGATGTGGCTGCCTTCCCGCGCGTTTGCGCATCCGGCCCGTCAGTGCAAGCGGTTTCCCGTATCCGAGCAGGTTGACGACGCCGGCTCTACCGTCATTGATGAAATCCACAGAACAGGACTCCGCCGGTCTTTCGGGGACCGGCAATGCGTCCGGGCGCAAGACGGAAGGAGTCCATTGTCCCTCGCGTGCTCCGACCGAATGGAGCACCGCGTTGCGTATTTGTCGGACGAGATGCGTCAGCGGTGCTTCGGCGTTGCGCGGGTTCAACGGCGGTGCCAGCATGCCTGCAACTTGTGGATCGAGCAACATGCTCTCCAGGATCGCGGCCTCGTAAAAGGGAATCTGCAATGGTGTCGGTCCGTGCAGGACAGCCGAATCATGGCGGCGCAGGAACAATACCAGTCGTTGCGTTTCGATCTGGGAATAGGCGTAACGGTCCCACATTTCGCGAACGTCGCGGCCTGTCCTGCCTGCAAACGAGATGCCCACGTAACACGCGAACAAGACAGCGACGGCGATCTTCGAGCGCGACGCCGGAAGCTCGCAGGCCAGGACGGCGTTGGCGAGGACGGCCGGTGCCAAAACGATCGCGTAACGTGGTGCCACGTAGGTGCGCGTGGCGGCGATCGCCATGGCAATCAGCAATGACCAGACCGCCATGGCAAGCACGAAACACGTTCCATGGTCGTCGTGCAAGCGGCGATGCAGGCCGGGGATCGAAAGCAGCAAGGGCAGCCATGCCACGATGAACAGCGGGCCGTTCGGGCGAGTCGCCGGCCAGCCCAGCGCGCGCATGAGAACTTGCGCATTCCCCTGCGCTCCTATCGCCGGCATAGTTGCGCCGCCTGCGAGATGTGGTTGGATGACGATGCCGAATAGCGTCACCAGGGCAAACGGCAAAGCCTGCCAGGGCACGGATCGTGGCGAACCCCTCAGGCTGCGCCAACAGGCCAGCGCCGTGGCGATCAATGCGGTGAATACGCCGGCAGCCATCGTAAACAGTGAAGCGAAGGCGAACATTGAAGCCGGCAACCATTCGCGCCAGGTGAAACGCCTGCGCGTCAGAAGGACGAAAGCCCCGAGCATCCCCAGAACCAGCCAGTAAAAGGAGTTCTGGAAGCCGACTAATGCATTCTCCCATTCGATCGGCATGCAGCAGATCGCAGCAAGCAAGCAAGGCGCGACGATCCTCGCAACAGGACTACGGGTGCGGCTCTGGAGCGCAAGGGTGAACGTGGCGAAGATTGCGAGGAGCAACAGGATGTTCGTGTAGCACTCGACCCGGTTGTCAAATACGCCACCGTTGATGTGCCACAGCATGATCGAGACCTGTCGTGTGAAAAGGATACGGTGGCCGTTATGACTCGCGAACAACATCTCCATGGTGGGAGGATGCGTCAGCAACGGCTTGAACAGCCGCAGAATGTCGGCCTGCCACTGGTCCCAATATGGCAGGCTGGCCGCATAAAGTGAGACGTAAATCGTTTGGGCGACCAGCACCGCGGAGCCCGCGCCGAGCAGCAATGCGATCTTCAGGCGGTGGCGACGGAACCACTCCTGAAAGATCGTGGGAGCGCCGATCGCGGAACGTGTCGGGACAGGCAGGATCGTCATCGCCTGAGCACGATCCCGCTGTAGTGCGGATCGCAATAACTTTCGCGCACCGCGTCCTCGAACGGCGTTTGCCTGACGCCGAATACCGCGAACGTGTCCACGCCGCGGAAATCGTCTCCTGCCGTCAGCGCCTTCAACTGGTCGGCTGTGAATGGCGGCTTGCGACTGAACACAGCGTAGAGCCGAAGAAGAAACCGGAACAGGCCATAGGGAACGTGCACGATCGGCGTGCGCAGCCCCTTGACACGCTTGATGGTGCGGATGATATCGACATAGTCGATGCGCGTGTCGCCGACGATGTCATAGACGGCACCGTTCGGCTCGCGTTCGAGGCACACGACGATGCAACGGCAGAAGTCCCGCTCGTACAGCGGCTGGCGCATGTAGCGGCCGTCGCCGGGAATCGGAAACAGCGGTGTCCACGTCATGAACCGGGACAGCCAGCCGAGATGCTTGGGATCGAACCAGCCGAACATCAGGGTCGGACGCAGGATGCAATGACGGATACCGCTTTCCGAGACGAGCTCCTCCTGTGCCTTCTTGGTTCGGGTGTAATCGTCGTCGGCCACGGATACGACGACCGACGAACTGATGTGCACCAGGTACGGTACCTCGTTCGTGCGCATCGCCTCGAGGACGCGACGCGTGGCGTCGATGTTGTTGCGCACGAAGAGGTCCGGGTGCTTGCCAGTGATCTGCGCGTGCAGCTGGATCACGCACGCCGCGCCCGCGAATTCATTTTCCCAGCTACCAAGCTCGGCCAGATCGGCCAGCACCGTACGCACGTCGGGATGCAGCTTGTGCAGGATGCCGAGGTTGTACTCGTGCTTGTCAATGGCGACAAGATTGGAGTAGCCCTGCGCCTTCAGTTCGACGATCAGATTCTGGCCGACAAGGCCGGCGGCGCCGGTGAGCACGATCCTGGCGTTCTTGTCGATCATGGCATTCAGAGCCTGATGCGCCGGAACAGACTTTCCGGGATAGCGCGGATCGTGAACATGATCGGTCGCCAGAACCACGGCAGATAAACGACACCGCGGCGCCTGTCGATGGCGCGAACGATCCCCCGCGCGATTTGCTCCGGTTTCGCCCACAACGCGCCCTTTCTGAACGCCGCGGTCATAGGCGTATCAACGAAGCCGGGCTTGATGGTGAGCACGTTGATGTCGGGTGCGCTCAGGCGCTGACGCAAGCCGGAAAGGTACGCGCTGACCGCAGCCTTGGCCGAGCCGTACAGGTAATTGCTGGCGCGGCCGCGGTCGCCGGCAACGGAGGAAATCACCGCCAGCGTACCGGAACCCTGAGCTTCGAGTTTCCGCGCAATGCGTGAGGCAAGGGCAATCGTTGCGGTGCCGTTGATGGCAAATTCGCGCAGTGCCAAGTCGGTGTCGGATTCGCAACGCGACTGATCCGGCAAGGTGCCGTGCGCGATCAGGACGATATCCAGACCGCCGAGTGCGGCGCAAGCGCTTTCGATCGTATCCGCGTGCGCGGCAAAGTCGGCGACATCTAGCGTGCCGGTTTGCACCGATGCTGCTCCACGCACGCGCAAGTCCTCGGCGACCGCCTGCACGCGACGTGCATCGCGCGCGACGAGAAACAGCGCATCGCCGCGCACAGCGTACAAACGCGCCGTCGCTTCCGCGATCGCGGACGTCGCGCCGACGATCAGGATTCTTCTTCCGTTCATTGCATCACCCGCCGCCAGAAGCCCGACGAGAATGCCGGGTCGATGAACGCCTCGAATTGCCGCCACGCCGGAAAATAGGTGCGGAACCGTTCTCCAGACATGCGTGCGTCCTTGGCCGGATACACCGCGCCGCCCGCGGCGACCACGATGTCGTCCAGCCGGTCCAGCAATTCGAACGTGACCCGACCGCGATTCGCGAAATCCAGCGCCAGCGTGGTACCCGGGCGCGGAAAGGATAGCAGGCCGGGCGAGACGATCGCACCGAACTGCTTGAGCACGGCAAGGAACGACCCCTGGCCGCTGGCTGCGATGCGTTCCAGCAATTCGCGCATGCCATCGCGCGCCACCGCGGGCGGCAATACGCATTGGTACTGCAGGAAGCCGCGTGGGCCATACATGCGATTCCAGTCGCGGATGCCGTCGAGTGGAAACAGCCAGGGCCGGTAGTGCTGTGGCGACTGCTGCAGGGTCTTGGGCGCGCGATGAAAGTGTTGCCAGTTGAAGACGCGCAGGGTTGGACCATTGACAAGCGAGAATGGCGATACTACCGGCATCCGCAGGCGCCCTTCGCGAGGCAGCTTCGCTGTCGGCGGTGCCGCGCAGTGATTGGCGCGCGAAAACACGCCGCGACCCAACGCGCTGCCTCGTGTGGTGCAATCCACCCATGCGACGGTGTATTCGAACGAGCGCGCGGACGTCTCGGAAAGCTCGAAAAAATCATCGAGTCGATCGAAGCGCCGCGTTTCGGTGTCGAACCACGCGCCGGCCACGGGTCGCAGCTGCAATTCCACCCAGGTAATCAGGCCTGTCAGGCCCAGCCCTCCTACGGTCGCGGCGAACCAGTCGGCGTTCTCGTTCAACGAGCAGACTCGGCGCGTGCCGTCGCTGCGCAGCAACTCGAAACACTGAACGTGACAGGAGAAGCTGCCGACGGCGTGATGGTTCTTGCCATGTACGTCGTTCGCGATGGCGCCGCCGACCGTGACGAAGCAGGTGCCCGGCACCACGGGCAGAAACCAGCCGCGAGGCACTAACAGTTCGAGGATCGTCCCCAGCAGCATGCCGGCCTCGCAACGCAGCACGCCCGTCGCGGGATCAAAGTCGATGAAACGATCCAGTCCGCGCACATCCAGCAGCGTGCCGCCGTCGTCGAGGCAAACGTCGCCGTAGCTGCGGCCGTTGCCGCGCGGCAAGGCGTGGCCGTCGAACGCAGGTAGCGGTGCGAAACGATCACGCAATCGCAACAGAGACTGCTGCGCCGTCGGATAACGGCCCCACGACTGCAGGCCATCGTCCATCAGACAGCCCCGAACACGATGGCTGCCGCCAACACCAGCAGAACACGACTGACGGGATCGACCAGCGCGAAGATCACCGGATCGTCGTTCATCGCATCGCGATGGGCGACCACCCAGACACGGCTGATCCAGTACAGCAGCAGCGGGCACAGGAGCCAGAGCACTTGGGGATGCCGGTACAGCGCTTCGCTCGCGGTACTGTTGATGTACAGCGCCAACACCAGCACGCTCAGGTAACCGCTGGCTCCTCCCAGCGATTGCACCAGCACGAGATCATCGACGCCGTAGCCCCGTCCGCGCACCCTGCCCGCACCGTCGTTGCGCATGACGCGCAATTCGGCGTATCGCTTCAGCATCGCAAGACTCAGGAACAGGAACATCGAAAACGCCAGCAGCCAGAACGACAACCCGGTATCGATCACCGCGGCGCCCGCAATGATGCGAACCGTGTAGAGTGCAGCCAGCAGCACGACATCGAGCATGACGATGCGTTTCAGCCACATCGAATAAGCGAGCGTCAGTACGTAATAACCGAGCAGCACGAGCGCAAACCGCGGCGACAGCGCGATCGCGGCGGCGAAGGCACCGAGGGTCAACACTGGCGCTGCGACGCAGCCGGCGGACAACGGCAGCCGTCCCGACGCAAACGGACGTTCGCGTTTGCGCGGATGCCTTCGGTCCGCGGACAGGTCGAGCAGGTCGTTCAGGACATACACACCCGAGGCACACACACTGAAGATCAGGAATGCGGCGACGGCACTGCCGACGGCACGACCGTTGAACACCAGATGCGCGGCCAGCAGAGGCAACAACACCAAAAGGTTCTTCAGCCACTGGTGCACGCGCAGCGCCTTGATCCAGACTCGCCAATCTGCTGGCTCGCGCGAAAGCACCTGCAACACCTCACAATCCTTGCTCACTCGCCCGGGCAGCGTTGCCGTGGCATTGACCACGATGGCGCCGTGCGCGTGCCGCCAGATGTGCAGGTCCCTGCGCTCGTTGCCCACGTAATCGAAGCCGCGCTCGCCGTAACGTTCCACCAGCGCCGTTGCCTTGTTGCGCCCGGAAAGGTTGCGCGCTCCGTCGCTAGCCATCACCCCGCTGAATCCGCCAACGTGTGCCGCCACCTTGTCCGCGAGCTGCTTGTCAGCGGCCGTGCACAACACGACCGCTCGGGCATCCGCGTTTCCATGTACCAACTCCACCACGCGTGGGTCGTAAGGCAGAGCGACCGGATCGACGCAGGCACGCCGTGCGATCTCCCGCTTTAGCTTCGCCCTGCCACCCAGGGCCCATGGCACGAATGCGAACAGCAAGAGTGGATTGCGCCGCAGCAACTCCAGCGCGGATTCGAGCAGCAGATCGGAGCGGATCAGGGTGCCGTCGAGGTCGACGCAGAGGGGCAAGACGTCATCGTCAACATGCCGTTCCGTCATGGGATCACGTCGAATAATCTGCAGTGGAATTTCCACACAAGTTTACAGGTACGATCCGTCATCCCTGTCCTCTCTGATCGAATAAAAGCCATCGACATCATCGAGGGAAGGCGTGAAAAAAAGTCAAATGAGCCGCGAATTCAAAGCTCCGCTCCACATTCATCCTATCGAATGCCCTCGAGAACCCTTCGATGGATCGTAATTCGCAAACCAGCGATAAATCATGGCCGCGACAATTATCAAGGTCAGGATCGGCAGAACGTACAGGTTGGTTGCCGAAGTGATTGGGTCAATGACCCAAACGACCAAACCATAAAGAATCGAGAGGACAAGAACCAAACTCCAATACCATCTTTCGGAGACATACAGCGCCAGCGCAAGTCCGGCAATGATTTCAAGCATCGCCTGATAGCTTTGCATGTGGTTGATGTAGCAATGGAAGCCTGCCAATGCGTACAAACCGATACTGAATAAGCCCGTGCCTACAAGAATACGGGCAAAACGCAGTACCGTAGTGGCCGTTTCATTCTTCAAACTGAACTTGCGAAGAAACAACAAGGGAATGAAACCCAGCGCAAGAAATCGCAACGATGGACCCAAATAAAAGAAATCCTGAGACCTGAGAAGGCCATCGAAGGACGAAATGGGAGCGATTTCCTGCACTCCACATACAGACCCTTCACCTACAACAAGGACGTGCAGGGCGTGAAGCTTCATGTCAACCCAAGCCGACAAAGAAAGGGAAGAATATGCTTCACGCACCGCTTCCAGCAGGCCTTTCTTTTCTTGCCCGAATCCGAAGTCGCCCGTAAACGCGAACTTCACCAACGCATTCCCCGGCGGCTGTTCGAAATGCTGCCACAAGGACCAAGGAACGAGGACAGCGAGTCCTATGACGACGGCGCCAAGGGCCAACCTCGGTGATGGCAGCCCGCGGTACCACACCGCAATGAGGATGGCCGCGATGACTCCGAAAGCGGTTCCTCCGTGCGACATGAGCGCCAGGCCGCTGAGTGCTGCAGCCCATAGCAAAGCTTGACCGAATCGCTCGAAGCGCGGTTGGGCCAGATTTTTTTCCGGCTCGAATAACTGGGTGAATGCCAGCAAAGCAAAAGCCGCACCCAGCATTTTTGGCCAGATGTACACGCTGTTGAAGACGGCAAACGACGTCATCGCCACCGCAAGCATCACCAAATAGATCCCTCTCTTGTCGAGCTTGATGGCTGACAAGAGCTTGTACACGGCAACGATCCACAGACCATTGATGACGATTCCGGCAAGCTGTTCATACTGGTAATAAAGTGGATATCCATCCTTGTGCGAGGCAATCAACCAGGACAACAGCCTGAAAGTCGACATCAAGCCATAGGCTAGAGGTGGGCGATCGGAAACCTTCCAGGGCCCCAGATTCAATGTGCGAGGATCCAAACCGTGGAACAGATACTCGGAGATCATCATCGGCAGTTGGTTGTCCGAAGACCAACGCACCGGATTGAAAATGGCATTCACGGACCAGGGACCGGCACCATTATTGGTCGCAGTGACCAGACAAAAGGCCACTAAAACCACCATGGCCCAGAGCATAATCGGTGTTTTCCACTGTCGATAGAGTCGATTGAATTTTTCCCTTCGATAAATGGCGAGCAACGACAACAAACCCGCTTCGAACAGGACCAGCAGGGCAGACAGTATTCGACCCGCCCACTCGGAGTAGAAGTACACGAAGAACATCGCATACCCCACCAGCCCGAAACAGACAAAGCCAACCGCCATGGGAAGTGGTTCTAGATTACGCAGCCCCCTGATGACGTCAGGAAGTATCAATAGCCCCACGGCAAACGAGAAGATGACGACCAACAACCCAAACAAGCCGACGAAGGTATCCTTGTAAAAATCCAGCCATGAAATCTTGAACGGCGTGCCCACTTCGATGTACTTCGAAGCGTTCCGGGCTCGTGCTTCCAACACAACCTTGCCCTCACACCATCCTCTGGGCAACTCCAGCAGGCTCTCCGTCATCTGCGTATTCGTACGGGCCGTGGCCACCGCCAGGCGATTCCCGCTAGACAGACAAACCAGATTCAGCCCGATGCCTCTTTCACCTGCAAACCCCCCGTAGGGGATCGCCATGTAATGCGATGGCACGAATGGCCGTGTTTGGATGTCGGCATTCGTCGCCCCGGTTTGCGGACTCCATGTTCGCCAATACACGGTTTCTGGGGAGTTTCGGATACTGTCGCGCACCTCGAACCGGTCGGGCTTGACGTTCTGGGAGGCTTGGCCCTCCACAATCCAATCGGTTTTGGAGATCAGCGGACTGGCGGCCCGCGGCGACCAAGCAGCAATCAACAAGCTTGTCGCAACGAACAGCACGATTACCGAGGCAGCCAACCTAGAAATGAGTGTGCTGATCGTATTCCGGGCCCCATGGAACGTGTATGCAGACATTTGTCAGGACATACTCTTCACGAATCGGTGGGAAAGTTGCGGACGAAATGGCATAGAAGGCTGTCGACTTTGCTTTGAGCGTACCTTTGCCAAATCAATAAATGCTGTGCATCTAGCGACATCTTCATGATCGCTTTTTGAGTACAAAAAGAGCCTGATCATATGCTCGACCCGTTTGCTTGTAATCGAGTATTTCGAATTCGTTAACGAGATGTTCTTGAACGTAGGCTCGTGGAATGAACGTCTCTCCATAAAACGACTCATTCATCGAGCCACCCCCGCTGATACGATGATCACTGACAAAAACAAACTCTCCCGAAAGATACTTCGATTTCAAGCTCGCATCTCGACCAAGAGACATCGCCAATGCCAACTGGTACCCGGACAGTTCATTCATTTTTGAATAAAGACTTGCACAGTAATCCAAAAACCCCTCGTTCCTGGTCGTGAGAGCAACAATGCCTGCCGGCTTTAAGACCCGATCAAATTCGCGCAGCCATGCAATAAATGCATCCTCGGACAGGTGGGAAAACACGGAATAGGCCGTAATCAAGTTGAAGCTGGAACCCGCAAAATCGCATGGCGGCATTGCTTTACATGCTGAAAAATTGCGTGATCCAAATAGGGAGTTGCAAATCTTAACAAACGTCTTTTCGACATCAATCCCATAGATATTGCTTTTGGGCACGTCCCGCATGAAAAATCTTGAGATGCGTCCCCAGCATGACCCAAAATCGAGAATCCTCCATTCTGGTCCAATATAGATTCCGTGTGATTCAAGCGCCGTGCTGACATCCCCGTAGAACCCATTCGCCGAATACAGCGCTTTGAACCGCCCCGGGTTCTCCGGAGGCTGTTGGGTGTGAGTCACGCTGCCTTGGGCAACGCGGCCGTTTGCCGATAGTAGTTGGCTTCGGCTTCCGCTGGCGGGATGTTCCCGATCGGCTCCAGCAGTCGCCGGTGGTTGAACCAATCGACCCAAGTGAGCGTGGCCAGTTCGACGGCTTCAGGGCTCT